>Ga0209258_100787_pt1 | contig 19150 bp, 13 predicted proteins | sample Araplaol_mTSA_r2_FD_184281 | JGI IMG/M metagenome (GOLD analysis project Ga0209258, IMG submission 184281) | Arabidopsis root microbial communities from North Carolina, USA - plate scrape CL_Col_mTSA_r2 (SPAdes) (version 2) | ecosystem: Host-associated > Plants > Roots > Endosphere | place: USA...
CGTCATCCCCACCTTCCTCCGGTTTGTCACCGGCAGTCTCATTAGAGTGCCCTTTCGTAGCAACTAATGACAAGGGTTGCGCTCGTTGCGGGACTTAACCCAACATCTCACGACACGAGCTGACGACGGCCATGCAGCACCTGTGTTCAAGTTCTCTTTCGAGCACTTCCACATCTCTGCGAAATTCTTGACATGTCAAGGGTAGGTAAGGTTTTTCGCGTTGCATCGAATTAAACCACATCATCCACCGCTTGTGCGGGTCCCCGTCAATTCCTTTGAGTTTCAACCTTGCGGCCGTACTCCCCAGGCGGTCAACTTCACGCGTTAGCTACGTTACTGAGAAGGAACCTTCCCAACAACCAGTTGACATCGTTTAGGGCGTGGACTACCAGGGTATCTAATCCTGTTTGCTCCCCACGCTTTCGTGCATGAGCGTCAGTACAGGCCCAGGGGATTGCCTTCGCCATCGGTGTTCCTCCGCATATCTACGCATTTCACTGCTACACGCGGAATTCCATCCCCCTCTGCCGTACTCCAGCTCTACAGTCACAAATGCAGTTCCCAGGTTGAGCCCGGGGATTTCACATCTGTCTTATAGAACCGCCTGCGCACGCTTTACGCCCAGTAATTCCGATTAACGCTTGCACCCTACGTATTACCGCGGCTGCTGGCACGTAGTTAGCCGGTGCTTATTCTTCAGGTACCGTCATCGTCCCGAGGTATTAACCCAAGACTTTTCTTCCCTGACAAAAGCGGTTTACAACCCGAAGGCCTTCTTCCCGCACGCGGCATGGCTGGATCAGACTTGCGTCCATTGTCCAAAATTCCCCACTGCTGCCTCCCGTAGGAGTCTGGGCCGTGTCTCAGTCCCAGTGTGGCTGGTCGTCCTCTCAGACCAGCTACAGATCGTCGCCTTGGTGGGCTTTTACCCCACCAACTAGCTAATCTGATATCGGCCGCTCCAATAGCGCGAGGTCTTGCGATCCCCCGCTTTCACCCGTAGGTCGTATGCGGTATTAATCCGGCTTTCGCCGGGCTATCCCCCACTACTGGGCACGTTCCGATATATTACTCACCCGTTCGCCACTCGTCAGCTTAACCTGTTACCGTTCGACTTGCATGTGTAAGGCATGCCGCCAGCGTTCAATCTGAGCCAGGATCAAACTCTTCAGTTCGATCTTGAATTACTCATAAAGGAATTGAAGAAACTCGTTACAAGTTTATCTTCAATCTTCATGAGCGTTTAAAGTCCATAAGACCTTGAACTTTCGTCCTTTGACAGACTAGGTTCTTGGCACTCGCCTTCAAACGCCCACGCTTATCGGCTGTTGATTTTTAAAGAACTTCGCGGGTCAGACCGTTGTCTGTCGCGTTTTGCGCTGTTTGCAGCACAGAAGCGGAATTATGAGATGCTTTTAAAACCTTGTCAAGCACTCTGATTTCACTTCGTTTTCGCCGGCTTACTTATCAACCTGAATTCGCCGCGCCTTGAAGCGCCTCAAACTCAAACTGACTTTCGATCAGCGAAGCCTGCCATTCTATGCTTGATTCAAACTAACCGTCAAGCACAATTTTCAGACTCTTCGCCGACCGTTTGGGCCGTCAACCAGGGCGCTCTTGAGGAACCTTCCGGCTCACCCCGCTGCGTCGCGGTCAAAGCTGACTTGTGATCAGCGAAGCCCACGATTCTATGTCAGCGACTTCGGGGTGCGCAAGGGGCTTGCGTGAAAAACTTTCAACACCGCGGGACGCCTAGAGTCCTTCGGCCGTCCGCACCGCGATGATCTGCACTTCGGCCCGTCCTTCGCGCGGCCGGTGTCGCAGCCACCAGACGCTGCCTTTCTTGATCGTCCACGGGTCGCCGAAGCGTGCCGATTCGCCCGCCATCAGGTAGGCCGCCACGCGGCCCAGCGTGGGCTGGTGCCCCACCACCAGCACCGCCTCGCGCGAGTCGGGCCAGCGCGTCGCGGCCAGCAGGCCCTCCACGTCGCCGTCGGGCGCCAGCGCCGGCGTCTTCTTCACGCGGCGCCCCAGGGCCGCCACCGTCTGCTGGCACCGCAGCGCCGGACTGGTGAGCACGCGCGCCGAGTCGGGCAGGAACTGGTTGAGCCAGTCGGCCACCCGGCGCGCCTGGCGCTCTCCCTTGGGGCTCAGCGGTCGCTCGAGATCGGCGATCGGATCGTCGAGATGGTCGCCGGCTTCGGCGTGTCGCCACAGGATCAGGTCCATGTCCTTCGCTCCAGGAACAGGTTGGGACTACTGGCGGAAGCGGGCCATCAGGGCCTGCTGCGCACTCACGCCGTCGCTGCTGACGCGTTCGTACTTGCCATTGGACTGCAGCAACCATGCATCCCGTGTGTCACGCAGGTAGGGAACCAGGCATTCGTCGATCACGCGCTGGCGCATCGCGCGATCGCGGATCGGCCAGGCGAGCTCGATGCGGCGAAGCATGTTGCGCACCATCCAGTCGGCGCTCGACAGATACAGCGCCTCGTCGTCCTCCGACTCGCCCCAGCGCACGTAGATGATGCGCGAGTGCTCCAGGAACCGACCCACCACCGAGCGCACGCGGATATTGTCCGTCAGGCCTTCGATGCCCGGCGGCAACTGGCACGCGCCGCGCACAATGAGGTCGATGCTGGCGCCGGCCTGCCCGGCGGCCACCAGTGCCTCGATGAGCGTGACGTCCGTCAGCGCGTTCACCTTGACCACGATGCGCGCCGGCTTGCCCGCGCGCGCGGCCTCGCCCACCCGTGCGATGTAGGCCAGCAGCCGCTTGTGCAGCACGAACGGCGCCGTCAGCAGGTGGCGCGGCGGCTTCATCAGGGTGAGGCTGGCGATCTGCTGGAAGATCTGGTCGGCGTCGGCCGTGATGCCCTCGTCGGCGCTGAAGTAGCCGATGTCGGTGTACAGGCGCGCGGTCTTCGGGTTGTAGTTGCCGGTGGACAGGTGCGCATAGCGGCGCAGGCGCGGCCCTCGCGACGTCTGCTCGCGGCGCGTCACGAGCAGCAGCTTGGCGTGCGTCTTGAAGCCCACGATGCCGTAGACCACCTGCGCGCCCACGGCCTCCAGCCGCTCCGCCCAGTTGATGTTGGCCTCCTCGTCGAAGCGCGCCTTCAGCTCGACCACCACCATCACCTCCTTGCCGCGCCGCGCCGCCTCCAGCAGCAGATCCATCAGCACCGACTTCTCGCCGGTTCGATAGATCGTCATCTTGATGGCCAGCACCTGCGGATCCTCCACGGCCTCGCGCAGGAACTCCACCACCGGCTCGAAGCTCTCGAACGGATGGTGCAGCAGGACGTCGCCATCGAGCATGCGCTCGAACATGGAGCCGGTGCGCGGCAGGCGGCCGGTCGGCCAGGACGGCTCGTAGGGCGCGAAGCGAAGGATCGGGCCGAATTGCGGATCGGCGGCCTGGTCGATCAGCTCGTTCAGGCGCACCAGGTTGACGGGTCCGTTGACGCGATGCAGCGCCGCCTCCGGCAGGTCGAACTGCGCCAGCAGCAGGCGCCACAGCGCCTCGGGGCAGGTGTTGACCACCTCGAGGCGGATCGCGCGGCCGAAGTGGCGCGTCGTCAGGCCGCGGCGCAGCGCCTGGCGCAGGTTGCGGATGTCGTCCTCGTCGACTTCCAGGTCGGAATCCCGCGTGACGCGAAACTGCGAGAACGACTCGACGACGCGTCCAGGGAACAGCTCCCCCAGGTGCGCACGGATCACGCTGGTCAGCAGCACGAAATGCTGTTCGCCCTTGGGACAGCAGTCCGGCGGGAGCTTGATCACGCGTGGCAGCACGCGCGGCACCTTGACGATGGCGATGGTGTTCTCGCGGCCGAAGGCGTTGCGCCCGCCAAGCTTCGCGATGAAGTTCAAGGACTTGTTGGCGACCTGCGGGAACGGATGCGCGGGGTCGAGGCCCACCGGCACCAGCAGCGGCCGCACCTCGCGCTCGAAGAAGCGCGCCACCCACTCGCGCTGGTTCTCGGTGCGCTCGGCGTGATTGACGATCCGGATGCCGTGCAGGGCCAGCGAGGGCATGACCTGCTCGTTGAAGACAGCGTACTGCTCCTCGATCAGCGAATGCGCCTCGGCCGAGATGTGGGCCAGCTCGCGCAACGCGTCGCCGGCGCCGGGCGCGCGCGCCAGCTCCAGCGCGTCGGCGAAGCGCACCTCGAAGAACTCGTCGAGGTTGGACGACACGATGCTGACGTAGCGCAGCCGCTCCAGGAGTGGCACGTCGGCGCGCAGTGCCTGGGCCAGCACGCGCCGGTTGAATTCGAGGATGGAGCGCTCGCGGTTGAGCAGGGGCAGTCGCAAGGCGGGCACTGCCATGGGGGCGTCGGTCATCGTCTCAGTTTATGAAGCTTTGATGACAATTTCGAGACATGGGGCCGGGCTTACCCGCACGAATGCTGTCGGCAAGCCGTCTGGCCGCTCATCCGCAATGCCCGCGAAAGCGTCAGCGGGCGGCGACGACGTCCACCAGTTCGGCCCCGAACATGCTGCGCACCAGTTGGAGCGTGACCGGCCGGCCTTCCGGTGCGCCCTTCCAGACGGACTCGTCGACGCACTCGTCCAGCGGCCGCGGCACGCCGGCGTTGGCCGAGGCGGCGCTGGCCACCTCCAGCCTGAACCGGCAGCCGGCGTCGGACGTGGGCGGCACGCGGCGCGCGACCACGCCGGCCTCAGCGCCGGCGGTGCCCACCAGCCGATTGAGGGTCGCCGGAACGGCCTGCGAGACGAGCAGCCACGCCACGAAGGTGGCCCCCACCATCACGAACCCCATGAACAGCGCCTTGCCGCCGCGATCGATCTCGCGTTGCGCGTCCGCGTCCGCGCGCGCCTGCGCGACGAGCTTCGTGAAGCCGCCCCCGGCGACGAGCGCGACGATCGGCGCCGCGATGCGCAGCAGCGGCACCGGCTGGAAGCCCGGATGGCGCACCAGGCCCCAGGCGATCCACGCCAGGGCGGCGGCGAACGCGCCGGCCAGCGCGCGGCCGTTCGGCACGAACGCCATCAATGCGCCTCGTCCCAGTTGGGCCCGATGCCCACCTCGGCGATCAGCGGCACCGACAGCTGCGCGACGCCCGCCATCAGCCTCGGCACCTCGGTCTTCACCCACTCGACCTCGGCCTCGGGCACCTCGAACACCAGTTCGTCGTGCACCTGCATCACCATGCGCGTGGCCTTGCCCTCGTCGTCCAGCGCCTTCTGCACGGCCAGCATCGCCAGCTTGATCAGGTCGGCGGCGGTGCCCTGCATCGGCGCGTTGATGGCCTGGCGCTCGGCGCCGGCGCGCAGCGGGCCGCTGCCCCCGTTGATCTCGGGCAGGGAGATGCGGCGGCCGAACAGCGTCTCGACGTAGCCCTTCTCCGCGGCGCTGGCCTTGGTCTCGTCCATGTAGCGGCGGACGCCGGCGAAGCGCGCGAAGTAGCGGTCGATGTAGTCCTTGGCCGCCTTCTGCTCGATGCCCAGCGACTGCGACAGGCCGTACGCGCCCATGCCGTAGATCAGCCCGAAGTTGATCGTCTTGGCGTAGCGCCGCTGCTCGCTGGTGACCTCGTCTGTGGCCAGGTTGAACACCTCGGCCGCCGTGGCGCGGTGCACATCCATGCCCTCGTTGAACGCGCGCAGCAGGCCCGGATCCTGGCTGATGTGGGCCATCAGCCGCAGCTCGATCTGCGAGTAGTCGGCCGACACGATCACGTGCCCCGGCGGCGCCACGAAGGCCTCGCGCACGCGCCGGCCTTCCGCCGTGCGGATGGGGATGTTCTGCAGGTTCGGGTCGTTGCTGGACAGCCGCCCGGTGATGGCCACCGCCTGCGCGTAGTGCGTGTGCACGCGGCCGGTGTCGGGGTTGATCATCTGCGGCAGCTTGTCGGTGTACGTGCCCTTGAGCTTCGACAGGCCGCGGTGCTCCAGCAGCCTGGCCGGCAGCGGGTAGTCGAGCGCCAGCTTCTCCAGCACGCTCTCGTCGGTGGACGGCGCGCCCGACGCGGTCTTCTTGGTGACGGGCAGGCCCAGCTTGCCGAACAGGATCTCGCCGATCTGCTTGGGCGAGCCGAGGTTGAACGGCTGGCCGGCGATCTCGTAGGCCTCGTTCTCCAGCGCCAGCATGCGCTCGGCCAGGATGCGCGACTGGTCGGCCAGGCGCAAGGGGTCGATCAGCACCCCGTGGCGTTCGACGCGGCCCAGCACGGCGCTGGTGGGCATCTCGATGGACTCGTAGACGAACTTCATGCCGGGCACGGCGGCCAGGCGCGGGTACAGCGTCTGGTGCACCTGCAGCGTCATCTCGCTGTCCTCGCCGGAGTACAGCGACGCGCGCTCGATGTCCACCTGCGAGAACGGGATCTGCTTGGCGCCCTTGCCGCACAGGTCCTCGTAGTCGAGCCCCTTGCGGCCCAGGTGGCGCTCGGCCAGGCTGGACAGCGAGTGCTGGCGATGCGCCTCCAGCACGTAGCTCTCCAGCAGCGTGTCGTGCGCCCAGCCCTGCACCGCGATGCCGATGTTGGCGAACACGTGGTGGTCGTACTTGATGTGCTGGCCCACCTTCTTCGCTGCCGGGTTCTCCAGCCACGGACGCAGCCGTGCGATGACCTCGTCGAACGGCAGCTGGTCGGGCGCGCCGGGGTAGTCGTGGCGCAGCGGCACGTAGGCCGCCTTGCCGGGCTCCACCGCGAACGAGATGCCCACGATGCGGGCGCGCATCGCGTCCAGCGAGTCGGTTTCGGTATCGAGCGCCGAAAGCTCGGCCGCCTGCAGCTTCGCGATCCAGGCGTCGAGCTGCTCGAAGGTGAAGATCGTGTCGTACTGGCCGGTCTGGGCCGGCACGGGCGCGGGCGCCACGGCTTCCGGCGCATCGTCGAACAGCCCCAGGTTCCCGCCGGCGGCCGCGGGCGTGGACGTGGGCGCCGCGGTCGCGCCCAGCTGCTTCTCGATCTCCTCGCGCCAGCCGCGGAAGCCGTAGCGCTTGTAGAACTCCAGCAGGCGCGCGTGGTCCACCGGGCGCAGCGCCAGCGCGTCGAGCGCGGGCCACTTCTCGACATGCGGCGACATGTCGTGGTCGGTGACCACCGTGACCAGCTTGCGCCCCATGGGCAGCCAATCCAGCGCGGCGCGCAGGTGCTCGCCCACCGCGCCCTTCATGGTAGGCGCGGCGGCGATCACGCCGTCGAGCGAGCCGTGCTCCTGCAGCCACTTGACGGCCGTCTTGGGCCCCACCTTGTTGACGCCGGGCACGTTGTCCACGGTGTCGCCGATCAGCGAGAGGTAGTCGACGATGCGATCGGGCGGCACGCCGAACTTGGCCAGCACGCCGGCCACGTCCAGCGTCTCGTTGCTCATCGTGTTGATCAGCGTGACGCGGTCGTTCACGAGCTGGGCCATGTCCTTGTCGCCGGTGGAGATCACCGTCTTCCAGCCCGCCGCGGTGGCCGCGCGGGCCAGGGTGCCGATGGCGTCGTCGGCCTCGATGCCCGGCACCATGATGATGGGCCAGCCGAGCATCTCCACCACCGCGTGGATGGGCTCGATCTGCAGCGCCAGGTCGTCCGGCATCGACGAGCGGTTGGCCTTGTATTCGGGATACCAGTCGTCGCGGAAGGTCTTGCCCTTGGCGTCGAACACGCAGGCGGCGTAGTCGGCGCCGATCTGGTCGCGCAGGAGCTTCATCATCGCGACCATGCCGCGGATCGCCCCGGTGGGCTCGCCGCCGGGTCCGCGCAGGTCGGGCATCGCGTGATAAGCACGGTAAAGATAGCTGGAGCCATCCACCAGGAGCAAGGTTTTCTCGGTCATCCCGCCATTGTGCCGGGGGCGCGCGCCGACCGCGCTCGACAGCAAACCTCGGAAACCCGCGCGGGGCGCCGAGCGCTTAGAATCGTCGCATGATCGCCCGTACCGCTTCGTCCCTTTGCTGCGCCGCCCTGCTGGCGCTGGCCGGCACCACCGCCTTCGCGCAGCACGGCCCGGCCACGCCGGCGCATGCCGCGCCCGCCCCGGCGGCCGCCGCATCCGCGGTGGATCCGGCCACCGGCGAGCTGGTGGAAACGGCCGCCGCGCCGAGCAAGGACGCGAAGATCGAGCACCTGGTCGTCGAGGATTCGCAGGTCAAGATCGAGGAGACCCGCGTGCGCGGCGTCACCAAGAAGATCGTCGTGCATTCCAAGATCCCCGGCATGGGCAGCTACGAGATCCAGCCCAAGGATCCCAGCGTCGCGCCCGAGAACGACCACGGCGCAGGCATGCGCACGTTCAACTTCCCCTTCTGACGCCGTGCCCGGCGCGCTGACCGCGGCCGCACCGGCCGACGCCGCACGCGGCGCCGCCCCCACCCGGACCTGCTGATGGCTGTCTACACGGAAGTCGACGTCGACACGGCGGCCGCGCTCCTGCGCACGCTGGACGCCGGCACGCTCACCTCCATGCGCGGCTGTGCCGGCGGCATCGAGAACACCAACTACTTCGTCCATTCCGACAAGGGCGACTGGGTGCTCACCGTGTTCGAGCGCCTGGGCTTCGAGCAGCTGCCGTTCTATCTCGGCCTCATGCAGCACCTGGCGCGCAAGGGCCTGCCGGTGCCCGAGCCGCGCACCGACGCGGCGGGCAACTTCCTGCATTCGATCGGCGGCAAGCCGGCGTCGCTGGTGAACCTGCTGCCGGGCGCGAGCATCGACGCGCCGATGCTGGCGCACTGCTCGCTGCTGGGCGTGACTCTCGCGCACCTGCACACCGCCGCGCTCGACTTCCCCACGCAGCAGCCCAACCTGCGCGGCCTCGACTGGTGGGCGCGGACCGTGCCCGTCGTGCACCCGCACGTGGGGCCCGCGCTTGCGCAACGCCTGGACGAGGAGCTGGCCTTCCAGCAGCGCTTCCATGCCGCCGCCAGCACGCAGTCGCTGCCCAAGGGTCCGGTGCACGCCGACCTGTTCCGCGACAACGCGCTGTTCGACGGCCCGCCCGACGCGCCGCGCCTGTCGGGCGTGTTCGACTTCTACTTCGCCGGCGTCGACCACCACGTCTACGACCTGGCGGTGTGCATCAACGACTGGTGCGTCGACCTCGACACCGGGCGCCTGGAGCCCGAGCACGCGCAGGCCCTGCTGCGCGCCTACCACGTGCATCGCCCGATGAGCCCGGCCGAGCTGCGCGCGCTGCCCGCCATGCGCCGCGCCGCCGCGCTGCGCTTCTGGCTGTCGCGCCTGGCCGACTGGTACCTGCCGCGCGAGGCGGCGCTGCTCAAGGCCAAGGATCCGACGCACTTCGAGCGCGTGCTCGACGACTGCATCGAGTCGCCCTGGCACCCCGAGTTCTGATGTCGCCGTCACCCGCGCCCGTCAAGATCCGGTTGCGCAGCCTCCCCGCCGCCGCCGGCCTGTTCTGGATCCGTCGCGGATTCCGCACGTTCTGGCGCCGCCCGCTGGGCTTCGTCGGGCTGTGGCTGTTCTTCACGCTGGGCATCTTCGTGATCGCGCTGCTGTCCGTCACGGTGTCGCCGCTGGTGATGCTGGCGATCGCCGCCTGGCTGCCGCTGCTGACGGTGGGCTTCATGCAGGCCGCGTCCGACGTGCTCGACGACGTGAAGCTGAGACCCGGCGTATTCCGGGCGGCGTTCTCCAACGGCCCGCAGGCGGCGCGCGGCATGCTGGCATTCATGCTGGTCTACGCCGCGGCGCTGGCGATCCTCGCGCTGTGGGCCGACGCGATGGACGGCGGCGAGACGCGGCGCTGGCTGCAGGCGGCCATGACGCCGCCCACCGATGGCAAGCCCCCGGTGATCCCGCCCGTGAGCGCGGCCATCGCGGCGTCGCTGCGCTTCGTGACCCTGGGCCTGACGCTCGTGTCGATCCCGCTGTGGTACGCCCCGGCACTGGTGCACTGGGGCCGCCAGGGCGCCGTGCAGGCGGTGTTCTCCAGCGTCGTCGCCGTCTGGCGCACCAAGGGCGCGTTCTGCACGTTCCTGCTGGGGTGGTTCGTGGTGTGGATCGCGTTCGACGCGGTCGTGCAGCTGCTGGCGGCGGCCTTCGGCATCGAGACGGTGTCGCTGGCGGCGCTCACCGGCCAGATCATCCTGAGCGTCACGTACTTCCTGTCGATCTGGTTCGCCTTCGTCGACACCTTCGAGATCACGTCGTCCACGCCGTTCCGCACGGTGATGGCCGACGGCGAGCCACCGGCAGCCTGAGAACCTGACCCCCACAAGAGGGTAGCCAGGCCGTCCGGTTTCGGCTCGAATGCAAGCTGCCGCACTGCCACCTCGAGACTCCGGATGAAAACGACGAAGACGCTCGCCAAGCTCAACACGCTGGCCCACTCGCACGGGCCGTTGCCCACCGGACGCGGCATGGGTTCCGGGGTCGTGGCCCTGATCCTGGGCATCCTGTGCTTCCTGGGCGTGCTCGCGTTCCACTTCCCGCAGTACCTCAGCACGCCGGAGCTGCGCAAGTCCTACGACGTCGCCACCATCCGGCTGATCATGTACTGGGCGATGGTCGTGGCCGGCGGCATCTCGCTTTACAACATCCTGTTCGCGCGCACCCGCTGGCTGGCCGCCTCGGCGTTCTTCCTCGTGGCCGCGTCGGCGCTGCTGGGCGGCGCCAAGGTGCCGGTGAACAACTTCGCCGACCACACGCCCTACATCGGCCTCGACTGGTTCATCCTCGACCTGCTGGGCTCCTCGCTGATCTTCGTGTTCATCGAGAAGCTGTTCGCGCTGCGCCGCGAACAGCCCGTCTTCCGCGCCGAGTGGCAGGTGGACATGCAGCACTTCATCGTCAACCACATGATCGTGGGCTTCGTGCTGCTGGCCACCAACCTGCTGGTGCACAAGCTGTTCGGCTGGGCGGCCAAGGACGGCATCCAGGGCTGGGTGCGCGACCTGCCCTACCCCGTGGCGCTGTTCCTCATCGTCCTGGTGGCCGACCTGGTGCAATACGCCACGCACCGCGCGTACCACGAGGTGCCCGTGCTGTGGCGGCTGCACGCCGTGCACCACAGCGTCAAGAGCATGGACTGGCTGGCCGGCTCGCGCCAGCACGTGGTGGAGCTGCTGATCACGCGCACGCTGGTGCTCGCGCCCATCTTCGTGCTGGGCTTCGACAAGGGCGTGATCGACACCTACATCGTGATCGTGGGCTTCCAGGCCGTGTTCAACCACGCCAACGTCAGCGTGCGGCTGGGGCCGCTGCGCTATCTCGTCGTCACGCCCAACTTCCACCACTGGCACCACTCGCAGGACGACGAGGCGATCGACAAGAACTACGCGGCGCACTTCGCGTTCATCGACTACGTGTTCGGCACCGCGGTGAAGTCCGATCGCAAGTGGCCCGAGCAGTACGGCGTCGTCGGCGACTACGTGCCCGACGGGTTCTGGAAGCAGGTGAAGTTCCCGTTCACGTGGAAGGGCTGATCCGGTCGGTCCGCTTCAGGCCGTCGCCGGCGGCTCGCCGTCCGCAGCGGGGACGGCTTCGATGTCCGGGCCGGCCGCGTCCAGGGGCGCGTCCACGACGACGGGCTCGCAGCCCATCCACTCCGCCCAGCTGAGCCGCGACCAGCCGCCGCCCGGCTGCAGGGGCATCGATGGCGGCAGCGGCGTGCGCGGGCGCAGCGGGCGCTTGGGCGGCAGCGGCCGCTTCGGGTTCATCGGCGCCGCCGGCTTCATGGCCGTGACAGGCCGCGACCCGGCGAGCCAGGCCACGGCCTTGCCGTCGAGATCGAGGAAGGTGCCGGCCTGCAGGGGCCCGAGCCAGCGACCGCTCGTTGCGAAGATGTTGCCGCAGTCGTGGAAGGCGATCCACTCGTTGGCGAGATCGAACAGGCAGGCGCCGTCGAAGAAGCCGACGAGGCGGACGTTCGCGTCGTAGACCGGCGTCACGTCAGTCGACCGGCGTCAGCTTGGCCACCGACAGCGCCAGCCACTTCATGCCATGCCGCCCGAAGTTGACCTGCGCGCGCGCCTCCTCGCCGGCGCCTTCCAGCGTGACGATCACGCCCTCGCCGAACTTGTTGTGGAACACAGCCTGGCCCTGGCGCAGCGCGTGCCCGCCGCTGCTGGTGGCCGAGCGGCTCTCCTGCATCGCCTTGGGCACGGGCGCAGAGTCGACGCGGCCCGCGCCGATCATCGAGCCCAGGCCGGTGCCGCGCTCCCAGGCCTGCTTGTACTCGCGCGCATAGCCCGAGCCGAAGGACTGGTTGCGCGGCGTGAGCCAGCGCAGGTTGGCCTCGGGCAGCTCGTCGACGAAGCGGCTCTTCACGTTGTAGCGGGTCTGGCCGTGCAGCAGCCGCGTCTGGCTGAAGCTCAGGTACAGGCGCTTGCGGGCGCGCGTGATGGCCACGTACATCAGCCGGCGCTCCTCCTCCAGGCCGTCGTTGGACTGCATCGAGTTCTCGTGCGGGAACAGGCCCTCTTCCAGGCCGGTGATGAACACGCTGTCGAACTCGAGGCCCTTGGCGGAGTGGATGGTCATCAGCTGGATCGCGTCCTGGCCGGCCTGGGCCTGGTTGTCGCCGGCCTCCAGCGAGGCGTGCGTGAGGAAGGCGGCCAGCGGCGACATGATCTCGCCGGTCTCGGCGTCGGGCGTGACCGGGGCGTCGAGCACCAGCCCCGCCACGTCGCGCGACACGTTGCGCGAGGCCAGCGTGCCCGGCGACAGTTCGTCCACCGGCAGCGCCACCGCGTCGCGGCCGAAGCCCTCCTGGGTGACGAAGGCCTCGGCGGCGTTCATCAGTTCCTCCAGGTTCTCCACGCGGTCGGCGCCGTCCTTGTCGGCGCGATAGAAGTCGATCAGGCCGGTCTCGGCCAGCATGTGCTCGATGATGTCGCGCAGCGTCATGCCGCGCGTCGCCTGTTGCATGCGCTCCACCAGCCCGGTGAACTGCGCGAGATTGCTGCCGCCCTTGCCGGCCACGCTGCCCACGCTCTGGAACAGGCTGCGGCCCGACTGGCGCGCCGAATCCTGCAGCAGCTCGATGGTGCGTGCGCCGATGCCGCGAGTGGGGAAGTTGACGACGCGCAGGAAGCTCGTGTCGTCGTTCGGGTTCTCGACCAGGCGCAGGTAGGACAGCGCATGCTTGACTTCGGCGCGCTCGAAGAAGCGCAGGCCGCCGTACACGCGGTACGGGATGCCGGCGTTGAACAGCGCCGACTCGATCACCCGCGACTGCGCGTTGCTGCGATAGAGCACCGCGATCTCCGAGCGCGCGGTGCCGGCGCGGTGCAGCTGCTGCGCCTCGTCGAGGAACCACTGGGCCTCGGCGAAATCGCTGGTGGACTCGAACACCCGCACCGGCTCGCCCGGGCCCTGGTCGGTGCGCAGGTTCTTGCCGAGGCGCTTGGAGTTGCGGTCGATCAGGTGGTTGGCGGCGTCGAGGATGTTGCCGAAGCTGCGGTAGTTCTGCTCCAGCTTGATGACCTTGTCGACGCGGAACTCGCGCTCGAAGTCAGCCATGTTGCCCACCAGCGCGCCGCGGAAGCCGTAGATGCTCTGGTCGTCGTCGCCCACCGCGAACACGGCGCCGTGCGGGCCCGCGAACATCTTCAGCCACGCATACTGCAGGCGGTTGGTGTCCTGGAACTCGTCGACCAGGATGTGCTGGAAGCGGTGGCGATAGTGCTCGCGCACCGCCTCGTTGTCGCGCATCAGCTCGAACGCGCGCAGCAGCAGCTCGGCGAAGTCGACCACGCCCTCGCGCTGGCACTGGTCCTCGTAGGCCTGGTAGATCTCCACCATCTTGCGCGTCTGGCCGTCGTGCACCTCGACGTCCTTGGGGCGCAGGCCGTCCTCCTTGGCGCCGGCGATGAACCACGTGACCTGCTTGGGCACGAAGCGCTCCTCGTCGAGCTTCATCGCCTTGATGATGCGCTTGACCGCCGACAGCTGGTCCGACGAGTCGAGGATCTGGAAGCCCTGCGGCAGCCCGGCCAGCTTCCAGTGCGCGCGCAGGAAGCGGTTGCACAGGCCGTGGAAGGTGCCGATCCACATGCCGCGCACGTTGACGGGCAGCATCGCCGACAGCCGCGCCTGCATCTCCTTGGACGCCTTGTTGGTGAACGTGACGGCCATGATGCCGCCGGGCGACACCTGCCCCGTCTGCAGCAGCCACGCGATGCGGGTGGTGAGCACGCGCGTCTTGCCCGAGCCGGCGCCGGCCAGGATCAGCGCGGGACGGGCGGGCAGCGTGACTGCCGCCATCTGCTCGGCGTTCAGGCCGCGCAGCAGCCGGTCGGGACTGGGGCTTTCGGGATCGGCGTCAGAATGCTGGATATGCATCCACCCATTCTAGGTTCGGGCAGTGGCGGCCACCGGTTTCTTTCCCGCGCCGCGGCCACCGTCGCGCTGCTTGCGACGACGCTGGCCGTGGCGGCGCCCAAGCCGGCGCCCGGCGTCGAGGCCGACTGCCCGGCCCGCGCCACGCTGCTGGTGGAACACTTCGTGAGCGCCGACTGCCTCGCCTGCTGGCAGGCCGCCCCGCCGGCGCTCGGCGCCATGCCGGTGTCCGCCAGGGAGTGGAGCCTGGACTGGATCACCCCCGCCGCTGACGACTCGGCGATGGCCGCGGGCGCGCTGCCCGAGGCCGCCGGCCGCCTCGCGCGCGTGGGCGCGGATCTGCCCGCGCGCCTGGCGAGCGCGCCTGCCGCGTTCGACGCGATGACGGCACTGTCGAAGCAGCGCTCGACGAAGCGCCGCTTCTACGTCCACTCCAGCCTGCCGCACAACGGCTATTTCGGGGTGCAGATGCACGCCACCGGCGTCTGGGACGCGGGCAGCACGGCCTGGATCGCCCTGGTGGAACAGATCCCCGTGGGCACGCGCGACACCCGGATCGCGCGCCGGCTCGTGCGCGTGGTCGTCGGCCCGCTGGCCCTGCCGGCCGGCCCGGGAGCGAAGAACGCGGTCGCGCCGCTGTACGGCCTGCGCTGGCCCGAGAACGCCCACCCCGAGAACCTGGTGGCCACCGCGTGGATCGAGAACGCCGACGGCCGCATCACGCAGATGGCCAGCGACCGCTGCGTCGATCCGAGATAAGAGACAAGGACAAGGACCATGGAAATCTTCGACTACGACAACATCCTGCTGCTGCCGCGCAAGTGCGTCGTGGAGAGCCGCAGCGAGTGCGACACCTCGATGGAGTTCGGCCCGCACCGCTTCAAGCTGCCGGTGGTGCCGGCCAACATGAAGACGGTGCTCGACGTGCCCATCGCCGAATTCCTGGCGAGCAACGGCTACTTCTACGTGATGCACCGGTTCGACCTCGACACCGTCGCCTTCGCGAAGAGCATGCGCGACAAGGGCCTGCTGGTGTCGATCAGCGCCGGCGTGAAGCCCGAGGACCACGCCGTCATCGACCGCCTGGCCGCCACCGGCATCGGCGCCGACTACGTGACGATCGACATCGCGCACGGCCACGCCGAGAGCGTGCGCAAGATGATCGCCCACATCAAGAAGACGCTGCCCGCGGCCTTCGTCATCGCCGGCAACGTGGGCACGCCCGAGGCGGTGATCGACCTCGAGAACTGGGGCGCCGACGCCACCAAGATCGGCGTGGGCCCCGGCAAGGTGTGCATCACGCGCCTGAAGACCGGCTTCGGCACCGGTGGCTGGCAGTTGTCGGCGCTGAAGTGGTGCGCCCGCGTGGCCACCAAGCCCATCATCGCGGACGGCGGCATCCGCCACAACGGCGACATCGCCAAGAGCCTGCGCTTCGGCGCCACGATGGTGATGATCGGCTCGCTGTTCGCCGGCCACGAGGAGAGCCCGGGCCAGACGGTGGAGGTCGACGGCAAGCTGTACAAGGAGTACTACGGCAGCGCGTCCGACTTCAACAAGGGCGAGTACCGCCACGTCGAGGGCAAGCGCATCCTCGAGCCGGTCAAGGGCCGGTTGCCCGACACGCTGCGCGAGATGCAGGAAGACCTGCAGAGCTCCATCTCGTACGCGGGCGGCCGCTGCGCGGGCGACATCCGCAAGGTGAACTACGTGATCCTGGGCGGCGAGAACGCGGGCGAGCACCTGTTCATGTAAGCGGGCATCGGGCCGCCGCCTACAATTGGGGCAACCCCCGGCATGCCGGCGCGCGACGCGCCGCACCTCCGAGTCCGGGGTCTGCAAATCACGAGCTGAGCCCCCATGTCCGATCTCGCCAAGTCGTTCGAACCCGCCGCCATCGAAGCCCGCTGGGCGCCGCTGTGGGAACAGAGCGGCGTCTACGAGCCCACGCTGGATCCGGCCAAGCCCTCGTTCTCGATCCAGCTGCCGCCGCCCAACGTCACGGGCACGCTGCACATGGGCCACGCGTTCAACCAGACCATCATGGACTCGTTGACGCGCTACCACCGCATGCGCGGCCACAACACGCTGTGGGTGCCGGGCACCGACCACGCGGGCATCGCCACGCAGATCGTCGTGGAGCGCCAGCTGCAGGACAAGGGCACGTCGCGCCAGGAGCTGGGCCGCAAGAACTTCGTCGCCCGCGTGTGGGAATGGAAGCAGGAGTCGGGCACCACCATCACGCGCCAGATGCGCCGCATGGGCGACTCGGTGAGCTGGAAGCACGAGTACTTCACGATGGACGAGGGGCTGTCGAAGACGGTCACCGAGACCTTCGTGCGCCTGTTCGACGAGGGCCTGATCTACCGCGGCCGCCGCCTGGTGCACTGGGATCCGGTGCTCAAGTCGGCCGTGTCCGACCTCGAGGTGGACAGCAAGGAGGAAGACGGCTTCCTGTGGCTGGTGCGCTATCCGCTGGCCGACGGCAGCGGCGACCTCACGGTGGCCACCACGCGCCCCGAGACGATGCTGGGCGACGTCGCGCTGATGGTGAACCCGGCCGACGAGCGCTACACCGCGCTGGTGGGCAAGCAGGTGATCCTGCCGCTGGTGGGCCGCCAGATCCCCGTGATCGCCGACGACTACGTGGACCGCGAGTTCGGCACCGGCGTGGTGAAGGTCACGCCCGCGCACGACGCCAACGACTACGCCGTGGGCCAACGCCACGACCTGCCCACCATCGGCGTGCTCGCGCTCGACGCCACCATCAACGACAACGCGCCCGAGGCCTACCGCGGCCTCGACCGCTTCGTGGCGCGCAAGAAGGTCGTGGCCGACCTCGACGCGCAGGGCTTCCTCGTCGAGACGCGCAAGCACAAGCTGATGGTGCCGCGCTGCGAGCGCACGGGCCAGGTGATCGAGCCCATGCTCACCAACCAGTGGTACGTGGCGATGACAAAGCCCGGCGCGGACGGCACGTCCATCGCGTCCAAGGCGATCAAGGCCGTCGAGTCGGGCGAGGTCAAGTTCTACCCCGAGCAATGGGTCAACACCTACAACCACTGGATGAACGACATCCAGGACTGGTGTATCTCGCGCCAGCTGTGGTGGGGCCACCAGATCCCGGCCTGGTACGCGGACGACGGCCGGATCTTCGTCGCGCGCAACGACGCGGAGGCCGCGCAGAAGGCCGCCGCGACCGGCTACACCGGCAAGCTGGTGCGCGACGAGGACGTGCTCGACACCTGGTACTCGTCGGCGCTGGTGCCGTTCTCCACGCTGGGTTGGCCCGAAAAGACGCTCGAGCAGGATCTCTTCCTGCCGTCGTCGGTGCTCGTCACCGGCTACGACATCATCTTCTTCTGGGTCGCCCGGATGATCATGATGACCACGCACTTCACGGGCAAGGTGCCGTTCCGCGACGTTTACATCCACGGCCTGGTGCGCGACGCGCAGGGCCAGAAGATGTCCAAGTCGGAAGGCAACGTGCTCGACCCGGTCGACCTGATCGACGGCATCGCGCTGGAGCCGCTGCTGGACAAGCGCGTGGTGGGCCTGCGCCGCCCCGAGACCGCACCGCGCGTGCGCGACAACACGAAGAAGGAATTCCCCGAGGGCATCCCGGCCTACGGCGCCGACGCGCTGCGCTTCACCTTCGCCGCGCTGGCCACGCTGGGCCGCAACATCGCGTTCGACTCCAAGCGCTGCGAGGGCTACCGCAACTTCTGCAACAAGCTCTGGAACGCCACCAAGTTCGTGCTGATGAACTGCGAGGGCGAGGACTGCGGCATCCTCGAAGGCGACAAGACGGCATGCCCCCCGGGGTACAACACCTTCAGCTCGGCCGACCGCTGGATCACCAGCGAGCTGCAGCGCGCCGAGGCCGCCGTCGCGCAAGGCTTCGCCGAATACCGGCTCGACAACGTCGCCAACGCCATCTACCAGTTCGTGTGGACGGAGTACTGCGACTGGTACCTGGAGATCGCCAAGGCCCAGCTGGCCGACGCCAAGGCCACGGGCGACGAATCGCGCGCGCGCGCCACGCGCCGCACGCTGGTGCGCACGCTCGAGGCCGTGCTGCGCCTGATGCACCCGGTCACGCCCTTCGTCACCGCCGAGCTGTGGGAAACCGTGGCCCCGATCGCCGGCCGCGCGCCCGTCGCGGGCCAGACCATCGCCACCGCGCCGTACCCGGTCGCGCAGCTGGATCGCGTCGAAGAGGCCGCGTGCGCCTGGGTCGACCGCCTGAAGTCGCTGGTGGGCGCGTGCCGCAGCGTGCGCAAGCAGATGAACCTGTCCGACGCCGAGCGCATGCCGCTGCTGACGCACGGCGACGCCGAGTTCATCGCCCAGGCCACGCCGCTGCTCAAGGCGCTCGCCAAGGTGAGCGAGGTACGCGTGATCGCCGACGAGGCCGCGTTCATCGAGGCCACGAAGCTGCTGCCGGTGGCCGTGGAAGGCGCGGTGCGCCTGGCGCTGCTGGTGGAGATCGACGTGGGCGCCGAGCGCGACCGCCTCAGCAAGGAGATCACGCGCCTGGAGGGCGAGATCGTCAAGGCCGACAAGCAGCTGGGCAACGAGAACTTCGTCTCGCGCGCCAAGCCCGAGGTGGTGGCGCAGATGCGCGAGCGGCTGGCGGGGTTCGTGGAGACCGTGGCGCGGATGAAGGCACAGCGGGAGCAGCTGGGCGGCTGACATGGAGCGGATCCGGCGCCGCCGCTCGAATGCTTCCTTGAAGTTCAAGGGAGCGGTCGATCCGGCTTGTATGGTGTGGGTGTTGGGGTGGAGGGCCTGATTCCGGACATCGGCCTGGACCGACTGGCAGAGACTGCCCCCACCCTGCCCAACAGCGTCGATAAGGAACTGCGCGGCTCCGCCCTGAC
>Ga0209258_100789_pt1 | contig 19058 bp, 20 predicted proteins | sample Araplaol_mTSA_r2_FD_184281 | JGI IMG/M metagenome (GOLD analysis project Ga0209258, IMG submission 184281) | Arabidopsis root microbial communities from North Carolina, USA - plate scrape CL_Col_mTSA_r2 (SPAdes) (version 2) | ecosystem: Host-associated > Plants > Roots > Endosphere | place: USA...
ACAGGCCGTGCAGCACCAGGGCCGCCACCTGCGCGCGCGTGCCCCAGGCGGCACGTCCCAGTCCCGACAGCGCATAGGCCGCCGCGGCGGCCCACGCCAGCGCGTGGATGGGGCCAGACGATAGAATCATCCCCGCAGTTTACTCAGGCGCGCCGCACTCAACCTTTGCGCGCGCTCACGCCGATGGCCTCCACCCTCACCGACCGCCTGTCGCGTCTCGTCAAGACGATGCGCGGCCAGGCCCGCATCACCGAAACGAACGTCCAGGACATGCTGCGCGAAGTGCGCATGGCCCTGCTCGAGGCCGACGTGGCGCTGCCCGTCGTGCGCGACTTCATCGCGCGGGTCAAGGACAAGGCGCTGGGCCAGGAGGTCGTGGCCTCGCTGACGCCGGGCCAGGTGCTCGTCAGCATCGTGCAGAAGGAACTCGCCGCGACGATGGGCGAGGGCGTGGCCGACATCGACCTCGCCGTGCAGCCGCCCGCCGTCATCCTGATGGCCGGCCTGCAGGGCGCCGGCAAGACGACCACCACCGCCAAGCTCGCCAAGTACCTGATCGAGAAGCGCAGGAAGAAGGTTCTGACGGTCTCGGGCGACGTCTACCGCCCCGCGGCCATCGAGCAGCTCAAGACGGTCACGAAGCAGGCCGGCGCGGAGTGGTTCCCGTCCACGCCCGACCAGAAGCCGCACGACATCGCCGCCGCCGCCATCGATTACGCGCGCAAGCATTACTTCGACGTGCTGCTGGTCGACACCGCCGGCCGCCTGGCCATCGACGAGCTGCTGATGGCCGAGATCAAGGACCTGCATGCGCTGCTGCGCCCGGTCGAGACGCTGTTCGTCGTCGACGCCATGCAGGGCCAGGACGCGATCAACACCGCCAAGGCGTTCAAGGAGGCGCTGCCGCTGACCGGCATCGTGCTGACCAAGCTGGACGGCGATTCCCGCGGCGGCGCTGCGCTGTCGGTGCGACAGATCACCGGAGCGCCGATCAAGTTCGCCGGCGTGTCCGAGAAGATCGACGGCCTCGAGGTGTTCGACGCCGACCGCCACGCCGGGCGCGTCCTGGGCATGGGCGACATCGTCGCGCTGGTCGAGGGCGTCACCAAGGGCCTGGACGTCGAGGCCGCGCAGAAGCTCGCCGAGAAGGTGCGCTCGGGCAACGACTTCGACCTGAACGACTTCCTGGCGCAGCTGAGCCAGATGAAGAAGATGGGTGGCCTCGCCGGCCTGATGGACAAGCTGCCCACCGAGATGACCGCCAAGGCCGGCCAGCCCGACATGGACAAGGCCGAGCGCGACATGCGCCGCATGGAAGGCATCATCAACTCGATGACGCCGCTGGAGCGCCGCAAGCCCGAGCTGCTCAAGGCCAAGCGCAAGTTCCGCGTCGCCAAGGGCGCCGGCGTGCAGGTGCAGGACGTCAACCGGCTGCTCAACCAGTACGAGCAGATGCGCGACATGATGAAGAAGATGCGCGGTGGCGGCCTGATGAAGATGATGAAGAAGATGGGCGCGATGAAGGGCATGATGGGCGGGATGCCGAAGATGTGAGCCCCACGGTCGCTCGCGCTCCCTGCCCCCCGTGGGGCCGGCCGCGAGCGGCCCGGCAAAGCCGGCTCCGCCGCTCCCTCGAACTTCTCCTGATGCCTGCGAGCGGCAGCGCCGGAGGCCCTGCGGACCGAGGCCCGGGCGCGGAGCGAACCGGCGCATTCCGGATTCAGGGGCGTCGGTTCAATACCCGCGACGCCCTTTCCGCCGCCAGCACGATTCAGCTCGGCGGGCTACGATCCCGGCTTCATTCGAACAATGTCGTTGGAGATCGCCATGGCTCGTCGCCTGATCCCGCTGCTGGCAGCGGCCACCCTGGCCGTGCTCGGCACGTCCGCCCACGCGGCGTTGAAGCCGGGCGACACCGCCCCGCTGTTCACCACCCAGGCCGCAGTCGGCGGCAAGCAGATGCCGCTGGTACTGGCCGACGCGCTCAAGAAGGGCCCGGTCGTGCTGTACTTCTTCCCGAAGTCCTTCACGAGCGGCTGCACGCTGGAGGCGCACCTGTTCGCCGAGGCCACCGACAAGTTCGCCGCGCTCGGGGCGACGGTGGTGGGCGTGTCGCACGACGACATCGCCACGCAGCTCAAGTTCTCGAAGGAAGAGTGCCGCGACAGGTTCGCCGTGGCCGCCGACCCCGAGTCCGCGATCATCAAGTCCTACGACGCCAAGATGGCCGTCATGCCCTACTCCGAGCGCATCTCGTACGTCATCACGCCGGACGACAAGGTGCTGTACGTCTACTCCAGCCTCGATCCGGCGGACCACGTCAACCGCACGATGAAGGCCGTGCAGGACTGGCGCGCCGCGCACAAGATGTGAGGCGCATTCGCACGTCGTTCGCGCAGGACGGCTCGCCGCCGCCGCGGCGCCTCAGTTCAGCAGCGCGCTCGCGAACTCCCGCGCGTTGAAGGTCTGCAGGTCCTCCAGCTTCTCGCCCACCCCGATGAAGTAGACGGGGATCGGCTTGGCGCCCGCCTGCGACGCGCGCTCGCGCGACCACAGTGCGATCGCGGCCAGCACGCCGCCCTTGGCCGTGCCATCGAGCTTGGTGACGATCAGCCCCGTGAGCCCGAGCGCCGCATCGAAGGACTTCACCTGCTCCAGCGCGTTCTGGCCCGTGTTGCCGTCGATCACCAGCAGCACCTCGTGCGGCGCCGTGGCCTCGGCCTTGGTGATGACGCGCTTGATCTTCCTGAGCTCCTCCATCAGGTGCAGCTGCGTCGGCAGGCGGCCGGCCGTGTCGGCGATGACGACGTCGCAGCCGCGCGCCTTGCCGGCCCGCACCGAGTCGAACGTGACCGACGCCGGATCGCCGCCTTCCTGGCTGACGATCTCGACCTGGTTGCGGTCGGCCCAGACCTCCAACTGCTCGCGCGCCGCTGCGCGGAACGTGTCGGCCGCGGCCAGCAGCACCTTGCACTTGGCCTCGGCGAGATGGCGCGTCAGCTTGCCGATGCTGGTCGTCTTGCCGGCGCCGTTGACGCCCGCCACCATGATGACCGTGGGCTGGTGCTCGCCCACCATCAGCGAGCGCTCCAGCGGCGCCAGCAGGTCGACGATGGCGTCGGCCAGCAGCGCCTTGACCTGCGCGGGCTCGGTCGAGCCGGCGGCCTTCACGCGCTGCTTGAGATCCTTGAGCAGGTGCTCGGTGGCGCGCACCCCGGCATCGGCCATCAGGAGCGCCGATTCGAGTTCCTCGTACAGCTCGTCGTCGATGCGCGCGCCGGTGAACACCTGCGCGATGCCCGAGCCCGTGCGCGCGAGGCCCTTGCGCAAGCGTTGGAACCAGGCATCGCGCGGCACCTCGGCCGAGGGTGCAGGCGCGGGCGTGGATACGGGCGCCGACGTCAGCGGGACAGGCGCGGCAGGCTGCGGCACGGCCGGCGCCGCGGACGGCGGCGGGCTGCCGGTGAACACGCGCTTGAGGAAGTCGAGCGGAGCGGATGAGGGTTCCGGCGCAGTCGCGGGCGCGGACGCTTGCACGGGCTCGGGCGCCTGCACGGGCGCGGGCGCATGCGGCGTTGCGGGCGTCGATACCGAGACGGGCGCCGGCGGCTCGGCCGTCGGCACGACGTCCGGCATGCGCTGCGTCTCCCACGGGGAGCCCGACTCGGTTTTCTTGCGGAAGAAGCTGAACATGAGGGGAAGCGGTCTCAAGGAGGCATCGCGGCGACCCGCCGCCGCACGCGCCCGGCCTCGGACGCGCGACGCTCAATGGTCGGGGCAGACGGGCGCGATGCAAGCCCGAAAGGTCTTTTTCGCCATTGTGCCGCCAACCCCTTCCCTTGCCACTAAAAAGTCGCATACAATGGCAGGCTTGGCGCTTTAGCTCAGCCGGTTAGAGCGACGGAATCATAATCCGCAGGTCCGGGGTTCGAATCCCTGAAGCGCCACCAGAACGTCCGAGAGCCTCGCAGGTCCATGACTTGCGAGGCTTTTTCACTTGGCCGCGTCTGCAGGCGCACCCAGCGCATGTCCGCGCAAGCCCGACCTTCTCGCGGCGAGCTCGCCGGCGGGCAGCGGCCAAGCCCGGCCGCTGCTGCGCGGACGGTGCAACGGCTCAGAACGCCTTGCTCACGCCCACCAGCATCGTGCGGCGCGGGCCGTATTGCGGCGCGCCGACGCCGATGCCCGAGCCGTCGCGGATCTCGTAGACGCGGTCGAACAGGTTGATGATCGACAGCCGCAGTTCCAGCTTGCCGAGCGTGCTGCCGAGGTCGAGGTTGTCCACCGCCGCGACATTCACCTGCGTGTACGACGGCAGGTGGCCGGCGTTCGCGAAGCCGTTGCGCAGGCCGCTGCCGTACAGCAGGTCGGCCGTCGTGCTCAGCGCGGACGTCCACTTGAAGGTGACGCCCGCCGAGGCCGAGGTCGCCTGGTCGTGGTCCAGGTGCACCCAGTGCGTGGCGATGTCGTCGAGCTCGTCCTGCCCGAAATTGAACTGCCCGGTCTCGACCGTCTTGCCGAAGGCGCCCGCGAATGCGAGGTTGGCGTAGCCGCTGAGCGCCCCGGCGTGGTACGCGGCCGACAGCTCGAGGCCGTAGATGCGCCCCCGCTGGTAGTTGAAGGCGGAGAAGACCAGCGCATTGCCGAACTGGCCTTCGTCCTGCAGGTGGCGCACATCCCGGTAGTAGCCGTCCACGCCGAACGTCCATCCCTGGCCGAGCTCCTGCTCCAGGCCGAGGTCGTAGTAGTTCGAGCGCTCCGACTTGACCGCCGTGTTCGCGTCCGACGGCAATGCGTTCGTCGTGCCCAGGAAGGACTGCACGGAGGTCTGGTCGATCTTCTCGGTGGGCGGCGGCGTGAAGTAGCGCGCGTAGCCGGCGTGCACGCGCGTCCCGGGCGCCAGGTCAAGGACGATGCCCACGCGCGGGCTGACCTGGTGCTCGTCGACGACCGTGCCGACCTGGTCGTAGCGCAGGCCGACGTTGATCGTCAGCGGCTTGATCGGCTTCCACTCGTCCTGCACGTACACGCCCCAGAGCCTGCCGCGCAGCGAGTGGTCGTCGACGATGGTCTCGGGCACGTCGCCGGTCTGGCTGCCGTCGCCGTCGGCCGGGAACACCTGCGAATCATTGCGGGTGCTGCCGCGCTCGAATTGGTAGAACAGGCCGGAGCGGATCGTGTGCGCCGGGCCGTAGCGCCAGCTCGAGTCGAGCTGCACCCCGCTGGCGACGTTGCTGCGCACGATGTCGGCCGCGACACCGTTGAACATCAGGTCGCCGCGCGCATCGGGCACGTAGTGGACGTCGGTGTAGCGGTGGAACAGCGCGAGCTGGTAGTCGACGTCCGGGCCGACGCTGCCTTGCAGCGACAGCACGCCGAAGCGGTTGCGTTCCTTCTGGCGCGCGTCGAGCGTCGACGAATCGATGGCGTCGCTGCCGTTCAGGGCATAGCTCGGCTGCTGGCCCGGCACGTCCGGGATCTCGAAGCGGTTGTTCGATGCGCCGAGCATCAGGTTGACACGCGTGTCCGGGCCCGCCAGGTACGAGAAGTAGCCGAAGCCGTTGCCCTGGCGCGTGTCGTCGTGCAGGGCCCGGCGCGATGCCGTCGGATTCTCGATGCCCGCGTCGTCGCGCAGCGCCGAGCCCATGACGTAATAGCTGAAGGCGCCGTGCGTGCCGCCGAGCTCGAGGCTGCCTTCGCGGTGCTCGTTGCTGCCTCCCAGCAGGCTGATGCGGCCGCCGTTGTCGAAGGCCTCGCCCTTCGAGCGCAGGTCGACGACGCCCGCTGTGCGATAGCCGTACTGCGCCGGCAGCGCGCCGGTCAGCACCGTCACCGAATCGGCGAAGCGCGTCTCGAGCGCCTGGCCGAAGCCGCTGATCGCCTCGGGAATGACGACGCCGTCGATGCGGTACTGCAGGTTGGCGTGGTCGCCGCGCACGTGCAATTGGCCGTACGAGTCCTGCACGACGCCCGGCGCCTGCAGCACCACCTGGTTCAGCGGCGTGGCTTCGCCGAGCGGCAGCTTCTGGATGTCCTCGCGGTCGATGCTGTAGATCGAACTGCCGGTGTCCGGCGACAGGCCGTTGCGGGCGGCGTCGAGGCGTTGGCGGTCGCCGGTGATCTCCACGCGCTGGACCGGCGGCGAGGAAGCCGCCGCAGGTGCTGCGGCGGCGGCGGTCGGCGTCGGGTCGGTGGCTGGCGCGGACTGCGCGAACGCAGCGGGAATGAAGAAGGCGGGATAGGCGAGCGCCAACGCGAGCGCCAGGCTCGTGCGTGCAGGAGCGAACATGGTTTGAAACCTCTGGAAATGGGATCCGTGACGCGCTCGCGCACGGCAGCGGCGCGCCTTCAGGCGCGCTGCGGTCGGTGCGAAGCGGTCGTGACGGGCGCGGCGCGTCTCACGGACACGCGCGCGCCGGCACCGGGCAGCAGCCCGGCAGCGATGACAGGAAGGTCAGTCAGCCAGCGAGCGGAGGATCGCGCGCGGCGTACGCGGGCGCATCCGCGCTCCGCGAGGGGAAGGTCGGGGTGCCGACCCAATGTTCCGCCGTCGCCAGCAACGCCGGCGCCACGTCGCTCGAGTGGACGACGCCGACGATGTGCGCGAAGGCGAGGCAGGTCTCGCAGGGCAGGTGCGCCTTGCCGTCGTTCGACGTCGCGGGTGCCGACGCGTCCGCGATATGACCGAGCTCGTGCAGCAGCGCGCCCTGCTGGGACACCAGCAGGGCAAGCACCAGCAGCAGCGAACGGAAGACCTTGCGCACAGCGCGCATTCTGCCTGCGATGGCAAGCCGCTGCATCGCCGATCGGTTGCCCGAGCCCGCTCCCTGTCGACGATTCAAGCGCGCGTGCCAACGTCCTTCGTCGCTGGCTTCATGCCTGCACGGCGTCGTCGCCGATCCGGTCGAAGTAGTGGAGCACGCCGACCACGAAGATCGCGGCGACCGGCCCGACAGCCGGCAGCGGGATGGCCGCGACGACCGGCACGACCAGCACCAGCTGCCGCAGCCCGACGCCGTACAGGATGCCGGCCCTGCGGACGTATCGAACCCCCGCCTTCGACCACCGCGTTCTCGCGTCGGAGCCGACCGGCATGCCGCCGATGAAGCCCGCATGGTTGTAGAAGCGCACGGCCATCAACGCGGACACCAGCGATGCGCAAAGCAGCACGAGCAGCATCAGTTCCAGGACGAGCCGCGCATCGAGGGTCGGGATGCGCTGGACCGGGCCGAGGACGGCATGCAGGGACGGCGCCACCAGCGTGACCGCCCCCATGAGTGCCAGCGCAGCCGTCGAGGCCAGCATCGTGGCCGACATCATCGAATTGCGAAGCGCCTGGACGGCGAGGACTTCGGAACCTGTCTGCCGGGACACCGCGACGAACCAGTCCTCCCTCAGAGTGGCGTGGCGGGCCCGCGCCAATCGCTCTGGTCGCCGCCACTGGAGCAGCATCAGGAACGCCTCGTAGCAGACGAGCGCGCAGGCGGTCAGCCCCACCGCCGTCCAGGTCCCTGCGTCGTTCATGGTTCAGGCCTTCGCGGCCGAGGACGCGGCACGCCGCTCGAGGAGTTCGAAGACGCCCATCCCCGCGAGCATCGCGCCGACGAAGATCGCGGCCTTGACCTGGCCCATGCCCAGCGCCACGAGTGCCGGTCCCGGGCAGAAGCCGGCGAGGCCCCAACCGATGCCGAACATCACGCTCCCGCCCACCAGCCGGCCGTCGATGTGGCGCGCCGTCGGCAGTCGCATGGGCAGGCCGAGGAACGACGCCCTCCTTCGCCGAGCGATGGCGAACGCGAGCAGGCCGACGCCGACGGCCCCCGCCATCACCAGCGCCAGCGACGGATCCCAGCGGCCGGCCAGGTCGAGAAAGCCGAGCACCTTGGCCGGATCGGCCATGCCCGACAGGATGAGGCCGATGCCGAACACGAGGCCGGCGAGCAACGATGTCAGGATGGGCATGTCGGTTCCCTACGCGGCGATCAGGTGGCGCACGACGAAGACGGTGGCGAAACCGGCGCCCATGAAGGCGGCCGTGGCCGCCAGCGAGCGCGGCGACAGGCGCGACAGCCCGCAGACGCCGTGGCCACTCGTGCAGCCCGACCCGTAGCGCGTGCCCACGCCCACCAGGAGCCCAGCGATCACCAAGTCGCCCCAGCCGGCATCGATCCGAGGTTCGGGCACCGCAGCGAACGCCGCGTACGCCAGCGGTGCAGCCACCAATCCGAGAACGAACGCGACGCGCCAGCCGAGGTCCCCCTTGGCCGGCCGAAGGAGCCCGCCGAGCACGCCGCTGATGCCGGCGATGCGTCCGTTGAACAGGGCGAACACCGCGGCAGCGATGCCGACGAGCGCTCCGCCTGCCAACGCGGTCGCCGGCGTGAAGGCATTCCAGTCGACACTCATTGCTCACTCCTTCGGGCAGTACAGGCGATAGAGCACTTCGAGCACCTTCAGCAGCCTGGCATCGGCGACGCTGTAGAAGATGTTCTTGCCCTCGCGGCGCGTGCTCACGACGCCTTCGTTGCGCAGCACGCCCAGCTGCTGCGACAAGGTCGGCTGGCGGATGCCCAGCGCCTCCTCCAGGTCGCCGACGCACATCTCGCCCTGTGACAACTGGCACAGCAGGAGCAGCCGGTCCTCGTTGGCCAGCACCTTGAGCGCGCCGACGGCCTGGCCGGCCGCCTGGCGCAGGAGGTCGGGGGCGATGACTGTCTTCGGCACGGGGGCTCCTTCGATGGAACTTGATCTGACGACTTGACTATAGTTTATATTTTCATAGAATATCTGTCAACATATTGTCAAGGACAGGAACCGCCATGACCGCCACATCCTCGATCCAGGCCTTCTACGATGACAAGACCTGGACGGTCTCCTACGTCATCTCGGATTCGGCCAGCCGCTGCGCCGCCATCGTCGACCCCGTGCTGGACTTCGACCTCAAATCCGGCAGCACGAGCTCGATCCAGGCCGACAGGATGCTGGCGCACATCCGCGAACGCGGACTGACGGTGCAATGGATCCTGGAGACGCACGCGCACGCGGATCACCTGTCCGGCGCGCGCTACCTGCAGGACCGCGTCGGCGGCCGGATCGCCATCGGCGAGCACATCACCGACGTCCAGGCGACCTTCCGCAAGCTCTACAACCTCGAGCGCAGCTTCCTGCCCGATGGCGGGCAGTTCGACCACCTGTTCGAGGACGGCGAGCGATTCATGATCGGCCAGCTCGAGGCGTACGCGATGGCGGTGCCGGGCCACACGCCGGCGGACATGGCGTACGTCGTCGACGACGCGGTGTTCGTGGGCGACACCTTGTTCATGCCCGACGTGGGGACAGCGCGCGCCGACTTTCCCGGCGGCGATGCCCGCACGCTGTACCGCTCCATCCGGCGCCTCCTGGCGTTGCCGCCGCAGACGCGCATGTTCGTCTGCCACGACTACCCGCCCGCAGGTCGAGCGGCCGCCTGGGAGACGACCGTCGCCGAGCAGCGGGACCGGAACATCCATGTGCATGACGGCGTCGGCGAAGCGTCCTTCGTCGCGCTGCGCCAGGCACGCGACGCGACGCTCGACGTGCCGGCGCTGATCCTGCCGTCCCTCCAGGTCAATATCCGGGCGGGCCGGATGCCGCCCGCGGAAGACGACGGGGTGAGCTACCTGAAGATCCCGCTCAACGTGCTGGGCAAGCGCGCCCCGGCGTGAGGCGGCAACCCGCCAAAGAAAAGCCCGCAGCGCGAACGCACTGCGGGCTTTTTCACTGGGCCGTCGCGGGGACTCGTCGCGCGATGCGAGCCGGTGTCGAGGCTTGGCGGGACGGGTCCAGGTCGCCTCGGCTGCGGGCGGGCATCGCTGCCCACGCCGTCGCCCAAACGCTCAGATCGCGCGGATGCGCATCGCCTGCGGGCCCTTCTGGCCCTGGCCGACTTCGAATTCGACGCGCTGGTTCTCGGCCAGCGACTTGAAGCCGGTGCTCTGGATTTCCTTGAAGTGCGCGAAGAGGTCCTTGCCGCCGGTGTCGGGGGTGATGAAGCCGAAGCCCTTGGTTTCGTTGAACCACTTCACGGTACCAGTTTCAGTCGTCATGGTCATTCCTTTTTGAATGCGTTGGAAAAGCCCGCCGGCAGCGATGCCGGCAGGCGCCGACCGTCTCCAGACGGGGAGACGGCGGCGGGATGGGAGTCAGGAGCGTTCAGCGCCGCGGCGGCGTCGCCGGACGCGAGCCCTGGCGATCCAGGTGCCGGAACGTGATGCGGCCCTTGGTCAGGTCGTACGGCGAGAGCTCGAGCGTGACCTGGTCGCCCGCGAGGATGCGGATATGGTGCTTGCGCATCTTGCCGCCGGTGTAGGCCACGAGCTGGTGGCCGTTCTCGAGGGTCACGCGGTAGCGCGAATCGGGCAGCATCTCGTCGACCTTGCCGCGCATCTCGATCAATTCTTCCTTGGCCATGAGCCTACTCCGTTCGAAGGGGCTGATGCCCGGGATTGCGTTCACCGATCCATGCGGCCGCCTGCGCCTGGGCGAAGCCCAGCGCCGCGTCGTGCGAATCGAAATGGGGATCGAAACGCATGACGCGCTCGTGCGTCATGCTGCCGCGGCCGCTGCGGATGGCCAGCGAGGCGGTGTAGTGGCCGCCGAGATCGCGGCGGGCCGAGGAAGAAACGAGGTACTTCCCGAACTGTTGTTGGGTCTGGATGGAAATCCTTCATGGCTGGTCGCTCGAGGGACGCAGCCGGGCTGATTCTTGAGAGGCGCACGGGGCGCTTGCGGAGAGAGGACTCGGTCCGGCGGCTGGCTCGCAGGGTCATTCGCCGCGGCCAACGGCAACCAGAACAAGACGACCGCACAAGCAATCAGGGAGTCTGGCAAAGGAGGGAGATCGCCTCGGATCTCGGTGTGTCCGCCCGCGACGAATCGGCAGGGTCGGATCACAGGGGGAGTCCTTGATCATACCACACCCGGCCGCGCAGCGCCATCGCGCCTCGGCTGGGCGCGGCAAGTGCCCCGGAACGGGCATCGAACGACAGGAGCACCGCCATGATCCGCAAGCTCAGCAGCGGCCAATACCGCCTCTATTCGCGCAAGCTCGACCCCAAGACCGGCAAGCGGCGCAACCTCGGCACCTTCGACTCGCGCGAGCTGGCCGAAAAGCACGAGCGCGAGGTGCAGTACTTCAAGCGGCACTGAACGCTCCGCGGGCAGCGGGCGAGCGCTGCCCGCGCCCGGCGCGCGGCAGCCCCCTATCTTGACGGCCGCTCTCGTCCTTTCGGGGGATGAAATGCCGGGCCGATCGCTCGACCATCGTCGCTGCGCGACCGGCCAGGCCGCGCAGTCCGAGCGACCGCGCCAGGGGCAGCGCGGCGAGCCCGCGTGCTCGGCTTCGATTCCGGATGCCCCAGGGAGAAGGAATCATGTCCGTCAATGCACTCCTGTTCCAGCTGGCGTTCTCGTCAATCGTCATCGTCGCCTTCGGGTATCGCCAGTTCAACACGTGGACCAAGGGCGAGTCGTGCCGGGCGACGACCGATTCCGAACTGCTGGCCTTCGCGCCACCGCGCAGCTTCACCCCGCTGTGGCGCTTCCTGGCCACGGCCGCCCTGTACTGCCTGACCCTGGTCGTGCTGTACCTCGTCGTCTTCGTGATGCTGTACAGCGGGTCGACGTCGGGCTTCGAGCTGCTGGAGGTATCCGGCGTCACGCAGGCCAACGCCTGGCTCGTCGCGCTGCTGATCGTCACCGGCCTGTCGCCGATGCTGCCGGTGTTCTCCAACGTGGAACACGTGGTGCGCGAGGTGATGCACAACTGGGCGGTGGTCCCGGCCAAGGCCCAGGACATGGCCAACGAGCTGGCGTCGCCGACGACGACCTTCGAGCTGGACGAGGCCTTCCTGCGCAGCACGGTCATGCCCCGGCTCGGCAAGCCCTTCACGCGGGGCGACTTCACCGAGGGCCGCGCCCTCACCGTCGCGCAGAAGTGGTGCCGCCTCAAGATGCTGCTGCTGAAGTTCGCGCCACCGGACCAGGACGGCCTCGAGGCGCCGCGCTTCAAGTCGCCGTACGCCACGCGCTTCGTGAGCGACTGCAAGGCGCTCGAGCGCGACATCCGCGAGTTCGCGGAGACCTCGCCCGAGCTGCTGCGCACCCTGGGCGGCTCACCGACGGCGGTGCTGCTGTCGGAGCGGCTCGACCAGATGCAGCACCGGCTGTTCGTGCTGATGTGCTGCGCCGCGTTCGCCGCCGCGCGCTCGGTCGAGGAGGTGGTGCGCTACTTCCGCAAGAGCTACGGCATCGGCATCGGGCACGTGCAGCTGTCCTCGGCCCCGTTCGATCCGATCCTGGACACGCTCATCGCCGTGACACTCACCGTGCTGCTGATCTCCCTCGGCTTCGCGATGACCCATCGCGACGGTGCGGTGCACGTGCGCCCGTTCCTGTGGGCCGCGAATGCGTTCTGCGTGCACGGCGCGGGGCTGCTCGTCGGCTGGCTCGTGTTCTCGCGCCGGCGCGACCAGTCCGCCACCTGGGTCGATCCGAGCGACACGCCGTTGAGCCGCAGCCTGCTGCTGGCGTGCGTCATGCTCGCATTCAGCCTGGCCGCGATCCCGACCTTCCTGACCTCCGTGACCGCGTCGCTCCTGAACGGCTCGACCAAACCGCTGCCGACCCTGGCCAGCGACGCGCTGCTGCGCACGTGGCCCTGGGCGTTCCTCGGCTCGGCCACCGCCATCGCCACGTTCATCCACCTCGAGCGCACCGCCAACGGCGTCGCGACCCTGCGGCTGCGGGTTCTCTCGGCCGCGGCGCAGGCCGGGACGAACATCGCGATCGCGCTGGTCATCCTCGGCGTGTTCACGCGCCCCGGCGAGACGCCGCCCGACCTGTTCGCGAACCTGGCCCAGCCGCTGTACCAGCTGGTGATCGTGCTGACCGGTGCGATCGGCATCGTGCTGGGGTTCTTCCTGCCGCGGGTCGTCCATGGCCACGGCCTGGACCGGCGCGCCGGCGTCGCGCGCTTCCCGGTGGACGGCGAGCGCGCGCGGGCGACGTTCACCTATTGCGGCAAGCAGGTGCCGGTGACGGTCGCCCACCTGTCGCTGTCGGGGGCCGTGCTTGAACTGGCCCATGCCCATGTCGACGTCGTGCCAGGGCGCCAGGGCGTGCTCACGCTGGTCGACGGCGCCGCGATCAGCGTGCATGTGGCGCGGCTGCTTCCGCCCAGCGAGGACGACTCGTCCAGCGTGACCCCGCGCCGCTTCGCCGTGCGCCACGCGGCCATGCACGGGCCCGTGGCGGCGAATTCCGGCACGGCCGGCAAGCTGCACCGCTTCCTGGGCACGCTGGCGCCGCAGCCCGCCGCCTGACCGGGAGGCGCGACGGCGCGTGGGCATCGATCGCGCGACGGCACGGCACCGGCGCTGGAACTCGGCGGCTGCATGTGGACGACCAGCCCGATCTCGCGCAATCATTCCGCGGGTTCGGCATGCCTTACCGGAAGGGACGACGGCGACGCCGGGCGCGTGCGGGAGCGCGCCGACCTCGACCACGACCGGGTCAGGCCGCCCGACCAGGTGGGATGGCGTCGCCCGTAGCCCGGCGCTACCGCATCGCCGTGACCGGCCCGGCCGGCGTCAGCGTGCGCAGGCCGTGGTGCGTTCGAGCAGCGTGGACAGCTCTTCGATGCGCAGCGGCTTGCTCAGGTGGGTGTCGAACAACTCGTGCTCCGAGCGCAGCGGCTCGTCCTGCATCTTCAACGCCGAGAGCGACGCCAGCATCGGCGCGGGGCCTTCGTCGTCGTCCCGGATCCGTCGCGCCGCCGCGCAGCCGTCGAGCACAGGCATCTGCACGTCCAGGATGGCGAGGTCGGGATGGAGGTCGTGGCAGGCCCGCACCGCCTGCTCGCCGTCGTAGACCGCGACCGCGTCATAGCCCATCAGGCCGAGCAGCTGAGCCAGCGAATCGGCGGCGTCGTGGTTGTCGTCGGCAACGACGATGCAGGAGCGGGTCGGCATGGGTCGGGCGGGATGACGGGTTGGCCTGGAGGGTTGAGCAATCCCCGCTCCTGCCAGACGAAAGCCTTGTAACTCGGTGCACAGGCCAGCACGCCCGCGGCCGCATCGCGGCGCCCACCTCGACCGCGTCGCCCATCGCGGCGCGCGCGTGTCGGCGCCGTCCGACACCGCTTCGCGCCAGCCGCCTAGGCCCACGCGACCGTGGCCACCGGAAGATCGGGCCATCGATTCCTCATCTCCATCGGGACGCACATCATGCCCAGCTCGGCGCTCGTGTTCGCCATCGTCGCCGACCTGTAGGGACACGACATGGCCAGGATCCTCTTCGTCGACGACGCGCGCGACAGCGCCGACCTGCTGGCGACCTTCTTCAAGCTGCTGGGCCACGAGACCAAGGTCGCCTACGACGGTGACTCGGCCGTCGAACTCACCGACGCGTTCCGGCCCGACATCGCGTTCATCGACCTGCAGATGCCGATGCTGGACGGCTTCGACACGGCGCGGGAATTCCGCTCGCGCCTGGGCGACAAGCCCGTGCTGATCGCGCTCACCGGCCAGGAGTGGGAACGCACCGGCGACGCCGCCGACCGCGCGGGCTTCGACGGCTACCTGCAGAAGCCGGCACAGGCGTCGGCGCTGGCCAAGCTGGTCGACAACCTGGCGTCCTGAGGCCGACGGGGCGGCCGGGGTGGATCCTGCGACGGCGCGCAGGGTGACACCCGGTGGACGCTGCGCGGGGTCGCGCCAACCGGGAACGTCGGCATCCCCTCGCAGCCGCTCAGGCCCCGTCAAGCGCCGCGTTCACCGTCTCGACGAACCGGGCCGGCTCCACCGGCTTTGGCAGCAGCGTGACGCCCGGCGGGAGGCCGCCCAGCTTCTCGATATGGGCGGGCCCGTGCGACGACACCGCCACGATGGCCGGCGGGCGCGCATGGCCGGGCGCCGACAGGTGGCGGATCATCTGCACGCCGTCGATGTAGGGCATCGAGATGTCGGTGACGATCAGGTCGGGCATCGACTTGCCCACCTCGATCAGCGCGTCGAAGCCGTTGTCGGCGCAGGTGATGCGCGCGCCCGGCACGGCGATCTCCACCAGCGCCTGCAGCAGGTCGCGATCATCGGCGCTGTCGTCGACGACCAGCACGGTGAACGGCACGACCGCCTCCGCGGCGGCCTCGTCCGTGGCGCCGCCCCGCTGCTGCATCTGGGTGCGAATGAACGCCTCGGCGCTGTCGGCGTCGATGCGGCGATGGCCGCCGACCGTCTTCCACGCCTTCAGGTGCCCGAGATCGACCCAGCGCTGGACCGTCGGCACGGACACGCCCAGCCGGCGCGCCAGGTGAGCGGTCGAATACGAGGGAGGGCCGGCCGGGGCGCGCGAATTCGCCATCGGGTCAGTTTAGCCAGAAGCCACCGGACGACGCACGGTTTTCGTGCGTCATCCGTCACTGCGTTCTTGCGGCGCGACGTCGTGCATGTAGCGGGCGACCTCCACGTCGACCTCGGCCTGCACCGCCTCCAGGCGTCCGAGCAGCGCGCGCCAGCGTTCGGGCAGGCCCAGGTCGATCGCGTCGTGCAGCTCGCGCGCGAGCGCCGCCAGCGCCGGCGCACCCAGCATCGACGCGGTCGACACCAGCGTGTGCGCGTTGCGGGCGCCGGCCTCGAGCTCGCCGGCGTCGAGGGCGGCGCGGATCTCGTTGCCCGAGGTCTCGCGCTGCCGGAGGTAGCGCCCGAGGATCTTGTGATACAGCGCCGGCCGGCCCAGGCAGCGCCGCAGACCCAGCTCGAAGTCGACCACCGGACCCGGTGCCAGCGGCCGTCCGGCCAGCGGCGCGGCGGCGGCGACGGGCCCGGCCGGCGCCATCCAGCGCAGCATCACCTCGAACAGCTGCGCCGGTTCGAACGGCTTGTCCACATGGTCGTTCATGCCGGCCGCGGTGCTCCGGTCGCGATCGCCGGCCATCGCGTGCGCGGTCATCGCGATCACGGGCAAGCGCGCGAGCGCCTGGTCGGCGCGGATCAGGCGCGTGCACTGCAGGCCATCCATGCCCGGCATCTGGATGTCCATCAACACCAGGTCGAAGCGCGCCTCGCGCAGCTGCGCCAGCGCCTCGTGGCCGTTGCCCGCGAGCGTGACGTCCATGCCCGCGACGTCGCACAGCAGCTCGCTGGCGACGAAGCGATTGAGCTCGTTGTCCTCCACCAGCAGCACGCGGCGTCCGCGCAGCGCCGCAGGCGCCTGGGCACGCGCGCGAGCGTCCGCCGGCGCGGGTGCGGCCGCGGGGCCGCCGCGCTGCGGGCCACAGGCGCCAATGCGCGGGTCGCGGTGCACGCCGGCGTGCGGCGGCCGCGCGGCCCGCACGGGGCTGCCGACGCCCAGGCGCGCGGTGAAGACAAAGGTGCTGCCCAGGCCGGGGGTGCTGTCGACGTCGATCTCGCCACCCATCAGCCCGACGAGCTTGCGGCAGATCGCCAGTCCCAGGCCGGCGCCGCCGTGCGCGCGCGTGATCGACGCGTCGACCTGCGAGAACGGCCGGAACAGGGCCTCGACCTGCTCGGGCGCGAGGCCGGTGCCGCTGTCCTTGACTTCGAAGCGAAGCAGCACCGAGTCCGTCTCGCTCGCGACGCTGCTGACGGTGACGACGATCTCGCCCCGGTCCGTGAACTTGACGGCGTTGCTGCAAAGGTTGACCAGCACCTGCAGCAGCCGCATCGCGTCGCCCACCAGCACCGGCGGCACCTCCGGGGCGGTCTCGAGCAGCAGCTCCAGGCCTTTCCTGTGCGCCTTGGGGCCGATCAGCGCGGTGACGCGGCCGAACACCTCGTCCAGCGAGAACTCGCGCGACTCGAGGACCAGCTGGCCGGCCTCGATCCTGGAGAAGTCCAGGATGTCGTCGATCACCAGCAGCAGCTCGCCGGCCGCCGCGCGCGCCTGCGCGAGGTAGCCGCGCTGCCGGTCGGTGAGCTCGGTGCGCAGCGCGAGGTCCGTCATGCCGAGGATCGCGTTCATCGGCGTGCGGATCTCATGGCTCATGTTGGCCAGGAACTCGTTCTTGGCGCGCGTGGCCGACTGCGCCTCGACGAGCGCCGACTCGAGGTCGTCGCGCTGCGCTCGCACGGTGTCGTCCGCGGTCGCCAGGCGCTCGCGCATGCGGTCGATCGCCTGCAGGATCTGGTCGAACTCGTCGCCGCCGGCCGCGACGATCCGGGTGCGGGTGTCGCCCGCGCCGATGCGCTCGAGGACAGCGCCGACCTCGGCCACGCGCTCGACGATCGGCTTCATCATCCCGCGCCGCACGATCACGAAGGTGGCCAAGACCAGCGCGATCCAGCATGCCAGCAGCGCGACGCGCACGCGCTCGACGAAGACGGCCGCGCTCGCCTCGCGCCGGGCGTTCTCGCGCTGCGCCGCGGCGACGGCGAACTGGACGTGGTCGCGGTGGTCGGCGAACAACGGCTGCAGCGTGTGGGCGAGCAGCTCGCGGGCGGTGCCGAGGTCGTTGCGATGCAGCGCGGGCAGCAGGTCGCGCTCGACCACCTGGAAGTACGTGGCCGCCGGCGCGCAGGCCGCGTCCACCAGCGAGTCCTTCACGGTGCCCGGCGGTAGCGCACGCGCCCACTCGGCGCGGCGTGCCTGGAACTCGCGCTCGCGCTGGCGCAGGAGCGCCTCGAGCAGCCCGACGCGGGCGGTGTCGCCGTGCGCCTGCGCGTCGACCAGCTCGAACACCGCGAGATGGCTCTCGACGATGAACAGCGGCGGCGGGAGGATGTCCGCGACCACGGCCTGTCCGTCGTCGATCGCCTTGTACAGCGGCCCGTTGATGCACACGCGCTCGAACGCGAGGTCCAGCCCCAGCAGCACCGCCAACGTCACCACCACCATCCCGACATTGAACGCAAGGAGCTTCGTGCGCAGCGACAGGCGGCCAGGATGCATGCGAGATCTCTCGGGCAAGGACTCACGTCGGCGCCGGTTCCGGCGCAGGCCTACGGCCTGCAGTCTAGGGCCTGTTCAGGCCGAATGCACGCCCGCGCCGGCGGCCGTTGACGCGTCCTGTCGCGGCTGCAATCGACGCTGGTGGATATCGAGCTGGACGTACGCCGCCGTCACCAGCGGCACCGCCACGCCCGCGCGCAGCGCGCGGTCCCGCAGGTCGCCCAGGGTCTGGTCGGCCTCGACGCGCTCGCCGGCCATCAGGTCGCGGTACATCGACGAGGTCAGCGCCGAACCCGCGGCGGTGAGCACGCCCAGCGTGTGGTCGACGGCCTGCGGCCGCGGCGCGAACCCGGCGGCACCCGCGACGGCCGCGGCCTCGGCCAGGAATGCCCGCACGAAGTCGGCGCCGCCGTCGGACGCGGCGATCTCGCCGACGTTGCCGCGCGCCAGCGCGCAGATGCCGCCGAGCGTGGCCAGCAGGATCCACTTGTCCCACAGGTCCTGCGCGATGCGCGTGCTCAGGCGTGCGTCGAAGCCGGCGTCGCTCATGAACGCATGCAGCGCCTCGATGCGCGCCGTGCGCTGGCCGTCCAGCTCGCCGTAGACGAGTTCGTGCAGCGGCGTCAGGTGCACGACGCGGCCCTGCGCGTCCAGCGTCGTCGAGACGCGGCACACGCCGCCGATCACCCGCTCCGGGCCGAAGCGCGCGCGCAGGTCGTCGATATGCTTCATGCCATTGAGCACGGGCAGGATCAGCGTGCCGGTCCCCACCGCGGGCGCGAAGTCCTCGATCGCGGCGGCCAGGCCGAAGGCCTTGACGCTGACGAGCACGATGTCGAAGGTTTCCGCGAGCGCGGCCGCCTCGACCAGGCGCGGCGCGACGGCGAAGTCGCCCAGCGGGCTGCGTACCTGCAGGCCGTTCGCGCGCAACGCGGCCGCGCGCGCGGGACGCACGAGGAACGTGACGTCGCGCCCGGCCTGCACCAGCCGCGCGCCGAAGTAGCCGCCGGTCGATCCGGCGCCGACGATCAGGATTCTCATGAAGGCCCTCCAAGGCCGCGAGGGACTCGCCACAGGATAGGTCAACGCGACGGCGCGCGCAGCCCCGGCCG
>Ga0209258_100791_pt1 | contig 18907 bp, 30 predicted proteins | sample Araplaol_mTSA_r2_FD_184281 | JGI IMG/M metagenome (GOLD analysis project Ga0209258, IMG submission 184281) | Arabidopsis root microbial communities from North Carolina, USA - plate scrape CL_Col_mTSA_r2 (SPAdes) (version 2) | ecosystem: Host-associated > Plants > Roots > Endosphere | place: USA...
GCACAGGTTGGTCTTGCCGCTCTTGCAGAACAGGCACTCGCCGCACTCGGCGGTATACAGCGGAATGACGTGGTCGCCCGGCTTCACGCTGGTGACGCCTTCGCCCACTTCCACCACGATGCCGGCGCCTTCATGGCCGAGCACGGCAGGGAAGATGCCTTCCGGATCATCGCCCGAGAGCGTGAACGCGTCGGTGTGGCAGACGCCGGTGTGGGTGATTTTCACCAGCACCTCGCCCTTGCGGGGTGGCTCCACATCGATCGTGACGATTTGCAGGGGCTTGCCCGCTTCGAAGGCAACAGCAGCGCGTGATTTCATGGCGATGTCCTGAGCGAATGGTCGGATGGCCGCCAAAGCGTCCATCGGGGAAGGGTTAGCGAAGATAGGAACGCACGAGAGACACCACCTCGTCGATGGATTGGTCAGGCTTGCCGCTGGCGTGCGCCATGTGGGCAAACTCCTCTCGCAGATGACTTTCAAGCACGCCGGCCATGAGGCCGTTGATCGCTCCGCGCACGGCGGCGATCTGCTGCAGGATGGGGCCGCATTCTGCGCCGTTCTCCAGCGCAGCCTCGAGCGCATCCAACTGGCCGCGAACGCGTCGGACGCGCGTCAGCACGCGCTTCTTCTCTTCGGCGGTATGAGGCATGAGCAGTCTCTCCCGATACTGGCCGGGGGTATCCTATATACCCCCTCCCAGTATTACAAGCTGATCCCTCTCCCTTGGAAGCCTTGGAATGATGAGCCCGGTTGAATGACCCGTGCGTCGCCTCCATGGTCCTGAAGGCAGCGTGCGTTCTGCGATCCGCGTCGACATCCGGCAACGCTAACGAGCAACGCGGCGACGACGCGACGCATCCGTAGGGCAGCAGACCCTGCCAGCCATCGCGCGGTGCCAGCCAAAACAGTTCCGGGCGTAGACTCATCGAGTTGCGCCACACGCCAGACCAAGGAATGCAATGAGCGAACAGGCCACGACGACGCCACACGCAGTATCCATTCGAGGCGTCAGCAAGACTTACAAAAGCGGCTTTCAGGCATTGAAGCCGATCGACCTCGACATCCGGCAGGGAGAGATCTTCGCGCTGTTGGGCCCCAACGGTGCCGGCAAGACCACGCTGATCAGCATCATTTGCGGCATCGTCAAGCCAAGCGCTGGCGAAGTGAGCGCCGACGGCCACGACGTGCTGCGCGACTATCGCATCACGCGGTCGAAGATCGGGCTGGTGCCGCAGGAGTTGTCCACCGACGCGTTCGAAACCGTGTGGGCGTCGGTCAGGTTCAGCCGCGGCCTGTTCGGTCGACCCCGCAACGACCAGCACATCGAAAAGGTGTTGCGCGATCTTTCGCTGTGGGAGAAGAAAGACTCGAAGATCATGACGCTGTCCGGCGGCATGAAGCGCCGCGTGCTGATCGCCAAGGCGTTGGCGCACGAGCCGAGCATCCTGTTCCTCGACGAACCCACGGCCGGCGTTGACGTGGAGCTGCGCCACGATATGTGGGAGATGGTGCGCAAACTGCGCGAAACCGGCGTCACCGTCATCCTGACTACGCACTACATCGAAGAGGCCGAGGAAATGGCCGACCGCGTGGGCGTGATCAACCATGGCGAGCTGATCCTCGTGGAAGACAAGCATGTGCTGATGCGCAAGCTGGGCAAGAAGCAGCTTTCCATCAGCCTTCAGGCGCCCATGCAGGCATTGCCCGAAGGATTGGACGAGTACGCGCTCGAGCTCTCCGACGACGGCACGATGCTGACCTACACATTCGATGCGCAGAGCGACGACACCGGTATTGCCGTCTTGTTGCGCAAGCTGGGAGAACAAGGCGTGGACTTCAAGGACCTGCACACATTGGAAAGCTCGCTCGAAGACATCTTCGTCAGCCTGGTGCGGGGTGCTGCCCGATGAACATGCCTGCCGTTCGCGCCATCTATCGATTCGAGATGGCCCGCACCTTCCGTACGCTCACGCAGAGCATCGTGTCGCCGGTGCTCTCGACCTCGCTGTATTTCATCGTCTTCGGTACCGCCATTGGGTCGCGCATGGGTGAAATAGGCGGCACCAGCTACGGCGCCTTCATCATTCCCGGCCTGATCATGCTGTCGCTGCTCAACGAAAGCATTTCCAATGCCTCGTTCGGCATCTACCTGCCCAAGTGGTCGGGCACGATCTACGAACTGCTTTCCGCACCGGTGTCGCCGTTCGAGGCGGTGCTGGGTTATGTCGGGGCGGCGGCTACCAAGTCGGTGATGCTTGGCTTGCTGATTCTCGTCACGGCGCGTTTCTTCGTGCCTTACAGCATCATGCATCCGCTGTGGATGATGGCCTTCCTGCTGCTCACCGCTGTCACGTTCAGTTCGTTCGGTTTCATCATTGGCCTCTGGGCCGATGACTTCCAGAAGCTGCAGGTTATCCCGTTGATGGTGGTCACGCCGCTGACGTTCCTCGGCGGCGCGTTCTATTCCATCGGCATGCTTCCGCCGTTCTGGCAGAAGGTCGCGCTGTTCAATCCCGTGGTGTATCTGATCAGCGGCTTTCGCTGGAGCTTCTACGGCCATTCCGACGTCAACGTGGTACTGAGCGCGGGCATGACGATGGCGTTCCTCGTGCTATGCGCCGTAGCGATCGGTTGGATTTTCCGCACGGGCTACAAGCTGCGTTCGTAACGAACGCAGCGTGCGGGTGCGAGGCGCCTGGCGGGGTGGGGAAGCGATCTTTCGTTTCCGGGCGGCGCATCGCTTTGCATTCAATGCTGCAACTGTCGAGAGACAGGTGCAGTGCGAGGGATGTTCGCCCCTACGCCGATACGCCGCTTGCTGATGGTCGCGCGAGGGCAACGCCGACAGGCGTGGTCGCGTGCGCTTGCTACGGTTTCATGGTCACGCGTGGAGTCGCCAACGACATCCCCAGTGGCCTCGACCGCAAGGTCGAGAAGCGCGGGCCGAGTGAGTAGCAGCTCAATCGGCCCGCTGACCATAAACAACTAAGCAGGAGTTGATCATGGCTATCCACGATCATACGGGGCGCACTCGCCCGTTCATTTCCTTCAGCGACACCTTCGCTTCCTGTTCCCGAAAGCCCGCATCCAGCGGGCAGGGCGGCGCGGTTCGCTCGTGTCGGGGTGCCCCTACACGCGACATCGGCCGCTCCTCCATTTCGCCGATCCTGCCGACAGGCCTGACAGCAGGCCCCAAGTGAGCGTTTTGCACAGTAGCTGATCGTTTCCGCAGGGCGGCGCTGCTGCCTCGCGCTGCGTTGCAGCAAAGCGATCACTCACATCGGTTACCGGCATGCGCCGACACGGAAGCCTGTAGGGCTAGCTCCGTTGTCGGGCCGTGCCTGACAGGAAAGGAAGCCCCCATGTACCTCATGAAGCTCGATCCACTGATGGACTTTGACCCCTCGGGCCCATTACGCAGCCCTGGTGACATATTGCTGAACGACCACCTTCGCCCCCGCACCATGACGCTTGCCTGGCTGGCGCGACGCACCGGTATTTCCGTGTCTACGCTGCGGCAGATCACGAGAGGGGAGCGGCGCATCAACGCTGAATTCGCCCTGCGCCTGTCGAACGTGATGGACCCCACGCCCGCTTACTGGCTGGTGCTGCAGGCGCGTTATGACCTAGCGGCCGTGGGCTCGCGACGAGACGGCCGCCGACGGTTTGGGTAACGCCCGGCCTTCACCTTTGCCTGGCCAGGGCGACCCGAAAAGCCCGGAATGACGCCCGGACGGCCAGACCCGAGAGGGACGTGTGGACGGCTAGATGTCCGCTCATCCGCGGCGGTATTTCCTTGCGGCTCGCAGAGTTGCCATACTGCGCGCCGGGGACTCCAGGCGCTGCCTGCCTTCTTGGCAGGTGAGCGCGGAAAAAAGGGGGAAGGTATGGGGCTTTGGTCAGTCTTGGCCGTCGGGCAGGGTTTCCTGCGTTCCGAAGGCATCGCCGACTTTGAACTCTACGGCGTCGTCGCAGCATGCGACGCAAACGCAGCGCTCTCAAAAGCCATCGACCTTGCGACACGGCACTGGCCCGAGATCGCGCAAGGTCATCAAACCTCTGAATCCGAAGCGGCCATCCAGGCCGAGGCCATCAACGAGATTGCCTTGGTCGCCGGCATGGAAGTGGACGTCGTCGACGTCTCTTGGATGTAGATGCAAGGTCCGCCCTTACGGGCGGAGAAAAGCTTGGCGCACGCAGTTACACATTCGTCGATTTCAAGCAGTCTTCCAACAGGGGGTAAGGCTTATGCAATCGAAAGGCATGGTATTGGCGACGGTTGGGCTCATCATCATCGTGGGCTTCATCGTGCAGCGGAGTTACAGTTCAAGCGCACGTCCCGACAGAAATCCGGATCCTCAGAAAAACGCATTGCCGGCGGATTCGCTCCAGTTCAAACCCATCGATCACACCAGCTACGAGCTGGGCTACCAGGCAGGCAAGTCCGGCGCGAGCCCGACCAACGCGCCCGCCGACTGGGCCAGCTATTGGCTTGGCTATGGCGAAGAGAAACGTGCCGAAGGCGACACGCCGCCCCGCCCAGGCAGCTTCGCCGACCTGCTCCACGAAGACCAGCGCTGCGTCCAGGGCGAAGTGATCACCGTCCGCGACAAGACCTACGCCAAAACCAAGGACACCTCCGGCGCCACCTTCCTGTGCAACCGATTCACCGTGTTGCCGCTTGGTCACTAGTGGCCAAGCAAGCGGATCAAGCATGGCCGAAGGGTTGTTCGGCCATGCTTGTAAAAATTCCAATGCCTAAGGGGCGAGGCTATGTAGGAGGCAGCTTGCATATCACCGCGACCTATCAAGGCTTCAGAGGTTTAGTCGGGTTGCGCCAAGAGGAATTGCACAACCTCTTATCTTTGCCTTCCGACTTGTCGCGGCAAAGTTCTATGTCAGCGATCAATGCGCGTCGTTCGCACTGCTATTGCAGCTCGAATAATTGGTATGCGTCATGGTTTGAATATACGAGCCAGCCACAACGGCCGGGGGGACTGTTACACAACGTACCTGCCGCGCATTAGCTGTATTTGTCCTTCCCTGCGCAGGCTTATGCGCTGGCTGGTTTGTGCACGCAGCGGAAAACAGAAGGAGAAAGACGAGCATTACCCACTTGCTCTGCGACATAAGATGCACCCCGAATGTCCGTTAGGAATTACGTAACTTCACTGTTTCAGGCAGCGACGCAATGATACCGGGGACTACGGGAGGGAAGGATATGGCACAGCGTCAATTTTCGACTGAAGTCGCAACCCAGAGCGGACGCTCCCAATTTACGCCACAGTGCGGGCACGCCAAATTGGGCAGCGTGTAGGGTCTTTGCGATAACACATTCGAGGGAACGACGATGGATTTTGTGTTCAGATTAGTACGCGGCGTTATGAACGTGATCGTCTCGGGAGTCTTGCTGTTAATTGCTGCCACCTTGCTGCTTGGCATATCCGATGTTCCATCGGGAGGGTTCAAAGAGTCAGGCTGGGCGGTCGCTTTGGCGACATTGGGCGCGGCAGTCTTTACGGGCTTTCTGACAGCGGTGTTCTGGAGTCAGCGCGCAGGGCGTCGGTCGTACTATACGAGTGCGATTCTCAACGGCATGTCCACCGTTGCGTTCCTGTCAGTCGTCATTATTTGGGCAACAAACCGTTGACCTAAGGGGTTAAGGTCATGTGCCCGATCGATCAGAATCACGTGACTGAACCGTCAGCTCTCGACCCGAAGCGGACCTCCCTTGGAGGACGGTGGATGGCTTTGAATCGCGACAGATTCCTGCGGATTGCGAACTTCGCATCGCACGGATTTGGACTTGCCGGGATCCTTGCTGGCCTGCTCTCAATTGCCGTATTCGGTGGTCTCGCCAAGGGGCCGACGTCGCCCGATCCAGCGACCGGGCATGTGGTTCCGATGCAAGATCACAATCATGTGTTCTATGTGACTTGGAAGCAGTCTGATCTCATGGATTGGTTGCGGAACGGTGCAGTGCTTTGCCTGATCTCCTGCGTTGCCGGCAGGGGATTGGTCAGTACACTTTCAAAAAGGTACGAGTGACTAAGCGTTTTTGCTTCCGACCCAGAGCGGACCCTCCAGACAGAAGTGCCCTTACCCGAGTTCCAGGGTCATTACGGACGGTACACATGTTTAGCATCTTCAAACGAATCTTCGCCGGAAGTCACGCGATACGTCCTGATCCGACTTATGGGATTGAGGTTTGCTCGGAAGAGCAGCTCCTTCGCGACCATTTCTCTCCAAGTGAAGAGCAAATTCAAGCGCTAGGACAGCTCGTACAGCTTGTGGCTAATCCGTTGGGTGAGGCGGCGTCATCCGCGCTCGCGTATCGCATCACGAGTAGTCTTGAGCCCGGGCAGACCACCACAGAGGCTTTTTTGGATGGTACTCAGGAAGTGGATGGGGAACACCGCCTTCTGTCTATCTTTGTTGACTGGAAGGCATGGGATCAGATTGCGTGGCAGACCAATATGTTACTCGACGCGCATGGAGTAACGGATCGCTGGACTGGCGTGGAGGATCGCTCGGACTGGACGGGTGTTCGGCGCGGGCAGGAAACGCCAGTTGTCCTATTGGAGCTCGACTCTTGGCTTGATTCCCGTGGCTTCTGTCTCCTGCATGTGGATACAGGCGGGGACGACTACCTTGGCTTTATCGTCATGAAAGCTGATTCGCCCAATGCGCTGCATCTAGCCACCGAGGCTGGCCTTACGGTGCGGACTTCGAGTGATTTCAGGGGCTACTGCGGCCTCTGAGCGGTTCAATGTCCGCAATCCGAACGTGCCTCTTAAGGTCCGCTTCCGACCCACAGCGGACCTTTCAGCAAGGGACGAAGATCAGGGGATAGGCAATGGATTACGTGGAAGAAGCATGGGCTTCGCCGATTGGCGTACTGAGACTTCTTGAATCTGGGGATGGGATTTCTGCCGCTAAAGCCCTAATTGGACTAGCCTTGAACTCGTCCACTCTGGCACCGGCCCTCGAAGTTTCGCTCGCGGCTGCCCAAGTATCTGACCCACTCGTTCGCGGAAACGCGCTGCTTTGTTTCGGGCACCTGGCTCGCCGATTTGGACACCTTCCACGCGAGCCTGTATACGATCTTGTCGCTCATGGGTTGGTCGATGCTAATGGGCATGTTCGAGGGCAGGCGGATGCGGCTGCCGACGATCTTGAACAGTTCTTGGGCTGGCATATCGAAAGACCGTAAGGCCTGCTTCCGACCCGCAGCGGACGTGGCTGATTCAGCGTGTAGAAGACAGGGGATAGCGTGAGAACGTATCTAGAAACACTCAGAAGAGTGGGCGCGGTTTTGGTGCTCGTCGGCTTGGTCGATGTTGCATACATGGTGTATTGCATCAGTACCGCCCAGAGCTATTCGTCCAGCTTGAACATCTTCGCAATCATCGCCGGAGTATTTCTTTGGCGCGGCCATTTGGGTGCGGCTCGTCTCACAGCTCGTTTTGCTGCTTTTTTTCTCGCCGCCGCCATTGGGACGCTTCTATTCCTGGCGCCATTCCTTCAACCGATGGATCTGTGGGCCACTCAGCTACGGCTGAATCCGGTCGCGTCGGTATTGGGTTTCTTAGTGACGTTGGCTCTACTTGGTCTGCTTGCATGGACTTATGGGCAACTGCGCTCCGCGCCCGTGCTTGAGGCGCTCCAGAGTGACGGTCACCCTACGGCCGCTCCAAGATTGGCCATGGGGATTGGCGTCGTGCTTCCGCTCGCCATGGCGATCGCCTTTCACTTCACGTTGAGCGGGGATGCGGGCGCTAAGGCCATTGATTTGGCCAAGGCTGAGTATGGTGATCAGTACAAGTACTCGCCAACGGCAATCAATTGGGCTGGCAATCATGTCTCGGCGAAGTTAACGGCCTATAACGACCATGAGATCAAGGTCGTCACGGTCGAATGGCAGCAATAATCACTTGGAAAGGTCCGCTCCCGACCCGAAGCGGACCTTTTAAAATGTGAGGGAGGGGCAAAAAGAGGCCAGAGTGCTTTTCCGAGCGTGATAGGCACCCAAAATGCACTTCGGCCCCTTGTTGTCATCGCTGCGGCTAACTGGCTTTGGCAGCCACCCAGGCGTGTTCAGGTAATCTCCGCGAATCGTGTCGCGGGACAATTCAGGTTCTTCAGGGGGAAGAGATGAAACGCATTGCAGTGACCGCTGTGGCCATGGCAGTCAGCGTAGCCGTACAGGCCGCCGATACGTCGCCAAGTGAGTGGAAGCGATCCGAGGTCTATGTGACGGGCGTGGCCGACATCGATGTGCAAGGAAAGGTCGAGCACGTCGATCTGCTTCCGGTGCAGGACAGGGGAAGCAAGGTGCTTGCGGATCGGCTTGCTCCTTTGATCAAGTCCACCATCGCACATTGGGAGTTCGTGCCAGCGACCGAAAATGGCAAGCCGGCGCCTGCTCATACGTTCGTGCATGGTGTGGTCGAGTTTCGGCCCAAGGGGCAGGATTACGAAGCCCGTTATGTCTACATCGGGAATGGTCCGGAGATCGAAAAAACGACGGTCCTGAGGTATCCGCGCGACATGATCGCAGACCGCACCCAGGCCACCTTGAACATGTTGGCACTCGTGCAACCAGACGGGCACCTGACCGACATCCATCTGGAGTCGGCGCAGAGTACTGGCGGCAAACGTGTGGGCCAGTTCTTGGTGGCCGCGAAAGAAGCCATGAGTTCATGGCATGCGCAGCCTGAGATGGTGGATGGCCGCCCGGTGGAAACGTGGGTCCGCGTCCCGATCAGTTTCGATTTGCGTAATAGCGTGAATCAGCTCCGCTACGATCCCGGGCTTGAACGCTCCATCGACTCGCCGGCAGCTCCGCCCAAGTATTCGGTAGGTGATCAAGCCATGGCGCTCGACAGCCGAATCAAGCTGAAGCCCCAGTCGCCGTAACGCTACTCGGCCAGTTTGGAGAAGCGGACGTTACGCAGGCAAATCTGGACTATCTCACGCCAAAGGGAGGGCGATGGCGAATGGCGGCATCCGTCGAATGTTCCAGTTGCGGGGCGCCCTTTGGCGTCGAGGCTCTACTAGATCACTGTCCGACTTCATCAATCGAAGCATCGGCGGTGTTCTTTTCGTGTCCGAAATGCCACACGGAATGCCCGGTTGCGATGCAGCCAGGCCGAATCGCTTGGGCTCGAAATCTGCCCATCGAATCATGGCTTGCCATGCCCGGCCTTGAAGTTCGCGCATTCTCTGGCTTTGTTCATGCGTGGTACGACGGCCGACATTGGGCGATTGCAGACCGTCAGGCGATCGGTACGCTACAGACGGGGCGCGACGCGCGTTAGGTCCGCTTCCGACCCGAAGCGGACATACTCAGACGGTGATCCAGAGCTGATAAAGAGGGCGGTGGGAATGGCTTATACAGACAAGCCGTATGGAGCTTTGATGCTCGATGAGCTTGAGGATTACCAGGAAGTCATTGCATCCCTCTCTGCGCACATCGAGCGCGGCGTATCCGTGGGAGCTGCGTTGCACAACCGGGGATTGGCACATTGGGAGATTGGTGAGCCGGACCAAGCCCTGCGAGATTTCGATGAAGCTGCGGTCCAGTTGCCAGAGAGCCACATGCCATTCCAATTGAAAGGCATGTTGCTGCAAAAGTTGGGGCGACCCGATGAGGCGCTTGATGCTTTCAATAGGGCTATTACCGCTAGTCCAAACCAAGCGACCGTACGTAGAGCCAGGGCGTTACTGCTTCGTGAACTGGGCAGACCGAAAGACGCCTTGCTGGACTTCGAGCATGCCATAGCTCTAGAGCCAGCCTTTGCCAGAACCAGAGAAGACCGGAACGCGACGTTGGCCGCACTGGGCAAAATGTCCCCGAAGCCATGGTGGAAGTTCTGGCGCTAGTCAGAGAGCCGAGCTGGCGGGGCTTAAGATCGGCTTTGCCCTAGACCGCGAAGGTCTGCTCCGACCCAGAGCGGACATAATCAGGAAGGGACAGGGGCGGCTGAACAGGGGGAAGATATGTTTGTGCTTTGGCCGATAGGGGCGATTGCAATCGCTGCTTTGGCAACGTGGGCAATTTGGCGATCACGCTCGAAATCGCCCGACAAACCGAACGGGCCGCTCAATGTGGTCCTCAGGGATGGCCGGGAATTTGTGGTCGGTTTCGATGAAACGCAGATTTGGATTACCAAGAAGAATGGAGAACGAACCAACGATCTGCGCTGGGCGGACCTTACATCGGTGTACGCGTTGGCGATCGATCGGTTCCCTATAGGTAGCATCAGCTGGATGTTGCACGGTGCCAATAAGCAAATCGCAGAGGTGCCGACAGACGCCGAGGGCGCAATGGACCTGTTCAAGGCGATGCAAAGCCGACTCCAAGGCTTTGACAATCGTGCGGCCATCGAGAGCGCGAGCATGGTTCACGGTTTTCGGAAGCTTTGGCCCGGGTCGTGATTTAGGTAGAACCGAAAGCGCGAAGCATTACCGGGAAGGTCCGCTTCCGACCCGTAGCGGACGTTGGTCAGTGACAAATTGGAGGTCCATTACCCCATGGCGTTAGAGATCGTTTCGCGATTTGTGAACGCAAGAGGGGGCGACCTGATCGTCGGCGTTCAGAACGACATAGTGAGTTCTGTCGAGAGTGCGGCGGCGAAGTTCGGGCTCGCCACCGCTCCGGGTACGTATTTCGAAATCACTCCGGAAGAGGCCAAGGCTGTCCTGAGGGCTGTGCTTGCTTTTGACATGGCCTATCGCAGTGAACTGGTGCCACTACCATAGGCAGACAAGCTAGCATCCGAATTCGTTGATGCATTCGGGGGCCAAGGAGCGACCTATTACACAAATGGGGAGTTCGGAAGGCCGAGGAAGGCCCCCGGGGTTGGGCCAAGCTGGACGCCTGCCACGAGCGCCACGTTTGATACTGGCGTCCTAGTCCTTACCCGCGACTGCATCGCTTGTGCTTGGTTTATGGATGAGGACTGAGTGCGGCTGGTATTTGTAAGGTCCGCTTCCGACCCGGAGCAGACCTAATACTCTATGGAAAGCATGGATAACTTGATCTGGACGTCACTCGTTTGAGGCCGATTCCTCGTACTCCGAGTCTTTGGCGGGAATTCGCCGCCATTGTCATGCGCAAGCGACGGCCCAGTGCTCTGGCGGCCGCCAATTATCCAGTTGGGGAGCGCTTTCAGGCTTCGAACGGCCCCGCGTCTTCCATTTTGGTTCCGTTGGTCCTCGTTGGCCTTTGCGCTGACGTTCCCTTATCTCTCGTCATTGTGGCCTTGTACCACCCAAGGCACCCATTGCTGGTCCACCTGGCCGTCGCCGTGATTGGTTTGTGGCCCCTGGGCTGGGCTATTGCCGCTCGAAGTACTCTGCGGTCCCTGCCTCATGTGGTCAGCAATGATGCCCTTTGGATTGGTGGAGGTATCCGCCTTTCCGGAGTCATCCCAAAGGCTGCCATCGCAAGAGTGTTAGCTGTCCGGGTATCGCGACACGAGTGGATGGGCCAGCAGGGGGTGCGCAGTGACGATGTCGTTCTGGCCATCGGTTTCGACCCGCCGAATGTTGCAGTAGAGATAAGCGCTGCCGCTTCAGATACGGTGAGAATTGGCAGTCGTCGAGGACATGTGCCTATCCACCGCTGGGTGCTTCTCTACGCAGACAATCCTAACGCAGTCATGGCGGCAACAAGCTTGATCGACGCGGCCCCAATAGTTGTGCCGGGAAGCGAGTTTCCGGCGGAGGCTCAGGGGTTTTAGACTGGATAAGGTCCGCTTCCGACCCGCAGCAGACACTTCGAAATTGCCTAAGAAGAGATAGGGAGAGCGCCTTGGGTAGGATTCAGAAGCGAATTTTGACCATCGCCACCATCCTGGTTGTCACAGTCAATGTTTGGTATGGGCTCGGCATCCGTTTCCTTTCGAACAGCATCCAACATGAAGTTGGTCCTGCAGAGGTGTCTGTTTACGTGCCTACCGAAGGCAATGTCGTTACTAAGGTTGAGAGCACCGGGATACATGGAATTTCCGACACTGGCCAGAAGGTGACTGTCTACCTTCACAACGATTACTGCGGCAAGGAGTCGGAGTTTGGTCCTTCCCGTACGACCCTTCTCATTGTCGTGATAGCGATGCTGTTGTGGCTTCTGGTGGGTAAGTTGGTTCCAGGGGAAAATCCGCACCGACAACGGCCGTAGATGCAATAGGTGAAGCCTTAGATATGGTCCGCTTCCGACCCGAAGCAGACATAATCCTCAAGCCAATGAATGACCCAGGGGCTGCGATGGACACTGCCGTTTCAGAAACGGGCAAACCCTTGCAACAGGATGCTGCGCTACCTGTTCCCCCTAACCGTCGTGTCGCCGCCATCGATGTGCTGCGGGGCGTTGCGCTATTTGGCGTGCTCTCGGTCAACCTGATCACGGAGTTCCGAGTTTCATTGTTTCAGCAGTTTATACCGCCGACCATGGATGGGTCCCGTCTGGATCAAATGGTCGATACGGTCGTGAGCATCGGCATGGAACTGAAAGCGTTTGCTCTCTTCTCCCTGTTGTTTGGCATTGGGCTTGCCATTCAATTCGATAGGCTCGCCGCCAAAGCGCAACGTCTATCGCTCCTGGTTAGGCGACTGCTTGTTCTGCTGGGATTCGGCATCCTGCATCTGTGCTTCATCTGGAATGGCGACATACTCACGGAATATGCGCTGGTAGGGTTGATTGCCCTGCCGTTCCTCTATGTCTCGAACCGGGCTCTCGTTGCCACGTGTGCAGTGGCCCTACTGTTTTATGCAGCAATGCCGTCCTGGATCCCGGATAGTTTCTTTGGGCCCGACGAAGCGGGGCTTCGACAATACGTCCGAGTCGCTACCTCGGTGTACGCGAGTGGAACCTGGAGTGAAGTAGTCCGCTTCAATATCGCCGAGATACCTCGCATTGTTCCTCTACACGTATTAGTAGCCCCGCGGACGTTCGCTTTGTTCCTGCTTGGCGCGTTTGTGTGGCGGACCGGTCTGCTTCGGAACCCCGAAAGGCATCGCCGTGTACTCATCAGTACCGCCATGGTTGGTCTCGTCCTTGGCCTAAGCATGAATCTGCTGGAGTTACCCGATGCAGGGGCACCTTGGCGAGCCTTGGCGCCTGTTGTCTCGGCTCTGACTACGCTGGGTCCGGTCGTGCTCGCCATCGGCTATGGTGCCACCTGCGTGGCGCTTTACACGTTCACCAGGGCCAGCTGCGTGCTGGGTTTGCTTGGCCCTCTCGGCCGAATGGCCTTCAGTAATTACTTGGCCCAATCGGTGGTCTTCGGTTGGATCTTTTTTGGATACGGACTAGGTATGTTTGGCCGCCTAAGTTCATCGCAAGCGATGTTGCTTGGCCTTGCTGTTTACGTAATCCAGGTCCTTATCAGCCTTTGGTGGCTGAAGCAGTTTCGGTTCGGCCCGATGGAGTGGTTGTGGCGAACGCTCATGTATGGAGTTCGCCAACCTTGGCGGGTCAGGAGGACATAACCGCAAACGAAGTAGAGTAGTTGTTCAAGAGCAAGGCAAGTCTAAGATGTCCGCAATCGACTTGAGTCGTGGGAAGACCTGCGGGCTTCTTACCAGGCAGGCCGACGGACTCCAGATCTGCATAGGTGAGGGTGTTGCAGATGCGTTGCCGGTAGAAAGCGCTACATTGAATCCGGGTCCAGGCCGGGGGCGGTAGGGCGCACGACGGCGACCGCTTGCGACCCCAAGCGAACTTTCCACTGGGATGGACCGGGACTCCACTGCTCGCCTCGGCGATGTGGATGGGCGTTATTTGATCACCTGGTTTCAGGCTGCGTCAGCGGACCTGACAAATCCTCTGACGCAACAGGGCCCGCCGACGTGGCGGCCGAGCCATCCGCGCTGATTACGACTGCGACAGGAACGACCTGACAAGGTCATTGATGGTCTCAGGTGCGTCCTCAAGGCTGTAGTGGCCTGCATCTGGCAACCGATGTGTAGCTGAGTGTGGGAACAGCTCGCGGAACAGTGGCAGGAAGTGCTTCGCGTAGAGTGTCTGATCCGCATCGCCCCAAATGGCAAGTGCAGGTCTCGACACGATGATTTGGCGGGCGGACTCGGATGGCACTTCAAACTGGTGCATATCGCGGGCAAACCCTTCAGCCCAGCCGATCGGCCCCAAACAGTCAGCCGGCTGCTCAAACGCGGCACCGTAGGCGTGCAGCCACGTCGGGCTGATCACGGCAGGATTCTCAAATCCATTGAGCTTTAGCGTACTCAGGATGTTGAAGTTGAGTTCCCCTAGCACGCGCTCCAGCCGGCCTTCGCGATGGGCTTTCAAGATCCACTGAAACCAAGGCGAGGCTGTTGTGTTGGCCACGAAGCGTTCACCAAGATCGGATTGGCCAAAGGGTGTGGGGCCGTTGATGGACACGATGCGGCGGATGCGATCGGGCTGGCGTGCTGCCAAGCCCATGCCTACCGGACCACCGAAGTCGTGCATCACGAGAGTGATGTCGCGTAGATCCAGGGCCAACACGAACCGCTCGAGGTTGTCGATGTGATCTTGGAGCCAATACGAACGGTTCATGGGCGCCGCGCTTTTACCAAAACCCATGTGGTCCGGAACGATGACGCGATGGGTACCGCGCAGCGCGTCGATCAGGTGGCGAAACAGGTATCCCCACGTCGGTTCGCCGTGCAGGCACAGCACAATCTCGCCAGCGCTCGCGCCCTCGGCGATGTAGTGCATCGGGAACCCCGGGGCATCGGTAAATCGGGGGGTGTAGGGGTACGTATCGTTGAACGTTTCGTGGGCGTGAATCAAGGGCGCATCCGTGGATAGTGATGGTGGTTGCAACATGCAACCGTTGCTTTATAGCCACAGTGGTTTTACTTTGCAACCACTCGGTCAACACCTCATCTACAGCCATGGTCAAACGGACATCTCACGAAACGTCGCTTTGTGGCGTCGCCAGGCCTCTCGACGCCATCGGCGATTGGTGGTCACTGCTGATCATTCGCGACGCTTTTGATGGGGTGCGTCGGTTCGGCGAGTTTCAGCGGAGCCTAGGTCTTGCCAAGAACATCTTGGCGGCGCGGCTACGCAACCTGGTCGCGCACGGCATTTTGGTGGTGGTTCCGGCGTCGGATGGCAGCGTGTATCAGGAGTACGCGCTAACTGCCAAAGGGCGCGGCCTATTCCCTGTGCTCGTCGCCCTGCGGCAATGGGGCGAGGAGTTCTTCTTTGAGCCGGGCGAGCCTCACGTAAGCCTGGTCGATACGGTCCAAGGCTTGCCGGTACGCAAGTTGGAACTGCGTGCTGAGGATGGCCGCCTACTTCGTCCCGAGGACACGGTGGTTTGCCCACCCGCCCAAGGTTAACCGGGCCCCACAGGGACAACCATCGCGGCCATTGGTGGCGCCTGATTGGACATGCTTATAACGTCCGCTGCCGACCCAGAGCTGACCTTGGCGTAGGGTGCGAACAGGTTTGGTACGTGGCGAAGTGGCCTGCTACAAGGGGGATGTGTGGCCGCAAATAATCTTCAGTTTGACAGACGCTTCTGGAAGATCTTGGGAGTCACCCTTATCCAGATATTGCTGCTCCTGGCTGCTGTGCTGACCCTTGTGCATTTCATCTTCGGGCACAGCCCTGTATCGCGATTGCTTTTCCAGGTGGCGCCGCCCGTGTTCACAGGTCTGGGAATCAAGATGGTCTTGGACAAGTTGCGCAAATCGGACACCGCTTAGCTGGCGGCTTTCGGGCAAATTATGGATGGCTTCCTCCGACCCGAAGCGTACATTTCAGGATGTAAGGGGGATGGAGTGGGGAAATGAAAGCGGTAGGGCTGTTACTTCTGTTCCTTCATGACCTAGAAGCTGTTCGGACCCATCCCGCAGCCGACGACGCCGATTCTCTTCACGGTTTCATGGCTGGTATTTCAAAGGTCCCGGCTACGACCTCGACGAAGTTTCGTTCTTCCTTGCAGATGAAGCGCTTTTCGTGCGCGAACGCGAAGTTTTTCTTCGCATCAGGGTCTTGCCGCAATCGTTCCTGGTATGTTTCGTACGCGCTCAGGCTCTCGAGTGCGATCAGCCCCCAGCCGACATAATTGGTGCCTTGCCACGGCAGGAAATAGCCGACCAGGTGACCGCCACATCGGGGAATGATGCGGCCCCATTGTTCAGCGTATTGCTTGAAAGCGTCGCGTTGAAAGGGATCGATCTCGTAGCGGATGATGCAAAGCATAGTCATGGGTAGGATTCCGGATAAGCGCGTCGGTGGGCGTCTGACCAGCGGTTCGGTTGGTCCGGCAAGCGCGTCGAAGCCGGAAGACGCCGCGATGGAAAAGGCGGCGAGCGCGGCGGTTCCTGAAAGAAATTTGCGACGCTTCATGTCGTGCGCCATCGAAAGCGGCGGCTGAAGGGCTTGTTGGTCGCTGCTGACGCGATCTTCAGTTTTCATGCCGAAGATGTTCTCGCTTCTTCAAACCCCACACTTCGCTAGCGATCAAACTATGGATGTAGAGCACCCTGAAGCTGGCGTTTCCGAAACGGCCGCGGCGATCGCTGAGCCAGCGCGCACACGCATGCTGTGCGCACTGCTGGATGGCCGCGCGCGAACGAGTACCGAGCTCGCCCTGATTGCCGGGATCAACCCGTCCACCGCCAGCGTCCATTTGGCCAAATTGCGCGAGCGCCGTCTGGTGTTGATGCATGTGCAAGGCAGGCACCGCTACTACAGCCTGCACGATCACCAGGTTGCCGCTGCCATTGAAGCGCTTACAGTGATCGCGGGCGGGCCGATAGGGAAGTTTGAGCCCAACACCCCAGAGCGCATGCGGGCTGCGCGCACGTGCTATGACCATGTGGCTGGCGCTTTGGGCGTCGCGCTACGTGACCGTCTGCGGGACATGGGCTGGTTGTCGGACGTACCTGGCAGCCAGGGTCTCTACGACCTTACTGTTGAAGGAACGGATGAATTATCAAAGCTGGGGATGGATGTCTCCGCCGCTCGTGCGCAACGGCGCCGCTTTGCCTGCGACTGCTTGGACTGGAGCGAACGGAGGCCGCATCTTGCCGGAGCCGTCGGCGCCGGTCTGTTGAGCATTGCCTTGCAGCGCAAATGGGTGGTCAAGGACTTCGAAAGCCGCGTCCTGTCCGTGACCAGGCTTGGGCAGCGCGAAATGCACAGGCGATTTGACCTGGCGGTATGAATATCGACTTGCGGCCAGATTCAAGCGGAGGCCTTTAGGGGAGAGATGCAGAAACACTTCGCCGCAATCATGGCCTTGCTGGCGCTCCCATGCCTCTCGGTGCAGGCCGACCCAACGGCCAAGCCGTCCGAACGTGAAGACGCAGCGATATTACGGATCGCCTCAATTCGCGGTGCCAATCCAAGGACGGGTATGTCCTGCTCTCGTCGACAACGGTTTGGCTTCAAGAAACAACGGGCATCGAAGCCAGGGTGCATGGCCGCCCAATGATGGGGAGGTCATGATCGAGCGGTCGTCGCTGGGTTATTCGGAAGCGAGCGTTGGGGCGATGCTCTCCCGGCGTAATGCTGGCAGAAGCGTGGAGCGGCGCACGCGCAGGCGTGGTGCGTGCTGACGGCACCGTAGGCAACATGTTCAACCTGTTCGCGGTGCCGCCACGCAGCCAGCTGCTCACACCGGCCATCCACAGCGGCCGTTGGCTGCGTGATGACGATGCCGAGGGCGTGGTGATCGGCAGTGGCGTGCTGAAGAGCGATCCGGGATTGAAGACCGGACAAGCGTTGCAGCTGTCGATGGACGGTCGTGCGTTGTCTTTGCGCATCGTCGGCATCATCGACAGCGGCCCGGAGCCGGTGGCGTTCGTCTCGCAGCGTGCGCTGGCCGCCTGGCGTGGCCAGGATCTGGCTTCACTGCTGTTGGTAAAGGCGGCGGCTCGCGACGAGGATGGGCAACTCGACCTGGTGCGCCGTTTGCGCGATGCCTTCGAGCGCCAGGGCATGGTCGTGGCGAGCAGTCAGCTGCTCAGTGAAGAACGGCAAAGCATCGAGGATCACCTGCAGATGGTGGTGAGCTTTCTCGGCGGCATGGCTGGGTGATGATCGTGGTCGGCGGCACGGGCCTGGCGTCGACCATGAGTGTGGCCGTGCTGGAACGTCAGCGTGAAATAGGCGTACTGCGCGCCATCGGCGCACCCGGCCGAACGATCTCGGGCATGGTGCAGCTGGAAGGCCTGATCATGGCGCTGCTGGGCTGGCTGCTCTCGCTGCCACTGTTCGTGCCCATCAGCGTGGTGCTGGCGCGCGGCTTCGCCAGCGTCATGTTCCCGGTACCTGCTTCCCTGCTGCCCGAGCCGGCCGGCGCGGCAAGCCATGCGGCTGTCGGTGGTGAGGGCCTTGCAGTACGAATGACCGTGACGCCATGGCTGCCCTGTTCGCCGAACAGCTTGCTTCCGTCTGTTCGAGCCATGCCAGTGGAGTCGGCGCACCCAAAAAGATTTTTCGATTTCGCCCTCGCACCGAGCACGTCTTGCGCTGTGCCGCGGGACTCCCTAGTGCGGCAACTCCAACGACGTGCCATGCCCGCTCGAAAGCCCCTGTCGTCGCAGATCGTTCTCGTGGCGCTGCCACCAGACAAGCACGACAACGAGGATGACGATGCCGGCGATGGCGATGAGGCGAGTCGGCTTCAAACGATAGGTCTCCGGGAGCAGGTCGACTCATGGTAACGCGTGCGTTTACGCGGCTTGGCGGCCATCCGCTTCACGCCCCAAGAAAAAAGCCCGGCGATCGCTCGCCGGGCTTCTTCTTCAATGGTGGAGGTGGCGGGAGTCGAACCCGCGTCCGAAGGCGTTTGACGCCCGGTACTACATGCTTAGCTCGCCGTTAGATCTCGTCCCGCGACAGCACAGCGTGCAAAGCGCATCGAAGGACCAGCCT
>Ga0209258_100794_pt1 | contig 18766 bp, 15 predicted proteins | sample Araplaol_mTSA_r2_FD_184281 | JGI IMG/M metagenome (GOLD analysis project Ga0209258, IMG submission 184281) | Arabidopsis root microbial communities from North Carolina, USA - plate scrape CL_Col_mTSA_r2 (SPAdes) (version 2) | ecosystem: Host-associated > Plants > Roots > Endosphere | place: USA...
GGATTCGTTCCCTGCACTGCCCTTCGCCGGCATCCTGTCGGCGGCCACGGCTTCCTGTCGCGGCTAATCAATCATTGCGTTGTGTGTGGGAGCGCACCCTGTGCGCGACTGCTACGCGAAGGCGTCCATCGCCGCCCGGATGTCGCGATAACCGGCCGGCGAGGCGACGATGGGGCCGCGGTCGCGCACAGGGTGCGCTCCCACAAGGTGTTTCGAGCAGCTAGGCAGCGATGGCCTCGCCCGCGACGAGACGCGAGTGCTGGCCCACCACCGCCTTGCCCTTGGTCTTTTCCTGCAAACGGAAGTAGCGGATCTGCCGCTCCAGTTCGTCGGCCTGCTCCTGCATGGCGCGGGCGGCGGCAGCGGCCTCTTCCACCAGGGCGGCGTTCTGCTGGGTCACTTCGTCCATCTGCATCACGGCGCGATTCACCTGATCGATGCCGGACGACTGTTCCTGGCTGGCCGCGGCGATCTCGGCCACGATGTCGGTCACCTGCTTCACACTCTGCACGATGCCGGACAGCACCTGGCCGGACTCTTCCACCAACGCCGAACCGGCCTGCACCTTCTCCACGGTGTCGCCGATCAGCGCCTTGATTTCCTTGGCTGCGCCTGCACTGCGCTGGGCGAGGTTGCGCACTTCGGTGGCGACCACGGCGAAGCCGCGGCCCTGTTCGCCGGCGCGCGCCGCTTCCACCGCGGCGTTCAACGCCAGCAGGTTGGTCTGGAAGGCGATCTCGTCGATCAGGCTGACGATCTCGGTGATCTGGCGGCTGGCCGCTTCGATCTCGCGCATGGCGCCGCTGGTGCGCGTGGCGACTTCGCCGCCACGCTCGGCCTGCGTGCGCGCGCTGCGGGCCAATTGATCGGCATGCCCGGCGTTGTCGGCGCTCTGGCGCACGATGGAGGTCATCTCTTCCATCGATGCCGCCGTCTCTTCCAGGCTGGAGGCCTGTTCCTGCGTGCGGTGCGAGAGGTCGTCGTTGCCGCGCGAGATCTCCTGCGCCGCCGTCGAGACGATCTGTGAACCCTGCTGCACTTCGCTGACGATCTCCACCAGCTTCGAACGCATGCGCTCCAGGGCGTCGAGCATGCTGCCGGCAGTGAAGCGCATTTCGCCATGCGCGGCCAGGTCGCCGTCGGCGATGCGTGCGGCCATAGCCAGTGCAAACGTGGGCTCACCGCCGATGCTCTGGCGGATGCTGCGCATGGAGCGCCACACGACACCGATCACCAGCAGACCGACGAGGCCGGCTTCCAGGAGGCTCACCAGCAGCGCATGGTGGAATTGCGCGTTGATGTCGACAAAGTACGCACCCGAGGCCACGTGCAGGTCCCATGGCTTGTACCAGGTGGTGTAGGTGATCTTGTGTTCGTCCTGCTTGCCGCCCGGCATTGGCCACATGTATTCGGTGGCGCCGAAACCGTCGCGCTGGTCGGCTTCCATCATGTGGCGATACATGAAGATGCCCTGCGAATCCGCCTCGTCGCGAATGCTCATGCCCACGCGCTTGGGCATGATGGGATGCATCTGCATGACGAAGTTCGAATCGAACGCGAATACATAGCCGGCGCCCTTGTTCCAGCGCAGCTTTGCCACGGCGGCCAGGCCGCGCTTCTTCGCTTCCTCGTCGCTCATCTCGCCGGCAAGCGCGCGCGCGTGGTAACTGTCGAGCAGCGAGATGGCCGTGTTCACCTCGTCGCTCAGCGCATTCACGCGGGCGTCCATCTGCAGGCGGCGGCTGTCGAGTGCGGACACGAGCGTCAGCGTCGCCAGGCCGGCCACCACGAAAGCGATGACCAGCCACACTTTGGCGGCGAGACTCAGTTGGTCGAGGTAACGAAGCGGCGATGTCATGGTTTACGACCTTCAGAAATGAAATGGGCGGTTCTGCGATGGCCCGGATTCATTCCCTGCACTGCCATTCGCTGGCCGCATGCCAGCGGCCGCGGCTTCCTGTCGCGACTTTTTCGGGTTTGTCTGGACAGCGATGCCGATCGAGATCGACATTGCCAGGAAAGACCAGGCCTGGGATCAGGCCGCCTTGCGTCGACTCTGCAGGCGCACGAGGCCTGCGATATCCACGATCAGCGCCACCGAACCATCGGCGAGGATGGTGGCGCCGGAAATCCCCTGCACGCGGCGATAGTTCGCTTCGAGCGACTTCACCACCGCCTGCTGCTGGCCGATCAGGCCATCGACGAACAGGCCCACGCGGGTGCCCTCGCCTTCGACCACGACCATCAGGCCTTCGTCGATGGCATGGATGGCGTCGCCGCAACCGAACACGTCGTGCAGGCGGATGACCGGCAGGTATTCGCCGCGGAAGCGGAACAGCTCGCCGCCGCCGGCCACGCTGCGCACCGCCTCGGCCTTTAGCTGCACCGACTCCACGATGGACACCAGCGGCACGATGTAGCGCTCCTCACCCACTGCGGCAGTGAGGCCGTCGATGATGGCCAACGTCAGCGGCAAGGTGATGGTGAACACGCTGCCCTTTCCCTGCGTGCTGCGGATGACCACGCTGCCGCCGAGATCGGACACGTTGCGCCGGACCACGTCCATGCCCACGCCACGGCCGGAAAGATCGGTGGTGACGGCGGCTGTGGAGAAACCCGGCTGGAAAATGAGTTCGGCCACGGCGTCATCGCTCATGCCCTCGGCGCTGGTGATCAGGCCGCGCTGCACCGCCTTCGCCACGATGGCGTCGCGATTGAGGCCTGCGCCATCGTCGGACACCTCGACCACGATGCTGCCGCCGCGATGGGAGGCAGACAGCGTCAGCGTGCCGGTGTCGCCCTTGCCTGCGGCGCGGCGCTTGTCCGGCGTTTCCAGGCCATGGTCGATCGCGTTGCGCACGAGGTGCACCATCGGGTCGCCGATCTTCTCCAGCACCGTCTTGTCCAGCTCGGTCTGCTCGCCGATCAGCTCCAGCTTCACCTGCTTGCCGAGCTTCTGGCTGATGTCGCGCACCATGCGCGGGAATCGGTTGAACACGGACGCGATGGGCAGCATGCGAATGCCCATGACGCTCTCCTGCAGCTCGCGCGTATGACGCGCCAGCTGGGCCAGCCCGTTTTCGAGAACCGCCATGCGCGCGGCGTCGATCTCGCCTTCGCGGAAGGTGTCGAGCATGGACTGGGTAATCACCAGCTCGCCCACCAGGTTGATCAGTCCGTCGATCTTGTCGATCGACACGCGCACCGAACTGGACTCGGCGCTGGCTTCGCGCTGTGCGCGGGCGGCGCCGGCATCGGCGACGCTGGCTGCAGGCGCGGCCGGTGCCACGGGCGCCGCGACCGGCACCGGAGCCACGTCGGCCACGACGTGCTTCGCGTCAATGGCGAGGTCGCATTCGCCTTCCACCCAGTCGAACACGCCGGCGATGTCGGCGCGCTTCGCCGGGCCTTTCAGTTCGATGGTCCAGCCGATATGGCATTCGGTCGGTTCGAGTTTGGCGAACTCGGGGACGCGATCCAGTTCCGCCGTCACCGTGAGCTCGCCGATGCCGGCGAGTTCGCGGATGAGGCGCAACGGTTCGTTGCCGCCTGCGAGCATGCCCGCGTGCGGACGGAAGCGGATGGTCCAGGCATCGGCCTGGTCCACGTTGCGACGCGCCTGCACGCCGGCCGCCGGTACTCCGCGACCCATCATCGCGGCCAGCTCGTTGCGCAGGCCTTCGGCCACCGCATCGTTCAACGGTTCGCCGGCCTGCGCACGGGCGAACATGCTGCGCAGGCAATCGACCGTGCGCAGCAACAGCTCGATGATGGCGCCATCGATGGCGCGCTTGCCGCTGCGCACTTCGTCCAGCAGTGATTCGGCCTCGTGCGTGAACGACGACATCTCCGGAAAACCGAAGGTCGCCGCGCCACCCTTGATCGAATGCGCCGCGCGGAAAATGGTGTGCACCAGTTCCCCGTCACCGCCGTTGTCGAGCGCGAGCAGCGACGACTCCATCGTGTCGAGTCCTTCCAGACTCTCCTCGATGAACACCTGTTGGAACTGCGCCAGACCGGCCTTGCTCATGGGGATGGTTCTCTAAATGAAACGATGACGTGCAGATCGAAACCCTTCTCCCTGTGGGAGAAGGTGCCGGCAGGCGGATGAGGGCGGGGGCTTGCGCTTCGTTGAAGGTCGCGCAAGCGCCGTACCCTCTCCCCTCCCCTCTCCCGGAGGGAGAGGGGCAGAAGAGCGGACCTGGTGCGCGCTCCTGAAGATCGCGCGAGACCCGTACCCTCACCCCACCCCTCTCCCAAAGGGAGAGGGCTAAAAGGTCAGCCCAGCACGCGCTTGACGGTGGCCAGCAGCTGCTCGGGATCGAACGGCTTCACCAGCCAGCCGGTGGCGCCGGCGGCCTTGCCTTCCATCTTTTTGTCGGTATGCGACTCGGTGGTCAGCATCAAAATCGGCACGCCCTTGTATTCGGGCATCGTGCGCAGCTCGCGCACCATGCTGATGCCGTCCATCACCGGCATGTTCACGTCCGCCAGCACCAGGTCGTAGCGGCCGCCGCGAGCGACGTCCAGGGCGAGCTGGCCGTTCTCGGCCTCGCTCACGTCATGACCGGCGCCGCGAAGGGTGAAGGCCACCATGCCGCGCATCGAAGCCGAATCGTCCACTGCAAGAATCTTTGCCATCTTCCACCTCAGTTTCAGGCCGGCATGGTTGCCGGCAGTTCCAGTGCCTGCGTCAGGCCAAGCACGCCTGCCGCGTCACGCATCGTTTCGCTCACGCCCCGCCACGAGGCCGGCAGCCCCTGCGCGGAGGCCGCGCGGCGGAAAGCCAGCAGCAGCTGCAAGGCGGCCGTGTCCACGCGTTCCACGCCGGCGCCATCGATTTCGACGGAGGGCGCCTCCAGTGCCTGGAGCAGCCCGGCTTTCACGTCGGCCAGCTCGGTCAGGCGGAAATCCGCCGGCAACGCGATCACGCGCGCCTCGCCAGCCTTGCGTTGTGGGTTCGACTTGCTTCCCATGGCCTGTCCTCGCTGCGCCCCACGGGCGTCTACGGGGTGCTTATCGGCCATATCAGCGGCTGCTTTAGCGATTTTGGCGCCCGGAAAAGCCGTGACGGACCCGACAAAAGTTGGCCCTCAAGTTCCTGCAGGGGCGGCCGATCCAGAGTGCACGGAAGGAGCGCGCGCGAGTCTCCATCCGCAAGGAGTCTTGATTGGTCATCCAACCCACCAGCTTTGCCGCCCTCACCTGGGCCGGCGCCGCTTCCGGCAGTGCTGCCGAGAGTTGGCGCATCGGCACGGTGCTGGCCGCGCGGCCGTTGGGGGTCAATCCGGACGGCATGATGGTGCTGCAGATCGGCGCGTTGGCGGTGGAAGCCGAGGCGCCGCGCAGCCAGTTGCCGTTGCAGTTCCAGGTGCGCGTGCTCACGCTGGGCGCGCAGCCGCAGCTGGAAGTGATCATGCCGCACACGCCCGAGCCCGCCATCCAGGTGGCGATGCGCGAGCGGCTGCCGCAACAGAACGGTTATGCGCCCCTGCTTGCGACCCTGGATGCGCTCGCGCAGCGACCTGCCCTGCGGCAGTTGCCCGCCTATCTGCGTCCTGCGCTCGCGCTGCTTGAACACGTGGTGCGCACGCCGGCCGAAGTGACGCGCGGCGAAGGCCTGCGCGAAGCGATCACGCGCAGCGGACTGTTCCTCGAATCCCAGCTGGCCCAGTCGCACCTGGACATGGCCGCGCTGAGCCAGGAGGACTGGAAGGGCGCCCTGCTGCGTCTGGCCAGCCTGCTGGACGACTATCTGCCCGCGCGCCGCGCCAGCAATTCGAGCGGCAGCGAAACGCCGCCGCCCCTGCAGCAGCGCGGCCTGCTGCCGCAACCGCGCGTGGCGCTGCCGCCGGAACTGCTCAACGACGACGTCGATGCACTGCTGAGTCGCCTGCACGGCGAGGTGCACGCCGCGCTGGCACGCGTGGAAGTGGCGCAGCTGGAAGCCACCACCGTGCCGGCCTGGATGATCGAGATTCCGCTGCAGGGCGAAAACGGCCGCGACATCCTGCAGATCCAGCTTGAGCGCAACGTCGAAGCCGACGAGGCGTCCGCGTGGACGCTGGGCTTCACCCTGGATCTGCCGGCGCTGGGCCCCGTGCAGGGCGAACTGCAACTGCGCGACCTGCGTCTCGGCGTTCGACTGTGGGCCGAGCGCGCCACCACCGTGCACAAGCTGGAGCATCTGTTCGGCCCGTTGCGCCAGCAGCTGGCCGCCACCGGGCTGATCCTCGATCAGCTGAGTTGCCAGCAAGGCCTGCCGCATGCGAGCAGCCCGCACAGCGCCATCCTGCTGAAGACCATGGCATGACCACGCCCCTGCCGCCCGCCCGCCGACGCGTGAGCCTGCGCCTTTCCGGTGGACCGACCGAGGCTGCACCGGCCGCCAACCTGCCGCCCGAGTCGCTGGAGACATTGCTGGCACGCGCGCGTGCGCTGGGCATTCCATTGCACCACGATCCACAGATGGCCGGCCTGCTCGCCTCGCTGCGGCTGCGCCAGGACGTGCCGGCCACGTTGTACGCCGCGGCGGCCGCGGTGCTCTCGTGCATCTACGACGCCGCGGACGAGCACCACTGAGATCGCATCGGCGATCGCGTCACAGCGATATCGTCGCCGACAGCATGAACGGGTTGCCCTCGAGCCGGTTCTTTACATCGAACTCGTGCATCCAGCGGGCGGAGAACTCCACCTGGCCGCCCTGCCACTTCTTCAGGTAATTGACCATCGGGCCCAGCGCCAGCGCGCGCCCCTTGAAGCCGTTGAGGCGATCGGCCGTCGGCCCGCTGTCCTTCTCGATCTGCTCGATCCAGCCGCCCACCGCGCCCATACCCCAACCTGAGGGAAAACGCTTCACCAGCAGCGAGTCGATGCGAAACACCGCGCCGTTCTGGTAATCGGTGTCGGTGTTCTTGGTGTAGAAGTCCACCGCCGAGGTGAGGCTCCACTCCAGCGTGCCCTGCTGGAACAGCTGCGTGTAGCCCACCGTCGGCGAGAACGTCCAGTTGTTGAGGCTGACGTTTGCCAGCTGCCCTTTGTCATAGCTGCCGGTGGGTGCATAGATGTAGAGCGCGAGCGACATGTGTTGCGTCTGGCTGAAATGATGGCTGGCGATCACCGGCACGAAGGTCATGTCGAACAGACCACTGTCGCGGTCGCTCATGCCGCGCGAGAACCTGCCGAACGTCGTATTTACGTTCGCATCCACATAGGCGAACGGCACGATGACCTCGCTGGCAAAATTCCATGCCGACGGTTTGGTGTCCCAGATGTAGACGCCCGCCAGGTTCAGCAACTGGAATTCGGCCTTCAAACCCAGCGAAACACCGCCGCCCGTGATGGGCACCTGCTTGGAGCCGCTGATCGAACCGCTGTAGTACGCATAGGCCACGCCCCAGTTCCATCCTGGCGTGGGCGGGATGAGGCCGGCGTAGGACGTGGCCTGTACGCCGGTGATTGCGCGCCCGAGCGCACCTTCCGTGGCATGGACGGGAACGGCAGCGATGGCCGCGAGCAGAACGAGAACAAGCGCAAGTCGTTTCATGGCATCTCGACGGATGGGGTGGGCCGGCCAGGCTTGCCGTGGGGCGGTGGGTGCCTGACGCCATGGAGATGGGACTCAGGGTCGTTGTCCGGTCGATGCGCGACAAGCGAAATTCCACCTAGCCCGTCTACGTAAATCTACGGAGAGTGCTACCGACGTTTTGCGCTTGCCGCACCTGTGCGCGGCCCGCAGGCTTGGGCTCGGCGAACCCCGTGTCGCGATGCTTCCCGCCCGTCGCGCTACTGGGCGCAACACACCGACGCGGGACAGAAGGGCTGGGGTTTCCGCTTCGTGGTCACCGTGCTGGTCCCCGAGAAGCGCTGAGAAGCAACGCCCTGGTCGCGCCGCACGCGTGCCAGGGCCATCGCTTCGCAGGATTACTTCGTGGCTTCGGCCGGCGCCACGTCACCCACGGCCTGAGCGAGCGGCAGCACGTCCGTCACCAGGTGCATCAGGAAACGACCCGGCTGCTCCTGCATCATCATGTGCGCCGAGTCGGCGAAAGACACCAGCTTCTTCGATGGTGCGTGGATATTCGCGTACCAGGCTTCGGTCACTTCGTGCGGCGTGGTGTAGTCGTGCGCGCCGACATACACGATCACCGGGCAACCGAAGTTCGTCACATGATCGAAGTCGGCGGAGAGCAACGCCGGCAGCAGGTGGTTGAGCGAGAACAGGCTGCCTTTGTCGATCGCGTCGAGATCTTCGCGGCTGTAGTCGGGCGACAGTTCTTCGGCGTCCACGTCGAACTGGTAGTCCTTGCGACCCCAGGCGAGGCCGCCGTAATACATCTCCCACTTGCTGCGCATGCCGATGCGGTCGAGCGTCAGCGGACCCTTGCCCGGATAGGGCGCCATCGCTTCCAGCTCGCGGATAGCCGTCTGGTTGCCCTCTTCCTTCGCCTTGCGCAGGGCGTAGTTGAAACCCACCTCTTCATTGCGGCGGCCGTTCACCACCTGGCCGGTCGAGATATAGGCGTAGAACCATTCCGGGTGGCGCTGCGCCAGCGTGACGCCAAGGATGGAACCCCATGAATGACCCAGCAGGAAGATCTTCTGCTTGCCGAAACGCTCGCGCAGATAGGTCACCACCTGTTCGGCATCGTCCGTCATGCCCTTCACCGACATGCCGGGCGCCATCGCTTCTTCGGTGTTGGCGCGATAGGTCTTGCCGGCGCCGCGCTGGTCCCACTGCACCACGGTGAAGTAATCCTCCCAGGGCGTCTGGAAGGTGTAGCCCTCGGGCATGGCGGGCGCGGCCGGGCCGCCATGCAGGAACAGCAGGATCGGGTTGCGACGATCCTTGCCGCGGATCGACACCCACTGGTCGATGCCATTGATGTGCAGCTTCACCTTCTCGTCCACACCCTGCGGCGTGATGATCATGCGGTTGCTGTCGAGAATGCGCGTGACCTGGTCGCGCGACATCATCGACTTGTCCTTGGCCGGTGCGCCGGCTTCATCCGCCATGGCGGCGGGAGCGAATGCATGGCCGAGGACAACGACGGCGGCAAACAGCAACGAAATGAGATACGACTTGCGGGACATGCGTAAGACTCCTGTCTGTTGTTCTTTGAGCCCGTCCGGTGAGTCATCCACCGGCGGGCAGTGATCGGGGCGGTCGCTGCGACACGCTGTTGCTGATACCCATGGCAAGCGCCGTGCCAACCCCCGCGCTGCGCAAAAATCGTTTGGATACCGCCACTTGCGCGGCACGCGTCGAAAACGCCATGCGTCCGCGGACAAATGCACGGACGTCCGGCCTGCGGACGCGCTTCGTTCCCATTTAACCCCGCGGACAGGTCCGGCAAGGCAGACTGTGTGGCCTCCATGCCAGAGTCAGTCACGTGCAGGCCATTGACACGAAAGCGAAACAACTCGAGCGCACGCGCATTCATCGCTTGAGGCTCGCACTACTGGCTTGCGTTGGCCTGGCGTCCGCCGCCATCGCGCACGGCGCTGCGCCGGACAACCGTGCCGACGCGCCCGGCCTGCTGGCCATCCAGGTCAATGCCGACAAGCTCACGCTCGCCGTGGCCAAGGTTCCGCAGATCTATCTTTACGGGAACATCGATGCGGGCGCGGCGGACCGCTTCGAAGCGCTGGTGCGATCGGGCAAGGTGCCCGCCGGTTCGGACGTCTATTTGAATTCGCCCGGCGGCGACCTGCATGCCGGCATGGCCTTGGGCCGGATCTTTCGCGCGCAGTCGATCGCCACGCATCTAGGCGTGCCGCGCAAGCCCTCGCGCTCGACGACGCCGACCTCCAAGGTGGCAGTGTGCATGGACGCCTGCACGCTGGCCTACATGGGTGGCCTGTTCCGCTGGTCGCCCACCGGCAACGACCGATTCGGCGCGCTTCCCCTACGCACGCAGCAAGGCGCTGCGGCGCAGCCGGCCGACGATGTCGACGCCTATCTGAAGGAACTGAACCTCACGGCCGAGGCGCAGTACGGCCGCAAGATCCAGGCCGACCCCGGCGTGCTGACGGGCGATGAGATGATCAACTCCGGCCTCGCCAACAACGGCCGCCTCGCCCCCACCGTGAGCTATCACATGATGGGCAATGCGCCTCTGCTCACGCTGGGCCAGAGCGCGCGCGACGGCCAGTACCGCATCACCCTGCTGTGCAAGCCGGACGGCCTCACCGTGACCGCCTATTACATGGTGGGCGTGGAACGTGCGCACAAGCTGGTCGCGCGCGCCAACCGCTCCTACTTCGAAATCAACAACCAGCAGACCTTGCCGGGCGACCGCGATGCGTTCAGTGCCACCAGCGAATCGGTGATGATCAGCCGTCCGGTTCCGCTCTCGCAGATGGCGCAATTCCTCTCCGCGCGGTCCGTGGGCGCGTGGCTCGCCGATCGCGGCGGTGCCGTGCGCTACGGCTTCACCATCTATCTCGAATCCGTGCGCAATCGCCTGCAGAGCTACAGCGAGGCCTGCGCGCAAGTAGGCAAAAACTCCCCCATCGCCACACGCTGAGTTCCCTTGTCGCGGCACAAAGGGCCGATGCCGCAGGCACCGGCCCTTTCTCGTTACGGCTGTGCCCCTGCGGCCTGCACGGCGGCGTAGGCGTTGACGATGCCTGCGCCGATCGACTTGGTGCGACTGGGCGTCACGTTCGGCACCGTGGCCGATGACTTCAACACTGACGTCACCTGAGTCGGCGACAGCAGCGACTTGCCGAGCGCAAGCCGGTAGCTCTGCATCAGCGCCACCACGCCGGCCACATGCGGCGTCGCCTGCGAGGTACCGGCCATGCCGCCATAGGTCGCGGTGGTCGGCGTGGTCGTGCCCGCGTTGATGGTCGACCAGATGAAGCCGGTGGTGGCCTGCGTGCCGGTGGACGCGTCGTTCTTGTAGACGCCACCGCCTGGCGCCGCCAGCGCGACGATCGATCCGTAGTTGGAGTAGTAGGCGCGCGCACTGGTGATACCGGTGGCCGCCACCGTCACGGCGCCCGCGCAGCTGGCCGGCGAATAGTTCGACGCATTGGCGTTGCTGTTGCCGGCCGCCACCACCACGGTCGCACCGCGGCCGATGGCACCGGTGATCGCCTGGCCGAGCACGCTGCCCGACGTGCACTTGCCCGAACCGCCCAGGCTCATGCTGATCACCTTCGCGGGATGCGCGTTGGCAGGCACGCCCGACACGCTGCCACCCGACGCCCAGGTGATGGCATCGGCGATGTCGGCGTTGGAACCGCCGCAATGACCGAGCACACGTACCGGCAATACCTGCGCGCCAAAGGCGGTGCCGACCATGCCGGTGCTGTTGTTGGTGATCTCGCCGCCGGCCGTGCCGAACACATGCGTGCCGTGCCAGCTGCTGTCTTCGGCCGGCTGACCGGCTCCGCACTGGCCTGCCGTCACCCAGTCGCCCGTATCCCAACCGCCAGCCACGCGCCCATTGGTCGAACGGCCCGAAACCGCTGCCGAACTGATGAAGTCATAACCTGCGTTGGCAAGCGAGAGATTGAGGTCGGGGTGATTGGTCACGCCGGTGTCGAGGCTGGCGATGACGATGCCCGTGCCGTCGGCAAGGCTCCATGCCTGCTGGATGTTCGCGCCACCCCAGTTGGCAACGTTCGCATTCAGTGTGTTGTCGAAGAAGCTGGCGCCGTTCGGCACCAGGTAGTCCCACTGGTAGGACGCGTAGTACTGGTCGTTGGGCACCGTGAAGGTCGCCGCGCCGGCGGGCTTGATGCCGTCGACCTTTTTCAACAGGTATTCGGGCTCCACGAATTCCACCGCCGGATCGGCCGCGATCTGCTGGATCAGCGCCGCCGCTTCCGACGACGACAGCGCGCGATCGGTATGCACCAGGTCGGCACCCGTGGCCAGCTTGCGCCCATAGCGCACGTTGAGGCTACGCGCGAAGGCGCTTGCGCCGCCGCCCAGTTTGGCGTGTCCGGCGGCGGCGCCGACGTTCTGCACCGCAGCCGCGGCGTTACCACGCTCGCTGCTGCCGTTCTTGTAGGTGACGATGAAGCCGCTATACGTCTGGTCGCTCTGCAGCGGACTCACGTCGAACTTCGACGGCGGTGGCGAGGTGCCGAATTCGGCGGCCATCGCCGAGGTACCGAGTGCAAGCCAAAGCGAAGCGACCAGCCATTTCCTATGCATGCTCATGCAGATCCCCATCCAGGTGTGGGTCGCCGTGGTCCCGTGACGTCCTGTCCGGACCAACCAGCCAACAGTGACCAGCCGCTCGACGCGTCGAGCCTGCGACAGTGGTTTTCCCCAACGACATGCCCCTCCCGGACACGACGCAAGAACCGATGGACGCGCAAGGCGCCGTTCTGGCGTGAGGCCGGGCCATGGGAAAAAGCGCGCAGCCGCCCATGGCGGCGTGGTTCTCCACACCGGCCTCACTCCTTCCAAAATGATTTCAGCGGGACGGCCCGCTGCCCCAGCGTGACCTAAACGCAAGAAGTCACGACGTGTCCATCATTCATTTGCGATGTGAAGGACACGCCAAGAAAAACTGACGGCGCGTCGGCATGGAACGATCCATATATCACCACGCTGCCAAAGTGTGATGTGGCGCGTGAAAACGAGCGCGCGGCAGGAGCGGCTCCCGGTTCTTGTGCAGGCAAAAAAAAACGCCCCCGCCGGAGCGGGGGCGTCCTCACCCTCACCCCAACCGGGTTACTGGCAACCCGGGAACTTGAACGATGCGATGCGCGTGCTCCAGTTGAACGCGCCGTTGGTCTTCAGATACTCGTTGGTGTACCAGAACGTGCAGTCGTCCACCGGATCGACGGTCATCGCGCTGTAGTCGCCCCAACGCGCGAGGTTGCTGCCGGTCTGCGAGCCGAGGCCTTCGAGGATGCTGTTTTCGGCCTGCATGGTATTGAGCGCGTCGGTGGCGAGGCGGCCCGTGTAGCGGATGGCCGGATGCAGCGTGCTGCTCGACGCGCTGTAGCCCAGCGCCATGTTGCCCTGCTTGTCCATCGCCACCGAACCCATCCAGCGATAGCTGGTATCGGGCGAGAACGTGGACTGCTGGTACACCGTCGGCGACGTGCCCGGGGTGCGGATCTCGTACCAGCGCACGCCCGTGTACGGATTCTGCCGGCTGGTGCCGACCTTCACGGAGTGCGTGACCACCAGCGATTCGTGATCGGTGAAGTTGCGATAGGCCAGGCGGAACATCAGGCGATCGCCCAGCGAATCCAGCTTCTGCTTCACGCCTCCCTGCGGAACGCAGGTACCGCCGCCGCACGCCGCGGAGAACGACGCCACCGGGATCGAGGTCGGGCCGGTCAACGTGGTGTTGGCGGTATTGGCCCAATCCACATGGAACTTCCACAAGTTGAGCGAGTTCGCGCCGAAGTTGAGCATGTAGTTCGGCGAACCGGCCGGTGGCGCGGTGCTGCCATCGAGATCCGCCGGCAGTACGCCGCCATAGCTGGTGGAAAGCTGGAAGCACTGCTGCGTGGCGGCTGCGCCACTCAGCATCGCATTGCGGTCATAGGCACACAGCTTCGCGCCGGCGAAAGTGTTGCCGTTGAACATGTTGAACGTTTCGTAATAGGCGTCGGGCCACACGCCCATCTTCGGATAGTCGGGGAACACGCTGCCGTAGGGGAACGCATAGCGATAGTACGCGCCGGTCGCATCGCTCGTGGCGGACACGGCCACGCACTGGTAATAAGGCGCGGCGGTTACCGCGAACTGCGAGATCACCCAGCGATTGGCCGCCTTGTCGTACACGACCGTCGCGTCGCCGTCATTGTCGGTTTCGCACGGGCCGCCAAAGCCTGACCACAACGTGTTGGATTGCACCGGGCCGTACACTACCGACTTGGTCGCCTTGTCGAACACAGCGAAGCCGGTGTTGACGATCTGCACGTACTGCGTCGCGCCCACCGCGCCATTGGTATCGGGCGGCGCGCTGTTCACCGTGAACGAGCCCTGCGGGCCGCTGAAACCATTGCCGACGCCATCCACGCCCGAACCCAGGGTTGGCGCGAACGTGCCGCTGGCGCTGCCTTGCAGTGCGCCGTCGGGCGGATTGCCCGGACCATCGAGCCATGGCAGCGGATGCAACGGATGAATGCGCGGCCCCTTGGAAAAATCGTCGGGCCTGGGCATCGTGCCGCGCAACGAATGCAGCACGTCATGCTGCACGGCGGATGTCACCTCGGCATTGCCGTTGCCATCGGCGTGGACGCTGCCTGCGGCCAGGGCGATGACCGATCCCAACGCAATGCTGAGCCGGGTGATGCGGTGAAGAGCCATGTTCCCCTCCAGAAGATGCAAGTGATCTAACCGGTGACCTGGCTGCGTGACACGCGCACGCGAAATCTTTGAGCCGCGACTGACACAGCCGGGAATGCCTTGCCTTCCGCAACCAGTCGCTGCGTCCCCAGGGGCAAGGTCGAAGGAACGTAACCGCTCGACCTTTCGCATGGCTTAGCGGGAGCGTGAAGGAATTGCGAAGCGTTGTCGCCAAGCGAGACGTCCATCGCATGACAGCGATGTCGACGGTCCTTCACGTCATTTAGGCGCCAGCGGGAGTGCAGTGCCGCGGGCAAGTACGTGCGCGCACGCACGCGTCACCCACCCAGGAGAATCGCGACATGTCCGATCATGTATACAAGTCCGTCGAGCTGACGGGCTCATCGAGCAAGAGCAGCGATGACGCCATCCGCATCGCCATCGAACGCGCGTCCAAGACGATACGCGACATACGCTGGTTCCATGTCACCGACGTACGCGGCCACGTCGAAGGCGGCAAGATCGCGCACTGGCAGGTCACGCTGAAGATCGGCTTCACCCTCGAGGGTTGAGCATCGCGCGACCACAACGGCGCACGCGCGCGCCGCGTGCGCCGTGTCGTTGCCACTTTCGCGACGCGCAGAAAGCCACGCGTCAGCATGTTCTTCCACGAAGCCTTTCGCACTTGTTCTCGCATGAATTTGCGAGCGCGCACGAGTGCGCACTTCGGAATTTTGCCAATGCAGCGACGCACGCTTGCTGTGCTAGCGTCGAAATGGGGAGCGACCTTTTTTCCAAATCATGGAACGTGCTGGGGAGCACGCCAGGAACGGCGACCTTAAGGTGAGCAACCTCTCGCCCTGACGGGGCGATCACAACATTCCAGAGCTGGACATCAGCTCGACAAGAGGGAGAACAACTCATGCAGATGAAGAAATCCTCGCTGTGCGTTGCACTGGTTGCCGCGCTTGGTGTGATGACTTGTGCGCAGGCAACGGCGGGGACTCCATGGAAGACCACGGCGACCCACGCACATGAACTCGCCGCCACTGCCACAGCCGCCGACCTCGCCGATGCGAGCACGCCGGTGCACATCGAAGTGGTGATGAAGCTGCAGAACCGCTCCACGCTCGACGACTTCATCGCGGCCTCGCACAACCCCAACAGCACCGCATATCACACGAAACTCAGCGCGTCGGACACCGTCGCGATGTTCTCCCCCAGCGCCGCGCAGGTGCAGGCGGTGGTCGACCATCTGAGCAAGGCCGGCTTCAGCCACATCACGGTGGCGCCGAACCGCATGCTGATCTCCGCCGATGGCAATGCCGGTGCCGCGCAGACCGCGTTCGCTACGCGCCTGATCAAGGCGCACGATGCCGAGGGTCGCGATGCCTACGCCAACATCGATGACGCCAAGGTGCCGGCTGAACTCGCCGACAGCGTGCTTTCCGTGGTCGGCCTGCAGACCGTGTCGCACGCGCACACCATGCTCAAGCCGGCCGATCGCGTCGGCACCAACGCTACCACCGGCGTCACCGGTCACAACCCGACGACGTTCCCGACGATCTACAACGCCGGCAGCACGCCGACGGCGTCAACCATCACGGTGGGCATCATCAGCGACGGCGACATGACGCAGCCGCTCAAGGACCTCACCTCGTTCACCACCGCCAACGGTCTGCCGGCCGTCAACACGCAGGTGGTCGTGGTCGGCACGCCGGGCACCGACACCAGCGGCACGCCGGAATGGGATCTGGACAGCCAGGACATCGTGGGCATGTCCGGCGGCGTCGCCAAGCTGATGTTCTATGCGGCCAATTCGCTCAGCAACAGCGCGCTGACCGCGGCCTACAACCAGGCCGTCAGCGACAACCAGGCACGCGTGATCAACGTGTCGCTCGGTGAATGCGAAACCAGTGCCTACAACGACGGTTCGATGGCCGCCGACGACCAGATCTTCGCGCTGGGCGTGTCGCAAGGTCAGACGTTCTCCGTGTCTACCGGCGACTCCGGCTCCAACGAGTGCACCAAGGCACCGCGCGGCACCACGCCGAGCTATCCGGCGAGTTCGCCGTACGTGGTGGCGGTCAGTGGCACCACGCTCACCACCGGCACCGGCAACAGCTGGGCTGGCGAAACGCTGTGGTCGAAGGCTGGTGGCAGCCCGAGCACGGTCGAACCGAAACCGAGCTGGCAGACGCAGGGCGGCGGCACCACGCGTGACGTGGCCGACGTCGCGATGGATGCCGATCCGAACTCGGGCTCCATCATCATCGTCAATGGCAGCAACGCGCAGTACGGCGGCACCAGCCTGGCCGCGCCGCTGTTCGCGGCCACCTGGGCGCGCATGCTCGCCGGGCATTCCACGCTGGGCTTTGCCGGTCCGCATCTGTACCAGGTGCCGACCAACAGCTACCACGACATCACGTCGGGCAGTAACGGTGGCGAAACCGCGACCGTCGGTTGGGATTACGCCAGCGGCTTCGGCAGCACGATCGTGACCAATCTCAACAGCAATCTCTGACGCCGTTGACGCAAATGTAAGCACGCGGGGCCTTCGCATCGAAGGCCCCGTTTTCTTTTGGCGAGAAAACAAAATGCGGCACGCGCGAACAACCACATGCTTGGCTCACAACAAAACACCACCGCTCTTTCGGGCGGTGGTGTTGGCGAGCCATGCGGTGGTGGCGATCAGAAACCGGCGGCGATATCGATGACCACGCCGCTGGAAATCAGCGTCAGGTAGAACTGGCCGCCATCGGCGCGCACCCAGCGGTAGCCCGGATCCGGACGGCGCAGGTGATACCGCTCGTAGTCGGTGACGTAGTAGTCGCGCGAATAGTAGTAGTCCGGCAGGCGGTCGCCCTTCTTGTACCAGCCCTTGTGCTTGCCGTTGTCGTGGCGTCCCTCGTCCTTGGGATTGTGCCCGCGGCCCTGGCCGCCGTCGTCCCAACGGGCATCGTCATCGTTGCCGCCGCCATTACCGTTGCCGTTGCCGTTGCCATGGCCGTTTCCGTGGCCGTGCCCCTGCGGCGAGGCAAGGACCACTCCGCTGCCTGCGAGCAGGACTGCCGCAACGACGAATGAAAATAGGCGCTTCATGTTGACTCCGTACAAGGCGTGGAAATGTTCGATGGGCGCCGCCGTATTGAACTCAGCCGCGCGGCGACAACATCGCACAAAAATTCGACCTGCGCGCCACGCGTCCTAAGGAAACGCTAAGCGAAGTCGCTATTTCCTCGCCCTCATTACGCTTCCATGCACACAGTTTCACGCAAGAAAACCCCTTGTTTTCTGCGACTTCGCGCACGGAAAGAGCGGCTCCTTGACTGGCTGCTGAAGGATTTTTTTCTGGTTGCTGAACTTGCGCGCGCGCACTCTTTTCTTGCGCCGTCCAGTCCGCCAGTATCCGCGACCGAGGCCGTCGGGTGAGCATGCGTTTGCAGCACTACCGCGCGGCAGATGCGGAGTTCATCTGATGCCCTTGCGGCGCCTCGAAGGGAACGAATCATCACCTTCAAGGGGCAATCGATGAAAAAGCACGTACATGTACTCACCGCGTTGAGCGTGGCCGTTGGCCTGTGCATGGGCAGCTCGCTGGTGTTGGCCGACACCGCGCCGACCACGCAGACCGCACCGACGAGCGGACAGGAAAGCACCAAGCTCGCCTCCTCCTACACCACGTTCGCCGGCTCCACCACCAACGCACAGGCGCTGGTCACGGGCCTGCGCAGCGGCACCGCCATCGTGCTGGTGACGCCGGCAACGGCGACCACGCCTGCCGTGCAGACCACCTTTACCCCGACCACGGGCCAGATGGGCTACGGCAACGTCAACATTTCGCTGGCGCTGGCCCAGGCCGAGCTGACGGCGGCTGGCATCACGCAGCCGACGGCTGCGCAGCTCGAAGCCGCGTTGAACGGCGGCACGGTGACCGGTCCGAACGGCCCGGTGCAACTCACCGGCGTGCTCGCGCTGCGTGCCGATGGCCAGGGCTGGGGCAACATCGCCAAGGCGCTGGGCTTCAAGCTGGGCGAAATCATGAGCGCCGCCAAGGCCCATGGCCCCGTGCCGGATAGCGCCGACATCGCGCACGGCGAAAAGACCGACAAGGCCGGCCACGCCGACAAGGCGGACAAGGTCGCCAAGGCCGACCATCCCGACAAGGCCGACCGCCCGGACAAGCCGGATCATCCGGACAAGCCCGAAAAGCCGGAAAAGCCCGAGCGCCCCGACAAGCCCGAGCACGGCGGCCGCTGATAACAACAATTCTCGACTTGCGTGGAGGCCTCTCTTGGGGCCTCCCGTTTCTTTTGCTACGCCCTAGGAAGAACTCATGAATCTGAAGAACACCAGCACCCTATGCGCCCTTGGCGTTCTGGGCCTGATGGCGCAGGCAGCGCATGCCGATGACAGCTCGACCGTCAAGGTCGGCGCCGGCATCGACTACACCACCGGCAAGTACGGCACGTCGACCACGACCGACATCACGCA
>Ga0209258_100795_pt1 | contig 18748 bp, 16 predicted proteins | sample Araplaol_mTSA_r2_FD_184281 | JGI IMG/M metagenome (GOLD analysis project Ga0209258, IMG submission 184281) | Arabidopsis root microbial communities from North Carolina, USA - plate scrape CL_Col_mTSA_r2 (SPAdes) (version 2) | ecosystem: Host-associated > Plants > Roots > Endosphere | place: USA...
ATGGTGCATGGCACGGCGACCATCGAGTGCATCGGTAGTGCACGCGCTGCGGTCGCGCACTGGGTGCGCTCCTGCAATGGGCTATGACTTCTTGCGCAGGCGGTATTCGTCGCGGCCCACATAGATCCCCGCGCCCAGCACCAGCAGTGCCAGCGCGTACCAGGTAATCAGGTAGCTCAGGTGGTTGTTGGGAAACGCGATCACCGTCAGGCCGCCCTGCGGCCACGAAGGCTTGGCCTGGTCGAGCGTGCCGGGCGCGGCGTCTTCGTCGACGAAGAACGGCGCGGCGCGATCGAGGCCGCGAGCCTTGGCGATGCCGGCCACATCGCGCGTGTACCAGCTGTTGCGCGCGGGATCGTTGCTGCGCAGCAGGCCTGATGGTTCGCTCAAGCGCAGCAGGCCGGTGAGTGTCGCCTCACCCTCGGGGCCCAGAGTGCAGGCGCGCTTGGCGCCACACCAGTCGGCCGGTGCGAAGCCACGGTTGACCAGCACGATCGAACCATCATCCTGCTGCAGCGGCGTCATCACCCAGTAGCCGCTGCCGAAATCGGTCGCCGTCCACACCAAGGTCTGGCGATCGTGCAGGAAGCGGCCATGCAATGACACATGCCGGTACTCGGCCGATTTCGCAGTGACGGCCGGCCATTGACCCGGTGAGGGCACCGCAACGGGCGCTGCATGCACGCGCGCGTCTACGCGCGCGATCAGGTCGCGCTTCCAGGCGAGGCGCTTTACCTGCCATGTGCCGAGCGCCACGAAGGTGGCGAACAGCACGAGCCCCAGCAGGGCGAACAGGCCCAGGGCGACGGGGCCGCGCGATCGGCGGATCGAATCGTCAGTCATCGATGAGGCAGCGGTGGGAACGCGCGATAGTCTACGGCAGGTTCGACGTATCCATCAGCGGCATCATGTTGTGGTTGAGGTGGTACATGATCCAGATCGAGCCGCTCAGCGTGATCACCACCAGCACGATGGTGAACACGAGTGCGAGCATGTTCCAACCGCCTTCGGACTTCGAGTTCATGTGCAGGAAATAGATCATGTGCACCACGATCTGCACGGCCGCCAGGCCGAGGATGATCACCGCCGCGGTGCTCGAATCCTTGATCACATGGCCCATCACCAGCCAGAACGGGATGATGGTGAGGATCACCGCCAGCACGAAGCCGGTCATGTAGCCCTTGAAGGTGGCGTGGATGCCCAGGTCGTCATGACCGTGGTCGTCGTGGGCGTGCTGCAGTTCGTCGTGCGCGCTCATGGCAACACTCCCATCAGGTACACGAAGCTGAAGACACCCACCCACACTACGTCGAGGAAGTGCCAGAACATCGACAGGCACAGCAGCCGGCGCTTGTTGGCCTGGATCAGGCCCTTCTTCATCACCTGCACCATCAGCACGATCAGCCAGAGAATGCCGCAAGTGACGTGCAGGCCGTGCGTGCCCACCAGGCTGAAGAACGCAGTAAGGAAGGCGCTGCGCTGCGGGCCATTGCCCTCGGCGATCAGGTGCGCGAACTCGCGCAGCTCCACCGTGAGGAATCCCAGCCCAAGCAGGCCGGTGATCACCAGCCAGACCAGCATCGGGTTCCGGCGATCGCGTTGCATCTCCAGCACGGCAAAACCATAGGTAATCGAAGACAGCAGCAGCAGCGCCGTGTTGAGCGCCACCGTCGGCAATTCCAGCACCTCCGCACCCGTCGGGCCGCCGGCATACTCCCGCCCCAGCACGCCATAGGCCGCGAACAGGCAGGCGAAGATGAGGCAGTCGCTCATCAGGTACACCCAGAACCCGAGCAGGGTGCCACTTCCTGCGTGCACGTCGCGCGTCTCGTGGAACAGCAGTTTCTCGGTCGGCCCGCTGCCGGGCGTCATCGTGGAGGACATGTCAGACATGGCTGGCCAGTAGCTCCGTGCGGGACTGTTCGACGCGTCGCACCTCATCGGCCGACAGGTAGTAGTCGCGGTGATAGTTGAAGGTATGCGTGATCGCCACGACGATGATCGCCAGGAACGACACCGCCGCCAGCAACCACATGTACCAGATCATCGCGAAGCCGAAGACGAAGCTCAGCGCGCCGAGGATGAAGCCCGTGCCGGTGTTGTGCGGCATGTGGATCGGCAGGAAGCCCTCGAGCGGCCGCTCGTACTTGTATTTTTTCATCATCCACCACGCATCGTGGTCGTGGATGCGCGGCGTGAACGCGAAGTTGTACGGTGGCGGCGGCGACGAGGTCGACCACTCCAGCGTGCGACCATGCCAGGGGTCGCCGGTGACGTCGCGCAGCTCCACGCGTCGCCGGAAGCTCACGTAGAACTGCATGATGGTGCAGCCGATGCCGAGCAGGATAAGGAAGGCGCCGAACGCCGCAAGATAAGTCCAGATGCGCAGCGACGGATCGTCGAAGTGGTTGAGGCGGCGCGTCACGCCCATCAGCCCCATCACGTAGAGCGGCATGAAGGCGAAATAGAAGCCGATCAGCCAGAACCAGAACGAGCACTTGCCCCAGAAGCGATCCAGGCGGAAGCCGAACGCTTTGGGGAACCAGTAGTTGATGCCGGCGAACAGGCCGAACAGCACGCCGCCGATGATCACATTGTGGAAGTGCGCCACCAGGAACAGGCTGTTGTGCAGCGAGAAATCCGCCGGCGGCACCGCCAGCAGCACGCCCGTCATGCCGCCGATCACGAAGGTGACCATGAAGGCGACCGTCCACATCATCGGTATCTCGAACTCCACGCGGCCGCGATACATGGTGAACAGCCAGTTGAAGATCTTCGCTCCGGTCGGAATGGAGATGATCATCGTGGTGATGCCGAAGAACGAGTTGACGCTGGCGCCCGAGCCCATGGTGAAGAAGTGATGCAGCCATACCAGGTAGGAGAGCACGGTGATGACCACCGTGGCATAGACCATCGAGGCGTAACCGAACAGCGGTTTGCGGCAGAAGGTGGCGGTGACTTCGGAGTAGATGCCGAAGGCCGGCAGCACCAGGATGTAGACCTCGGGGTGGCCCCAGATCCAGATGAAGTTTATGTACATCATGGCGTTGCCGCCCGATGTCGTGGTGAAGAAATTGGTGCCGACGTAGCGGTCCATCGCCAGCATCGCGAGCACGGCGGTAAGCACGGGGAACGCCGCCACGATCAGCACGTTGGTGCACAGCGCGGTCCAGGTGAACACCGGCATCTTCATCAGCGTCATGCCGGGCGCACGCATCTTCACGATGGTCACCAGCAGGTTGATGCCCGACAGCAACGTGCCCACCCCCGCTATCTGCAACGCCCATATGTAGTAATCGACGCCGGCATCGGGGCTGGAGGTTATGTCCGATAGCGGCGGGTAAGCCAGCCAGCCCGTGCGGGCGAATTCGCCGATGAACAGCGAGGCCATCACCAGCAGCGCGCCGGCCACCGTCATCCAGAAACTGAAATTGTTGAGGAAGGGAAACGCGACGTCGCGCGCACCGATCTGCAGCGGCATCACGAAGTTCATCAGGCCCGTCACCATCGGCATGGCGACGAAGAAGATCATGATCACCCCGTGCGCGGTGAAGATCTGGTCGTAGTGTTCAGGCGGCAGGTAACCCATGTTGTCGCCGAAGGCGATGGCCTGCTGCGCGCGCATCATGATCGCGTCGGAAAAGCCGCGCAGCAGCATCACGAAGCCGAGGATCATGTACATGATCCCGATCTTCTTGTGGTCGATGCTGGTGAACCATTCGCGCCAGAGGTAGCCCCATAGCCGGTAATAGGTGATCACGCCGAGCAGCGCGATGCCGCCCAGCGCTACCACGGCAAACGTGCCGATCAGGATCGGCTCGTGGAAAGGCAGCGATTCGAGCGTCAGTCGGCCGAACAGCAGTTTGGTCAGGTCGGGCATGGGATCACCGCAGGATCAGTCGGTACGAGAAGACATCGACATGCCGTCCATGTCGCCGGCGCGCGTGTCACCTGCCGGATGCGTATTGCTCATGCACGCGCGGCTGGCAGGGTCCACGCATTGCGTGAGGATGGCCTGGTAAAGGCCGGGCGCCACCGTTGCGTAGGTATGCACGGGCTCGTAGCGGCTGGGTTGGGCAAGCTTCACGTACACCTCACGGCTCAGGTCGCCCCCGCCGCCCTTGGCGCGTTCGACCCACCGGCCGAAATCGCCTTCGTTCATGCCGTGAAAGACGAAGCGCATGCCGGAGAAGCCCAGCCCGCTGTAGTTGGCGGAGAAGCCCTCGAACTCGCCCGGATGGTTGATGACCGCCTGCAGCGTGGTCTCCATGCCGGGCATCGCGTAGATCTGCCCGGCGAGCGCGGGAATGAAGAACGAGTTCATCACCGTCGACGCCGTAATCTTGAAGTTGATCGGCCGATCGACCGGCGCGGCCAGTTCGTTCACGGTGGCAATGCCCTGCTCGGGGTATATGAACAGCCACTTCCAGTCGAGCGCCACCACGTACACGGTCAACGGTCGCGCATTGGCAGGGATGGGACGACCGGGTGCAAGCTGGTCGAGCGGACGATACGGATCGAGCTTGTGCGTGCTGACCCAGGTGATCGCACCGAGCGCGATGATAATCAGGAGCGGCGCCGACCAGATCAGCAGTTCAAGGATGGTCGAGTGATCCCAGTCGGGATCGTAGGTGGCCTTCTTGTTGGATGCGCGGAAATGCCAGGCAAACAACAGCGTCAGCGCGATCACGGGAACGATGATGAGCAGCATCAACACGGTTGAAGTGATGATGAGATCCCGCTGTTGCCTGGCCAGGTCGCCGGACGGCGACATCAGCACCGACTGGCAGCCCGCCAGCGGCAGAGCGACGATGAAAAGCAGCAATCCACGCAAAGCCTTCATAGACGTCACCGGCGCAACCGATGTTATGGGTGTTGTTGAACGGTCCGCCGATCAGCACCGGACAGGAGCACGTCAATCGCTTCCCGTTGCGGCCAGGGCGTGGCGGCGCCATGCAGTTGGCCGGGACATCCTCCCCCTTCCCGAGTAACGACTATGTCAAGCAGCTATCCCGAACATGGCGGCGCACCGGAACACTCGGCGGAGCACATCGGCCGTCTGCATGCGCACGCCAGGGTGGCGCCGGGAGAGATCGCCGTCGGCGTGATCATCGGTCGCACGTCCGAACACTTCGACTTTTTCGTGTTCGGTATTTCCTGCGCACTGGTGTTCCCGCAGGTGCTGTTTCCTTTCGCCGACACGCTGCACGGCATGCTGTATGCCTTCACGGTCTTTTCACTGGCCTTCATCGCGCGCCCATTTGGCACGGCGCTATTCATGGATTTCCAGCGGCGTTGGAGCCGCGGCACCAAGCTCACCATCGCGCTGTTCCTGCTGGGCAGCGCGACGGCGGGCATGGCGTTCCTGCCCAGCTATCGGCAGGTCGGTGACTGGGCGATCGGCTTGCTGGTGCTGTTTCGCATCCTGCAGGGCATCGCGCTGGGCGGTTCGTGGGACGGGTTGCCGTCGCTGCTCGCCTTGAACGCGCCGCCGGACAAGCGCGGCTGGTACGCCATGCTCGGGCAACTCTCCGCACCGATCGGGTTCCTCGTGGCGGGCGCGTTGTTCCTGTTCCTGCATGAAAGCCTGTCCGACGAAGACTTCATCGACTGGGGCTGGCGCTATCCGTTCTTCGTCGCTTTCGCCATCAACGTGGTGGCGCTGTTCGCACGCCTGCGCCTGGTCGTGACCGAGGAATACACGGTCGCCATGGAAGAGCGCGAACTCGAACCCGTCGGCAGCCTGACCATCCTGCGCACGCAGGGCTACAACATCTTCATCGGTGCGTTTGCCTCACTGGCCAGCTACGCGTTGTTCCACCTGGTGACGATCTTCCCGCTGTCGTGGATCGTGCTGGGCTCGATGCAGCCCGTGAACTCGGTGCTGATCGCCGAGATCATCGGTGCGTTCGCGTGCATCCTCGGCATGATCATCTCCGGCCTGCTGGCCGATCGCGTCGGTCGCCGCACGACGCTGGGCACGATGGCCGCGCTGATCGCCATCTTCGCGTTGATCACGCCATGGCTCCTCGGTGGCGGCAAGTGGGGGCAGGACGCTTTCATCATCCTGGGCTTCGGCGGGCTGGGCCTTTCCTATGGTCAAGCCGCTGGCAGCGTGACGTCGAACTTCGAGATGCACCTGCGTTATACGGGCGCGGCTTTCACCACCGATTTCGCCTGGTTGATCGGCGCGGCGTTCGCACCCTTGGTCGCGCTGGGTCTGTCGATGCGCTTCGGTCTGGTCGCCGTCAGCGCATACCTGCTGTCGGGCGTGCTTTGCACGCTGGTGGCGCTGCGTGTGAATCGGGCGCTGGCTGCGCGCGAGTGAGCATGGTCGGTCGATGCCGCAAGCGGCAAACCGGCATCGCAGGTTGGTGAACCGACGCGAGCGCGTGTGTCGTCGCGAGGCGCGAGACGCGGCTTTGCGATAATCGATCGCGTATGCCGCGCACCTGCGCGAGCTCCGTGGAGTGCCCGACGCATGAGTCGACGATCCGGAAGCGCCGACCTGCCGCTGCACGGCGGCCGCGTGCCGCGTTGGCTGGCCGATCGGATGACGAAACTGGGGGCCTTGATGGCCGAAGCGATCGTGCGCGAATACGGTCGCGACGAACTCTTGCGGCGACTGGCGCATCCGTTCTGGTTTCAGTGCTTCGGCGCCGTGATGGGAATGGACTGGCACTCGTCCGGCATCACTACCAGCGTCATCGGCGCACTCAAGCGTGGCCTTGCGCCGATGGCCGGCGAGCTGGGCATTCACGTGTGTGGGGGCAGGGGCAAGCATTCGCGCGCGACGCCCACGGAACTTGTCCACATCGGCGAGCGGGTGGGTTTTGATGGCGCCGCGCTGGCGCAGGCGAGCCGGATGGTCGCCAAGGTGGACAGCGCAGCCGTCCAGGACGGTTTCGATCTCTATCTACATGGTTTCGTGGTCAGCGACGAAGGCCGCTGGGTCGTCATCCAGCAAGGCATGAACGGCGAGCGACGCCAGGCCCGGCGCTATCACTGGTTGTCGGAGGGATTGCAGGGTTTCCTCGACGATCCGCACGCCGCAGTGGATGGGCCTGGCCAAGGCCGCATCATCAATCTCGCCGACCGCCGCGCGCGCGCTTCGCGAGACGCGCAGCTGGAACTGCTGCACACGCTGGGGCCGGACCGCATTCTTCGCGAGCTGCAGCGGATCGAAGGCGACCGTGTTCATCGCGAGGCACCCCTGCAGCTGGGGTTGTTGCCGCATTTGATGCTGCCCGACCATCACGACGTGCGTGCAAGCGACGTCGTCACGCGCCGGCTGCACGGCAACCTGGCTGCCGCCGCGGAAAACGGTCCGAAGGATTTCACCGAACTGCTGCAGGTGCCAGGCGTGGGCGCCAGGACGGTGCGCGCCCTCGCCATGGTGGCCGAAGTACTGCATGGCGCGCCGTGCCGCTTTACCGATCCCGCACGGTTCTCGATGGCGCACGGTGGCAAGGATCGCCATCCGTTCCCGGTGCCCACGCGTGTGTACGACCACACCATCGACGTGCTGAAGACCGCGATCACGCAGTCCAGGCTCGGCAACGACGAACGCATGAGTGCGTTGCGGCGGCTGGACGAGCAGTCGCGTCGACTGGAGCGCGACGCACGCGGACCTTCGGTACCCGAGCTGATAGCTGAAGAGCGCCGCCTTTCCCATAGCTACGGCGGCCGCAGTGTGTTCGGTTGGGAACCGGAACCACAGGCAGTGCCCTCGTCCAGGAAGCGGGCACGACCTTGACGCGCGACACACCGCACACCGTGTCGTGACGGATCGACGGCTAGCGTCGCCGCATGCGCGTCACGCTGCTCCTTTTGCTGGTCATCATCGCCGTGCTGCTGGGCCTTTGGGCAAGCGGCTGGCGTCCCCCCGATCGCTTCAACCCCTGGGCCCCGTTGGACCTGCGTGCCGAACCCGACGTGTTCGTTAGCTACAAGCTGCATCGCCTGGGGGAGGACGCCGCGCGTTGTCGCGCCGCGCTCACGCAGGGCGGTGCACGGTTCGCGCCGGTGCTCGACCGCGCTGGGCGCGACGGTTGCGGCTGGCACGGCGCGGTGCAATTGAGTGGCACCGGTGTTGCGCAATTGACCCGCGCAACGACGGTGAGCTGTCCCTTGGCCGCGTCACTGGTGTTGCTGGACCGGCACGTGCTGCAGCCAGTCGCTGAACAGTTGTTCGGCCAGCCCGTGCGCAGGATCGATCACGTCGGCAGCTATGCATGTCGCAACGTGTATGGCGAGCAGGACGCCGCGCTGAGTTCGCACGCCACCGCGGAAGCGATCGATGTCACGGCATTCCAGTTGGGCGACGGACATGTGATCAGCGTCGGCAGCGACTGGCAGCGTGGACAGCCCGGGGTGTTTCTTCATCGGCTGGAAGCCCAGGGCTGTCGCTACTTCGGCATTGTGTTGGGACCCGACTACAACGCGGCGCACCGCACGCATTTCCACATGCAGGACGGCAACGGGTTCGGCGGCTGGTGCCGATGATCACGCCTCGCCGGAAAGGAGCTCATAGCGGGCGCGACCATGCTCCTTGGCGCGATAAAGCGCCTGGTCGGCGAGGTGCATCAAGGCGTCGGCAGTGTCGACACGCCGGCACAAGGCCACGCCCACGCTGAGCGTCACCGACAAGCGGCGATCGCCGAAGACGACGGGCGGCGCCATGGTGGCCGTAATTTTGCCAGCGAGCGTTTCGGCAGCGTCGCGCGTGGCGATGTCTTCGCAAAGGATGACGAACTCGTCGCCGCCCAGCCGCGCCAGCAGATCCGACGCGCGTATCGCCGACCGCAGTCGGCACGCCAGCTCTTGCAGCACGGCATCGCCGGCCGCGTGGCCATGGGTATCGTTGATCTGCTTGAAGTGGTCCACGTCGATCATCATCAGCAGCAATGGCTCGCCACCGCGCGATGCCCGCCGTATCGCGGCGTTGATGCCTTCGCCGAAGGCGAGGCGATTGGCGATGCCGGTCAGGGTGTCGTGGCGCGCGAGGAAGGCAAGCTGCTGTTCCGCTTGCTTCATGCGGGTGATCTCGGTGGTGAGCGCATAGATGCCCTTGGCCTCGCCGCTGGCAGTGCGGGCGGGAACGTAGGTAGCCTGGAAGTAGTGGTGCTGGTCGCCATAGTCCGCCTCGTACTCGAAGGTGGTCGCGGTGCCTTCCAGCGCAAGCTCGATGTGCGGCTTGAGCACGGCGTAGACCTCGGCGCCGCGCACCTCTTCCACGGTGCGGCCCACCATCATTTGTGGCTGGACGCCGACCATGGCGCTCACGTAGCCATTGACGAAGGTGTAGCACTGGTCTTCATCGATGTGGGCGATGAGCGCAGGCACGTTGTCGGTGATCGTGCGCAGTCGTTGCTCGCTTTCGGCCAGGGCCTGCTGTGCTTCCTTGGCTTGTGTGATGTCACGACCGGTATAGACGAGCTCCATCTCGCCGGGCCGGTCGGGGCTGGGCGCCACGCTCACCAGCGCCTCCAGCCACAGGTAGTCGCCCGAGCGGCGACGCACGCGGTACTCCGTGAGCGATGGCTTTCCGCTCTCCCATAACCTGGCGACCGCCGCGGCCACCAACGCGCGGTCATCCGGATGGATCAGCTCGCTGCCGCTGTCGATGAACTCCTCGATGCCCCAGCCGAGCAGATCCTTCACCGAAGGCGACACGTACCGGCGCGTGCCATCGCGCGAAATACGCATGATGAGGTCGCTCGCATAGTCGGCGAGCAGGCGGTAGCGGTGTTCGCTCTCGCTGACCTGTCGCGAAAGGCGCCGGCGATCGGCCAGGGCAAGCGCTACCGGTACCGCCACCACGCACAGCACGCCGAGATAGACCTGCGCCAGCAACGCGCGCTCGCCCGGTGTCGCCGCCAGGATAAGGTCGAACGGGCCACGCCCCAGGGCCGTCGCCACCGTGGTCACCACGGCCACGATGGCGATGCCGATGACCAGGCCGGGGAAGCGATAGTGGAACACCAGGTACAGCAGCGGTGCGAACACGATGAACAGCAGGGGATAGCGCGACTGCGCAAAGACGGCCATGGTGATGGCCGCATGCAACACGACGTCGCGCCACATGCGCAGGCGCTTGCTGGGCTGGCCGAACATGCGCCGCTGCTGGATCAGCGTCACCAGGCTCAGCGTGCCCACGATCACCATGCCGAGCACACGCGAGCGGAACCACCAGTCCACCGTGTTCCAGTACGGCGCGCCGATGGCCGCGCGCAGGATGGCCGCGGCCATCAACGAGGAAAGGGTGCACGCAACAAGCGTGGAGCCGAACGCAATCCGCCCCAGCCGCAGGAAGCGCGTGTCTTCCGCGATCTGCGGGAAACCGCGGCGTATCGCCGATGCCACGATGAGGATTTCCAGGACGTGGGTCAGCGCAAGCGCGAGCGCCATCCAGGGATGCTGGCCAAGCAGGCCGCCGGTGGTGATGAAGTGCGCCAGCAGGAAGGCGGCGATATAGAGCAACAGGTACGCAAGCCAGCGGCGGTCGGGCGCATACAGCAGCACGGCGACGAGGATGCCATTGGGAATCCAGATGGACATCACGCTGCCGGTGTGACGCGCCAGCAGCATGGAACAGCCCACGGTGATGAAGATCGCCAGGAACACCGCGACCATCTTGGCGAGCACGATCCATCGCTCGCGATGTGGCTGGGACGGCTGCATGACCATGATCGGCGGCGACGCGGCGGCAAGTTCGCCACGCCATCTTTAGGATGCAGACGTCAACGCTTTGTCGTTGCGCCCGGGCCGCAGTCAGCGTTGCGTGGGTGGAAGCGAGCCCGGCGCCACGGCAAACGCGGCATGGTCTTCCAGTACGACCGGCTTGTAGGTCACGTGCGTCGTGGCGGGATAGCGCTGCAGCGAGTTGCCGTTCTTCCAGTCACGGCCGGGCCGTACGGGGCGCGGCGCGAAGCCGCCGCCGCAATTGGGGCAGACGTTTTGCAACAGGTCGACGCAATCGCGGCAGAACGTGCATTCGAACGAGCAGATCATCGCCTCGGCCGACTCCGGCGGCAGCGCCTTGTTGCATTGTTCGCAAGTGGGACGAAGCTCCAGCATGAAACCTCCTGCCGCCGTGGGAGCGGGGATCGTAGCGCGTCAGGTATCCTCAAGCGAGAAGCCGTAGCGCAGCTTGGCAGCCTCCACGGCGCCGAGCCGGCGATAGAAGCGCGACGCGTCGCGATTCCACCAAGGCGTCTGCCATTGCACCGCAGCGCATCCGTGGGCGCGTGCGAAAGCGGCGACGGTTTCCCACAAGCGAAGACCGATGCCATGGCCGCGCCAGCCTTCGCGCACGTACAGGCAATCCATGTGCAGGTAGAAGGCGGCGTCGAACGTGGAGAAGTCCCGTGTGGCGCTGGCGTACCCCACGACCGCGTGGTCGATCTGCGCGATCCATGCATGCAGCGACGGCGGATCGTGATCGAGAGCATCGGTGAGCGAGCCGGGACGCCGGCTTGCGCGTTCGGACAGCTGCTCGAACGCGGCGTGCTCCGCCACGAGCGCCAGCAGGGCCGGCATATCGGCACCGCTGGGGCGCCGGATCACCAGCGCGTGGCGCACGTCAGCGCTCCAGGCCGAAGCCTTCGTCGAGCCAGCCGGTCAGGCCGCCGATCATCTCCTTCACCGGGCGACCGAGCTGAGCGAGTTTCACCGCCGCCTTGTTCGCGCCGTTGCAGTGCGGGCCCGCGCAGTAGACGACGAACAACGTGTCGGCCGGATACTCCGCCAGCCGCTGCTCGCTGATGGTGCGCGTGGGCATGTTGATGGCCCCGGGCACGTGGCCGGCGGCATAGAGCGTGGGCGTGCGCACGTCCAGCAGCACGAAATCCTTGGTTTCGTGGTTCGTCGCGTAATACACGTCGGCGCAGTCGGTCTCGAAGCCGAGGCGGGCCTGGAAGTGCGCCAGTGCATCGGCGCTGGCGGCGGCGGGGAAACGCTGGACGACACTGCTCATGACGGACTCCGTGTGAAAGGACGGCGCCAGTATCGGCACTGGCGCCAGCGTCCGACATTGGCAAGAATGCCAGTCACCATGAAGAACCCGCCAAAGCGCTCCAGACGTCCATCCGCTCCGGCCAACCGCGATGTGGCGGTACTGGTCTACGACGGCCTGTGCACCTTCGAATTCGGTATCGCCGTCGAGATGTTTGGACTGCCACGCCCCGAACTGAGGGACTGGTATCGCTTCCGGCTGTGCGCCGTCGACCGCGGACCGATGCGTGCCGCGGGCGGCATGCACGTGCTGGCCGATGCCGGCCTCGAAGGCCTCGCCGGGGCCGGCACGGTGATCGTGCCTGGCTGGCGCGGGATCGACGCCGCGCCGCCGGCGCCCTTGCTCGATGCGCTGCGCAAGGCTCACGCGAACGGTGCGCGGCTGCTGTCGTTCTGTTCCGGCGTCTTCGTGCTGGCCGCCACAGGGCTGCTCGAGGGCCGTCGAGCCACCACGCACTGGTGCTACGTCGATGCGCTGGCCGTGCGCTTTCCGCGCATTCGCATCGAGCCTGACGTGCTCTACGTCGACGAAGGCGACGTGCTCACCTCGGCGGGTTCCGCCGCCGCGCTGGACCTGTCGTTGCATCTGATCCGTCGCGACTTCGGACCGGAGACGGCCAACTCCGTGGCGCGCCGCGCCGTGGTACCGGCGCATCGCGATGGCGGGCAGGCCCAGTTCATCCAGGCGCCGCTGCCGGAGCAGGGCGCCACGCTGGGCAAGCTGCTGGAGTGGATGCGGCGCCACATCGACCAGCCGTTGCCGCTGATCGAACTCGCCGAACGCGCACGCATGAGCGAACGCACCCTGCTGCGCCGCTTCGAGGAAGCCACCGGCTGCTCGCCCAAGCAATGGCTCACGCGCGAGCGCCTCAATCGCGCGCGCGAGTTGCTCGAAGGCAGCGATCTTCCGGTGGAACGCGTGGCGGACGTCTGCGGCTTCGGCAGCGCGGATACCCTGCGCCACCATTTCCGCCATCATGTGAAGCTCAGCCCCGCGCGCTATCGCGAACGCTTCGCGCACGGGGGCTGATCCCCGAACAGGTTCATTCCGCCGGATGACGCGCGCAAGGCGATCCGGTGTATAGGCGGGGCTCGCCCGGCCACCGCCCGACAAGGACATTTCATGATCTACGTGTTGATGAGCATCGCCTGCAGCGTGCTGGTATCAGTGCTGCTGAAGCTCGCGCGACGGCTGCAAGTGGATGTGGGCCAGGCCATCGCATGGAACTACGTGGCGACCAGCGTGCTCACTTGGACGGTGTTCCATCCGGCACTCGCCGCGCTGCGCAGCGCGCAGGCGCCTTGGCTGGGCTTCGTGGGCCTGGGCCTGTTGTTGCCGCTGATCTTCCTCGCGCTGGCGTCCTCCGTGCGCAGCGCCGGCATCGTGCGAACGGACGCCGCGCAACGCCTGTCGCTGCTGATTTCGCTGCTGGCTGCCTTCCTGTTGTTCGGCGAGGCCTTGAGCCTCGCCAAGGGCGCGGGCATCGCGATCGGCCTGCTCGCGCTGCTGTGCATGGTGTGGAAAGTGGACGCACGCGGCAGCGACGAGACGCGGGGCTGGCTGTGGCCAATCGTGGTGTTCTGCGGCTTCGGCCTCATCGACATCCTGTTCAAGCAGGTGGCGCGCGCAGGCACGCCGTTCGCAGCTTCGTTGCAGGCGATGTTCGCACTGGCCTTCGTGGTATCGCTGGCGATCCTGCTATGGCGCCGCTGGCACGACCGCACCTTCTTCACCCTGCGCGACGCCATCGCCGGCCTGCTGCTCGGCTTGGCCAACTTCGGCAATATCGTGTTCTACGTGCGTGGACACCAGGCGCTGCCGGATCATCCTTCTCTGGTATTCGCGAGCATGAACCTCGGCGTGGTGGCCTTGGGCGCGGTGGTGGGCACGGTGGCGTTCCGCGAGCGACTGAGTGGGGTGAATGTGCTGGGGTTGGGGTTGGCGTTGGGGGCGATCGGGTTGATCGCCTGGGGGTGAGTATTGGGGGCATTTGGCACGCTCCGGAATTGCCGCCGCGAAATCGCGAGACACTCGCCGATGCGTGGCCTATCCCCTGTAGGAGCGCACCCTGTGCGCGACAGCCTTTCGCGCCGGTCTGCATTTCTTTGGTTTTGCTAGAGAGAGCTATTACCTTCGGTAGCCGCGGTACCGCCAGGTTGCCGCCTACGCGGCGGGCGTTTCAATCGTCTGCCGACGCTCGAGTCACTTTTCTTTTGCTGGCCCAAAAGAAAAGTAACCCAAAGAAAATGGCCTTCAGAGCCAAGACTCATAGCAGTACGAGGGATAGACGCGTCGGACGACTGAGGCCAGCCTTGGTGCGCTCGTTACTACGTCACACGGAGCGGCTACACCGCAACGCGCCAATACGAAGAGGACTTAAAGCCACTTCGGTGGATGGCGAGGAATGCATGGGTGCCGCGCGCCTTCTCCCTCTCCCCTCCGGGCGACCCGAAGGTAGTCCCGTGGGAGAGAGGGCCGGGGTGAGGGGCGGGTGCTCGCGATAGCCTTGCCTACCTTTGTAGAAGCGCACCCAGTGCGCGACCGCAGAGGTCGTTGATGCGCCGCGGTCGCGCACTGGGTGCGCTCCTACAAGGAAGACGTTCCGCTCTTCGCTCTGACCTTTGACCTTCCCTCCCCTATGCCGCGAGCAGGCGGGAGGCGGAATAGCCCGAAGGGTGGCCGGCAGGACGCCGGCCAGTGGATCGTCAGGGCAGTACGCCCTATCGATCCATCCCACAGGACCGAGCGGTCCACCATCACCTCCAATGACTTCTGGCGTATGAAAACCCTCCCCCGCGCTCCCTAATCTGGGCGTCTTCGCGCCCCGCGCCCTCCAAAGGTCCCACCCTTCATGCGCAAGCTCCCTCTCGCCATCGCCCTGGCGGCACTGACGCTCGGTACCGGCGCCTACGCCGCCGACAAGCACGACAAGGACCAGAAGTCGGATGACAAGCCCGAGGCCGCATTGCTCAAGCCGCAATCGTCGGAGACCTCCGGTACGGTGAAGGTCGAGGGCAAGAGCATCGACTACAAGGCGGTGGCCGGCACGCTGGTGCTGCATGGCAGCGGCGACAAGGAGAACGAGCCGCAGGTCAGCATGTTCTACGCGGCCTATTTCAAGAAAGGCGTGGAGCCGGGCAAGCGCCCGATCACCTTCATCTACAACGGCGGTCCGGGTTCGGCCACGGTGTGGCTGCACATGGGCGCGTTCGGCCCCAAGCGCGTGGTGACCAGCGACGATTCGCACACGCCCGCCGCGCCGTATGGCCTGGTCAACAACGACTACAGCCTGCTCGATGCCTCCGACCTGGTCTTCATTGACGCGCCCGGCGCCGGTTTCAGTCGCCTCATCGCCGACGAGCAGGACAAGGGCAAGCGCGATGAGCAGATGAAGGAGCGCAAGAAGCAGATCTACGGCGTGGATGGCGACGGCCATGCGTTCGCGCAGTTCATCACCCAGTTCCTCTCCAAGTACAACCGCTGGAACTCGCCGAAGTACCTGTTTGGCGAAAGCTACGGCACCACGCGTTCGGCGGTGGTGGCGAACATCCTGGAGAACGAAAACAGCGTTGACCTCAACGGCGTGATCCTGCTCTCGCAGATCCTCGCCTTCGACACCAGCATCGACGGCGCGGCCAACAATCCGGGCGTGGATCTGCCTTACGTCGTCGGCCTGCCCACCTACGCCGCCACGGCCTATTATCACCACAAGCTGCCACAGCAGCCGGCCGCGCTGGAGCCCTTCCTGCGCGAGGTGGAGCAGTTCGCACTGGGCGATTACGCCTCGGCGCTGATGGCGGGCACGCGTCTGGACGATGCGCGCAAGCAGGCGGTGGCGCAGCGGCTGCATCAGTACACGGGCCTGCCGGTGGCCTACCTGATGAAGGCCAACCTGCGCGTCGACGGCGGCATGTTCGAGCACGAATTGCAGGCCGACGGCGACATCACCACCGGCCGTCTGGACACCCGTTTCTCCGGTCCGTCGCTCGATCCGTTGAGCAAGGCGGCGGAATACGATCCGCAGTCCTCGTCGATCAGCTCGGCCTACGTGGCCGCATTCAACGACTACGTGCGCCGCGACCTGAAATTCGGTGAAGGCCAGAGCTACCGCCTGTTCGCCGACATCGACCACTGGGAGTTCTCGCACAAGGCGCCCGGTGCGACCGAGGCGCTGCAGCAGTCGACCAATGTGATGGGCGATCTCGCCACGGCGATGAAGACCAACCCGAGCCTGCGTGTGTCCTTGCACGGCGGCTACTACGATCTCGCCACGCCGTACTTCGCGGCCGACTACGAGATGCACCACATGCCGATTCCGGCGAACCTGCAGAAGAACATCTCGTACGCCTGGTATCCGTCGGGCCACATGGTCTACGCGCACGAGGATTCGCTGAAGCAGCTGCATGACAACGTGGCGCGCTTCATCGGCGAGACCGACAACGTCGGCAAGCACTGATCGGCCAGGCGCGGCGGGCAACCGCCGCGCCTTCACGTCCGGCTTTCGCCCGCGACGCTACGCTCGGCGAACCCCTTTGCCGGAGCTGCCATCATGAGTACCGAAGCCGTCGCCAAGCGCCTGGTTGCCATGTGCCGCCATGGACAGTTCGAAGAGGCGCAGCACGAGTTGTACGCCAAGGACGCGACCAGCACCGAACCCGAAGCCACGGCGAACGGTCCGTTGGGCAACGTGAAAGGCCTCGATGCGATCCTGGAAAAGGGCAAGCGTTTCCAGGCGGGTATCCAGGAAGTCCACGGCATCGAAGTGAGCGAGCCGCTCGTCGCGGGCAACTGGTTCAGCATCGTCATGACGCTCGACGTAACCATGAAGGAATTCGGGCGCACCACCATGACGGAGATCTGCGTGTATCACGTCAAGGAAGACAAGATCGTCTCGGAGCAGTTTTTCTACGATATGGGATAGGACCGCACCGTTTCCTTGTGGGAGCGCACCCTGTGCGCGACCGCGGACTGCGCGACTTCCTCGCCGTTCGGTTGTCGCCACAGGAAAGGTATTTCAGGACGGAAAGGCTCGTCGCGCACAGGGTGCGCTCCCACAACGGTCCTGCCTTCCTCCAAGGGCACTGTTTGGCCCAAACAAAAAGCCCCGCTTTCGCGGGGGCTTCCTGCAACTTGCACCAGCGCAGTGCTCAGTCGATATCAAGGAACGAGCGCAGCTGTTCCGAGCGGCTCGGGTGACGCAGCTTGCGCAGCGCCTTGGCTTCGATCTGGCGGATGCGCTCGCGGGTGACGTCGAACTGCTTGCCGACCTCTTCCAGCGTGTGGTCGGTGTTCATGTCGATGCCGAAGCGCATGCGCAGCACCTTGGCCTCGCGCGGAGTGAGGCCGGCGAGCACGTCGCGCACGGTTTCCATCAGGCCCGTTTCGGTGGCCGACTCGATCGGCGAGGACGCGTTGGTGTCCTCGATGAAGTCGCCAAGATGGGAATCCTCGTCGTCGCCGATCGGGGTTTCCATCGAGATCGGTTCCTTCGCGATCTTGAGCACCTTGCGGATCTTGTCCTCGGGCATGTCCATTTCCTTGGCCAGCTCCTCCGGCGTCGGCTCGCGACCGAACTGCTGCAGCATCTGGCGGGAAATGCGGTTCAACTTGTTGATCGTCTCGATCATGTGCACCGGGATGCGGATGGTGCGCGCCTGGTCGGCGATCGAGCGGGTGATGGCCTGGCGGATCCACCACGTGGCGTACGTGGAGAACTTGTAGCCGCGGCGGTATTCGAACTTGTCCACCGCCTTCATCAGGCCGATGTTGCCTTCCTGGATGAGGTCGAGGAACTGCAGGCCGCGGTTGGTGTACTTCTTGGCGATCGAGATCACCAGGCGCAGGTTCGCCTCCACCATTTCCTTCTTGGCGCGGCGGGCCTTGGCCTCGCCGATCGACATCGTGCGGTTGATTTCCTTGATGTCGGTGAGCGGCAGGAACAGCTTGCGTTCGATGGCACCGAGCTTGTCCTGCTCGGCGTCGATCGCTTCCTTGTGCGGCTTGATGTTCGGCGACCACTTCTGACGCTTGCGGCCCAGCTCATTCGCCCACTCGAGGTTGCCCTCGTTGCTGGGGAACGCCTTGAGGAACTCGGCCTTGGGCATCTTCACGTGCTTGACGAAGATGTCCATCAGCACGCGCTCGTGGTGACGGATGTCGTTGACCACTTCGCGCAGCTTGCGCACGAAGCCGTCGATCAGCGCGGACGGCAGCTTGAGCTTGAGGAACTCCTCGGCCATCTGGTCGCGCAGCTTGACGATCTTCTTGTCGGTGATGCTGGCGGCTTTCGGCGCGGCCTTCTGGAACTTGCCGTAGTAGTCGCGAAGCAGCTCCATGCGGCGCTTGACCTCTTCCGGATCGGGACCGGTCGGGCCGGCTTCTTCCTCTTCCTCGGTCGCGGTCTCGTCGTCGTCGGCTTCGGTCTCGTCGCTGGGATCCGGTTCCGGCAGCAGGAGCGCGGCGGCTTCCTTCTCCTTGCGGGCGAGATCGGCGGCTTCTTCCAGATCGAGGAAGCCGGCCAGGATTTCGCTGAGGCGGCGCTTGCCGTCCAGGTGCTGGTCGTATTCCTCCAGCAGCAGTTCGATCGTCAGGGGGAAGCTGGCCAGCGCGGTCTGCACCTGGCCGAGGCCTTCCTCGATGCGCTTGGCGATGGCGATTTCGCCCTCGCGGGTAAGCAGCTCGACCGTGCCCATCTCGCGCATGTACATGCGCACCGGGTCGGTGGTGCGGCCG
>Ga0209258_100796_pt1 | contig 18745 bp, 13 predicted proteins | sample Araplaol_mTSA_r2_FD_184281 | JGI IMG/M metagenome (GOLD analysis project Ga0209258, IMG submission 184281) | Arabidopsis root microbial communities from North Carolina, USA - plate scrape CL_Col_mTSA_r2 (SPAdes) (version 2) | ecosystem: Host-associated > Plants > Roots > Endosphere | place: USA...
CTTCTTAATGTCCTTCTGGTCCTTGATGAAGGTGGTCAGCGCCTCCATCTTCATCGAGGTGTCGGCGTCGAGCCGGAAGTGCCAGTAGCTGCACTTGCTGTTGGTCAGGTCCGGGTCGACCGCCGCGTAGTTCATGTACAGCACTTCGTGGCCGGGGTTGCGCTCGTTGTGCTTGTTGACGGCGTCCACCAGCGCGCCGGCCGCGCCGGAGCCGTCGCCCTGCGTGATGTAGCGGATGTTCTGGTCGATGGCCGACTTCAGCGCCGTCAGCGATTCGGCCGGGCTCACCTTGTTGTCGAACGGCACGATCTCGAACTTCACGCCGGCAGCGTTGTTCTTGTTGAACAGCTCGGCCAGGTACTGGAAGGTCTTGAGCTCGTTCTGGCCAATGGGCGCCATCAGGCCGGACAGCGGATCGATCCAGCCGATCCGGACCGTCTCGCCCTTCTGCGCGAACGCGGTGCCGGGTTGCAGCGCGAGGCAGGCCAGCGCGAGGGCCGAAGCGAATGCCAGGGGCTTCTTCAGGAACGTCATGGCTTTGTCTCCGTGGTCGCCGCGTGGCTCGCGGTCGGGGTGACGTTAGCCCAACACCGGGCGGGCGCGCTGAGGGACTACCCCGAACAAGCCTGTCGCGACCGCGACAGGCCCGCCCGGAGCCGGGTCCGCTCAGCCGGCGGTGGGCAGCACGTGGTCGCGGAACTGCTCGCGCAGCCGCAGCTTCTGCAGCTTGCCGGTGGCCGTGTGCGGCAGCTCGGCGACGACGGCCACGTCGTCGGGAATCTGCCACTTGGCGATCTTGCCTTCGAAGAAGCGCAGCAGCTCCTCGCGCGTGACGGTTGCCCCCGGCTTGGGCACCACCACCAGCAGCGGGCGCTCGTCCCACTTCGGGTGCTTGCAGGCGATGACCGCGGCCTCGTGCACCGACGGATGGGCGATGGCGATGTTCTCGAGCTCGATCGAGCTGATCCACTCGCCGCCGGACTTGATCACGTCCTTGCTGCGGTCGGTGATGAACATGAAGCCGTCGGCGTCGATGGCCGCGACGTCGCCGGTGGGAAACCATCCCGGCTCGCCGTCCACGCTCACCAGCGGCGAGTCCTTGGACTTGAAGTAGCTGGCGATCACCCACGGCCCGCGCACGACGAGGTTGCCCGCCGACTTGCCGTCCCAGGGCAGCGAGCGGCCCTCGTCGTCGATGATGGCCATGTCGATGCCGAAGATCACGCGGCCCTGGCTCTGCAGCAGGCGCTGCTTCTGCTCGGCCGGCAGCCCCTCGTGCTTGGACTGCAGCCTGGACAGCGTGCCCAGCGGCGACAGCTCCGTCATGCCCCAGGCGTGGATCACCTCGACGCCGTAGTCCTGCTGCAGGGACTTCATCATCGCCGGCGGGCAGGCCGAGCCGCCGATGACCGTGCGCCTGAAGGTGCTGAACTTCAGGCCGCCCGCCTTCATGTGGTTCAGCAGGCCCAGCCACACGGTGGGCACGCCGGCGCTGAACGTGACCTTCTCGGACTCGAACAGGTCGTACAGCGACGCGCCGTCCAGGAACGGGCCCGGCATGACCAGCTTGGCGCCGGTCATCGCCGCCGTGTACGGGATGCCCCAGGCGTTGACGTGGAACATCGGCACGATGGGCAGGATGACGTCGCGCGTGGAGCAGTTCATCGCGTCGGGCAGCGCCGCGGCGTACGAGTGCAGCACGATGGAGCGATGGCTGTAGAGCGCGCCCTTGGGGTTGCCGGTGGTGCCCGAGGTGTAGCACAGCGTCGCGGCCGTCTGCTCCTCGAGCGCGGGCCAGTCGTCGTCGCCCGGGTAGCCGGCGATCAGGTCGTCGAAGCACAGCAGGTTCGGCACGGTGGTGGACGCGGGCATCTGGCCGCGGTGGCCCATCAGGACGAAGTGGCGCACCGTCTTCAGCTTCGGCGCGAGCTTCTCGACCAGCGGCAGGAAGCCCGAGTCGAAGCACAGCACGGCATCCTCGGCGTCGTTGGCGATCCACTCGATCTGCTCGGGGAACAGCCGCGGGTTGATGGTGTGGCAGATCCGGCCGGAGCCGGAGACGCCGTAGTAGATCTCGACATGGCGGTGGCCGTTCCAGGCCAGCGTGGCGACGCGCTCGCCCGGCCCGACATCCAGCGCCTTCAGCGCCTGCGCGAGCTGGCGCGCGCGCTTCTCGACCTCGGCCCAGTTGCTGCGGTGGATGTCGCCCTCGCAGCGCCTGGACACGATCTCCACGTCGCCGGCGTGGCGCGCCGCGTGCCGGATCAGCGACGACACGGTCAGCGGCATGTTCATCATCTGGCCCATCAGGACAGTCATCGCTCGTCTCCTCGTTGTCGTGCCGGCCCCGCCGCGCTGTCGCTCCTGCGACACCCGCCAAACGGAGGGGCTGCCCTACTGTAAGGCCCTTCGGCGCCCCGGCGCCAGGGGCATCGCTAGACTGGTTGCCAATGACAGACACCGCCCCCACCGGCCCCGACCGCACCCGCTGGATCAACCGCCTCGCGCGCTTCGCGCACGAGGTGCCCGACGTGCGCCGCGACGGCGACACGTTTCCAGCCGAGACGCAGGTGCGCCACCCGTTCGGCACCGACCTGCCCGCGCAGCCCTTCCCCGAGCCGCACTGGGTGGCCACGAGCGACGACTGCGCCGCCCTGCTCGGCTGGCCGTCGGACTGGGCGACGCGCCCCGACTGGCGCGCCCTCGACGTGCTCACCGGACGCGCCACCTGGCCCGGCCTGCACACGATGGCCACGGTCTACAGCGGCCACCAGTTCGGCGTCTGGGCCGGCCAGCTGGGCGACGGCCGGGCGTTGCTGCTGGGCGAATGGCAGCCGCAGGACGGCGGTCCGTCCTGGGAGATCCAGCTCAAGGGCGCCGGACGCACCCCTTATTCGCGCATGGGCGACGGCCGCGCCGTGCTGCGCTCGTCGATCCGCGAGTTCCTGTGCTCCGAGGCGATGCACGCGCTGGGCGTGCCGACGACGCGTGCGCTGTGCGTGGCGGGCTCGGCGCTGCCCGTGATGCGCGAGACGCCCGAGACCGGCGCCGTCGTCACCCGCGTGGCGCCCACCTTCCTGCGCTTCGGCCACTACGAGCACTTCGCGCACAGCGGCCAGCACGAGTCGCTGCGACGTCTCGTGGACTTCACCATCGCAGCGTACTTCCCGCAGCTGCGCGACGGCGCCGACGGGCTCGATCCGCTGCACTCCTGGCTGGCCGAGGTCGTCCGGCGCACGGCCGCGACCGTCGCGCACTGGCAGGCGGTCGGCTTCGCGCACGGCGTGATGAACACGGACAACATGTCCATCCTCGGCCTGACGATCGACTACGGCCCGTTCGGCTTCCTCGACGGATTCGACCCCGGCCACATCTGCAACCACTCCGACACCGGCGGCCGCTACGCCTTCGCGCGCCAGCCCAACATCGCATGGTGGAACCTGCACGCGCTGGCCCACGCACTGCGCCCGCTGTGCACCGACCCCGACGCCACGCTGCCCCCGGTGCTCGATGCCTTCGGCGACCGCTTCATCGACGCGTATTCCGACCACATGCGCGCCAAGCTGGGCCTGGAGCTCGCGCACGAGGGCGACAAGGACCTGCTGGACGACCTGCTGGCGCTGATGGCCGGCGAACGCGTGGACATGACCATCGCGTTCCGCGCCCTGTCCGCCTTCGACCGCGGCGCCGGCGCGACGCCGTCCGCCTTTCGCGACCACTTCGTCGACCGCGCGGCCGCCGACGCCTGGGGCGAGCGCTACCTGCGCCGCCTCGAGGCCGAGACGCGCGCCGACGCCGGGCGCCGCGCCGCGATGGATCGGGCCAACCCGAAGTTCGTGCTGCGCAACCATCTCGCGCAGGAGGCGATCGCGCAGGCCGAGGCCGGGGAGTTCGGCGCACTGCGCGAACTGCACGACCTGCTGCGCCGGCCGTACGACGAGCAGCCGGGGCGCGAGCGCTACGCCGCCCTGCCGCCCGACTGGGCGCGCCACATCGAGGTGTCGTGCTCGTCCTGAGCGCGCACCCGGCGCGCGGCGCGCCTGCGCTAGACTTCGCCCCCGGCACGCGCCGCTTCCCGGCGCGCGCCGCGTCCCACCTCCGCCGCGCCGTCCGCGGGCCGGCGTCCGCGCCCGGCCGCGCCCGCCGGTCGCACCGCCGACCATGAAACTCCTCTTCGACATCCTGCCGCTGATCTTCTTCTTCGCGACGTACAAGATCGCGGGAAAGCTGCCCGACCAGGGCGCGGCCTTCGCCACCCACTGGCTGGGCGCCGTGGTGCAGGGCGGCGTGGTCGGCTCGACCGAGGCGCCGGCGCTGCTGGCCACCGCAGTGGTGATCGTCGCGACGGTGCTGCAGTTCGCGTGGAACAAGGCCACCGGCCGCAAGATCGACCTGATGCTGTGGGTCAGCACCTCGATGATGGTGGTCTTCGGCGGTCTGGCCGTCTGGTTCCACAACCAGATGTTCATCATGTGGAAGCCCAGCATCTACTTCTGGGTCTCGGGCCTGATCTTCTGGGGCAGCCAGGCGTTCTTCCACAAGAACCTGTGGCGCTCCACGCTCGGCGCCGACCTCGTCGCGCCCGATACCGTGTGGCAGCGCTTCAATTTCAGCTGGGTCGCGTTCTTCGCGCTGATGGGCCTTCTCAATCTCGTGGTCGTCTATTTCTTCCGCGACTACTGGGTCGGCTTCCATACCTTCGGCAGTACCGCCCTGATGGGGCTGTTCTCCGTGGGCGTGTTCTATTACCTCGGCAAGCACGTCGAACCCGAACTCGCGGCCGACAAGCCGGCATCCTGACGATGTCTTCCACCCCTTTGCGCGACGCGATGACGCAGGCGCTGAACGAGCGCTTCGCGCCCCTGGTGCTGGAGCTGGTCGACGACAGCGCCGCCCATGCGGGGCATGCCGGCGCGCGCGAAGGCGCCCATTTCAACCTGCGCATCGTGAGCGCCGAGTTCGCGGGATTGCCCCGTATTTCGCGCCATCGCCTCGTGTATGATGCCCTCCGCCCCTGGATGGCCGAGGGCGTTCATGCGCTCGCCATCGACGCCCGGTCGCCGGAAGAAGCCTGAGCCAATCGCTTCCGCCTTGTTTCCGCGTCGCAGATTCTCGATAGAGTTTCTCGATGGGTGCTTTTGATGTGTCAAGGAGTATCCGGGTTTCGTTGACCTGAATTTCTCCGGCGACATGGGGAAACCCCGGGAACTTCTCCGCTCCCGTTCACGTCCAAAACCGTTTGCTCGAAAGTCTCCCAGCATGAATTTCAAATCTTCGACCGCGCTGATCGCCGCGCTCGTGCTGCCGCTGTCCGTGATGGCGCAGAACGTCGCCACCGTCAATGGCAAGCCGGTGCCCATGTCGCGTGTCGACGCGCTGATCAAGACCGCCACGCACGGCCAGCAGCAGGAAGTGCCGCCCGAGGTCAAGGCCCAGGCCAAGGACCAGGTCGTGCTGCGTGAGATCTTCGCGCAGGAAGCCGAGAAGCAGGGCATCCCCGCCTCGGCCGACTACAAGGCGCAGCTCGACCTGGTTCGCCAGACGGTGCTGATCAACACGCTGTTCCAGAACTTCATCAAGACGCACCCGGTGAGCGACGCCGAGGCGAAGGCCGAGTACGACCAGATCAAGGCCGAGCAGTCGGCTCTCGAGTATCACGCGCGCCACATCCTGGTCGACAGCGAGGACGAGGCCAAGAAGCTGATCGCCCAGATCAAGGCCGGCTCGAAGTTCGAGGACGTGGCCAAGAAGAGCTCCAAGGACACCGAGTCCGCCGAGAAGGGTGGCGACCTCGACTGGGCCAAGCCCAGCAACTACGTGCCCGAGTTCGCCACGGCGATGCAGGGCCTGAAGAAGGGCCAGATGACCGACACCCCGGTCAAGTCGCAGTTCGGCTACCACATCATCCGCCTGGAAGACACGCGCGCCGCGCAGTTCCCGTCCTTCGACGAAGTCAAGGACAAGATCAAGCAGCAGAAGGAACAGGTCAAGCTGCAGGAGTACCAGGAAAAGCTGCGCAAGTCCGCGAAGACCGACTACAAGTTCGCCGCGGAACAGCAGCAGCAGCAGCAGCAACAGCAACAGCAGCAGCAACAGGCGCCGGCCGCTCCCGCCGCCGCGCCGGCCTCCGCCGTCAAGAAGTAAGACGTGGGCCCGCGGCACCGAGCCGCGACGCCCGCCAGAGCGCCCGCCTGCGAAGGCCGGGCGCTTTTTTCATGGCGGCGGCGGACAACCGCGCGACGGGTCGCATAGCATGGGCGACTCCCCACCGCGACGCTCAGCCGCCATGCGCCTTCCCGTGATCCTCGCCGCCAGCCTGGTGCTGGCGTCCGCCCTGCCCGCGCGCGCCACGCCGGCCAGCTTCAGCATCGCCGCGCCGGACGCCAAGGAGGTCTTCCTGGCCGGCGAGATGACCGACTGGGACGCCGGCAAGCTGGCCATGCAGCGCGACGAGAACGGCACCTGGCACGCCGCGCTGGACCTGGAACCGGGCCAGTGGCTGTACAAGTTCGTCGTCGATGGCCGGTGGGTGCAGGACCCGGGTACGGACGATCACGACGCCGACGGCCAGGGCGGCCAGCATTCGTTCGTGTTCGTCGGCGACGGGCCGTGGACGATCGCGCCCGGCACGCCACGCGGCCAGGTGCAGGTGATGCAGGTGCCCTCGCGCGAGCTCGGCGCGTCGATGACGGTCAACGTCTACCTGCCCCCGGGCTTCCGGCGCGGCCAGGCGTTGCCCGTGCTGTGGCTGCTTCACGGCAGCGACATGGATGCAGACCAGTGGTACCGGACCGGCCACGTCGAACGCTACATGGACCACCTGATCGCCAGCGGCGCGATCCGTCCGTTCGTCGTCGTGATGCCCAGCGCGGGTCGCGGGCACGATGCCTACGACGGGGCCGGCGAACGCTTCGTCGCGAACGAGCTGCCGCTGTGGCTCGCGTCCACCTATGGCCTGCACCCGGCACGCGCGCAAACCGCGGTGGCCGGCATGTCGCTGGGCGGCTACGGCACCGTGGCGCTCGCGGTGCGCCATCCGCAGCAATATGGCTGGGGCGTCGCCCTGGCCGGCTGGTATCCGCCTGAGCTGTTGAAGGAGGTGGCGCAGGCCAAGCGGCTGCCGCGCAAGCTGGTGCTTCGCTGCGGCACGAAGGACGACCTGCTCGCGAGCAACCATGACCTGGTCGCGGTGCTGCGCAAGCGCCATGCGGCGTTCGACTACGCCGAGGAACCCGGTGCCCACACCTTCCATTTCTGGAGCACGCACACGGCGTTGATGCTGACGTCGGTGGACGCGTATTTCCGCGGCGCTGCGCACTGAAGCAGCCCGTCCTGTCGAGACGAGCGGCAGGTCGGGGTCCGGCCTAAGCGACCGGCGTATCCACCAAACGCCCCGCCTCGATGTGCAGCTGCCGCTGGCAGCGCGACGCGATCGCCTTGTCGTGCGTGACCAGCACCAGCGTCGTGCCGATCTCGCGGTTGAGGTCGAACATCAGCTGCATCACCCTCTCGCCGGTGGCGAAGTCGAGGCTGCCGGTGGGTTCGTCGGCGAGCAGCACCTGCGGACGCACGACGAAGGCGCGCGCCAGCGCGACGCGCTGCTGCTCGCCGCCCGACAGGACGCGCGGATAGTGGCCCAGCCGCTCGGCCAGGCCCACGCGGGCCAGCATCTCCGTCGCGCGCGAGCGCGCGTCACGCGCCCCCGCGAGCTCGAGCGGCAGCATCACGTTCTCGAGCGCGGTGCGATGCGCCAGCAGCTGGAAGCTCTGGAACACGAAGCCCACGCGCTCGGCGCGCACGGCCGCGCGGGCGTCCTCGTCGAGCGCGAACAGGTCGCTGCCGGCCAGGGTCACGGACCCCGTGGTGGGAACGTCCAGGCCCGCGAGCAGTCCAAGCAGCGTGCTCTTGCCCGAGCCGGAGGCGCCGACGATGGCGGCCGACTCGCGCGCGTCCAGGGTGAACGAGATGTCGTGGAGAATCGTCAGGGTTCCGGTGGCGTCGCTCACCTGCCGGGTGAGGCGATCGACGACGATGATGGGTTCCGACATGCATTCACTTTTCGGGGCGCGGCCTTCGCGCCGCAGATTCCTGCACTTTAGCGCGGGCGTCGCGGCGGCGCTGGCGCTCGGCCAGGCCATCCCCGCCGGCGCCGCCGCGTCGGCCCCCGCGGGCAACGGCCCGGTGATCGCCGTCGTGGGCGACAGCATCTCCGCCGAGTTCGGCCTGGCACGCGGCAGCGGCTGGGTCGCGCTGCTCGGGCAGCGGCTGGCCGCCGCGAAGTCGCCATGGACCGTGTCCAACGCGAGCATCAGCGGCGACACCACCGCCGGCGGACTCGCGCGCCTGCCCGCGATCCTGAAGCAGCGCCATCCGAAGATCGTCATCATCGAGCTCGGCGGCAACGACGCGCTGCGCGGCCTGCCGATGAGCGGCACGCGCCAGAACCTGGACGCGATGGCGACGCTGGCCGAGGCCGCCGGCGCGCGCGTGCTGGTCGCGGGCATGATGGTGCCGCCCAACTTCGGCCGCAAGTACCAGGCCGAGTTCGGGAAGATGTACGCGGACGTCGCCGCCGCCCACCATGCGGCGCTGGTGCCCTTCCTCTTCGCCGGCATCGCCGACCGCCCCGATGCCGACAGCTGGTTCCAGGCCGACCAGATCCACCCCCTCGCGAAGGCGCATCCGATCATCCTGGACAACGTCTGGGCGAAGTTGAAGCCGATGTTGTAGGGCTGCGCCGCCGAAGGCGGGCGGGCAGGACGTCGCGCGGCCGCCGTGGATCCTGCGACTGCGCGCAGGATGACACCGGGTGGGCGCGCAGCGGTGACAGTGCCTCGCGCGAAGAGGCGACAGTGCCTCACGCGAAGCGCCAAGCCGTCATCCTGAGCGCAGGATGACACCTGTTGCGCGCAACGCGACGACGTGCCCTTGTGCCGAACCCCGGTGCGAACGACTCGCCCTACCGCGTGCCGACCAGCGGCACCTGCAGGATGGGCGACGACGCCGACAACGCGCCCCGCCCCGGCGGCGGGCCCGGCGGCGACGTGGGCATGGCCGCGGTCAGCGCCTTCTCGAACGCCGGCCTGCGCCGCTCCGCCCCGCGCGGCCCCGGCATCTGCGACACGGGGACCCAGGGCCCGAGCGCATTGGCAGCCACCACCGCCACCGCGCCCGGCAGCCTGCCGTTCGCGTATGTGGCGGCGCCCGCGGGCACCAGGCGCTCGTGGCCGCTGATCGCCACGGGGCGGCGTGCGGCCGGCGCCACGCTGGGTTCGGTGATCGCGTTCCAATACCGGGCCGACACCGCGTAGCCCGGGAACACGGGCTCGTCGGGCGCGAGCGCGACCCAGCCGATGGCCGGGCCGCCGTCCACGCTCAACGCGGGCCCGCCGATCCAGCCCACCAAGGCCGGCGCGAAGACGGGCCGCGCGCTGCCCCACCGCCCCGGCGCCCATGCCCAGCGGCCCTTGACCTGCAGCCAGCGGCCATAGTGGAACGGCGCGAAACCCCAGGGCTGGTCATCGACCCACGTCCAGCCCCAGGGCAGCTTCCACGTCCACGCGCCCTGCTGGTAGGGCTGCCAACCCGCGGGTAGCTTCGCGGGCGTCCACACGCGCTCGCCGCCGGGGCCCGAGCTCCACGTGCCGAAGCGCACGAGGTCGGATGCGCCGGTCATCTCGGGCGGCACCTGCGTCGCGGCGTTGGCGGCGGCGTGCGCGTCGTCCTGCCGGTCCTGTGCCAGCACCGCGTCGCCGAACGCGTCCTTGACGGCCGGGTCGACGTGGTAGTGCGTGGTGTTCTTCGCGTCGCGCCACACCTGGACGCGTTGCGGCGCCTTCAGCGGCAGCGAGCTGTCAGGCGCCTCGAGCAGCATGTCGCCGCTCCACGCCTGCGCGCCGAGCGGCTGTCCGGGCAGGCGGTCGAAGCGGTACTGGCCGGCGTGGTGCGGCACCCACGCGCCCTCGTCGGTGTCGATGAACAGCTCGCCGGGGATGTCCTCGGAGCGCACGCGCACCGCCAGCTGGCCGTGGTCGAAGCGCAGGCGCACGTGCTGGTCGTCCATCTGCGTCACGACGAGGTCGGAGTCGGCGCCCAGCCGCAGAACCGTCGATCCGACCTGGAGCGTCGCGCGGCCCGTCCTGTCGGTGGTGATGCGGTCGCCGGTGGACAGCACCTGGTTGCGCACGACGTCCCGCCAGCCGCCCTCGGCGTCGAGCGTGCGGACGGTGCCGGAGATGTCGGCCACGCGGCCGACGCGACCGGATGGATCCTCCTGCGCTTGCACGGCCGCGCCGGCGAGGCCGCCGAACGCGAGCGCCGCCGCCAGGGCGCACCGGCGCCAGCACCGATGGGCGGACGCGACGACGGGTTGAACGAGCGGGTGCGAGGTGTCCATGATTCTCCAACGCGAGACCGGGCGTTGCGGCCGACCGGCGGACGCCGGGCCGTGGCCGAGCAATCGGCGTGCGCGCGAGCGAGCGGCCGGCGACCTCAGTCGTCCGCGTTCGGATCCATGTCCGGGAACAGCACGCTGGTAAAGCCGAACTGCGTGAAGTCGCGCATGCGCGTCGGGTACAGCCGGCCGATCAGGTGGTCGCACTCGTGCTGCACGACGCGCGCGTGGAAGCCGTCGGCCTCGCGGTCGATCGGCTGGCCGAGTTCGTCGAATCCGGCGTAGCGGATGCGTTCCCAGCGCGGCACCACGCCGCGCAGCCCCGGCACCGACAGGCAGCCCTCCCAGCCGTCGACCTCGGTGTCGCCCAGCGGGGTGATCACTGGATTGATCAGCACGGTCCGGGGCACCGGCGGCGCGTCGGGGTAGCGCGGGTTGTTGTCGTAGCCGTAGATCACCAGCTGCAGGTCGACGCCGATCTGCGGCGCGGCCAGGCCGGCGCCGTTGGCGTACTTCATCGTCTCGAACATGTCGGCGATGAGCTCGCGCATCTCGGGCGTGTCGAACTGCTCGACGGGCTTGGCGACGCGCAACAGGCGCGGGTCGCCCATCTTGAGGATTTCGCGGACGGTCATGGGACGAAGGGGCTGGAAGCGAAGGCCAGCCCGATTATGCAAGCGGCGGCCCGCGCCCGTGCGTCAGGAACCGGCAGCCATCGCCTGGCACTGCGCGACGTCGGCGTCGACCGACTTCTTCATCGATTCCGTCATCGGGCTGGAAGCCCGGCGCGGCAGGTTCGCGACCAGCAGCGCCTGGGCCGCGCGCAGATGCTGGCAACCGGCCGCCTCGTCCCGGTGCGCAGCCGCGCCGGCCTCCTGCCCGGCGCGCGCCTCGAGTGAGCGACCCAGCAGCGACAGCGTGACCGCCCGGTTGAACTGGATGATCACCTCGTCCTGGGCCTGTTGAGGCAACGCACTGAACGCCGCCCATGCCTGCTCGGCCTGTTCGCTGCCACCGACCGCGTCGTGCAGCTGAAGGAGCGCCTCGCCGAGCCGGCCGTGGGCCTCCGCCTGCTCGGTGCGCGCGCGCACCTCCCGGGGGTCCTTGGCGGCCATCGTATCGGCCACTTCCACGGCCCGGCGCAGGTGCACCAGGGCGTCCTTCGATTGACCCATCTGCGTGAGCAGGTGACCGAAGTAGCCCTGGGTGCGCCCGTAGTTGCTGGCGAGGACCCAGTGCAGCGGATTGCGCGCGTAGGCGGGCTCCATGATGTCCAGCGCGCGCTGGTATTCGCCGACCGCCTCGCGCCGAGCCTCGGGGGTGCCGATGTTCTGCATCAGGTTGACTGCGCGCGCGGTGTGCGCGGTGCCGAGATCGGCGACGACGTCGACATCGTCCGGCCGCAGCGCGTGAAGATGCTCCTCCTGTGCGAGATGCTGCCTGGACATCGGATCGAACGCGACCCGGTTGCCGGAGCGAAGGTACAGCATGGCCAGCAGCCCCGAGTTCGACGCCAGTCGCTTGAGCGCATCGTAGTCGTCGGGCGTCGTACGCGCGCGCGCCTGAGCCACGCCCATGCCTTCGCGCAGCAGGTCCTCCGCCTCGCGCCATCGGCCCTGGGTCATGAGCGCGGAGCCCTCGTGGGCGCTGAGCGTCACGAATTCCGTCGCGGCATCGCGCTGGGCCGGGCCCCGCGCGCTCATGAGCGGCCGCACGATCGCGAGCGCGCGATCGAAGCTGGCAAGGCCTGCCTTGGCGTCACCCAGGCTGGCGACGGTGCCGCCGCCCTGGATCTCGCCGATGTGGTCGTATCCCGAGGCGATCTCCAGCTGCAGCTCGGGATCGTTCAGCGACTCGTCGTCGAGTTGCTTCAGGTACACGAGCGCGGTGTCGACGAGCTTGCGGCGCGCGTCGATCGAACCCGGCAAGCGGGCGATGGCGTCGTGCACGTCGAAGATGAAGGCGTGGGCCAGGCCGCGCACGCTCTCGAAGTGGCGCTGGGCGAGGACGCGTTCGTGCCGGGCCTGCACGCCCTCGTAGGCCGCCAGTCCGAGGCCGGCGACGAGCGCCAAGTTGGCGACCAGCGCCATCGCGACCGCGCCGCGATGACGCAACATGAAGCGCCCCGCACGGTAGCTCCATGCGCCGCGGCGCGCCTGCACCGGCAGGCCTTCCAGGTGCCGGAACAGGTCTTCGGACATCGCCTCGGCCGATGCGTAGCGCCGCGCGGGATCCTTGCGCAGCGCCATCATCACGACGGCGTCGAGGTCGCCGCGCAGGCGCCGCCGCACGCTCTCGGGCTGCGTCGCGGCGGCCGCGCTCGGCGGCACGGGCTCGGTGTCGCAGATGGCCCGCGTGAGCTCGTAGGGACTGTCGGTGGCGGCGGGCGGGTACGGGCTCGCGCTGGTCAGCAGCCGGTACAGCACGACGCCCAGCGAATAGATGTCGCTGGCCGGGGTGATCTCGTCGCCGCGCACCTGCTCGGGGCTGGAATAGACGAGCGTCATCGCGCGCTGCGCGGTGGCCGTACGCGTGACCGGATCCGCCGCGCCGGGGTCGATGCGCTTGGCGATGCCGAAGTCCACCAGCTTGACCACGCCGTCGTGGCGCACGAGGATGTTGTCGGCCTTCAGGTCGCGGTGCACGACGCGCTTCTGGTGCGCGTAATGCACCACCTGGCACACGCTGCGGAACAGGCGCACGCGCTCGTCGATGGACAGCTTGCGGCGGGCCACGTAGGCGTCGATCGGCTCGCCATCGACCAGCTCCATCACGAAGTAGGGTTCGCCGTCCTCCGTGATGCCGCCGTCGAGCACCTTGGCGAGATTGGGATGGTCGAGGCTCGCGAGGATCTGGCGCTCCGCCTTGAAGCGCGCGGCCAGGCCCTCGGGGTTGAAGCCGTCGCGCATCACCTTGATGGCCACCTCCTGCGCGAACTGGCCGTCGACGCGCTCGGCGCGGTAGACCTCGCCCATGCCGCCGCCGCCGATGCGCGCGACGATGCACCACGCACCGAGACGGCGTCCGATCCAGTTGCGGCCCGACGAGCGCACGGCGTCGGCGACCCAGTCCTGCGGCAGCGAATGCAGGCGCTCCTCGGCATCCTGCGAGAACGCCAGCAACGACTCGATCTCCGCGCGCAGGCTCCCGTCGGCGCCGCAGGCCTGCTCCAGGAAGTGCGCGCGTTCGCCGGGCGACATCTCCAGCGCACGTGCGAGCAGGTCCTTCACGCGTTGCCAACGGGCGGGGTCGGTGGTCGTGTCCGTCACATCGAGCTCCTTCGCAGCGGCCGGCCGGCATCGATGCCTCCGGGGGGTATGTACTTCGGCCGCGGAGGTTACCTCGTCCGCGGCCCGCGGTGTGTATCGAGGCGAACGCGCGCGCGCCGGGGTGGCCACGGTCCGGCAGCGCGCGCAGCTCGACAACGGCGCGCGTCGAGCTGCGGCGAATGTGTATCGCTGCGTAACGCCATGAGCCTCCGGCGCGCCGCTTCTCGCTATGCAAGGAGAGAACGACAAACCCATCGAGACACGCCATGAACGACAGCCGACACGAGGATGGGCGCTGCCCGCCGATCCTGCTCCACGATGAACCGCCCCCGATCCTGCGTCCGCCGGAACGCGACGCCGTCGTGCCCGGACCCCTGGCGGCGCTGCTGGCCGCGCGCGACGCCGAGGAACGACGCCGCGCCATCGACGACATGCTGGCCGCCACCGGCTGCGACTGGCTCGCCTTCGGCGCGCTCATGCCGTCGCGCGACGCGGCGCGGCCGGTGTCGATGTGCACCGCGCATGTCGATCCACGCTGGATCCGCCGTTACTGCGCCGAGCGCCACTACGAGGTCGACCCCCGGCTGGCGCGCGCCGGGCGCTCGAGCCTGCCGGCCGTGTGGACGCTCACGCAACTGGAGTCCGCGGCGGCCGACGCTCCCGCAGGCGCGCCGTCGAGCCGCTTCGTCGCCGACCTGGCCGCCACCGGCATGCGCGCCGGCGCGCTCCTGGTGCTGCCCGCGGAGCCGGACGGCCGGCGCCACTTCCTCAGCCTGCTGGCCCGCGATCCCGACCGCCGGCTGCTGTCGGGCGAGCTGATCGGCCAGGTGCTCACCATCGGGTTCTGCCTGCACGAGTACTTCACCCGCTACAGCGGCCTGCCCGATCGCGCCGAGCCCGTCGCGACGCTGACGCCGGTGCAGCGCGAGATCCTGGGCCATGTCGCCCGCGGCGAGAGCGACAAGCGCATCGCGCACCACCTGCGCATCTCGTCGCACGCGGTGGACTACCACATGCGCCAGCTGCGCAACCGCTTCGCCGTGCACAACCGCGTGCAGCTCGCGCAGGCCTCGCGCCAGATGCTGGGGGCCTGAACGCGCCATCCTGCGAAGCCATGTGCTGGCGCCGCCGTCGGATCGACACATGTCGATACCCCGGCGCAGGTTCCGCGCCGCCACCATAATCCGGGCCGCGCACCGCGCGTCCGGGAATCTCCGGCGCCGGTGCCGATTCAACTCGAGCACGGGCGGGTGGAGATGGACCACGGGACGGAAGATCGAAGTCGGCGCGATGGGGAGGCGGCCGGCGCGGCCCCGCCGCCGGGCGAGGTGACGCGCCTGCTGGCGAGCTGGTCGGGCGGCAACGACGAGGCGCTGACGCGCGTCGTGACTCTGGTGTACGAGGACCTGCGGCGCATGGCCCGGCGCCACCTGCAGCGCGAGCGCGAGGGCCACACCCTGCAGGGCACGGCCCTCGTGCACGAGGTCTACCTGCGGCTGGCAGACAAGGGCCCGACGCCGTGGGCGTCGCGCGCCCACTTCTTTTCCTGGGCGTCCACGATGATGCGCCACATCCTCATCGACCACGCGCGCTCGCGCCAGGCTGCCAAGCGCGGCGGCGGCGTCGAGGTGCTGAGCCTGGACGCACTGCACGACGAGCGCGGCACCCTGCCCGGCCTCGGGGCCCAGGCGCAGCACGACGAGGGCCCCGACCTGATCGCGGTCGACCAGGCCTTGCGCAAGCTGGAGCGCCTCGACCCGCAGCAAGGCCGCGTCGTCGAGCTGCGCTACTTCTGCGGCCTCAGCGTGGCCGAGACGGCGGTGGCGCTCGACGTGTCGCCGGCCACCGTCAAGCGCGAGTGGGTGACGGCACGCGCCTGGCTGCTGCGCGAGCTGGGGCGGGCCAAGGTCGCGGATGCCCGTTGATGCGCGCGCCGGCCGGGCGCGGACGGCAGCGCCGGCGGCGGCCGTGGCGGGCGCGCGTCGCGACGTCATGACACCGCCGGGTTGTCCACGTCGATGCGCCAGCCGGGCTGCAGCGTGTCCGGGTCGCCGGGCAGCGCACTGGCCACGCCGTCCATCAGCTCGGGCCGGAAGCCGCGCTGCGGGTTGAGCTGGAACAACTGCCTGAGCGCCGCCAGCGCCTGCGCCTCGTCGCCGCCGCCGTCCGCGCGCACCGCCTCCCGCTGGGCTGTCGTGAGCAGGCTGCGCTCGTTGCTGGCGGCGATGCCCCACAGGGTGTCGCTCCGCGGATCGCCTGCCATGACGATCACCTGTGCGTGCGTCGGCCGAGGCGTGCCCGGCGGCCGGCCCGTGCCGGGCGTGGCCGGCGTGGAGGGCGTGCCTGGCGTGCCCTGCCCCGGGGCCCTCGACGGGCCGACCGATGGCGTGCCCGGCGTCGACGGCCCCGCCGTCGCCGTGGTGCTCGGCGTGGGCAGGCCCGGCGTGGTCGACGGCGACACGCCCGGCGTCGGCTGGCCATTCTGGTTCTGGTTGCTCCCGTTCTGGTTGTTGGCGTTCTGCGGCGAGTTCGGCGCGATCGCCTTCTGCATGATCGAATCGCCCGCCAGCACCGCCGCCGCCACGCCCGTGCCGATCTTGAGCCAGAAGTTGGCGCGCCGCGCGGCCTGGTCATCCACCGCAGGATCGCCGAAATTGCGCCGCATCGAGGCGCGCCAGTTCAGCCCGTTGATCGCGGCGTACCCACCGGTCACGGCGACGCGCAGGTCGTGCACCCAGCCGAAGTCGGGCTTGGCGACCAGGCCGTGGGCGCTCCTGTGCAGTCCCAGCAGGTCCTGCACGCCGTTGCCCAGCGTCACGAGGCCCGCGGTCGTGGTGACGGAGTCGTCGAAGGCGGGCAGCCACCTCGTGTAGAGCTCGCTCGACGCCGTCTTCGTGGCACCGTCCGACAGCTTGCGATCGAGCAGGCCCGCGAAACGCACGCCCGCGATGCGCACGGCGTCGGCGGCGAACGCCGCGTTGAAGCCCCAGGTGGCGGCCTGGCTCAGCATCTCGCCATCCACGCCGTGCAGGCTGGAGCCCCAGGCGACCGCGTACGTCGTGAACTGCACGCCGTCCAGCACCCATCGGATCGGGGTCGCGCCCTTGCGCAGCTCCGGCGCCACGTGCAGCCCGTCGACCGCGTCCTTCAGGCCCGCCTTCAGCGCGTCGTCGGGCAGCGCCGAGGGGCCGCTGCGTTCCCAGCCGACCAGCACGTTCTGCACGTCGCCGAACTGCTGCCGCAAGCGAGTGATCGGGCCCGACGCGACCCCCTGGTCGTCGACCTTGTCGTGCATTCCCGCGGAGAAGCGCCGGACGCTCGCCTTCCCGCCTGCGCCCGTGAGGCGGTGCAGGAAGGCGGCGTGGCGATCGAGCGCCACGTCGAACCTCGCCTTCGCGTCGACGTTGTCCGTCAGCGTGGCCACGAGCGCATCGCCCGGCGTGCCGGCCGCCTCGCGCAGCGGCTTCAACGCGTCGCGGATCGCATCGCCGCGCGCATCGACCTTGCTCCCCGCCAAGGCGCGGTCGGTGCGCCGGAAGTCGGCGACCGCCCGCGACAGGTCTGCCGTGCCGGGGCGGCCGTCCAGCGCGTCGAGCTGGCGCAGGGCCGATTCGAAGTCGGCGCGGCCGTCAGCCATCGTCCGCATCTCGACGAAGCGCGCCTGCCAGCGCCCGGCATGGCCGAAGCGCGACACCTTGGCCACCGAGCGCACCATCGTGCCGACGGCAGCCAGCGTGAGCGTGTCGTGCGGCAGGTTGAACGGCAGCCCGCGCGCGAGGTACGAGGCGCCCGCGAACGCGAGGACGCCGACCGTCGCGGTGGTCGCCACGCGCAGCGCGCCCGGGCGCGTCCAGGCCGCCGCGTCCGTGCGCGCGACGCCCACCGGCATCACGGCCCCGTCGTCGTAGACGTGCAGGCCGCCCACCACGTCCCACGAAACCGGCTGCCCCTTCGACCGCACCTGCGGCAGCTCGGCGCGATAGACCCAGTGGCCGCCCTTGCCCTGCGCCTCCTGGGCGGCGTCCTTGAACGACTTGAAGCTGGGTGCGCCGGCCAGCGTCGTCGCGCTGTCCGCGAACACGTCGGCAGGCGCCTTGTCGGTGACCACGAAGCGCGTGCGCGCTCCCGTCAGGCGCGACTGCTTGAGCGCGGCCACCAGCGCCCCCGCGGCGGGCGGCGCCGTTCGGCCGTTGCCGGGACGGTACTGCGCGACGAGCTGCTGCGCGTGCGCGATGACCTCGTCGGCACCGGCCAGCGTGCGCACGTGCGGCGGCACCAGCGCGCCGCCCGGCGCCCGCGCCGCGCTGCCCGCGGGCGCGAGCTCGGCCCAGGCATCGGCGGCGGGGTTCGCGACGACGAGCACGGTCGGCTGCCGTTGCCTGTCGACGAAGATCGAGCCCGCGACGTCGTCCGGGGCCAAGTGGACGCCCTTGCCCAGGGCGGCCGGGTCGACGTTGGCGCCACCGACCCGGTGCACCCAGGCGCCGTCGCGCAGCTTGCGGTTCTGCCCCAGCGCCGCCACGGCGTCGTCGAAGGTGGCGTAGGCCTTGCTCGTGTCCACGCCCCTGGCGTCCGCGATCGCGCGGCCGGGACCGCGCCGCGAGACGACGAAAAAGTCCCGCGAGCCTGCCCGCGGGTCGGCCCGCAGCGCGCCGGCGATCGCGGCCGCGGCAGGGTCGGCCTGCGTGAGCGGGAGCGGTGAACCCGCAGCTTCGGCGTCGGCCTGCGTGGCACGCGTCGTCCAGTCCATCGTGTCGATGTCCACCGCCGCGTGCTCGGGCAGGCGCATCTTCGCGGCGTTGAATTCCGGCGCGGGCGGCGGCGGTGGCGTGGCGGCGACGCTGCGCGTGGTCGAGCCCGGCTCGATGCCCGCGGCATCGAACTCGGGCCGCACGCCAAGGCCCTTGCCGGGGCCGAAGACCTCGCGGCCGCCTTCCGTGATGCCGACGATCTTGAGCCCCGGCTGGTAGCGCCGGAACGTGGGCGCGGGCTGGTGCTCGTTGGACGGGGTGCGTGCGAGCGACAGCGAGGAGATCGCGGTGTCGGGCGCGTCCGCCAGCGCCCGGCCGCCCAGCTTGACCTG
>Ga0209258_100798_pt1 | contig 18582 bp, 13 predicted proteins | sample Araplaol_mTSA_r2_FD_184281 | JGI IMG/M metagenome (GOLD analysis project Ga0209258, IMG submission 184281) | Arabidopsis root microbial communities from North Carolina, USA - plate scrape CL_Col_mTSA_r2 (SPAdes) (version 2) | ecosystem: Host-associated > Plants > Roots > Endosphere | place: USA...
CCAAGCAGATGACGCTGCGCGGCTTCAACGACAACCAGTACAACGTCACCTACGACGGCATCCCGTTCGGTGACACCAACGACTTCAGCCACCACACCAGCAGCTACTTCCCGGCGAAGATGCTCGGCCAGGTTCTGATCGACCGCGGCCCGGGCAGCGCAAGCACCCTCGGCCAGGCGACCTTCGGCGGCACCGTGGCGCTGAGCTCGAAAGACCCCACCGACACGTTCTCGTTCATTCCCACGCAGAGCTTCGGCAGCTACAGCACCTCGCTCACGCACCTTGAAGTGAACTCGGGCAAGCTCGATGATCTGGGCGGCGGCAAGTTCATCGCCAGCGCGCAGTACATGGATACCGACACCGCCAAGACGAACGGCGACATGTCGCGCAAGACGGGCTACATCAAGTACGTGCAGCCGATCGGCGAGAGCACGGAGATCAGCTTCCTCAGCAACTACAACACCATTCGTTTCAACAATCCGAACCTCAGCTCGCTGACGCTGCGGCAGATCGACCAGCTCGGCCGCAACTTCGGCCTCAACGAAGACCGCAGCAGCGTCAACTGCGCCTGCTACAACTACCAGACCAAGCAGACCGACCTCGAATACCTGGGTGTGCGCAGCGCGCTGTCGGACAACTGGTCGCTGGACAACAAGGTCTATACCTACGCGTACGACAACACCAGTCACGAGAGCCCGTACGTAGGCACCAAGGCCTCGCCCACCAACATGGGCGGCTACGTGAAGATCAACAACTACCGTGCGTGGGGCGATACGCTGCAGGTGGTTTACGCCGACGACCACGGCCAGTTCCGCACCGGTGGCTGGTACGAGTACACCAACAACAGCCGCAGCAGCGTGGCCATCGACTATGGCCGCGACGGCGCGATCGACGTGAAGCCGGGCGCGTCCACCTTCGGCACCTTCAACAGCAAGGGCGTGTACAGCGGCCCGTACAAGTACACGATGAAAGACCAGCTGCACACCGGCCAGCTGTACGCGGAGTACCAGTGGTACGCCACGGACGGCCTCAGCATTACCCCGGGCGTGAAGTACTTCAACGTGAGCCGCGATATCCAGGCGCCGATCAACCAGACCACCAAGACCCCGCTCAACTACAACCAGAGCTGGGACAAGACGCTGGGCTACCTCACCGCCAATTACCTGCTGCGCGAGGACTGGAGCATCTACGGCACCGTCGCGCAGGGTTTCCTCACGCCGAATCTCAACCAGTTCTACGTGCCCGACCCCACGGTCAACAACACCAGCCCCTCGCAGACGATGAACTACCAGTTCGGCACGGTCTACAAGACCGACCGCTTCAATGCGGATGCCGACGTCTACTTCATCAACTACAAGAACTACCAGTTCTCCACCACCGTGCCGGGCACGACCGAAGCGGTGTACTACCTCGCTCGCGGCGCCTACATCAAGGGCATCGAAGGACAGGCCACCTACTACGTCGGCGCCGGGACCAGCGTGTTCGCCAATGGCTCGCTGCAGGACGCCTACTTCAAGGGCTCCAACCTCGACATGCCCAACGTGCCCAACCGCACCGCGGCCGTCGGCGTGCTGTACGAACAGAACGGCTTCTTCGCCTCGCTGTACGACAAGTACTCGGGCAGCCAGAAGGCCTACAACTCCAGCTTCAACCCCGATGTCGCTTCGTCGGTGACGTCCACCATCGGCACGGGCGGCTACTGGCAGGCGGCGATGAGCCTGGGCTACGGCCAGAACCTCACGGGTTCGGTGATCAAGAGCTACAAGATCCGCCTGCAGGTGGACAACCTGTTCGACGCGCACAACCTGGTGATCAACTCGGTGAGCGGCAACGTGGGCTCGTACTACGTGCTGCCGGGGCGCAGCTGGTTCGCCTCCGTGTCGCTGGCGCTCTGAGCGAAGGATGCGATGACGATGATGAAGCACGCCTTCGTTGCGCTGCTGTTGGCGGCGCCGGCCTTCGCGCATGCAGGCAACAGCTACCTCAGCGACACCCAGGTGAGCCAGGCCATGGCCGCCCTGCCCGCGCCGAGCGCGCCGGGCAGCGCGGAAGACCTGGCCGACTACGCCACCGCCGACCACGCCTTCGCCGCGCGTTCGGCGGCGGATTTCACCCGCGCCCAGCAGGAAGAGAAGTTCGATGTGTTCGACTTTGCCGAGGTGATCGGACCGGGCTTTCGCGCCGACAAGCTGCCCCGCGTGGCGGCGCTGTTCAAGGAAGCCGAGCACGAGACCAAGGAAGCGGTGGACCTCTCCAAGAACCACTGGAAGCGTCCCCGCCCCTGTCCGCCGGCCTCGGCCTGCGCGCTGGATCCGACGAAGGCGGCCAGGAAGAGTTATGGCTACCCCAGTGGCCACTCCAGCCGGGCCACGGTAGATGCGATCCTGCTCGTGCAACTGTTTCCGCGGGATGCCGACGCGCTCATGCAGGAATCGCGCGACATCGGTTGGCGCCGTGTGGTGAAGGGCGTGCACACCCTGCAGGACATCTATGCAGGCCGTGAATTCGGCCAGGCGCTGGCCAACGACATGCTCGCCTCGCCGGCGCTTCAGCATGATCTTGCGGAAGCGCGCGCGGAACTGAAGGCCGCCGGCCTCGCCGGTCACTGACGATCACGATCAGGAGGAACCCCGCTCACGGATGAGCACCTGAATCGCCGTACCCCGGACCGTAACAAAACGGCAAGACAATCGACCGACGCGCCCGCGCCTTCCGTGCGGGCTTTCGTTGTCGAGGGGAGCCACGTGCACATCATCCTGGTGGAAGACGACCTGCAGCTGGGCGCTGCGATCCAGCGCGCGCTGGAACGACTCTCGTACAAGGTCACCTGGCTTACCGACGGCACCGACGCCGTGGCGGCGATGAAGGACGAGATCGCCGACCTCGTGCTGCTCGACCTTGGCCTGCCGGGCAAGGACGGCCTGGACATCCTGCTGGATGCGCGTGAAAGCCACGTCCGCACGCCCGTACTGATACTCACCGCACGCGATGCCGTGCAGGCACGCATCCATGGCCTTGATGCCGGCGCGGACGATTACCTCACCAAGCCCTTCCATCTCGACGAACTCGCCGCGCGTATCCGTTCGCTCACGCGGCGCATGCAGGGCCTGGCGGTCAACCGCATCGAGGCGGGTGCGCTGTGCCTGGACCTCGCCACCCTGGAAGTCACTTTCCATGGCAAGAAGATCGACCTCACCCGCAAGGAACTTACCTTGCTGCAGACCTTGATGGAGCGCGCCGGGCGGCTGGTTCGCCGGGATACCCTGGAAAACTCGCTCTACGGCGGCGACAAAGTAGTGACCGATGGTGCGCTCGACGTGCTGGTGCACCAGCTGCGGCGCAAGCTCAGCTTCGACGCCATCCAGAACGTGCGCGCCTACGGCTACATGATTCCACGGGACCCGCAGTGAACCACGACAGCCTGCGCGCGCGGCTGCGATGGATGATCATCGCCCTGCTGCTGCTGTTCCTGTTGCCGCTGGCCGCTTTCAGCTTTCGCCGCACCAGCACCGAGATGGCGCAGCTTTCCGATGCCCGCCTGGCCGAAGCAGCGCACACCATCGCCGCGATCATCCAGCAGGCCGGTGTCGAGACCTTCGTCGGCCATGAAGGCATCCTCGTACCGGTGCGCAAGCGTAGTGAGGTGCGCGCCACGGGCGACGTGGTCACCAACGAGTCGGTCGTGGGTTTCCAGGTCTTCGACAGGCAGGGAAGGCTGGTGCTCGGCACCGCAAACCTGATGACGTTGCCCGCCACGCCGGACGACCATTCGGCCTACCACGACCTGAAGAAGCAGCATCACGTCTGGCGCGCCTTCAACTATGTCGACGCCGCCAGCCAATACGTCATTCGCGTCGCCGATCGCTATGACAGTCGCGAGGAAATAGTGCACGCGCTTTGGCTGGAGCACGGCTTGCCTTTTCTGCTCGGCCTTCCCGTGCTCGCGCTGCTGGTCGGCTGGGCCGTGGCCCGCGGCCTTCGTCCGCTCGCCACGCTGACCACGGCCCTGTCGTTGCGCGAACCCGGCAGTCGCGAACGCATCGTGCTGCCCGACGCACCACGCGAGTTGCGTCCGGTGCTGGCGGCGCTCAACGAACAGCTTGCGCGCCAGGAAGATGCGTTGGAGCGCGAGCGACGTTTCAGCGCCGATGTGGCGCACGAGCTGCGCACGCCGCTCGCGTCGATCATGCTCAATCTCGAAAGCGCGATGGAGACCATCGACCTCGACGAAATCCAGGACAGCATGGCCGGCGCGCACGGCAGCGCCGCCGCACTCGCCCATCGCATCGAGCAGTTGCTGGCACTGGCCAAACTGGAGGTCGGCGCCGCGTCGAGCTGTCCCGCGCCGGTCGATCTGCTGGATGTCGCCGACCGCGTCGTGGATGAATTTGCCCCCGTGATCCGGGACCGCGGCGTGGAATTGGCGTGCAGCGAACGCAGCGATGCCGTGCTGGTGCAAGGCTACGAACCCGCGCTCGTCGCGCTGCTGCGCAACCTGCTCGAAAACTCGCTGCGCTATGTGCCGCGCGGTGGACGCATCCAGCTCGCCATCATGCAGAGCCGCCAGGAGGCGACGCTGGAAGTGATCGACAATGGACCCGGCATCCCCGTGGAGCGGCGACACGCGGTGTTCGCGCGATTCCATCGTGAGGACGGTAGCCGCGGCGAAGGCTATGGCCTGGGCTTGTCCATCGTGGCGCGCGCGGCCAGCCTGCACCGGGCCTCGATCGAGTTGCTGGATGCGCCGCGCGGGCAGGGCTTGCGCGTACGGGTGTCGATTCCGTTGATGTGCCCGTAGCCGCCCCGGCGCTGCCCAGTCAGCTGTCGTTTGGCCTTCTGAATGAACCAAGCTCAACGCGAGCTGAAAGCCTGTCAAACGATGGGGATGACAGGTCTCAAATGCAGGCTTCGCGAAAGATGGATGTGCAACGGTGGACTCCTCGTCCAGGTGACGAGGACCACTGCAACTTCATCGAAGAGGCTCGCCATGCATTCCCTCAAGTACGCAGCTCTCCTGGCCCTGATGGTCGCCGCCCCCGTGTTTGCCGCGCCGCAGGCGCACGGCGGACACATGCCCACGGATCACGGCAACATGAGTACCGACAAGGATGTTCATGGCGACACCGTGTCCGCGTTGACCAAGACCGCCAAGGCCGATGACGAAAAGGTCGGCTCGACGGTCAGCGACGTCGCCCAGGACAAGGCCAAGGGCAAGGGCCTGACCAAGACCAAGACGCACGGTCACGGACACTGATCCGTTGAGCGGTGAAGGCGCCGGCAACGCCTTCACCGCCCGGCGTCAGCCACCGGGGTGGTAGCTGCGCTCCGTGTGTTGCTTGAGGTCTTCCGGCCAGAAGTACACCTGGCGCAGATTGCCCGTGGTGTAGCGTTCGGCTTCATCGTTGAAATGCGGCGACGACGGGTGCCCGCTTTCGCCGCCCGCGGTGATCGCGCGTGCACGCACCTTGTCGCCGAATTCCACGACCGCGACAAAGCTGTTGCCGCTGGTGCCGTAGTAGCGTCGCGTGCCCGGCCAACGGTGCGCGCCGAACGAGGCCAGCGAACCCCAGCGCGACGAGGTGAACGGCACCGGGATGCTCGGCTTGCCGTCATCGAAAGGCTGTTCGATATCACCGTTGACGCGCTGGTAGCGATTGACCTCGCCCCACGGCACGCCCCAGCTGCCGAAATCCTTCTCCAGGCGGTCGGCGGCTTCCGCAAGCGCGTCGAGGCGCGCCTTCGGGCCGGCCCGCTCGGCCATGATGTCGTAGACCGACAAGCCTTCGGACACATCGGACTTGTCCACCTTGTCCCATAGCGTGTCGCCCCAGAACACCGCGAGCGAGGTCGGCATCGAGGCGATGCCCCAGCGATAGTCCCAGCCACGCAACAAGGCGATGGGGCCGGCGAGCTTCTTCTTCAGCGGATCGTTCGACGGCAACTTGTCGTAGTCGGCCACCAGAATTGGCAGCTGCCGCGCGAAGGCCGGAAGATACGAATCGAATGCCGATGTGATGAGCGACGCCAGCGTGAAGTCGTGCTTATCCCTCAGCACCATGGTGGCGTGGATGCCGCGCGGGTTCTCGCCCACGCTGTCCATGTAGCGCGGATACACTTCGCGCTTGGGGCTATAGGCACCCGCGGCGGAATACGGCCAATTGTTGGTGTTCATGATCCAGCCGTTGGCCGGATTGAGCAGGTGCGGTGCGGCATCGAGCGGCAGCAGGCCCTGCCAGTCGGTGGCCGGGTCGCTGCCGTCCACAGGCTTGGTGTAATCGAAGCGGTTGTCGCGCTTGGGAATGAACTGCGGATGCAGGTATGCGATGTTGCCCTTGTCGTCCGCGAAGATGGTGTTGTTGGACGAATTGGCCTTGAGCTCGGCGATCTTCATGAAGCTGGCGAAATCATTCGCCTTGGTACGCAGCCAGCTCTGCTCCAGCGCCTCCATCGGCTTGTTCATCAGCGCCGTGGCGATCCACTTGCCATCCTTCTCGCGCACCACGGGGCCATGATGCGTGGCATACGTGGTGAACGTGCGCTCGCCTCTGGAGCCATCCGCCTTGCGATACGCCACGCTGATGGTGCGCGTGGCAACCGGGCGCAGCTCCTTGCCGTAGCGGTAGCTCAACTTGCCGCCATCGCGTGAAATCGTCTCGGCGAATTCGTCCACCACGTCGGCGGTGGTGGAGGTATGCATCCAGCCGATGTGCTTGTTGAAGCCCTGGTAGATGAAGAACTGTCCCCAGGTCACCGCACCGTAGGCATCGAGCCCCGCGTCGCTGCTCATTTGCAGCTCGGAGCGGAAGAAGAACGACGTGTGCGGGTTGATGAGCAGCAGCGCATGGCCGTCGGCGGTGAGCTTGGGCGCGATGGCGATGCCGTTGGAACCGGTGGGTTCGACCCAGCTCGACGGCGTATCGACGAAGGCGACCTTGTCGTCCGTCTTGCCGTAGAACGCCTGCAGGTCCTTCAACGAGACGCGCTCGATGTCGCCGCCGATGCTGCCTTCGCTGAAGCTCAGCGCCATCCACGGCTCGAAGTGCGTGATCACGCGCGGATGCACACTCGGATGCGTGGCGAGGTAGTAGTTGAGGCCATCGGCCCAGGCGTTCGTCAAGTCTTTCAGCCAGCCCGGACTCTTTGCGTAGAGACGCTTGAGCTCCACGGGATCGATCCACAGCTGCTGGCGCAGATCGGACCAGATCGCCTGCTCGCCTTCCGCCTGCGCGAGCCAGCCCAGCGAATTGAGGTAGTTGGTCTCGACGCGATTGAAGTCATCTTCGGCCTGCGTGTAGGCCATGCCGAACACGGCGTCCGCATCGGTCTTGCCGTGCACATGGGCGATGCCCCAGTCGTCGCGCGTGACCGTGACGGCCTTGGCTTCGGACTGCCAGCGGTCCGGATCGGAACTGGCCGCATGAACCGGCGCCAGCAGGCCCAGCGCGAGTGCCGTGGCGATGGACAAGGTGCGAAGGGAACCGGCGATGATGGGCTGACTCGTCACGTTGTCGTATCTCGCGTGGCTATTGGAAGGGTTGGGGCACGTTTTCCCGAACATTGTCGACGCGGGCCACGCTGGCGCCCGCCTCCTATCGGAGGGGGAGCCACGGCGGTATGCCCGCGCAGCACTTGGACTATTACGGCACGCCCAGGCTGTTGTTGCTGCGGTCCGCATCGGGCAGCTTGTGATCCGGATCGAGCGTGAGCTTGCTGATGCGCTTGTTGGTGTGCAGCGCCAGCTTCGGCGTCGCGCTCTGGCGCCACGCTTCCACCGGCACGCGTTCGTCCTCATGCGTGCCGTCGGCGAAATCGATGCGCAGCGTAGCCGGCATCACCAGCTTCTGCCTGCTGCCCAGCGTCACCACCGCGCCCTTGGACGGATCGTTGTCCACGTAGCTGGCCGCCGTCACGCCCATGTCGAGCTGCCAGTTGTTGAGGTACCAGCCGCGCCACCACCACGAAAGATCCTCGCCTGCCTCGCTGCTCATGAAGCGAAAGAAATCCGACGGCGACGGATGGTGATACGCCCAGGTGGCGATGTACTTGCGGAAGGCCGGGTCGAAGCGCTCCGGCCCCAAGATCTGCTCGCGCAGCAGCACCAGGCCCAGCGCACCCTTGAAGTAGCTCACCGAGTGACGGTACTTCTCGGACACCGAATCGGCCGGCGCCATCATCGTCGGTGCATTGGCATCGGCCAGCAGGGGCAGGATCTCGTCGACCGGATTGCCACCCTTGGGCGCGTATTCGCTGTCGCGCTTGGGCGCGAACTCGCCCTTGTTGAAGGCATCGGACGCGTATACGTCGATGAAGGTGTTGAAGCCTTCGTCCATGAACGCGTGGCGGCGTTCGTCCGAGCCCACGATCATCGGGAACCAGGTGTGACCGATCTCGTGCGCGGTGATCCAGAACAGCATCGGGCCCTTGTCGTCGTAGCCGTCGAACACGATGCCCGGATACTCCATACCCGCACCGTGGCCGCCAAGATTCACCGCCGCCGGCCAGGGGTACGGATACCACTTGGACGAGAAGTGCTCGATCGCGCCCTTCACGTACTCGGTGGATCGGTTCCACTGGTCCTTGCCGACGCCCTCCACCGGATACACCGACATGGCCAGCGAGTGCTTGCCCTCGGGCAGGTTGATGCGCGCGGCATCCCACACGAAGGCAGGCGATGCAGCGAAGGCCACGTCGCGCGTGTGGTCCATGTGGAAACGCCAGGTGAGCGTGCCGCTCTGTTTTGGACGGCTGGACGGCTCGTTCACTTCCTGCGGGGTGCGGATCATCACCGTGGCGTCGCTTTGCGCGGCCTGGGCGAGCCGCTGCTGCTGCGCGCTGGTGAGCACGTCCTTGGCATTGGTGAGCGCGCCGGAGCCGGCGACCAGGTAGTTCCACGGCACCGTCACGGCGTAGTCGATGTCGCCGTATTCCAGGTAGAACTCCGAGCCCAGGTACGGCAGCGTGTCCCAGCCGCGAAGGTCGTCGTATACCGCCATGCGCGGGAACCACTGCGCGATTTCGTAGATGTCGCCGTTCTTCGTCGGCGTCACCGCAGTGCGTCCGCCCCAGGTGCCGGGCACGGTGTAGTGGTAGCGGATGCGCAGCTTCAGCTGCTTGCCGTTGCCCGCCAGTGCCTGCGGCAGGTCCACGCGCAGGCGCGTGTCGTCGACGAGGAAGTGCACTGGCTTGCCGTCCACTTCCACCGCATCGAGCTGGTAGCCGTCGGTGAACTCCTTGCGCGGCCGGGGCGAGCCGAGCGCGCCACGCGAGTCACGGCGATACGCGTTCTGATCCAGCTGCACCCACAGCACGTCGAGCGTGTCGGGGCTGCGGTTGGTATAGGTCATCGTCTCGTCGCCACGCAGCGTATGCGTCGCAGGATCGATCTCGGCCTGGATGGCATAGTCCGCGCGGTTCTGCCAGAACAGTGGACCGGGCTTGCCCGCGCCTCCGCGGAAGGCGTTGACGGCATCCGGCAGGGAAAGCGGTGCAAACAGCGCCTGGGGATCGAAGGCGGCGTCCGTGCCGTCGGCGAATACGGGCGCGTTCACGGCGCCAGCCACGAGCAGGCCCGCCGCGACGCGGCCGGCCAGGACGAGTTTCTTCATCAGGCGACTTCCTCAAGCTCCCCAACATCTCCACCGGACACTATAGGAACCGGTCGTTCGGGTGAACCGGGCCAATCGTCATGGTCCAGGCGGGCCCGGCCGGTGCCCTGGAGCCGGGGGCGGTAGAATGGCAGCATGAGCACCCCTGAACATTCCCCGCTCGGCAAGACCACCGTTTACGCCGACCGCTACGACCCTGCCCTGCTTTTCCCGATCTCGCGCAGCGCCAAGCGCGAGGAGATCGGCGTGGCCGAACCGCTGCCGTTCCACGGCATCGACATCTGGAACGCGTACGAGCTGTCCTGGCTGGACGCGCGCGGCAAACCCGTGGCTGCGCTGGCCGAATTCCGCGTGCCGGCCGAATCGCCCAACATCATCGAATCGAAGTCGTTCAAGCTGTACCTCAACGGCTTCTCGCAGGAACGCGTGGCCAGCACCGATGCGCTGCTGGCCACGCTGCTGCGCGATCTCTCCGCCGCGGCCGGCGCGCCCGTGCAGGTACTGCTGACCGAACCGCGCGCGAAAGGACACGCCACCACCGACCTGGCCGGCGAATCCATCGATGACCTGGACGTGGAAATCAGCGACTACGGTCCGCCGCGCGCCGACTACCTCACGGCCGACGCCGCCTCCTCCATCGTGGAAGAAACGCTGGTATCGGATCTGCTGCGCTCCAACTGTCCCGTCACTGGCCAGCCCGACTGGGGCAGCGTGCAGATCCGCTATCGTGGCGCGCCCATCGATCGCGAGGGGCTGCTGCGCTATCTCGTTTCGTTCCGCAACCACAACGAATTCCACGAGCAGTGCGTGGAACGCATTTTCGTGGACGTGATGGCGCGTTGCAGGCCGGAGCAACTGAGCGTCTATGCACGCTACACGCGGCGCGGCGGCCTGGACATCAATCCCTATCGCAGCACGGGGACGGACACACCGGACAATCCGCGCGGCGCGCGCCAATAACGTCGTGTTTACTTGTTGATCCCGCGACGGTCATGTTTTGCATGAGACGCTTGGTAACCGGGGCTTCAGTCCCACGGGACTAGCCTGTCTCGTACGAGGCGCCCGGCATATCGGCTTCGCCGGTCGGGTGTGTGTTCCGCCACCAGCCACGGGGTCAGTCATGAAAATTCAGGCACGCAACACCGCTCTGTACTGCGCGACCCTTGCCGGCCTGCTGATGCTCAGCGCGTGCGGCAAGACGGACGAGGAGCAAACCAGCACACCGCCACCCGCACCCGCCGCCAGCGCTCCGGCACCGGCCGCGCCGGCACCCACCTCCACCACCTTGCCGACGCCCGCACCCAGCACCACGCCGGCGCCGACCGGCACGACGCCGGCTCCTGCCGCGACCTCCGGCAAATCCGCGAGCCTCAAGCCTGCCGAGAACATCAAGGTCACGTCCGTGACCATCGGCAGCGCGGTCGATGCGTCGCTGGCGATCAGCCGCGAGCAGAGAAACTTCAAGCCGCAGGACAAGGACATTTATGCGAGCGTCGCCACCACCGGCAACACCGACAACGCGACGCTGAATGCCAAGTGGAGCTATGTGGAAGGCAAGGACCAGCCGTTCAGCACCACCAGCGAATCCATCGCCACGACCGGACCGGCGGTCACCACGTTCAAGGTGGAAAACCCGAACGCGTGGCCGCAGGGCAAGTACAAGGTCGAGATCTCGCTCAATGGCCGCACCGTCGCCAGCGAGGATTTCGTGGTCCGCGGCTGAGTCCTTCGCCCGATGAAAGAAAAGGCGCCCCTTGGGCGCCTTTTTTTGGTGAGAGGATGCGTGTCAGAGCACTGCCTTCACCTTGTGCAAGCGTATGCCGGCCGCCAGCTGCAGCACACCGTAGATGAGTGCCGCCACGCCGATCCAGAGGGCAATGGTGAGCAATCCCGCGGCCGGGTACGCCACGAAGAGACCGCCCAGCAGGATGGCCAGCACGCCGCTCAGAGCAATCATCCATTCGCCTTCGATTTCCTTGCGCACGCGTATCGCGAACACGATGCGATAGATGCCCGCCATGATCAGCCAGACGGCAAGGAAGATCAGCAGCACGCTAACCACCGCCAGCGGATGCCAGATCGCCAGCAGGCCGAACACGATGGAGGCGAGTGCGTAGAGCACCAGCCAGGCGCGCGAGATCGCGACATCGCGATTGAACAAGGCGAATACGCTGACGATGCCCTCCGCCAGCGACATTACGCCAAACGCCCAGGCCAGCGCGATGACCGTCGTGCCCGGCCAGAACAACGCACTCAATCCAAACAGGATCGAGATCACGCCATAAATGATCAGCAACCACCCGGTACGGCCCACCCCTCTGCGTAATGCAAATGACATGACGCGACCCTCCTTGCTGTTGGGAGGCGGCCGCCTGGCCGCCGTCGTTGCCTCGGCCCTGTTCCGGCGCGACGCACCGCCCTGTCGCCCGAGGTACCGAGACGCCATCGACGCATCTTTCATGTCGACGTGACGCGAACGTCGCTTCACATCTCCTGCCGTTATCCAACGCGAAGACTCCTCGGCGACACGAAGGAAACGCGTCCTTAACTGCGGCGCTGCTCGAATCGATACCGCAATGCGCATTGCATTTCTTCCACCTTCACGAGGTAAGACCCAATGAATCAGGACACCATCCAGGGCAATTGGAAGCAGCTCAGTGGCAAGATCAAGAAGCAATGGGGCAAGCTGACGGATGACGACCTGAAGGTCGCCGAAGGCAACGCTGAATACCTCTCGGGCAGGTTGCAGGAGCGCTATGGCATAGCGCGCGACGAGGCCGACAAGCAGGTCAAGGCTTTCGAGAAGGAAATTCGGCACCACTGATCGTCCTGGGCGACCCTCTCCCCAACGCGGGGAGAGGGTCCGGCGATCATGGTGGTGCGCAGTCAGCGCGGGGGGCTCTATCGTCCGCGCTGAACAGTTCGACAGGCGCGCCATCAACGCATGCACGCGCGCCTCGATGACAACGTGGCAGATCGATTGGCGTCGCGCCGCCAGCCGACCGTGGCGCCGGCGTTGCGACCCGCCAGCTCGCACAGCAACATCAGCCGGTTCTGGCTGTGGTCTTGAGCATGGCTACGGCCTTGTCGACATGTCGTTGCATGGGCGCCAAGCCCAAGATGGCCTTGCGACGTCGTGGGGAGGCACCTTGGAACGCCCATGGCTAGCCGCTGATCAGAACGCGTTGAGAGGAATCTTCAGATAGCTGACGCCGTTGTCTTCGGAAGGCGGAAGCTGCCCCGCGCGCATGTTCACCTGCACCGATGGAAGCAACAGGCGCGGCACAGGCAAGGTTGCGTCGCGGCTTTCGCGCAGCTGCACGAAGGCCTCTTCGTCGATGCCATCGTGCACATGCACGTTCCCGCTCATCTCCTGGCCAATCGTGGTCTCATAGGAAAACACATCCCGGCCGGGCGCCTTGTAGTCATGGCACAGGAAAACACGCGTAGCTTCCGGCAGCGCAAAGATGCGCCGGATCGAGCGATACAGCGTGCGTGCATCGCCACCGGGAAAATCGCAACGCGCGGTGCCGTAGTCCGGCATGAACAGCGTGTCGCCGACGAAAGCCGCATCGCCGATCACATGGGTCATGCAGGCGGGCGTATGTCCCGGCGTGTGTATCGCCACCGCATCGATGCTGCCCAACTGGTAATGCTCGCCGTCCTTGAACAGGTGATCGAACTGGCTTCCGTCACGCTGGAAAGCCGGACCCGCGTTGAACAGTTCGCCGAAGACCTGCTGCACCTCGCAGATGTGCTCGCCGATGGCCAGCCGGCCACCCAGGCGCGACTTTATGTAGGGCGCAGCGGAAAGATGGTCCGCATGCACGTGGGTGTCGATGACCCAGTCGAGCTCCAGGCCATGGGCCTGGATGAAGCCGATCATGGCATCCGCCGAATCGTGCCGGGTGCGTCCCGAAGCGGCGTCGTAATCCCATACGCTGTCGATCACCGCCGCCTTGCGCGTGGAAGGATCCCACACCACATAGCTGAAGGTGTTGGTCGACTCATCGAAGAATGCCTTCACATCGGGTTGTTTCATCGGTTCGCCCTCACGTCGCACGCTTGTTGCCCGCCGACAGCTCCGCCAGATCGAGAAGCCCGAACACCACGGCCGGCTGCGTCATGCCGCCCAGGCTCGCAAACGGCATGCCGGCCAGCAATCAGCAATGCAGCCGATGGCGAAGAGCAACCGGGGATGCATGCAGTCGGGTATTCCTATATTCGATTATTCTAATATGCAGCCGAGTCACCAGAGCATGATCCAGGCGGTCGTCGGGGCCTGCGTCGTGAACCGGCGCCGCGCCAGCCGGACGTGCCCAGGCCTGTGGAGACGCCACCGGGCTCTGTCATGCACGCCGACAGGGCATAAAAAAAAAGCCCCTCCCGTTGCCGGAAGGGGCTTTTTGATCTGGCGCGCCCGGAGGGATTCGAACCCCCGACCAATGGCTTCGGAAGCCACTACTCTATCCGGCTGAGCTACGGGCGCATGAGCGGTGCACGAGCATGGAGGCGGGGCCTCTTTTGCGCGGCGGACGCGCAGTATAGCGGAGTTGGGGGCGGGCGCCCACGTGGGCCACCCAGGGTTCGCTGAGCGGTCCCTGCGTACCCCTTTGTGTACGAGCTTGTGTGGGAGCGCACCCTGTGCGCGACCGCAGCGCAGCGATGTACCTCGTCTCGTGCCATCGCGACCACTGAGGCAACCATGCCAGTCCGCGGTCGCGCACAGGGTGCGCTCCCACAACGGACCGCGACCATTGCTCCACGATGCGATGTGCCGCTCCGCGGCACGAGCCGTCACCCAACCCCTGTGTGGCTGGGAGGGGTGGACGAGCAGGCCCCGCAGGGGTGCTCGACAGGGATGTCGGGCACTTTTCGTCCGGGCAGGGGCCCGGTCGAAAAGCCCGGCCGCCCCTCACGGACTGGCTGGGCAACGCCCAGACAGCGCCACACCGGGGCGCCCTTCTCTTTGGTTACTTTCTGACGCGAAGCTAATCCCTGTGGGACTTGGGCAAGCAAGAGAAAGTGACCCGGCCTTCGGCGGAAGGACGGAAGCCCGCGGCAGGCGAGCCAGGTCGCGATAACGCATTGGCTGATAGCCAAACGTCTGCATTCATCAAAACGACGAACATGCACACCGATGCGAGAAGCCGTCGCGCACAGGGTGCGCTCCCACAAAAGGAATGCACTCCCGCCAGACACAAAGAAGGGCCCGCGATCACTCGCGGACCCCTCCTTTCAACCGGCCCTTCTCCATGAAGGAAGGCCAACCCTCACACCATCAACGCGCCTTCAACAGCTCCGACAGGCGATCGGCCTTGCCGGTGATGCGCTCCAGGTGCGGGTACTTCAGGCCATCGTGGTAATCGATGCGGATCGTCTTGTACTCGTCGAAATTCTTCACCAGCAGTTCCACCGGCTGGTTCTTGTCCTTCGCAGCAGCGGTGACGGCATCCTTGATGGCATCGCTGGAATATTCCTTGCCGTTCACGGCAACAAGCTTCATGCCCGGCGACAGGCCGGCCTTGAAGGCGGGGCCGTCCCACAGCACGTCGGCGATGTCGCCACCCTTGCCCACCGTCACGCCCAGCGAGTAGACGAGATTGACGCCGCCGAGGCGTGCTTCCACGGCCTTGGTCACGGCCGAGGGCTTGTCGTTGTAGACGAGCTTCCAGCCGTTCGCCTCGAAACCGCCGATCAGCGGGCCATGACCGTCAAGGCGGTCGCGCAGGTACTTGGTCCAGTCGTACGGCGTGATGTCGTTGAGCGTCTTCACCACGTCCTCGAACGTGTAGGTGTTGACGTCCCACTCGCCGTTCTTCATGCCGAAGAAGGCCTTGGCGAAGTCGTCGATGGACCGCTTGTTGCCGGTGAGGTCACGCAGCTTGCCGTCGACGTCGAGCCAGATCATCTGGCCGCCCGAGTAATAGTCCTCGCTCATCTGGTAGTTGCGATACGGCAGCGGGCGGCGCATCGCGATGATCGGGTCGTTGGTGGTGTCCTGGATGTTGCGCCACTGCGCGAGGCCAGGGCGCCCCTTGTCATACGTGGCGGCGACGTTGGCCAGCATGTCCAGTGCCTCGTCCTGCTTCCACAGGCCCGAGCGCGCGGCCATCACGTAGCCCCAAAACTGCGTCTGCCCTTCGTACACCCACAGCAGGCTGTCCTGCATGGGCACGTTGAAGTTCGGCGTGGTGAGGTCGGCGCCGCGGCGATACTTGCCGTCCCACGAATGATTGAACTCATGCGAGAGCAGGTCGCGCATGATCACGTTCTTGTCCCACTCGGTGAAATAGCCGGGCCCCACGCCGTTCTCGCTCGAACGGTGGTGCTCCAGGCCATTGCCCGACATCTTGTCGCTCAGCGAGAACAGGAAGTCGTAGTGGTTGTAGTGGTGCGCGCCGTACAGCTTGTACATCTGCTGCACCAGGTTCTGGTGCACCTTCAGCTGCTCGGGCTTGATCTCCAGGTACTTCGGATCGTCCGCCACGATGTTGAGGAATACCGGCGTCTTCGCGCCCGGGTCGAGGTCGACGCGCTTGTAGTACTTGCCCGCGTAGATCGGCGAGTCGACCAGGTCGTCATAGTCGATCGGCTTGAAGCTCACCGTGTCGCCATTGCGCGAGGCCATCTCCAGCGCACTGCCGTACTGCCAACCGGCAGGGAACGTCACGGTGGTCTCGGCCTTGATGCGGCTGGCGAAATAGCCGGCCGGATACAGCGACACCGAATTCCACTGCAGGTTGAGCATTTCCGGCGTCATCACCACGCGACCCTGGCGTGTGTCCTGCGCGGAGAGGAACTGGAATTCCACGTCCACGCTGCTCGCGCCTTCGGGCACGTCGACGTGGAATGCAAACACGTTGAGCGGATCACGCTTCCACGTGATCACCTTGCCGTTCGCCTTCACCACCAGGCCAGCCAGCTTGTCGATCGATCCGGTCGGCGAATGGTTGCCCGGCAGCCACTGCGGATAGAGCAACGTGAGCGGACCCGACTTCGCCGGCAGCACCTCGTGCACGCGGAACACGCGGTGCGCGATGTCGGTCGCGTCGACGTTGATCTTCAACACGCCGTCGAACGGAATGTCCTGCGGCGCAGGCACGTCGGCGAGTGCGGCAAAGCTGCCCAGGCCCATGGCCGAAGCGAGGATGGCGGAAGCGAGACGCGAGGCTTTCAAGAGGTTCTCCTGTGGAAATCGCGCAGCGCGACACGTAGCTGCACGAAACATGAACCTCCGATGCTAGTGCGACAATGCACATCGCACCCCCTGCCATTGGTCATGGCGGTGTCTGAACCTCGCCCATCCCGCGGAATGTCGCACCCGCTGCATGTGCGACGAATGCCCGTATCCTTTCGCCGCCGCGATCCCCACGCGGACCGATGCGTCCTTCCCCCTTAGGCGTCGCATCGGACACAAGAAAATGATGGAGCATTCCATGAACAAGACTTTCATCGCGGCCGCATTGGCCGTCGCCGCCGTTTCGCCGTTCGCCGCCAAGGCCGACGAGGGCAACCAGCTCGACAACTTCTTTGTCGCCGGCAACCTCGGCCAGAGCAACTACCGCGTCGGCGGCATCTCCGACAAGACCGACGCGTTCTACAACGTGCGCTTCGGCTGGCGCTGGAACGGCATCGTCGGCGCCGAAATCGGCTACGCCGACCTCGGCAAGGGCAAGGACAACACCGACTTCGTCAGCACCTGGGCCAAGCCGCGCGTGGCGCAGCTGGGTGTGACCGCCAAGTACAACTTCTACAACAACTGGTACGTCACCGGTCACGGCGGCTACCTGCGTTCGCGCACCACCGCCGGCGTCACCGTGGGCAATGTGTCCGCCTCGGAAAAGAGCTGGAACAACGGCTGGTACGCCGGTGCCGGCGTGGGCTACGACGTCACCAAGAACGTCAGCCTGGCGCTGAACTACGACAACTACCACGTGAAGTACGGCCGCGCCGGCGCCAGCCAGTCGCAGCTCAACACCAACATCGCGGCCTACTCGGCCTCGGTGGAATACCGCTTCTAAGCGGTGCGGTAGTTGGAATAAAAAAACGGCCGCGAAAGCGGCCGTTTTTCTTTTAAAAAGATTTTTCTGTGGGAGCGCACCCTGTGCGCGACAGCCTACGAAGCGGTGACGCGGATTCCTCGTTTGCGCCGAAGACCGCACACACCGTTACATCCACCTCCGAGGTCGCGCACAGGGTGCGCTCCCACAAGGGTGACACGCAGTTCGCCTTACAGCTTCTCCAGCTTGCTGTGCCGCATGCCGTAGCCAAGGTAGATCACCATGCCCAGGCTCACCCAGATCAGGAACACTTTCCAGGTGATCGCCGGCAGCTCGGACAGCAACCAGATCGAGAAGCCGATACCGATCAGTGGCACCAGCGGCACCAGCGGGGTGCGGAAGGCACGAGGCAGCTCCGGCTTGCGCTTGCGCAGGATCAACACCGAGCTGCAGATCACGATGAAGGCCGACAGCACGCCGATGTTGACCAGCTCGGCCACTTTCTGGATAGGCGTCGAACCCGCCACCAATGCGGTAAACACACCGAGCGCGATGGTCGGGCGATGCGGCGTGCCATAGCGCGGATGCACGTGCGCAAACCAGCCCGGCAACAGGCCATCGCGTGCCAGTGCATACCAGATGCGCGATGCGCCCAGCATGAAGGCGAACAGCACGCTGATCAGGCCGAACACCGCCGACACCGATACGGTCAACGCCACCCAATGCAGGCCCAGGCCCTTGAACGCATCAGCCACCGGTGCATCGGTATTGAGCGTGTCGTAGTGCGCGATGCCCGTCAGCACCAACGACACGGCGAGATACATCGCCATCGAAATACCAAGCGACAGCAGCACTGCGCGCGGCAGGTCGCGCTGCGGATTCTTCGACTCTTCCGCTGCCGTGGTGAGCGTGTCGTAGCCGAACACGGCGAAGAACACCACCGCCGCCGCCGTGGCGACACCCGAGAAACCAAA
>Ga0209258_100799_pt1 | contig 18581 bp, 17 predicted proteins | sample Araplaol_mTSA_r2_FD_184281 | JGI IMG/M metagenome (GOLD analysis project Ga0209258, IMG submission 184281) | Arabidopsis root microbial communities from North Carolina, USA - plate scrape CL_Col_mTSA_r2 (SPAdes) (version 2) | ecosystem: Host-associated > Plants > Roots > Endosphere | place: USA...
CCATTAGCTTACTTCTACGAGTAGGCTTATTTGAGTCTGCATTCGTTAGTACTCTGAATCCTTCGACGGAATAAAACTTGACCTTGATTAGCTGGTTTAGCGGATGCCATTGTCTCCTTGTGTTGACTCGCTATCTTCTTTGTTTTGATTACTTTTTTCAGAATGTTTCCGAATAATTTGCTGTTTCATATATTCAGCTTGTTTTATTTCTTCTTCAAATTCGAATTTTTGTAAATATTTTCCCAATTTATAAACTATTATTTGAGTATTTTGTTTATCCATTTTATCTTGTTCAATAAGTTCATGTATTTTCTTTAGATCTTTCTGATAGATCAAATAAACTACAATTCCCAATCTTAAAGCACTTAGAAGCATATATAAAAGCAATGTACCAGATATAATTAGAAGATAAGGGATAGCTGAAGTATAGAGCATCCCAAAAACAGAGTTGAATAAAGAATAAAATAAATACACAAACGATCCAACAAAAGAATATTTGATAAACTTTACTAGCTTGATGAAATTTCCTTTTCTAATTGATGCAAAAGTGGACTCTACTTTTATGCTTCCTAGCAGTGTATATATAGTGAAATAGATACCAATAAAAATAGATGCAATTGTTAAAAATGTACTTTCATTTTTGACCAATGTTTTCCCTACTACTTCACCTATACTTTCAAACCAACTAATTACTATAAATTCTGATGTAATTTGTAGTGCTAATGTGATAATAAATGAAGTACAACAAAGAATCATAATTAAATAATTTTCTATAAACAATGAACGATCCTTCATGACTACCACCTCATATCCATTTTACTCCAAATAACAAAAGGGAACAAGAGTTCCCTTTTGTTATTTTTAATTATTTTCAATTAGTGGTGGTAAATCGACCGCAACAATAATCTCAGTATGTCTCTGACAATATCCACTACCTGGTCGATTATTATTAAAGAAATCTTCAGAAATGTTGGTCGCGATATATTCCCACCCGTTATTATCATCATTATTTAATATAATCCTTTTGAGTATTCCTGCATGTTTCAGATCAACAAATTCTATATTTCCTGTTTGAGGACTACGATACTTCACTTTTACAGATTCAAAAGCATCTGAATCCATATCTAATGTCCTAAGTAATTTAATCAGATCCTCTGCGTTTATTTTGTCTTGCCGATGTCGCCCATTACCAAAACAGATTGTTGCCGTATTTGCCCCAAAACTTTCGTGCGCATCGCGGGATAATTGTAAGAGTTCCCCCAGCAAGCTAACCTCATCTGCATTATCCTCAATTCTCGGCATTGGAATTTGTAAATTCATCTTAAATTCAATATATCTGATATCATCCGAAGCCTGCACATCAGCAAAACCTCTTTCTGGCTCTATTGAGATTAATTCAACTTCCCAAAAATCATTTTCGAATTTAGGTAAAAATGAATCTAAATATGATTGGATATGTGTTGGTCTAGCACCGTAATGATTGTATTCAATTAACATCAGGTACTCATGAGGAATCACAACCACACTTGTCATTTCGAGAACGTCAGCAGTAATGACTTTAGCCTCGTCTGTTCTTTTTTGTCCAGTATATGGTTTTTTCTCTCTATACTTAGCTATTCCGACACTTCTATTTTGAAAGGTATTAACATTAGTCGGATCCGGAGGAATCATTTCTGGTAATGACATTTCTCCAAATCGCAACACTCTAAACTTATCATTCGGATCAGTTAAATACACCCTATCCAAAAAGGTTGACAAATTAATAGTTGTTCTTGTACCGTTGCGTTTAATAAAGCAATTGTAATAATGGATAGTTCTGCTCATGTGATAATTCCCCTTTAAGATCATCTCAATAGGACAATTATACCAGATTTACTTCCAAAAAATCCAATAATATGACATAAGTCAACATAATACTCTAGTAAAATCTTTTGGAATTTGATCTTGCAATGATTTCATCTAATGCTCTTACATCTACGAACCTGAGAAATATAAGGGAGATCGCGACTGTCCGGTTTTACTTAGCCTTGCGAGTTGAGAGCTCAGCCTTCTTATTCTTTTATCATACCATGCGGACCAAGAACCTAGTCCGCAGCGTTGATACTGTGTTAGGAGATGTTTTCACCTTTTTCCCTTAATTTGTTTCAAATGAGCTATACTGCATATTTCACTCTACTATTCCGTAGATTTATCCATCACTCCACCCTATAGTTCATATAAGTAAATGAACCAATATCTCTTTAAAAAATGGCCCTAGAGAACAACTTCAATTGAAATAACAAAATACCGGCAGACTAGGTCTCGGTCTGAAGCCCTAGTCTGCCGGTATTTTTTGTATTAATCAGATATCATCTTGTGTATATGTATTGCCGCACTTTTTACAAGTAAAAACTTGATCGCCAATGCCCAGAGATGTTATTTCCTTATCAGCCGCCACACACTTTGGACATACAATGTGTGAAAAATGACTAGGACAATTAGGGTTTTCACAAAAATACTCTGCTTCTGAACCAATACCACCAATATTTACTTTAGGTTTTCCACAACTTGAACATACCATTTAAATTACCTCCTTAAACTTTTCAATTTCATCTAGAAATATTTTATTTTGAAGGAAACAAGCCAGTTTCAGTGGAACTGAATGCTGAACCCATGTACTTCAAACTTCTCAATCAAAAAGGCTCAGTGCCATTTTTCACAACCATGAGATACTCCTAGTTTAGTTTTCGTCTAACTTTCTGTATTCATGAACTCCGATGGGTTTGTCTGCAGAAATACCTCCCCGGAATCCATCCAACAAACTGGGGCTCCGTTAGCCACGGCTTGAATATTATGTTATATGATAACTTCTTCGAGTCATGATCTCAAATCTAATCATTCTTCACTTTGATATTATTATCTTAGAATCTTCAATGAAGTGTGCCCGTGTGCTTCAAGTAACTAAATTCCATACTGCTCACTGTATGATTTTTTAACTTCCCCCAAAAATTTCTCCCCGTTTTCACGGATTCTTCTTAGTTGAGAAAGAAGTTTTTCTTCTTCAGAGATCTGCTTTTCATAATAATCTTTAGCACATAAACGCGCCATTCTTTCGCGATAACCACTAATTCTTTCCTCAGTAGAATGCTCTGACTTTAACGACTCAGTTATACTTTTTTCCAATTCCTCTATAATTACAATAAAGTCATCTTTACTTCCTTTGATCACGGTTTTCACCCCCTCTCTAAAAGTATATAATTTCACAGGATGTCCGGTCCCTTAGAGCACTTCAAATCCGGGCTCCTACAATTTGAATTTTATAATTTCTTTGGGGCCTCCCTTTTGGATATTTCATCTAACAGAATATTTTCGAGTCTCGCATATGCCTATCAATAATTATCTATTGTACAGGCCAACATCGCCATGTAATTTATACCATTTTTTTAACCACACCTATAAATTATTATCTTTCCTGCCCTAAAACAGCTCTTATATCCTATTCTAAAACAAAAAGACACACCAGCAGCAGAGATACCCCCAACAACTAGCGTGTCTTTTGACTCACCTTTAATTCTAACCTTTTTTCTCTTTGCACCATCTCTATATCTTATCTATTATATTTAAACTGAGGCGTAGCATCAGTTCATCCTAAATCGTTACTCTTTATCACTAATCCCAACAACACCTGCTGGATAAACGCCGAACTTGGCACCGAATACGTCTTGCATAGAGTCAAGCGGCATGAAGAGCTTGACGTCACGACTGGCGTGTCCTTCAACGGCACTCCCCAGTAGAACAAACTTACTTGGTGGATACCGCAGTGAGGCGTAAGTAATGGTTTTATAAAGATTCCACCACCACCCCTACTAACTTAAATCAGCATTATTTTGGGATTCATTAATTGGCAGGCGACTCCTCCTTTACTAACTCGACTATCTCTGCTCCTGCCTGTATTAGGTTTGTATATAATACTGAAATATTATTGGACGATTGACGTCTGTTAACAATTTTTTCATAGTGTTTTATTCTTCTCTCGTCACTGTAGGTAAACAAAACCCTCTGTTTTGCTCTTGAAAATGCAACAAAAAAAGCTCTCTTATCTTCTTCTGAATTGTGTACGAAGTTCCAAAAAGCTGCATCTTCTAGACCCACAAAAATTACAGTATGATACTCAAGACCTTTACTTTTGTGTATAGTCATAATGGGTATGCTGTTATATCCGAGAACATCATTAAGTGCAAGTTCCCAGTTTTTTAAGGCGCGGTACGCACTAGCCAGTTTTTTTGAAAACTCTTTGACCTTTGTGTATAAATACTTTCCTCCTTTATACTTAGGAAACATCGCACAATATTTATCTTCACCAAAAAATTCAAAAACGCTCTTTAGATAAACTTCTAGTTCTCGCCCATTTTTCAAGTTAGGCAAATCCATTTTTAGCTTAGTAATAAAATTAGTTAGTTCACTATCATACTTATAAAATTCTTCCGGTTTATCCGCTATATTCGAGTTTAAGAGTATTAGGACATTAAAAACTGTCTCCCAGGAATTCGGAGCACGATCGTTTATAACTAATGTGAGAATATGAATCAGTAACGTAATACAATCCTCCGAAAGCAAATCTTGAAACTCTTTTTCTACTCGTGCAATTATACCCTTTGCTTTCAATACTGAAATGATCTGCTCAGCATAAATGTCCTCTTGTTGTTTTACAAGTATACAGAGATCTCTGGGGTTTATATCCTTATCTTCTAACCATTCTTTTATTTTCTCAGATAAATAGTCCGCCTCTTGTAGATGAGTTTTGAACTTCCATATTTGACATACCCCGGGAGGTGTTTTCCCATCTGTCATCATACTAGAATATTCAACTACTGATGAAAGAGGATCCAGATCCCTTGCAAGGTAATTTTGAATATCTATCAAAAATGGAACAGAACGATGATTTTTTATTAAGCTCTCTTCTTTTGAAGAAAAGTCATTTTTAAACTCTTGGAACGCATTAGGTAAAGCACCGGCCCACCCCATTATTCGTTGCTTATCATCACCAACTGCTGTTATGACTGTCTTTGAATGTTGGAAAATTTGTTTTAACATATCATATTGAACATTTGTCGTATCCTGAAATTCATCTAAAAACAAGTGGCTATACGTGACTTTTAGGGCATTTTTAATCATGGTGTTTGTACGTGTTAGATATTCAACCAATCTCGTAATCATTGAAAATGTGAGAGTTGCGGGAAACCCTTCCGAACCCTTTGGCATAAGCCCCCATAAATCATTAGCTAACAAACTGTAGACGTCATTTACGTTATATGTAGACGGCAACGGTAATCGTGCTTTTCCTAGGTAATCCATCAGTGTGCCATAACTTAATTTGCGAACTGGATATTGTTCTTTAAAATAAGGCACCACCAACTTCTTCAATTCATTTTTATCAGTTACAATTTCATAGTCTTGAACTGGACGATACACGGCTTCAATGCTATTTCGGAAGTGGTCGAGTAAATGTTTTGCAAAGGAATCATATGTACGCGATTCGAATCTCTGACTTAGTTCATTACCACATCTTTTTCTCACTCGCTCTGATAGATTTGCAGCTGCATCCACTTTAAAACTAATTGCAAGTATTTTTTGCGGTGGGGTGCAAATTCCTGTTTGAAGCAAGTAACTTGCCCGTTGGGCAAGCAACTCTGTTTTCCCCGCGCCAGGACCAGCTACAACCATAGTGTTTTCTACGCTCTTGACAACCCTATCCGCTGCGGACTCTAATTCAATACCATCTGTTGGCATCCATTCTCCCGGTTTAACAAATATCATAGTATTCCCTCAAGTTGAATCTGTTCTTTTTCACTTTTGCCAAGGATTGCTTTAACGGCGTTCAGTACGTTCATAAGTGAAGTTGGACATTTATCCAAAAAGTCATTGGGTTCAATTAGTGCTAACGCCTCCAAGTGTGTACTAGGTTTACTCCTACCCAAAAATAAATTATTGTACCAGACCATTAGTTCTTTCTGTTCGGTGGTATAACTATTACCAAATCCAGTTTCATTCTTTTTTTTCTTCAAAGTTGCGTTTATTCCATTGAATACCGCCGCATCATATCCGGATCGGTCTACAGTTTTATCAGGAATATCCGGCCCATTTTCAGGGATAGATTTATATACATCAGTAAACGACTCTAACATGAGCAAATCAATATCTAATGGAGCTGAAAAGAAAAAATTATAGGATTCCAGCTTTTTTATCCATTTATCCATTTCTGTCAAAGAGTTTGGACCACTTGGGTCATCTATGGTACGTTTATGCATTTCATCTAGGATACTCTCTGGATATGGTGTGCCATCAATTGTTAATAATTCAGTTTTATCTGTATTTATTTCTATTAGTTGTTTAAATGCGTACTTGATTCGACTCCATCCACCTGTACCCCGTTCCCTGTCAAGATCAAGTAAAGTGACAAAAGGAATATCTAATTGTTTTAGCAATCTCCAAAAGTGGTTGACAAATCTGCCACCTAAAGGAACTACTGACACTGTCTCGTCATCAAGAGCAATATTCCCCACTTCCATTAAGCGGGGTATAATTAATTCTTCGCTATCCCCTTCCCCAAGTATAACAAGTTGAGCGAAATAGAGTTCTGGATATGCTCTTACAGCTTCTTTTACATATTTTAGAGCTAAATCACTATCACTAGGTAAGGTAATTGCACTTACTGCGGTGCTTCCAATATATTCTCCAGTAATTGAAATTTTCACATGACGGATCTCTTCGGGATTGATTCTTTTAACAATCGATGGACTGTGAGATGTAAGGAGAACTTGTGCATTACTAATCTCAGATATCTCTCTAAGATTTTTAGTCACTCTACCTAAAAGATGAGGTGAGATATGATTTTCCGGTTCCTCAACAGCTAAAACAGTCAAAGCTGTAGGGATTTTTTTCGGAAGGAATTTGCCTTTATCATCGTTAATAATTTTCTGTTCAATACTCAATAAAGTAGAAACTAAAGACAAGTAAAAGAGCGAACGAAGTCCGTCACCTAATTTATCAATTGAGTAGTTAGTAATATCCTCAGTAGGGGAGAATTGTACATTGATGTTTTTGAGCATAGACTCCAATGATGTCTCATTAAATAATATTTCCGCGTTCGCATATCGTGTATCACGATGATATTTACTCCAGGCAGACTTGACTTCATTTCGTATTTCTTGCAATCCACCGACACTACCTAAATACTGCTCTAATGGTAGAATAGTCTTTTGAATTTCCTTGTTAGTGTCTTCAGGCCAAGCTATACTTTTGACTAACCGCCATAAGATTGTACCAGATGCTAGTTTTAATTGATTAGCCGGTTCTCTTACAGCTGGAACATATATCATCTGAATTAATGCTCTCTCATTAGCTGGTAAAGGTTTATAAGAATCATCTTTTTCCTCATCACCATAAGGTACCACGACATAGCAAAGTTTGGGGTCAATTTCTCCGTCAGGTGTTACACTTTGAGTCCACTTGGCTTCGAGACGTATTCTTAAATATGGTACTTCTTGAGGTTTTCCAGTCATCATTTGCCTAAAGAATGATGGTACAGTTTGTACTCCTTCACCTTCTGTTTGCAATTCAGGAAACTCTATCTTTGCTTCTATTCTGAGTAATCGATCTTCTGTGACTTCATCGGGTTTTATATTAGGAGGTACGTGAAAATCGCTTTTATGTATTGTTCTCTCCTTAGAATTTACGCCAAATAATTTTAGTAAAGCCTGAATTAATGCAGTTTTTCCACTACTATTTGAGCCAATTATTGTTGTTAAACGATCTAGATTTAAAGTTATTTCTTGATCACCAAAGCATCTGAAGTTTTTAATTCTCAGTTCAGTTATATTCATGAGATTTACCCCTTCCTAATTATTGGTCATTGTTTCCACATATTACTTTAATTTCGTTCTATAAAGCAACAAGGTCTATCACATCAGATTAATTAATAGAGGACGAAATTGTTTAAAAAAGAACCACTAAAACCAAAGGTATTAGACGGCTCTTTGTCACATTATCCAACGTTTTCTTTCAATACTTGATCACTAAATTTTTACTCTACTTATGATACGGTTTACCGTACTGCATTTAAACACAAAGTACAGTTTTACCAATAAAGACATGGAGTGGTTTCTCTATGTTACGTATCTAAAAATCATGTGGGTCAGCCCATTCAAAATCGTCAATTGAGAGTTCTTCTCTTCTTTGCAGAGTTAAGTAAAAATGCTTAATCGCATCTTCTAGTGCTTCTTCAATTGTTAATCCGTTACCGCCAATCCAATCGGGTGTACATCTAACTCGCTTATGACTGCAACATTGACTTGACCGAATAACGTACCTGTTTTAGAGTTTTCCTTTACTTTTACTTTCATTTTTGCAAAAGGAAGTGAATGACGACCCCCTCTCCGCAACAGTCTTTTCGATGTATGATATTCCTCCATGGCTCACGTCTTTCCAAAAAATGTCCATCATCCCCTTATACGCTTAATCCCAATTCGTATATTAGATAATCGCCTTGTTCGATTTTCATCGTTTTCTTCTCATGGTGATAGTCCCATCCATGTTCTATTGCATATCTAATTAGTCGTTCACAATTTATCGGTTTATGATAGTTAAAATGCCAACTGCCTTTCAATGTAAAAAGCACTTCAAAGAATGAAGTTTTTGATGAATATATTCTAAGGCTAATAAATTCGTTACTTGGTATTTCGTTAATAACGCAGTGAAATAGAGAATCATTGACCGTAATCTTTTTAGTTGCCTTGCGAAATGGTTTCAATACATCACCTTCTTAGAATCGTGCTTATTCTCTTCAATCGACTGCATCACACTTATCAAATATCATTTCAAAGTCACCTTTGATTATTAGATGTTCAATTACTTCTTCAATGCGATTACGACTACATTCATCCACAAGAATCATGTCACTTCCCCAAAAGTAATTGCCATGTAGGCACTCCCCAGTTTGCTTATTCTTTTCAGCTAGCGTTTGTATGTTCTTATATGTGAAGAATGAAGCAACCCATCTTGAGCCGTCTTCAAATGTAACGATTGCTTCTGTATTATCATCATGTATGTTCCATTCTCTTCTGCCCATTGTTCAGCTTCAATCCGAATGGAATTCTGTATATCTTTCATGAACAAACTCCTCTACTATCCGATAAATTATTCTTTTGTCAGCATACATGAACTGTTCCTTGACTCTCCCCTTAGAGATGACTTTGCAATCTTGGTACGATTCAGCGTGAATGATCTTCAATTTTCCTACCTGTTAGTTTTTAAGTATCAATGAGCTGATTATAATAATTTTTACAGATTTTTAGCTGTATCTTGATCAGTTATTTGCGAATTCCACAAATACCCAACACCAATTATCTACCGCACAGCTCGATAAGACCATGAAATTGTTACCATTTATTCGAATTAATTATTAGTATTCATTATCTTTTCACCGAAAATAGCCCTCACATCCTATTCCAAAACAAAAAGACACGCCAGATACTAGGGACATCCCCCCTAACAGCTAGCGTGTCTTTTGACTCACCTATAATTCTAACCTTTTATCTTCTCTTGTACTTTCTCTATATCTATTTATCTCTTTAATCTATTTATATCTAAACTGAAGCGATAGCCTCAGTTCATCCCTATTATTCACTCTTTATCACTAATCCCAACAACGCCTGTTGGGTCTACACCGAACTTGGCGCCCAAGACGTCTTGCATGGAGTCGAGTGGCATGAAGAGCTTGCCGTTCTTCACGACTGGTGCTTCCTTCAGCTCGACGAACATTTTAGCAACAGATGCTTTCTTGTCGCCTTCTTTCAGCGCAATCCATCTCGCTCCGCGCATGAACTCGTATGCGCCAGTCTTCTCGTTCTTCTCGACCTTGTAGCCCAGCGCCTTGCCGATCTCTTCGATTGGCACCATGACATTGTGTTCAGTCGTGAATACTTCTTTCGATATCTCGCCAAGACCTTCACCGTTTACGACAAGCACCCAGTGCATGCCGCCGAAGGAGTCCTGTGGAGTTTGGTTTGGATCTTCTTTCCCTTCCGTACCTTCACTAATACCGATTACGCCAGTTGGATCGATGCCGAACTTCACGCCGAAGACGTCGCCGAGGGAGTCAACTGGCATGTACAGCTTGCCGTTTTTAACTGCTACAGCTTCCTTCAGTTCAACAAACATTTTGCCTACAGATGCCTTTGTGTCGCCTTCCTTCAACGCAATCCACTTCGCTCCGCGTGTGAACTCGAAAGCGCCAGTCTTCTCGTTCTTCTCTATCTTGTAACCGAGTGCTTTGCCGATTTCTTCAACAGGTACCATGACGTTGTGTTCGGTTGTGTATATATCCTTCTTATCTACGCCAAGTCCTTCGCCATTCACAACAAGAACCCAGTGCATGCCGCCGAAGGAGTCTTGCGGGGTTTGATCAATTTGAAGGATATCAATATGCCCATTGGCGTCCATCGTCACGCCTGCATGCAGCACATCCGTTACAAATTGCAGTGGAACATAGATTTGCTTATCCTTGAGCAATGCTGCTTTTCCAAGTTGAAGGACATCCTTCGCTTGCCCATACTCATCCTTGTTCAACACGGCCGTAACCTTCTTGTCTCCCTTAACCGCAGTGATCGATTTGTCTTTGTTATTCCAATCCAGCTTGTAGCCCAGTCCTTCTGTTACCGTACGGATTGGTACGAGAATATGGTTGCCGTCCACCTTCACTTGGCTGGATACTTTTTTACCGTTAATGGTTACCGATGTTTGAGCGCTGACGTTATGTACCCATTTTTTATCCAGAGAAACACCACGTGTTGTCCCAACAATGTCGCCCTTCTCGTTATATACGAACTGCTTCACATATTTGTCGTAGAAATTCGTGCCCAGGTCTTTCACTTCCATGTTCGTTGCAACAGCCTTCGTGTCGACTGGTTGTGTCGCCGGGGCTGCATACGCTTGTGCGCCCATCAATCCAAGAGCTAAAGCTACGGTAGTTGCAATGGTTGTCTTCTTCATCTGTATCTACTTCCTCTCGAATGGTTCGTTGTGTGGTGACGCATTGCGCAATGATATCTCAGCTGATTCACACACTCAGACGGGGCACTCGATCAAAAGGTTGCATTAAAGATCTGCTCCATTTTTTACTAAACCGCTTGTCCATAATCACATATATGCATGTACTAGACCATGGTTCATCCTAGCGATTTACGACAGCATGCCTGTCATCGCCCAAATCCAGATCCCTGCGAATCCGAGCACAATCCCGATTAAAAACAACATAAACAACTCCGAACCTAAAAGCCTTTTCACCATGCTCCCGACCAAGGCCACGATCCCGATAACGCAACCGATAAACAACACGATCATGAAAGGTCGAGTCAAAAACATATCCTGAACGGAGGGCTGCAGCAGCAAATAATAACTTCCCCCACCGACCAGTACTCCCACTGCGAAAAGGAATGCCAGCAGTACACAAACCGTTGATTTTCTCATGGCCGCTACTCTCTACTTATCCTGGCTAGGCCAGCTCTTCTTGAGCAATTTCCGTCTTGCGTCCGCGCGAGTTCACGATTGTGATGCTGATCGCGTCGTATCCATTGCGCTTCGCCTCATCGAAATCGCATTTTTCCCCGCTAATCAGCTCCAACTTCCCGTCCTCATCCACTTCTTCTTCGAATTCCTCGTCCCAGTCGACATTGTAATAGACGGTTACGAATACTTCGAATACATCCTCTCCGTCCCCATCGACATAAGGAAGCAGCGGCTTCCGTTCATTATGCTGCTCCACAGTATACGTATCGCACAGCATCGCATCATATCCATGCTTGCATCCATCGAACAGCACATAGCGCTTCCCCGTTGCTGGATCTTCAGCAAGAATGAGCGGTGGTGCAAAGTCCGTCGACGCTATCAGATCATCGATAAGCTCCCCATAATAGAAAATATGGAACTTCCTCGCTCCACCATCAATAGACAGCCTTCCTGTCCATTCTACCTCGTGCCATGCCGCAGGCTTCTCTGGGATTGCAATGCCTTCCAAATAAGCAGGGCCTTGTCTGCATTCATTCTGATTCGTCACTATCCTCACGTCCTGTCTCGTGTCATCACGATCGTTACAATACGATTATCATCGTCAACCTTTAGCTTTACCGTAATATCTAATTTATCCTTGAACAGCTTCGTCACATTGATGTAACGATCGACGGCCTCCGTAGTTCCCCCACCTGCCGATGTCCGCGACATGCCAGCATGAATAATATCCTTCACATAATCCGTGTCCATGGGAGCGGACGGATCATAGGTATATACATGATTTCCTTTGTCATCGAAAAATTCATACATATTCGTGTAGTCATTGGCATTTTCAAACTTCGGAACTGTTTTGATATACGCATGTACACGCTCGTTATCATACTTAATTTTGCCGTCTAAAAAGGGATTCTCCTCAGAGGACTTCACCTCATATTGGCCATACGCCAGCATAAACAATTCATCCAAGTCTCCTGTATCTACCTGATAATAAAACTGCCGCTCTTCTCCCTTCTTATCCATTGCGGAATTAAAGTTAAGAAGAGGCCATGCATTATACCTTTTGCCGTCCTTCTCAATCGCTAACGCATACTTGCTTAAGACGACCTCGCCTTGAAACACACCAAATGATCGGCCAATAAAGTAAGCAGGAATGCTCAGAATAACAATAATGACTAGTGCAATGGTCAATTTAAGCTTGAGTTTACTCATGATGCCTCCTTATCCAATTACATATCTATACGCTGCAGCTTATGAAGCAGCTTCACGATAGCTTCTCGGTTCTTCGCTTCTTTCATATATTTGGGCACCGAGTGTGAAGCCGTGCGCTTGATGACAGCAGCTGGCTTCTCACGCAGTTCTGCCGATATGTAGCTGATCAAATAATTCAGATGCTCTCGGTTGGCCGCCCATACCGGTTTCCCACGGAAATAATCCAAGTAGTACAGCTCCAATTGAAAGATCGGATCCCGTTCATTTCGAAAATCCAAGTAGCAGCCTGAATAGGCCGCAATCTTACGTATAGGCACTTGATTCACAGATGAGCAATGCGGGCATGCGATACGCACTGCCTTATGGGTCTGCTGCTTGTGATCGGTAACCTCTTCATTGAACCATCTCTCGCACACTGCACACACGCCGCTGGCTGTGTACCGATAATCTTCGGGTTCCTTCTCCTTATGGAAGCATACAGTGCAGTTTACTACGACTCCCTGCTCCCCTTGAGAGATGTGGGCCAAACCAGTGCATTTCGGGCACTTCACGGCAACCTGCTCATTCCGACGCAATATCGCATAAAATCCAAAAGGAAGGCCAAGGGGATCTATAAAGCGCTCCATGTTGTCGTTCTCCTCCCGCTTTTTTACCAAATCATTACCAAGTATAGGTATTATACGATGAACAATCAATGGACTACCTGATTATCATTACAGGTCTTACGTCCCATTTCTGTTCGATTACTCACAACTAGCTGCCCATACCCACACATGCGACATTTCATTTGCTAAATCTACTCATAAAAGCGAATCTTATGACCTACTGCTATTCAGGCTGGACATAGGCGTATCAAAGATCGCAATAAGGGTGATTTACAAAATATACAAGTCTATTTGATTCTCCAATTACATTTATTTACACAATCGCTAACAATCTTTGACTACAATAAAAATGTAAATTACATACTTGGTTGGAGGGATTTCGGTTGAATAAAATGTTACGCAAGTCGCTGGTAACGACACTGGCACTTCTCATGCTGCCATTCGGAGCAATGCAATCCGATGCAGTACTCGCAAAGAGCGCAGCGAAGCCACAGCCCACTTCGAAAAATCTCATCGTCCTTATCGGTGACGGCATGGGACCTGCTCAAGTATCTGCCGCACGAATCTACTCCAAGAACAAGCTGAAGCGTCCATCCTTATATATGGACAGCCTGTATGTGGGCCAAGCAACAACGTTCGCTGACAAGGGCGAAGACGGGGATACGATCGTATCCGGTGAAGTAACAGACTCTGCATCTGCAGGTACTGCATTTGCAACAGGCAACAAAACATATAACGCTGCAATCAGCGTATCGAATGAAGATATCTCGAAGCCATTCGCTTCCGTAATCGAAGCTTCCAAGGCTGTTGGCAAATCAACTGGTCTTGTAACGACAGCTCGTATTACACATGCGACACCTGCGGTATATGCATCCCATGTTCGCAATCGCGACAATGAAAATGCTATCGCATCCCAATATTTAGAGTCAGGTGCAGTTGACGTTCTGCTCGGAGGCGGCAAGCGTCAATTCGTAAGCAAGCAGGAGAAAGGCAAGCGCGAAGACAAGACAATCATCCCTGATTTCGAGAAAAAAGGCTATAAAGTTGTATACGACAAAAAGGGCCTGCAATCGTTAACTTCGAAAAACGGCAAGGTTCTTGGCCTCTTCCACGACTCCCATGTGGACTACGTACTCGATCGCAAACCTGAGACACCAAGCCTTGCAGATATGACATCTGCAGCAATCAAGTCTCTCTCTACGAATCCAAAAGGCTTCACCATGATGATTGAGGGCGGACGTATTGACCATGCAGGCCACGCGAATGACCTGGGCGCCATGATTCAAGAGACGCTTGATTTCGATGCAGCTGTGAAGGTTGCTCTTGATTTCGCGAAGAAAGACGGCAACACTTCCATCGTAATTACAGCCGATCATGAGACAGGCGGCTTCTCTCTGTCCCGTGACAACATCTATGAACTGAATGTAGATACTTGGGACAAGCAAAAGATCTCCTCTGAGCTTCTTGGGCCTCAGCTTGCAAAAGCTGCATCCACTGACGAAGTGAAGGCGTTAATCAAGAAGCATACGGGCTTCACTGATATCACCGATGAAGAAGCTCAATACATCATGCAAGGCGACGGTTCCTCCTATAAGCAAGAAGGCGCATTCAACCAGGTGATGGCGAAGCGCTACTTGGTAGGCTGGTCAGGACACGGCCACTCTGCGGTAGATGTAGGCGTATGGGCGTATGGTCCAATTACGGAATATGTAAAAGGCCAAATTGATAACACAGCAATTGCGACAAGCATCGCGAAAGTGCAAGGCTTGGATCTGAAGAAGGCAACGGCCGAGCTGCAAAGCAAGCACTTGTATCCAAAATTTATGGTAACCCGTGATGGAAAGGTTCTCTTCCCTGCTGTGAAGCTGGCACAAGCATTGCAAATTAAAGTAACGAATGATAGCGCATCGAAAACGACTACATTTACGAAAGACAAGGCGACTTTGAAGGTTAAAGACGGATCTTCCGTTACATTGAACGGCAAAGCGGTTTCGATTCCAGCAGAATTGGATCGCAATGTCCTCTACTTGGATCTTGACGCATTCAGCAAGCTGACTGGCAAAGCATTGAAGTGGGATTCCTTGTCTGAGCGCGTAATTTTGAAATAATCAAATCAATTCGAATGAGAACGGGTGGGGTGACAGTGTCATCCTGCCCTTTCCTTACTAAATGAGGTGATTCTATGATACAGCTTCATCAGGTACGCAAGTCCTATCGGAATCAACAGCAGCTTCTTCCCATTCTCGATATTCCACATTGGCATGTTGCACAAGGAGATCGAATTGCGCTGCTTGGCCCAAGCGGCAGCGGCAAGAGCACTTTGTTGTACCTGCTGTGCGGCGTACTCGCTCCAGATGAAGGAACCTGTAAGGTTGGCAATGAGCCTCTGCACCAGATGACAGAACTGGAACGCGACCACTTTCGTGCGAAGCATGTGGGCATTATTTTTCAGGACTTCCATCTCATCTCTTCCCTATCTGCGAAGCAAAATATTGAGCTGGTTTACGATGGCAGCTTGCATGGACGGGCACGGCATTCGCATATTCAGCAATGGTTCGAGCGTGTCGGCTTACAGGATCGTATGAATCATCTTCCAGGGCAGCTGTCGAGAGGTCAACAGCAGCGGGTTGCGATCATTCGTGCCCTTATTAATCGCCCTTCCCTTCTCCTAGCGGATGAGCCAACCGGAAGTCTCGATTACGATACGGCACAATATACGATGAATCTCCTGCTCCAACTGGCGCAGGAAGAAGGTTCAACCTTGCTGACAGTCACCCATGACCAGCACTTGGCTTCACAGTACCCGAAGCAGCTTCATATCTCCGCCATTAACCGGCTTGCTGTACATCCTTACCCGGCTGAAAAGAGCAGTATGAACAGCAGGCGGCTTATGGAGGGAGCAGCAACATGAGCGTGTTCCAACTATTGTGGCGCAACATGATGCATCGGAGGACGCTCTCCCTCCTTACCATTGTATCGATTGCGATTACCATCGCACTGCTGCTCGTACTCCTTCAGGTTCGTGCGGGAATCGAGCACGGTGCTGAGAAGGGCTATGGCCCCTTCGAATTAACACTCGGTTCCAAAGGAAGCTCCACGCAGCTTGTGCTGAATACCTACTATCGAGTCGGCACTCCTGCCCAGAACATCCCTCAACAGGTTCTGCATGATGTGCTGAAGGAATCAGAGGTTGCTCATGCGTATGCGATGACGGCTGGCGACTCCTATCAAGGATATCCAATCGTCGGCATGGATGCAGCCTACTTCTATACGCGCTATGGCGATCAAACGATGAAGGCTGGCGGCATGTATACGAAGACCGGTGAAGCCGTCATTGGCTCGCATGTGGCGAGTCAGCTTGGTCTTCGTGTTGGCGATACGTTCCACGGCAATCATGGCCTAGTAAATGGCGGCAGTCATTCCTTCGACAACTCTCCTAAGGAGAATTCGGAGGTAACACCTAATGATCAGCATGAAGAGGCACATTCTGAGCAGCAAGCAGAAGCAGTAGGATCGGAGCATCATAATGAGTCCGACGAACCGAATCACGATCATGAGCACTTCGAATATCGAATCGTCGGCATTCTTCCTACACTCGGAACAGCGGACGATCGCGCTGTCTTCACGACACTCGATTACGCATGGCATGTACATGGCATTACAAATGTAGAAGATAAGATGATTACAGCCATTCTCGTTCAACCGAAGTCCCTGCTCGGCGCACAAGCAATCAAGAACAAATTCAATCAGCGTGCCGATGTGCAGGCGGTATATACGAGCAAAGCCGTAGCGGATGTCGTCAATGTAGTGGATCGCGGAACGGAGCTCGTGCAGTTCGTATCGCTCCTCTGTGTTCTGCTGGCCGCAATCACCCTCTTGCTATCGCTCACGTCCGTCGTGACAGAGCGCAAGAAAGACGTCGGTCTTATGCGGCTAATTGGCAAGTCGCGGTTATATGTATGGACGATCTTGATCGGAGAAGGCATGTTCCTAACGGGAATTGGCGCCATGCTTGGCTTATTCCTTGGGCATCTCGCCACATCGTTTAGCGCAAGCTCCATCTTGGAATGGAGCGGTGTACATGTCGATGCGCTCCGGATTGCACCAGGAGAGATTCAGCTAGTTCTTGGTGCGCTAATAGTAGGATTCCTTGCATCAATCGGCCCTGCATGGAAGGTATACCGGGTTGATCCATTGCAGCTGTTCCGCAGTTAGCCAATACCAATATTTTTACCGAGAAAGAAGGCGAATAGCTCATGAACACACTTTATCGAAACACTATATTATGTTCCTTGATCAGCCTAACCATAATAGTGGCTGGGTGCTCATCACAACCAGCAACAGATGGAGCAGGCGCACCGCAATCATTTGCGGCAGCAGCTGCATCGTCCAGTACGCAAACGAGTACCACACCCGAGGCAAGCGCTGTACCCGGAACCGGAAGCACACAAACAACCAGCACTGGCAGTTCTTCTACTACGAATGTTTCGACAGTCGGTTCTGCTAGTTCTTCGAATCATGCTGCGGATAATAAAAATAAAGCAGAGACAGGCGATGCTGCCACGAAGGGGAATCCTGTCACCCCCACTTCTACAAGGAAATCCACACAACAAGGAGACCAATCATCAAGTTCTGCTTCCTCACCCGTTAGTGCAACCAATGGGGCAGCAGTTGAGCATAAGCAAGAACCGAATCCAAACGCTACTCCAGAACATCAGTCTGGGCAAAAATCGGCAGTACAGGCACAGGATAAGCAGGCTTCAAACGTAACAAAACCAGTGGACGCAGCGGAAACAACGAAATCCAAAGAAATCGTTCAACCAACTGCTGCTGCTTCAAACAACAACAAACCAAGCAGCGGCAACCGTTCACAGATCAGCGATAAGACGGACTCAGGCATATCATCACAGACAAACGGAAAGGCATCTTCAAGCATTTCCGTCAAAAAAAATACCAACAGCAATAGTAATAGTAATAGTAATAGTAAAGTCAATGCCAAAAGCAGTAGCACTAGCAAAGAAAATACCAACAGCAGTGGCACTAGCTCCAGCAAAAATAATTCCAACAGCACCACCGGCAGTAACGCCAATAAAGCGAATTCCAGCACCACTGCTTCAAAATCGAAGCCTGCTTATTCGAGTACGCTGCAGTGGTCCGAATTTTTCGATAATGAGAAGCAAAACACGCCGTCGGACAAATTCTGGGATCTCTCCGGTCAGCAGG
>Ga0209258_100800_pt1 | contig 18555 bp, 17 predicted proteins | sample Araplaol_mTSA_r2_FD_184281 | JGI IMG/M metagenome (GOLD analysis project Ga0209258, IMG submission 184281) | Arabidopsis root microbial communities from North Carolina, USA - plate scrape CL_Col_mTSA_r2 (SPAdes) (version 2) | ecosystem: Host-associated > Plants > Roots > Endosphere | place: USA...
TCGCCGCGGTCCTGATCGCCGCCCTCGAGGGGGCCGCAGTCGTCGGCGGCGTCTCCGCACTCTCGGCGGCCCTGGCCAACGTGGGCGTGCCGCACCACCAGGCGCTGCGATACGAGTCCGACGTGCTCGCCGACCGCTTCCTGGTCATCGTGCACGGTACGCCCGACGACGTGGCCGACGCCCGACGCATCCTCGATGCCCGGGCCGCGGCGCACGAACTGCCGTTCCACCAGGCGGCCTGAGATCATGACCGCTCCCAGGCATTGGCAGGATCCGTCGAGCGCCGTGGCCGGGCTGGCGATCCTCGTCTCGCCGTGGCTGGCCGGCTATGCGATGGTGCAGCCCGCCGTGGCCAATGCGGTGATCGTCGGCACCTGCCTGGTGGTCGTCGCCATCGCGGCCGCGGTCATCGGGCGGCCGTGGGTCGAGTGCGGCATCGTCGGCCTGGGCGCGTGGATGCTGGCCTCCCCGTTCGCGCTCTCGCTCGCCGACGCCGCGTCGATCCGGGTGGCCGTGGGGATGGGCCTGCTGGTCCTGCTGCTCGGCGCGGCCGCGCTGGCGGCCGAATGGCGCGCCCGGGCCAGGGCGCGGGGCGCGTCGCCGGCCTCCGCCGCGCGGTGAGCGGTCCGCCGTCGCAAGGCGGTCCTGCGATGCCTCCGGGCGGAGCGTCCCGGGCGACTCGGTGGGCCCTGTCGAGATGACGCAGGGCGCGCGATGGCACGGCGCCCGGCCTGCCGGACCATGATGTCCGGCGGCCCCGGCACGAGCCTTGCCGTTCGACGCCTCTACGCCAATCATGGGTGACAGGTGTCTCCTCCCGTCCAGGTCGCACGCATCGCCAGACGGTTGACCGCGGCGGCCTGCGTGATCGCGCAGGCCTCGCTGGTCACCGCGAGCCCGGGCGACTGGCCCATGGCGGCGCATGACGACGCCAACACGCGCTACAGCCCGTTGGCGGAGATCACGGTGTCCAACGTGGCCAGGCTGCGGCCCGCCTGGAACTTCTCGACCGCGACGGACAAGGGCGAGGAGGGCGCGCCGATCGTCGCCGACCGCGCGATGTTCGTCGTCACGGCGTTCCCGAACCGCGTCCTCGCGTTCGACCTGTCCGGCGCCGACCACAAGCTGCTCTGGACCTTCGACCCCAAGGGCAACCCCGGCGCGCGTGGCGTCGCCTGCTGCGACGTCGTCAACCGCGGCGCGGTCTATGCCGACGGACGCCTGTTCTTCTGCACGCTCGACAACCAGGTGCTGGCCCTCGACGCCCGCACCGGCAGGGAGCTCTGGCGCAAGAGCCTGGGCGAGTTCTCGACCGGCCAGTCGATGACGATGGCGCCGATCGTGGTGCGCGACAAGCTGCTGGTCGGCAACGATGGCGACGACTTCGGGGTGCGCGGCTTCATCGCCGCCCTCGACGTCGCGACGGGCACGGAGCGCTGGCGCGCCTGGAGCACCGGCCCGGACGCCGACGTGCGGATCGGCCCCGGCTTCGCGCCGTTCTATGCGGCCGATCGCGGCAGGGATCTTGGCGTCTCCACCTGGCCGCCGCAAGCTTGGCAGATCGGCGGCGGGACGGTCAGCGGCTGGATCTCGTACGACGCGCAGCTCGATCTCGTGTACCACGGCACCGGCAGCCCGGCGCCGCGCAACCCGGTCCAGCGTCCCGGCGACAACAAGTGGACGAGCACGCTGTTCGCGCGCCGCCCCGATTCCGGCGAGGCCGTGTGGGCCTACCAGACCAGCCCGCACGACCGCCATCGCTACGACGGCGGCAACGAGAGCGTGCTGGTCGACCTGGCGATCGGCGGCCGGATGCGGCATGTCCTGCTGCATCCCGATCGCAACGGCTACGTCTACGTGATGGATCGCGCCACCGGCGAGCTGCTGTCGGCCGATCCCTATGTCCTGGTCACCACCTCGCACGGCGTCGACCCGGCCACCGGGGCGCTGCGCTACGACGCGGGCAAGGAGCCTGGCATCGACCGCGTGGCGCGCGAGATCTGCCCCGGTTCGGCCGGCGCCAAGAACTGGCAGCCCAGCGCCTGGTCGCCGCGCACGGGCCTGCTGTACCTGCCGCACCAGAACCTGTGCGAGGACGCGAGCCTGTACGAGGTCGGCCATGTGAGCGGCACGCCCTACCTCGGCGCGCAGGCCCGGATGCATGGCGCGCCCGGCGCCCGGCGCGGCGAACTGGCCGCCTGGGATCCGGTCGCGCGGCGCAAGGCGTGGACGATCGGCGAACGGTTCCCCGTCTGGAGCGGGGCGCTTGCCACGGCCGGCGACCTCGTGTTCTACGGCACGATGGATGGCTGGTTCAAGGCGGTCGACGCGCGCAGCGGCAAGGAGCTGTGGAAGTTCCGGACCGGCTCCGGCATCGTGGGGCAGCCCGTGTCCTTCACGGCTGGCGACGGGCACCAGTGCATCGCCGTCCTCGCCGGCGTCGGCGGGTGGGCGGGCCTGGTCGTCTCCAACGACCTGGACACGCGCGACGACACGGCCGCCGGCGGCTTCGTCGCGGCCATGAAGGACCTGCCCGCGGTCACGTCGCGAGGAGGCATGCTCTATGTCTTCCGTCTGCCGTAGGGCCGGCGCCGCGACGGCGCTGGCGGCGGTCCTGCTCGCCGTGCCGGGATGCGAGCGCGAGGCGCGGCGGTTCGACAAGGTGCCCGTCGCGCCCGACGCGCGCGCGCGGGCCGGCGCGCTCGCGTCGTTCACGGCCGGGCCGCCGGGCCGGGGCCTGCGGGAGCGCGCCGCCGCGGGCGGCTACGACGAGCGCAGCGCCTGGACGCTCGCCCAGGGCAAGCGCTGGTACCGCTGGTTCAACTGCATCGGCTGCCATGCGCAAGGCGGCGGCGGCAGCGGGCCGGCGCTCATGGACGCGGGCTGGACCTACGGCAAGACGCCGGGCGACATCTTCACCACGCTCATGGACGGCCGCCCGAACGGCATGCCGGCCTTCCGCGGCCGCATCCCCGAGGAACAGGCCTGGCAGATCGTCGCCTACGTGCGCTCGCTGTCGGGCCTGGTGCCCAGCGACGCCGCGCCCAATCGCGGCGACGAGCTCCACGGCGCCGAGCCCGAGGAGCTGCGCGAGCCCACGCGGCCCGAGGACAAGCGGTGATGAGCGACGCCCTGGACGCCGCGGGCCCGCAGGCCGCCTGGATCGCCCGCCTCTGGTGGATCAGCCTGTGGCTGTGCCTGGCGGTGTTCATCGGCGTCATGGCGGCGCTCGGCCTGGCGCTCTGGCGTTCGCATCGCGCGGCCCGCACCGCCGGCGACGCGCCGGTGCGCAAGGATCGCGCGCTGCGCGTGCTGGTCGGCAGCGCGACGCTGCTGTCGTCGGTCCTCCTGGTCGGGCTGCTCGAGGTCAGCGTCCTCACCGATCGCGCGCTGGAGCGGCTGCCGCGCGGCGATGCCCTGTCGATCCGGGTCACCGCGCACCAGTGGTGGTGGGAGATGGTCTACGAGGACGCCCGGGCCGACCACGTGTTCGCCACCGCCAACGAGCTGGTCATCCCGGTCGGCCGGCCGGTGGTGGTCACGCTGGAGGCCGACGACGTCATCCACAGCTTCTGGGTGCCGAACCTGCACGGCAAGAAGGACCTCATCCCGGGCCGCAGCACGACGATCGAGTTCCGTGCCGACCGCGCCGGCCGCTTCGTGGGCCGCTGCGCCGAGTTCTGCGGCCTGCAGCACGCGTTCATGGCCTACGACGTCGTCGCGTTGCCGCCGGATCGCTACGCGCAGTGGGCGGAGCACGAGCGCGCCTCGGCGCCGGAGCCGCAGGCGGCCGATGCCGTGCGCGGGCGCGAGCTGTTCCTGACCGGCAGCTGCATGCTGTGCCATGCGGTGCAGGGCACGAGCGCGCAGGGCCGCCGCGGACCCGACCTGACCCACTTCGCCAGCCGCTCGCACATCGGCGCGGGCAGCATCGCGAACTCGCCGCAGGCGCTCGCGCGCTGGATCGAGGACCCGCAGAAGCTCAAGCCCGGCGCCAACATGCCGTCGCACTTCCTGCCTGCGGACGACCTCGCGGCGCTGGTGGCCTATCTCGAGACCCTGACCTGAACGAGGCGCGCATGGCCGAAGCATCCTCCGGACTCGACGCGCAGGCGCAGGCCGAGCTCGCCCGTGCCTGGAGCGATCCGCCGACCTTCAAGGGCTGGATCTGCACCCTCGACCACAAGGCGATCGCGCGGCGCTTCGTCGTCACCGCGCTGCTGTTCTTCTTCGCCGGCGGCGTGCTCGGCGGCCTGATGCGGCACCAGCTGTCGGAGCCGGGCAAGACGCTCGTGGGCCCCGACCTGTACAACCAGGTCTTCACGATGCACGGCACGACGATGATGTTCCTGTTCGCCGTGCCGGTGATGCAGGGCGTCGCGCTGTACTTGCTGCCGCTCATGGTCGGCACGCGCAACACGGCCTTCCCGCGCATGAGCGCCTGTTCGTACTGGATCTACCTCATCGGCGGCCTCACGCTGTTCGCGGGGTTCGCATGCAACACCGGGGCGGACGCGGGCTGGTTCTCGTACGTCCCGCTGGCGGGGCCCGAGTACGGCTTCGGCAAGCGCTCCGACTTCTGGAACGTGCTGGTCAACTTCACCGAGGCGACGGGGCTGATGCTCGCGGTCGACCTCGCGACCACGGCGCTGAAGATGCGCGCGCCGGGCATGTCGTTGCTGCGCATGCCCCTGTTCGTGTGGGCGACGATGGTGAGCTCGGTCATGATCATCTTCGCCATGCCCACCGTCATGCTGGGCGCGAACCTGGTGCAGTTCGACCGCATGGCCGGCACGCACTTCTTCAATCCGGCAGAGGGCGGCGACGCGCTGCTGTGGCAGCACATGTTCTGGTACTTCGGGCACCCCGAGGTCTACTTCATCTTCGTGCCTGCGCTCGGGATGATCTCCGCCATCATCCCGACCTTCGCCCGCCGTCCGATGTTCGGGCACCGCGCGATCGTGCTGTCGCTGATCGCGACGGGCTTCCTGTCGTTCGGGCTGTGGGTCCATCACATGTACGCGACCAACCTGCCCGAGCTCGGCAAGAGCTTCTTCACGGCGATGAGCTTCATGATCGCCATCCCCTCGGCGGTGCAGCTGTTCTGCTGGATCGCCACGATCGCCGGCGGACGCCTGGTGCTGAAGACGCCGATGCTGTTCATCGCCGGCTTCTTCGCGACGCTCATGATCGGCGGGCTCACCGGCATCATGCTGGGGTCGGTGCCGCTGGACCTGCAGGTGCACGACACGTACTTCGTCGTCGCCCACCTGCACTACGTGCTGATCGGCGGCGCGCTGTACCCGCTGTTCGGCGCCATCTACTACTGGTTCCCCAAGGTCTACGGACGGATGCTCGACGAGCGCCTGGGGCGCTGGCAGTTCTGGCTGCTGTCGATCGGCTTCAACCTCACCTTCTTCCCGCTGCACGTGCTCGGCCTGCATGGCATGCCGCGGCGGATCTACACCTACACGGCCGACACGGGCTGGGGACCGCTCAAATTCGTGTCCTGGGTGGGCGCGATGATCGAGGACGCGAGCATGGCCCTGTTCGTGTTCAACATCGTGCGCGCAGTCTGGAAGGGCCGCCCGGCCGAGCCCGACCCCTGGGACGGTCCGACGCTGGAATGGGCGGCTTCGTCCCCGCCGGCGCCTTACAACTTCGAGCGCATTCCCGTCGTCGCCTCGGCCGAGCCGCTCTGGTCGCCCCCCGCCTCAGGCCCGCGCTGGGTGGCGGGGCTGTCGACGAAGCTGCGCGAGGGCCTCGTGACCACGGTGCTCGATGCGCTGCCCGACGTGCGCTACCTGTATCCGACGCCGAGCCCCTGGCCGATCGTCGCGGCCTTCACGGTCGGGTTCTGGCTCGTCTGGTCGATCTTCTCGAACAAGGGCATGCTGATCGGCCTGCTCCCGCCGACGATCGCGTTCATCGCCTGGTATTGGCCCACGAAGGAGGAGGCCGACGCCGAACTCGAGGTGGAGAAGCGGCCATGACGCGCGGCCCCCGGCGCGAAGCGACTCCGGCGAGCGTCCCCGCCGTGCCGCGCGGCGACGAGCTCGACGTGTCCGGGCTGCCGAGCTACGGCTTCGGCACGCGCAGCCTGATGTGGTGGGGCACCGTCGCCATGTGCGCGATCGAAGGCACGGCGTTCGGCTTCATGATCGTCGTGTACTTCTACCTGCGCAGCCTGTCGCAGGCCTGGCCGGCCGGAGGCGCGGCGCCGGACCTGGGCTGGGGCACCTTCAACCTCGTGATCATCCTCCTGAGCGCCATCCCGAACTGGTTCGCGGATCGCGCCGCGATCGACCACGACCTGCCGGTGGTCCGCCTGACGCTCGTCCTCGGCTCGCTGTGCGGCCTGGCGTTGTGTGCCGTGCGCGCCATGGAGTTCACCGTCCTGAACGTGCGCTGGGACGACGGCGCGTACGGGTCCGTGATCTGGATGCTGATGGGGCTGCACACCTTCAACCTCGTGACGGACGTCGTCGACACCATGGTGCTGACGGCGGTGATGTTCAAGCAGCCGCTGGAGGGCAAGCGTTTCGTCGACATCGCCGAGAACTGCGGCTACTGGGTCTTCATCGTCGTGACCTGGGTCCCGATCTACGCCGTCGTGTACTGGGCCCCACGGTTCTGACGGAGCAGGCGATGCGCATCTGGCCGGCCCTCCTGCTCGCACCCGCGCTCGCGCTGGCGGACCAGGTGATCGGGTTCGCGGTCGTCGGCTGGGCCTGCGCACGCGGACAGCCGGTGGCCGTGCACGCCGTGCATGTCGCGTTCCTCGTCGCGGCCCTCGCGACGCTGCCGTCGGCGTGGCGCGAGTGGAAGCAAGGCCGGACGCGGCGCGCGGCCGCCGGCGAACGCGCCTCGTTCCTTGCCGGCCTGGCCGTCGGCTCCGCGGCGTTGTCGGCGCTGGTCATCGCCGCGATGTCGCTGCCCACGTGGGTGATCGGGCCATGCGTGCGTTGATGGCCGCGCTGCTCGCGGCGCTGCCGTCGGCGGCGTTCGCGCACCACGTGGGCGGTGGCGCGACGCGCCCGGACGGACTCGAGATCCTGGTCGCCACGCTGCTGGCCGTGAGCCTGTCGGGCTACGCGACCGGCGTCGCACGGCTGTGGCGACGTGCCGGTGTCGGGCGCGGGATCCGGGTGCGCGAGGCGGTGGCCTTCGGCGCGGGCTGGGCCACGGTCGCGGTGGCGCTGTACTCGCGCGTGGACGTCCTGTCCGATCGCTCGTTCGCCGTGCACATGGGCCAGCACGAGTTGCTGATGATCGTGGCGGCTCCGTTGCTGGCGGCCTCGCGCACCTACGAGGCGTGGTCGTGGGCGCTGCGGCGCCGCGGCGTCCGCGCGCTGGCGGCGGTCGCGGCAGGCTGGCGCTGGCTGGCGGCGCCCGTGCGCGCGTGGTGGCTCCATGCCGCGGCGCTGTGGCTGTGGCACGTGCCGGCGCTGTTCCTGGCCGCGCTCGCCAACCCGTCGATCCATGCGCTGCAGCACGCCTCGTTCTTCCTGTCGGCGCTGCTGTTCTGGTGGGCCGTGTTCGGCAGCCGGCGCCGCAACCACCAGGGCACGGCGCTGGCGCTGCTGGTCACCACGATGTTGCAGATGAACGCACTCGGGCTGCTGCTGACCTTCGCGCCCGAGCCCTGGTACGCCACCGGGCAGCCGCCGCCGTGGGGGCTGTCGGCCCTGGAGGACCAGCAGGTCGGCGCGCTGGTCATGTGGATGTTCGGCGGCATGGTCTACGCCGCTGCCGCGCTGGCGGTCGTCTTCCGCTGGCTGGCGCCGCCGCCCCGCGCGGGAATCGAACGCGAAGCCGCGGGTTGAGGCGACCGGCGCGCGACTCCGTACTTTCCCGCAAGCGGCTCCGGGACGCACCCGTTCGGAGCGCGCGGCGCGTAGACTGTCTATCCCGCTGAACACCGTTCAGCCGGCTGAACGACTCGACGAGGAAGCGCGTGAACGACCTGCTGGCGCCTGCCCGCACCCCTGTTGCCGAAGACGAGACCCTGGCGCCGCCGCTGGTGCCCGCTGTCGTGCGCGCGCTGGCGCTGCTGGAGCGCGTGGCGCTGCAGCGCCAGCCGATGTCGGCCAGCGGCCTCGCGGCCGAGCTGGGCCTGCCCAAGAGCTCCGTGCACGGGCTGTGCAACACGCTGCTGCACCACGGCTACCTCAAGCGCAGCGGCGACAGTGGCGGCTTCTCGATCGGCGCGCGGGTGATGGGATTGGCCGAGGCCTTCATCGCGGGCACCAGCGTCGCCCACGAGTTCGGCGCCATGTGGGACGCCGAGAGCCATTCGGCCGACGAGTCGGTCATCCTGTCCGTGCTCAATGGCACCGATGCCGTCTACGTGGCGGTGCGCAACAGCCCGCGTCCGCTGGGCCTCGCATTCAACGTGGGCGTGCGGCTGCCGGCCTGGCTGTCGGGCAGCGGCAAGGCGATGCTCGCCTACCAGCCCGACACCGTGCTCGAGCGCCTGTTCCCGCCGGGCCCGCTGACGACGCTCACGGGGCGCGGCCCTGCCGACACGCACGCACTGTTCGACGAGCTGGCGGCGATCCGCCGGCGCGGCTACAGCGTCGACGACGAGGGCGTGCGCGCCGGCGTGCTGTCGTTCGGCGCGCCGGCCTTCGATGCCGGCGGCAACGTCGTGGCCGGCGTGGCGATGTGCATCAACAAGTCCACGCTGGACGCCGACGCCCTCGAGCGCCACCGCGTGACGCTGCTGGACACCGCACGCCGCCTCACGCGGCGCATCGGCGGCCGGCCGCCGCTCGGCTACCCGATCCATTAAATCGACGAGGCGGTGCCGGGATGGTCCCGGACGCCGCTCGCACCTGGAGGCAACGCATGACCCCGACTCCCACTGCCGGCGCGAACCGTTCCCCCGAGCTCACGCTCGACTACCGCAGCGCGTTCGAGCTCTCGCCGATGGCGTGCGCCCTCACGCGCGAGCGCATCATCGTCGACTGCAACCTCAAGTTCCTCGCGATCTTCCGCACGCAGCGCGAGGCGGTGGTGGGCCGCTCGTTCGAGATCCTGTTTCCCACGCCCGAGGAATTCGAGCGCACGGGCCGCCGCATCGCCACGGCCGTCAGCAGTTCCGAGACAGGCGGCTACGCCGACGAGCGCGTGATGCGGCGTCCCGGGGACGGCAGCGTGTTCTGGTGCCACGTGTGGGGCCATGCGCTCGATCGCTCGCGTCCGCACGCGGCGGCGATCTGGTCGCTGCAGGACATCTCGGCCACGCGCCCGATCGCGGTCGACCTGACGCCGCGCGAGCGCGAGATCGGCGCCTTGCTGGTCGAGGGACTCACGAGCAAGCTCGTCGCGCGGCGCCTCGGCCTGAGCCATCGCACGGTGGAGATCTACCGCAGCCGCCTGCTGCGCAAGCACGGTGTCGACACCGCCACCGGCCTGGTGCGCAAGCTCATCGCCGACACGCCGCCGAACCTCGCGGCCTGAGCACCGCGCGGGTTCGCGCCGCGCGCTCATTGCGCCGTCCAGCCGCCGTCCACGGGCAGGGTCGTGCCGTTGATGTTGTGCGCCCAGGGCTGGCACAGCATGCAGGCGAGCTCGGCGATCTCGGACGGCAGCGACATGCGCTGGCTCGGCTGCTTCTCGCGCAGCAGCTCGCGCACGCCCGCCTCGCGGTCGCCGCCGACGGCCTGCGCGCGCTGCAGGACCTGCGGCTCGATCAGGCTCGTCTCGGTCCAGCCCGGGGCGATGCAGTTGGCGGTGATGCCGCCGCTCGCGCGCGTGCCCGCGGCCGCGCACTCGAGCGCGGCCACGCGCGTGAGGCCGACCAGCCCGAACTTCGCGGCCACGTAGGGCGCCTTCTCGCGCGAGGCCACCAGGCCGTGCACGGACGCGATGTTGACGACGCGCCCGTAGCCGCGCGCGAGCATGCCGGGCAACGCGCGGCGCATCGTGTGGAAGGCGGCCGACAGGTTGACGGCGACGATGTCGTCCCAGCGCTGCGGCGGCATGTCGACGATGGGGGCGGTGGCCTGGATGCCGGCGTTGTTGACGAGGATGTCGATGCCGCCGTGCCAGCGCAGCGCCTCGTCCATCAGGGCGTCGATGCGCTCGCCCGCGCGCAGGTCGGCGCCGATGAAGCAGGCGTCGCCCGCGCCCGCCTCGTGCAGCGCCGCGAGCGCCGCGTCGGCCTGCGGCGAACCGGGCAGGTCGTGCAGCACGACGCGCGCGCCGGCAGCGGCCAGGCGCGTTGCGATCGCCAGGCCGATGCCTTGGGCGGCGCCCGTCACGAGCGCGGTGCGATGGCCGAGGAACGGTGAGGTCATGGGATGGAATCCTTCATGGCATGCGGAGGACGTCGCGAACAGCGACGCGGATCGGGGCAGCGTAAGTCGCGCGTACCGGGCCCGCAAGACGCGCGATCTCGTCAGTGCAAACCCCTGCATGCCCAGGCGTGCCGCGCAGCTCGTTCAACGGGCTGAACGTCGACGCACAAATTGCGTTGTCGACCGGGAATCCCCGGTGTGCGGCGCGCCGCAACCTGAGTTCAATGGGCTCCCCGCGTCGGGCCCAACGCAGGCAGCGATGCGGCAGGCACGCCGGCGCACGCGCACGGCGAACATCCATTGGCACGACAACATGGAGACTCCGATGTCCTCGTTCGCTCACTGGGCCGCATCCTGCCTCGCGGCGGCCGCGTTCGCCGCGCAGGCGGCCGCGCCGCTGCCGTCGCTCAACGTCGACAAGACGCAGATCAGCGTGTCCGGGCTGTCGTCCGGCGCGTTCATGGCCAACCAGCTCGGCTACGCCTACTCGTCCACCTTCATGGGCGTGGGCATGTTCGCCGGCGGCCCGTACATGTGCGCAGGCCACAACAACTACACCGCCTGCATGTACAACGCGTCCATCAGCGCGTCGCAGCTGAGCACGATGCAGGCGGACCTCACGAACTGGAGCGGCACGAACGACGACGCGCTGTCCAACGTCGCGCGGCAGAAGGTCTTCCTGTGGGTCGGCAGTGCCGACACCACCGTCGGGCCGAACCCGATGAGTGCCGTGAAGACGCAGTACGCCAACAACGGCGTGGCGGCGGCCAACCTGTCCTGGAACCAGCAGTCGGGCGCCAACCACACGTTCCCCACCGACTTCGCGGGCTCCGGCGACAACGCGTGCGGCACGGCCGCCTCGCCCTACATCAGCAACTGCGGCTTCGACGGCGCGGGCACGATGCTCAGGCAGTTCTACGGCACGCTCGACGCGCGCAACGACGCGCCCGCGAGCGCCAACTACCTCCAGTTCGACCAGACCCCGTACACGGCGGGCAACGCCGGCATGGCGGCCACCGGCTGGATCTACGTGCCCGCGTCGTGCGCCGGCGGCGCCAGTTGCCGCCTGCACGTGGCGCTGCACGGCTGCCTGCAGAACTACGCGCAGGTCGGCGCGGATTTCATCCAGAACACCGGCTACACGCGCTGGGCCGACACCAACCACATCATCGTTCTGTTCCCGCAGACGCAGGTGGACAACGGCACGCACCCGACCGCGGACAGCGGCAGCCTGGCCAACCCGAACGGCTGCTGGGACTGGATCGGCTGGTATGGCACGACCTTCGCGCAGAAGGCCGGCGTGCAGCTGAAGGCGATCAAGGCGATGGTCGACGCCGTCTCGGCGGGCAGCAGCGGCGGCGGCGGTGGCGGAGCGCTGCCGGCGCCCACGGGTGTGGGCACGTCCGACGCCACGGGCAGCTCGATGACGATCGCCTGGAACGCGGTGAGCGGCGCGAGCGGCTACAACGTCTACCGCAACGCCGCGAAGGTGAACGCGTCCACCGTCACGGCCACGTCGTATGTCGACACCGGCCTGGCGCCGGCGACCACCTATTCGTGGACGGTCACCGACCTCGACTCGGCCGGCGTCGAGAGCGCGCCGTCGAGTGCGGCAAGCGGCACCACCACCGGCACCGCCGCGACCTGCTATACCGCCAGCAACTACGCGCACGTGCAGGCCGGCCGCGCGCACCAGTCCGGCGGCTACGCGTACGCGAACGGCTCCAACCAGAACATGGGCCTGTGGAACCTGTACGTGACGACCACGCTGAAGCAGACCGGCACGAACTACTACGTCATCGGCACGTGTCCGTGAGGCGGTCCGCGCAGCGGCGATGGACGATCGTCCAGGCGTAGGGAAATCGCGACCCGGTCTCAAGTGGCCTCGGGCGCTTGCCGAAAGAAGCGCCATGACCCCGCTTCCCACGGCCGAGCGCCACGCCGACTGCGCGACAGTTGCCATGCGCCCCGGCGAGGAGCGCGCGTGAGCGAGTCGAAGGAGGCGCGCATGCAACGCCACCGGCTGCAGATGACGCTGCTGTCGGTGGTGAACTCGCTGCTGCAGTCGGTCGTGATCGGCCTGTTCGCGGCCTCGGGCGCGACGACGTGGCCGCTGGCCACGGCATTCGCGGTCGCGAGCCTCGTGACCACCGGACTGTTCGCGCTCGCGGTGGCGCGCGGCTGGGTGCTGCGGCTGGGCGACGCGCGGCTCCTGCATGCGCAGCTGGCCGTCAACTTCGTCGTCCAGCTCGCGTTCCTGATCGCGATCCCGACACTGTGGATCGTGTTCCTGGCCTCGACGCTGATCACCTGCAGCTACGCGATGGTCGCGCTGACGCCGCGCCAGTTCACCTGGCTGTGGCTGGCCTACGGCCTGACCACGGGGCTCGCGTTGTTCGCGGGCCGCGAGCGCTTCGCCAGCCCCACGCCGACCGCGCTCAACATCGCCATCGTGTGGCTGTTCTTCTTCATGGGCGTGCGCCGCCTGGCGGTCACCGGGGCGCAGTTCAGCCGCCTGCGCGAGCAGCTGTCGGAGAAGAACAAGCAGCTGACGGTGCTGCTCGAGCGCAACCAGGCCCTGGCCACGCGCGACGAGCTGACCGGCGCGTTCAACCGGCGGCATCTGATGGGCGCGCTGGCCGACGAGCGCGAGCGCGCACGCCGTTCGGACGCCGCGTTCTCCGTCGCGATCTTCGACCTGGACTGGTTCAAGTCGATCAACGACGGCCATGGCCACGCCGGCGGCGACGCCGTGCTCAAGGCGTTCTGCGACCTGGCGCGCGCCGAGCTGCGCGCGAGCGACCTGTTCGCCCGCTACGGCGGCGAGGAGTTCGTGCTGCTGATGCCCGCCACCCCGACGCCCGACGCCGCGCGCAGCGTCGTCGAGCGCGTCCGCCATGCGGTGGCCGCGCACGACTGGCGCGCGGTGCTGGGCGAGCAGGCGCCGGGTGTCACCGTGTCCGCGGGCCTCGCCACGTGGCGCCGCGACGAGTCGCCCGAGACGGTGCTGGCGCGCGCCGACGCGGCGCTCTACGACGCCAAGCACCAGGGACGCAATCGCAGCGTCGTCGCCGGCGTCGTCGTCGACGACCCTCTCGTTCCGGCGTGAGATCGCGGTCCGTGCGGCCGCGGCGCGACTTGCGTGAACTAGTTCATGCGTTCGCGCAGGCGGCCTGCGTTGTCACGGAAACGTCGCGGTCGACGCCCAGACTGCCGCCCATGAAATCGCATCTCCTCGACACGCTGCGCCTGCTGCGCACGGACCGCGACCTGCAGGATGCCCTGTTCTGCAGCGCCTGCTGGCTCGGGTTCGCCAGCGTGGCCATCGGCTCGGTGATCCTGCCCGCCTGAGGCGCGCGCCGGTCCCCGAGTGGGAGCGCGCGCGATTCGGCGGCGGCATTCGCGGAGTGCCGGGCAGGGCGCCGGGGGCCGTTGTCGTCTCGACAGCCACGCGTGCCGGGGACGTCAGTGTCCGGTGCGCCGCTTGATGGCCTCCATCGCCAGTGCGCGCGTCTGGTACGGGTGCATGCAGCGGAAGATGCAGCGGCCGCGGGTGTTGTGCGCCAGCTTCGCGCACAGCACCTGGGAACGCCCCGTGAACAGGCGGTAGACCTCGATGGCCACCTGCATGCCCAGCAGCGGCGGCAGCAGGTTCAGCCAACGCAGCGGGCCCGGGTCGCCCGAGGCGTCGACCGCGAGCAGCTGCGCCGCGTTCATGCCGAAGCCGGCCAGCGGCGACACGCAGGCCACCACCAGCATCATCAGCAGGCCGACCACCACGCCCGTCCAGCGGAAGAAGCTGGCGTGGTTGCTCGTGAACAGGATCAGCAGCATGGCCACGGTCGACAGCACGAACTGCGTCGCCAGGGCCAGCCAGGCGTTCGACGGACCGAGCGTGGCGGCGAGCGCGGCGGGTGACGTGGCCGGCGGCAGCAGCGCGCCACCTTGCAGCAGCAGGACGGCCGCGAACCCGCCCGCCGCCTGGGCCAGGATGTAGAACAGGCCGTCCCAGCGGCCGACCTTGCCGAGGCGCAGGTAAGCCAGGGTGATGGCCGGGTTCATGTGCGCGCCGGAGCGGCGGCCCCACGGCGAATAGATCATCGCCATCAGCAGTCCGCCGATGACCAGGCCCGACGACACCCGATGCCGCACCGGCGCGCCCGCGCCGGCGGCCTGCAGCCAGGCGGAGACGACGCCCGCGGCCAGCACGAACGCGAACAGGAACCCGCCCTCGATGGCGTATTCGGGCCAGTGGCGCCGCAGCGCCGCGCCCACGGGGAGGTCGGCCTCGGCGGATTGGGCGGCCCCGGGTTCCGGGCGTGGCATCGCGCGGCGGTCCCGGTAGAGACGCCCAGGGGTCGGCAGGTCGCCGGACGAAGAGGGAGGAAGTGAGGTGGACAAGTGGTGAGGGCGCAGCAAACGATGTTCCGGACCAATGATCGCGCGACTGTCGCGTTCCGATTGCATCAAAATGGGGGACTGTATATATTCACAGTATGCCGGAACGACGCGTGATCCCCATCGCCCCCCTCCCGCTCGCTCCCGTCGGCGGCGGCTTCCGCGCGGTCGACCCGGCCGACGCCAGCGCCGCGCCCGGGCCGACGCCCCTGCTGAAAGGGCGCGGCACGGCCTGGGCCATCGCGCACCGCTTCGAGAAAGGCGCCCGCGAGGTGGTCGACGACGGCTGGGGCGCGCTCGACCAGGTGGCGCAGGAGGAACACCTGGCGCCCGGCACCACGGTCGTCGAGGAGCACTGCCGGCGCATCCTGAGCACCAACGATTCGCCGGACATCGACTTCGACGTCGCCATCAATCCGTACCGCGGCTGCGAGCACGGCTGCATCTATTGTTTCGCGCGCCCGACGCACAGCTACCTCAACCTGTCGCCCGGCCTCGATTTCGAGACGCGCATCATCGCCAAGGTCAACGCCGCCGAGCGCCTGCGCGAGACGCTGGCCAGGCCGGGCTATCGGCCGCTGCACATCAACATCGGCTCGGCCACCGATGCCTACCAGCCGGTCGAACGCCGCCTGGGCATCACGCGGGCCGTCATCCAGGTGCTCACCGAGACGCGGCACGGCTTCGCGATCGTCACGAAGTCCTCGGGCGTCGAGCGCGACCTCGATCTCGTGGGCGAGATGGGGCGCGAAGGGCTGGCGGTGGTGTACATGTCGCTCACCACGCTGGACGGCGGGCTCGCGCGCATCATGGAGCCGCGCGCCGCGGCGCCGCACCGCCGGCTGCGCACCATCGAGACGCTCGCGCGCGCGGGGGTGCCCGTGGGCGTGAGCGCGTCGCCGATGATCCCCTTCATCAACGAGCCCGAGCTCGAGCGCATCCTCGCCGCCGCGCGCGACGCCGGGGCGCGCAGCGCGTTCAGCACGGTGGTGCGCCTGCCCTGGGAAGTCAACCCGCTGTTCCAGCAATGGCTGGACGCGCACTTCCCGGATCGCGCCGAGCGCGTGATGGCGCGCATCCGGGACATGCGCGGCGGCAAGGCCTACGACGCCGAATTCGGCACCCGCATGCGCGGCACCGGCACCTGGGCGCAGCTGCTGCGCGACCGCTTCGAGATGGCCGTCAAGCGCCTGGGCTACAGCCGCGAGCGCCAGCCGCTGGACATGAGCAGGTTCGTGCCGCCCGAGCCGCTGCCGCGGGCGCGCGCGCCGGCGCGGCCGGCCCAACCGGCCGACGACGATCCCCAAGGGAGCCTGTTTTGAATCGACTCTGCGAATTCCGGCCGGCGGCCGTCATGCGCCGTCCTTGGCCGTTCTATGCGGCGCTGGGGGAAGAGGGCGCGCCCTCGTCGCCCGGTGCGGCGGCGCCGGCACCGGCCGCACCCGCGCCGTCCTCGTCGCCGGAGGCGTCCTTGTCGCGCGACCGCAGCACCAGGCCGCCGGACTGCCGTCCGTTGTCGGCCGCCAGCGGGGCGATGGCCGCGCTGCCGCCATAGCGCTTCTTCAGCTCGTCGGCCATGCCGGCCAGGTCGGCGGCATCGGCGATCTTGTCGGCATGGCGCGTCAACACCATGCGCGCCATGTCGATCAGCTTGGCGTTCATCGTGCGGGCGCCCGCGCCGAGCAGCGATTTCGCGGCGGCGCGCGGCTCGCCGGCCAGGCTGTGCGAGATGGCCTGTTCCGCCAGCGCGGTGATGGCGTCGTGCTGCTCGCGGATGCGCTTGGCGAAGGGCTCGTGCGCCTGGCCCGCGCGCGCCAGCAGCTCCGACAGGCTGCGCGTCGTGCAGAAGCGCAGGGCCAGCGTGTCGATCCAGCCATCGGCGGCGTCCAGCTGCAGCTCCGCCGCCGTGAGGTGCGACAGCATCGCGACCATGTTGGAGGCGGACTCGAAGTCGAAGTCGCCCTGCCGGATGTCCTGCGCCATCGCGCGGATATCGGCCACCACCTGGGCCACCTGGCGCTGCAGCATCAGGTTGAAGATGGTGATGACGCGCATGAAGCGCTGCAGGCGCGTGCTCCCGGGCGCCTTCTCCAAGGCGTGCTTCATGTTGTCCAGGCAGCGCTGGAGTCCCTTGGAATCGCGCGCGGTGAAGCGCGTGATGGCCAGCAGCACGATGGTCTGGAAATCGAACATCTTCGAGCTGATGCCCATCAGCGTCGCGCGTTCGAGCGCCTTGGTGGCCTCGTCGGTCTCGCCGAGGTAGAACGCCAGCATGCCCTGGCGCTGCAGACGGCTGATCGAGCCCGGCGTGAGCTGCGTGGCCGTGCGATAGGTGGCCAGCGCCTCGGCGAACTGGCCTTGGTCGACCTGCACGCGGCCCATCACGTCGTAGGCGTCGGCGAACCCGGGCTGGTCGGCGATCAGGCTCTCCAGCGTGCGGCGACCGGCAGGGGCCGCGCCCGATTCGATCTGGGCGCGTGCCACGCCCAGGCGCGCCCAGGGCAGGGCTTGCGTGGCGATCACGGCCTCGTACAGCACGCGCGCCTCGTCATGCCTGTTCACGCGCAGCAGCAGCTCGGCGCCGATGCGCGCGGCATACAGCCAGTAGGCGCCCTTGACCTCGAAGCGGCGCACGCACAGCTGCGCGGCGAGGTCGAACCGGCCCTCGTCGATGGCGATGAAGATGTCCTTGAGGGTCTTCTTGCGATGGCGCGCCTGCCGGATGCGCTCGGCGAGCGCGTGTGCCGTGTGCGGCTTGAGCAGGTAGCTGTCCAGCGCCGATTCGGCGGCCTCGGCGACGGCGGCGTAGCGCGCCTCCGAGGTCACCATCACGAAGACGGTGGAGAACGGCAGGAGCTGGGCGCGACGCAGGTCGTTGAGCAGGTCCTGGCCGGAGTAGGTGCCGCCGTGGAAGTCCTGCTCGCACAGCACGATGTCGAACTCGCGCGCCTCGAGCTGGCGGCGGGCGTCCTGCACGCGGCCGCACTGCACGATGGTGCCCACGCCGAGGTCGCGCAGCTGCGCGGCCTGGATGCTGCGGGCGGTCGGGTTGGCGTCGATCACCAGCGCGCGGCAGCTGACCAGGGCCGTGTCGAAGCCGCCCGCGCCGGCGCCGAAGGCGGGCGGCAGGCGTGGTCTCATCTCCGACGGGACACTCTTCATGACGCGACTATCCGATCAGGCGCAAGAGGCACGCCCGTCGATGGGATATCGGCCAGTCGTAGGGAAAACTTGACGGGGCGCTGCGCCGGGTCGGGCCCGGACGAAGAAAAGTCGCCAGGCGCGCGGCTTTCGATTGGCGCGAAAGGCGAAAAAAAGCCGCCTCGCGGGCGGCTTTCTGCCTTACTTGAACAGGTCCTTGACCCGATCCGTCCAGCTCTTGGAATTCGGCGAGTGCCGGTCGCCGCCCCTGCGCAGCGATTCATCGAGCTCCTTGAGCAGCTTGCGCTGGTGCTCCGTGAGCTTGATCGGGGTCTCGATCGTGACGTGGCAGTACAGGTCGCCCGGGTAGCTCGAACGGATGCCCTTGATGCCCTTGCCGCGCAGGCGGAAGGTCTTGCCGTGCTGCGTTCCCTCCGGCAGCTCGATCTCCACCTTGCCGCTCAGCGTGGGCACCTCGATCGTGCCGCCGAGCGCGGCCTGCGTCATGGGCACCGGCACCGTGCAGTGCAGGTCGTCGCCGTCGCGCTCGAAGATGTCGTGCTGCTTGATGCGGATCTCGATGTAGAGATCGCCCGGCGGGCCGCCGTTGGGGCCCGGCTCGCCGTTGCCCGACGAGCGGATGCGCATGCCTTCGTTGATGCCGGCCGGAATCTTGACTTCCAGCGTCTTGGTCTTCTTGATGCGGCCCTGG
>Ga0209258_100802_pt1 | contig 18468 bp, 19 predicted proteins | sample Araplaol_mTSA_r2_FD_184281 | JGI IMG/M metagenome (GOLD analysis project Ga0209258, IMG submission 184281) | Arabidopsis root microbial communities from North Carolina, USA - plate scrape CL_Col_mTSA_r2 (SPAdes) (version 2) | ecosystem: Host-associated > Plants > Roots > Endosphere | place: USA...
CGTCGCGGAATCGCCGCCGCCACCGCCGCAAGCGACGAGGGCCGAGGCGGCGGCCAGGGCGATCAGGACTTTGAAGGACTGCATCGGAAGCGGAACGGCGGGCTGCAAACGGGTGGGCGGGGCCGCGCATGCGCGCACGGCCCCGCCCGGCGGGCATTTTCGGCTGCCGCAGGGCGCGCCCCGGCCGGATTTACCGGCGGTTTCCATTTCGCTTGCGGCCGACCCACGGAACTGTTCGTCACGGTCGAGATCCATCGTCCACCTCGACCGCACTGGAGACGACGATGAAGCGCTGGCTGGCCCACAACAAGGGTTTCGTGGTGTTCCTGCTGTGCTTTGGCGTGTTCCGCACGGCCATCGCCGACTGGAACCCGATCCCGTCGGGCTCGATGCGGCCGACGCTGCTCGAGGGCGACGTCGTGTTCGTCAACCGGCTCGCCTACAACATCAAGCTGCCGCTGACCGACATCGTGCTCGCGCCGCTGTCGGACCCGCGGCGCGGCGACATCGTCACCTTCTCGTCGCCGCGCGACGGCACGCGGCTGATCAAGCGCATCGTCGGCGTGCCGGGCGACCGCATCGAGATGCGCGGCGACACCCTCACCGTCAACGGAGTGGCCGCGCGCTACGACGACCTGTGGCAGGCACCGGATCCGGTGGCACCCGGGCGCACGCTGGACTCCGTGCACGCCATCGAGCACCTGGCCGGCAGCGAGCGCTCGGTGCAGTTCCTGCCGGCGGTGCACGCGCGCCGCGACATGGCGCCTCTCGTGGTGCCGCCCGGCCACTACTTCATGCTGGGCGACAATCGCGACAACAGCGAGGACTCGCGCTACATCGGCGTCGTGCCGCGCGCGCTGCTGATCGGCAAGGCCGCCCGCATCGTGGTGTCGGCCGACATCCTCGACCACTGGCATCCGCGGCTCGACCGCGTCGGCAAGTCGCTCGATTGATTCCTGAACCCGCCCGCCCGCATATCCTTCTCGTCGCCGTCGGCACGGCCGGCGACCTCTACCCATTCCTGCGCATCGCGCGCGAGCTGATCGCCCGCGGGCGCCGCGTCACGCTGCTGGCGCCCGTCGTGCACGAGGCCGCCGTCCGGCGCGCAGGCGTGCCGTTCCACGGCCTCGGCACCGCGGAGGCCTACCGCGCGGCGCTGGAGCACCCCGACGTCTGGCACCCGCGCAAGGGCTTTCGCGTGCTGTGGGAAGGCATGCGCGGCAACGAGGACGCGCTGCCCGCGTTCGTCGCGTCGCTGCCGCCCGGCGAGCCCCTCGCGATGCTGGCGCACCCGCTGGCGCTGCTGGGCGCCGCGCTGGCGCGCGCGCGCCGGCCCGACCTGCGCATCGTCGCCGCGTGGCTGGCCCCGGCCAACCTGCGCACCGTGCACGATCCGATGACCTTCGGCCCGCTGGCGATGCCGCGGGGGGTGCCGCATGCGTGGCGCCGCTGGCTCTGGCGGCGCGTGGACGCCGGGATGATCGACCCGGTGGCCGTGCCCGACATCAACGCCGCGCACGCCCGCTACGGCCTGCCGCCCGTGAACCACTTCATCGATCGCCTGCAGTCGATAGCCGATGCCAACCTGACGCTGTTCCCGCCCTGGTTCGCACCGACGCCGCCGGACTGGCCGCGGCCACTCGCCGAGGGCGTGTTCCCGCTGTACGACCCGCATGCCGGGGCCGCGCTCCCGGAGGCGCTGGAGCAGTTCCTGCGGGCCGGCGACGCGCCCGTCGTCCTCACGCCGGGCAGCGGCAACCGGCAGGCGCGCCGGTGGCTGGAGCGCGCGCTGGACGGCACGCGGCGACTGGGCCGGCGCGCCGTCGTCCTCACGCCCCACCGCGAGCAGGTTCCCGCGCCGCTGCCCGCGGACGTCCTTTGGCTGCCTTACGTGCCGCTGGCCGCCCTGCTGCCGCGCGCGGCGGCGCTCGTGCACCACGGCGGCATCGGCACCACCGCCGAGGCGCTGCGGGCCGGCGTGCCGCAGGTGATCGTGCCGCTCGCCTACGACCAGTTCGACAACGCCGCCCGCGTGACGGCGCTGCACGCCGGCGCGCGCGAGTCCGGCGGGACGGCGGGCGCGCGCCCGCGCGCGCTGGCCCGCACGCTGCGCCGGCTGCTGGACAGCGCCCAGGTGCGCGCCGGCTGCGCCCGCGTCGCGGCGCTGGCCGCCGCCGACGCGACGGGCGAGCTCGGAGCGCAGGTCGAACGCGCGCTGGACGAGCGATCGGCCACGCCCGGGCCGCGCTAGCGCGACGCCGCGGGCGCACGACGCGGCCCGCAACGCGAATTGTTTGGGGAAACCGCGCCTTCGGCGCCGGTCGGCGCCGCTTCATTGCGCCCAGAATTCACCGATAACGATTCCGATGCCCCAGAAAGACCTCCGGGACGGCGGCCACGGCCGCCGTCTCCCATCGCCTCTCCACGTCGCGGCCCGCCGCGCGTCGGGCATCGCCATGGGCGCCTTTTTGGCGGCGCTGCAGCTGCTGGCCGGCGGCGCGCGCGCCATCGTCCCGTCCGAACCGATGCCCGGCCCGCCGCCGGTGGCCGCCTCGTTCAAGCCGGTCGACGAATTCGAGCGCCTGCAGTTCGTCGGACGCGCCCAGCCGGAGCTGGCCACGGTCGGGCTGCTGCGCTACGTCGAGACGCTGCCGGTCGACAACCCGCGCCATCTCGAGGCGCTGATGGAGCTCGGCGCCGAATACGTCGGCCAGAACAAGGGCGACGAGGTCGAGCAGGTGGCCGCGCGCATCGAGTCGCTGTCCGACCGCCTGCCGCTGGCGCGTCCCTGCGCGATGCTGCTGCGCGGACAATGGATGCAGACGCACGGCGAGGTCAGCAAGGCCGAGCGCCAGATCATCGAGGCGCGGGTGCTGCTGCCGGCCGCATTGCCCGTCTGGCTGCGGCTGCGCCTGCTGATGAACTCGGCCTTCGTGAAGAACCGCGGCGGGCATTACGACGAGGCGATGGCGCGCTACGGCCAGGCGCTCAAGCTGGCCGACGAGACCGGCCCGATGTGGCGCCGCATCGACCTGCGCGCGCTGGTCGCCAGCGTGCTGTTCGACGCCGGCCAGGCCGACAAGGCCGCCGAGATCAACCGCGAGCAGATGCGGCTGGCCACCGAGTCGGCCGACGAGTTCGGCATCTCGTCGGCCTACACGATGCGCGCGATCGAGTTCAGCCGCGGCCGCGATTCCGGCACGGTCCTGGCCGACTGGCGCGCCGCGCTGGAGCACGCGCGCCGGGGCGGGAGCAAGCACCAGATCCTGATCGGCATGGGCAACATCGCCGACTACTACCTGCAGCACGGCGACTTCCAGACCGCCTACGACCTCGCCGACAAGGCCCTGCCGCTGGCCGTGGCCGCCAACGACCTGCCCGCGCAGAGCGTGGCCGTCGCCAACAAGGGCCTGGCGCTGATCGGCATGCATCGCAAGGACGAGGGCCTGCCGCTCGTGCGGCAGTCCAACAGCATCGACGAACGCTCCGGCACCGCGGTCGACATCTCGGAATCGCAGCAGGAGCTGGGCGGCTACCTGGAGCGCGCGGGCTATCTCGCCGATGCGCTGGCCGCCTACCACCAGTACCGGCAGCTGTCCGAGGAGCTCAACCAGCAGGACCGCCAGCGCGCGCTGATCGAGTTGCAGGAGAGCTTCGCCAACGAGAACCGGCAGCACGAGCTCGACATGCTGGGCCGCGAAGGCCGCCTCAAGGACGAGCAGATCCGCCACCACGAGCTGCAGGTCCGGCAATGGACGGCCGCCGGCGTGGTCAGCGTGCTGCTGTTGGCGGTGGTGGCCGTGCTGGCGCGCCGGCTGCGCGTGCGCAACCAGCTGCTGTCGGTCAGCAACGAGCAGTTGCGCCTGCAGGCCGAGATCGATCCGCTCACCGGCCTGTCCAACCGCCACCACCTCCAGGCCGTGATGGCCGGCAAGCACGCCGACGGCCTGGAAGGCACGCTGTACCTGCTGGACGTCGACCACTTCAAGCAGATCAACGACCGCTGCGGCCACGCCGGCGGCGACACGGTGCTGGTGGAGATCGCCCGCCGCCTGCGCCAGGTGCTGCGCGACGACGACCTCATCGTGCGCTGGGGCGGCGAGGAGTTCCTGGTCCTCGTGCGCCCGCTGCCGCAGGGCGAGGCCGAGGCGCTTGCTCAGCGCCTGCTGTGCGCGCTGGCCGAAGAGCCGGTGATGCACGACGGCGACCCGGTGCCGCTGTCGGCATCGATCGGCTTCGGCCCGTTCCCGCTGCGGCGTGCGCCGGCGCAGGGCGAGCTGCCGCTGAACTGGGAGCGCGCGATCTCCCTGGTCGACGCCGCGATGTACCTCGCCAAGGCGCACGGCCGCAACGGCGCATGCAGCCTGCGCCGCGTCGACGCCGACGGTCTCGCGCAGGTGGAGGAGCTCATCGAGCAGCTCGAGAAGGCCGCTGGCGACGGCCGCGTCGAACTGCACTTCCTGCAGGGCCCCGGCCCGCGCCAGGGCACCGCCGCTCCCTCGCGCGCGCCCGAGCAGCCGCGTGCGCCGGCGCACGGCGCGGAGGTGGCCTGATGCGCGCGCGTCGCCTCGTCGTCGGCCTGTTCGCCGGCCTCGCCCTCGCCTGCGGCGCCGCACATGCCGCGCAGGACGACCTCGAGCTGATCGACGACCTGGTGCGCCAGGGCGACGAGACGCCCGACAGCGCCATCCGCGCCATCGGCGAGCTGTCGAACAAGGGGCTCGCGGCCGCGCCGCTGCTGCGGCGCGCGGCGGTCACCGGCGTGGGCATCGTGCAGGCGCGCAACGGCCGCATCGCCGAGGCGCTGGCCCAGGTCGCCGCCCTGACCGAGCTCGGGCGCACCCAGCCGCTGGCCGACGCGGACGCCCACTTGGTGCGCGCCGAGATCGAGGTCAACGGCGGCCACATGGCCTCCTCGTACCAGCAGGCCCGCGCGGCGCTGGCGATCTACAGCGAGTCGTGCTCGCCCGCCCCCCGACGTGCCACCACCGCCTGCAACTATCGCGACTGGTGGCGTGCCCTCGACATGGCCCAGCGCGGCGCCGCCGACCAGGGCAACGCCGTCATCGCCAACGGCTACGCGCAGGCGATGCTGGACGTCGCGCGTCGCAACGGCGACCGCCCGCGCGAGGCGATCTCGCTGGGTGTGGCCGCGCTGCAGGCGGAGGCCAACGCCGATCCGGCCGGGGCCAACCGCCTCATCGCGCAGGCGCTGCACGTCGCCCGCGGCGAGGGCGCCGCCTGGGTGCAGGTGCGCGTCGCGGTGCTGGGCGGACTGCTGCACTTCAAGCGCCAGCAGCCCGAGGCCGTGCAGCGCGACTACGAGGCCGCGCTCGCCGTGGCCAACGCCGCCGGCCTGAAGCGTCCGGCCATGCTGCTGCGCGCCAACCTTGCCGACGCCTATATCCACCAGGGCCGCTCCGGCGACGCGCTCGCGGCCATCGATCTCGCGCTGCCGGTGGCCAAGCTGCACCACGACTCCCGCACCGAGCGCCTGCTGCTGCACAACCGCGCGCTGGCCAAGCTGGCGCTCGGCCGCGTCGCCGAAGGCAAGGCCGAGATGGCCCACGTGCTGGAACTGTGGCGCAAGGACACCGGCCCCGGCCAACGCCAGGAAGCCCTGCGCGAGTTCGGCGACGCCCTTGGCAAGGCAGGCGACACGGCGGGCGCGCTCGAGCTGTTCCATCTCGAGCAGGCCCTCACCACGGAGATCCGCGCCGCCAACAAGTCCGCGGCCGAGGCGGAGCTGCGGGCGCGCTACGACCAGGAGTCGCAGAAGCGCCGCATCGAGCTGCTGGGCCGCGACAACCAGCTCAAGCAGGCCGAGCTCGACAACCAGGCCCTCGCGCGCCGCCTCTGGATGTTCGCCGGCGCGGCGCTGGTGCTGCTGGCCGTGCTGGCCCTGATGATGTACCTGCGCATGCGCGAGCTGAACCGCACGCTGGTCCAGCACGAGGCGCTCCTGCGCGCGCACAGCGAGCGCGACGCCCTCACCGGACTGGCCAACCGGCGCCAGTTCCGCGAGGTGATGCGCGTGCGTGGCGGCGAGCGCGCATTCCGTGGCGCCCTGCTGATGGTGGACGTCGACCATTTCAAGCGCGTCAACGACCACCACGGCCACGCCGCCGGCGACCGCGTGCTGGTGGAGGTCGCGCGCCGCCTGGGCGCCGCGATGCGCGCCGACGACCTGGTGGCCCGGTGGGGCGGTGAGGAATTCCTCGTGTTCGCGCCGAACGTCGAGGGCGCGGAGCTCGACCAGCTCGCCGAACGGGTGCGCGTCGCGATGAACCAGGCGCCCGTGGTGCTGGACAACGGCATGGCCATCGAGACCACGGTGTCGATCGGCTACGCCGCCTTCCCGCTGCCGGCCAGCCATGTACCGGTCACCTGGGAGCAGGCGGTCAACCTGGCCGACCTGTCGCTCTACACGGCCAAGAACCACGGCCGCAACTGCGCGGTGGGCATCGTGCGCACGACCGCGGTCTCCAGCGAGGGGCTGCGCGAGGTCGAGGCCGACATCGCCCAGGCGCGCGACGACGGCCGCGTGACGCTGCGGGTGAGCCCGGAGCCGGCTGCGGCCTGAAGACGCCGCGACGGTGGTGTCCCGGGCCGCGAATGCCTGACGCCCCCTGGCCGTTCTCTTGCCCGCGGCCAGGCGAAGCCGCGCCATCCAGTCCACGATGACGCCGCATGGCGCATGTGGATCCTGCGACTTCGCTTGGCTGCGCGCAGGATGACAACCTGTGACGAGCTCGCAGCGCCCCGCCAGGGATAATCCTCAGCTCATGACGAATGCCGACCTTCCCTCTTCCTGCGACGTCCTCGTCGTCGGCGCCGGCCCGGCGGGGGCCGCGTGCGCCCTCTGGCTGGCACGCGCCGGCGCCGACGTCGTGCTCGTCGACCAGCACGACTTCCCGCGCGACAAGGTCTGCGGCGATGGCCTCATTCCCGACGCCCACCACGCGCTGCAACGGCTGGGCGTGTACGACGAGGTGATGGCGGCGGCGCAGGCCTCGCGGCACGTGGCCTGCATCGGCCCGCGCGGCGGGCGCATCGACGTCCCCGGCCGCGTGGCCGTGCTGCCACGCCGCGTCCTGGACGACATCGTCTGCCGCGCCGCCGTGCGCGCCGGCGCGAAGCTGCGCACGCCGTGGCGCTTCGAGGGCACGGTCGACGAGGGCGACGCCGTCGTCGGCGCGCGCCTCAAGCAGGGCGAGACGCTGCGCGAGATGCGTGCCCGCTGGGTGGTGCTGGCCACCGGCGCCGTGCCGCAGGCGCTGCAGGCCGCCGACATGTGCAAGCGCCGCACGCCCAGCGGCATCGCGCTGCGCGGCTACGTGAAGAACGACGCGATGGTGGGTCGCATCAAGGCGCTCGAGGTCGTGTGGCACAAGCGGCTCAGCCCCGGCTACGGGTGGATCTTCCCGGCCCCCGGCGGGCGCTTCAACATCGGCGTGGGCATCGCGCACAGCCATCCCGCGCGCGACGGCGAGCCGGCCCGCATGAAGGACGTCAATCTGCGCGACGTCTTCAAGGCCTTCTGCGACCACTACGAGCCGGCGCGCGAGCTGATGCGCACCGGCACCCTCGAGGGCGACCTGAAGGGCGCGCCGCTGCGCTGCTCGCTGGCCGGCGCGCGCTTGAGCAGGCCGGGCCTGCTGGTCACCGGCGAGGCGGCCGGCAGCACCTACTCGTTCACCGGCGAGGGCATCGGCAAGGCCTACGAGACGGGCCTGCTGGCCGCGGAATCGCTGGTCGACTGGCCCGGCTTCGCGCAGTCCGGCGTGCCCGCCGGCAGCTTGGGCGAGGCACGGACGCGCTACGAGGCCGCGCTCGCCGCGCTGCAGCCGCGCTTCGACCTGTACGAGCGCGCCAACCGAGTCAACGCGCACCCCTGGCTCGCGGACCTGCTGATCTGGCGCGCCCAAAAGAGCGCGCGCCTGCTGCGCCGCATGGCCGGCGTGCTGGAGGAGACGAGCAACCCCGGCAACCTGGTGAGCGCGCGCGGCATCCTGCGCGTGCTCTTTCCCGGCGGCTGACGCCGGGGCGCAAGCACGCAACGAGGAACGACCCGCGCCAATCGCATGACGCGGCGCGTATGCTTGAGGCCATGTGTCAACTGCTCGGCATGAACGCCAACACGCCGACCGACGCGATGTTCAGCTTCACCGGGCTGGCCACGCGTGCGGACGAGCACAAGGACGGCTTCGGCATCGCCTTCTTCGAGGATCGCGGACTGCGCCTGTTCGTCGACCAGCACAGCGCCCGCAGCTCGCCGGTGGCCGAGCTCGTCAAGGGCTATCCGATCCGCAGCGACAACGTCATCGCCCACATCCGCAAGGCGACGCAGGGCCGCATCGCGCTGGAGAACACGCACCCGTTCATGCGCGAGCTGTGGAGCCGCTACTGGGTGTTCGCCCACAACGGCGACCTGAAGGACTTCCGACCACGCCTGCACGGCACCTTCCGGCCGGTGGGCGACACCGACAGCGAGCACGCGTTCTGCTGGCTGATGCAGGAGTTGTCCAAGGCGCACGCGGGCGTGCCGGCGATCGACGAGCTCTCGATCACGCTGTCCGAGCTGCTGCCGCAGCTGCACCGCCACGGCAGCTTCAACATGCTGCTGTCCAACGGCCAGGCGCTGTGGGCGCACTGCTCGACGCAGCTGCATTACGTCGTGCGCGAGCACCCGTTCGGCGCGCCCGTCCTGGCCGACAAGGACCTGATGGTGGACTTCGCACCCCACACCGGCCCGAGCGACCGCGTGGCCATCGTCGCCACCGAGCCGCTGACCCGCAACGAGGCCTGGCAGGCGATGGCGCCCGGCCAGCTGATGACCTTCACGGGCGGCGCCGTCGCCACCCGCCAATGCGCTGCCCTGGCGCGATAGGCCGCCGCCAAACGAGGGGTTGGGGCGGGGCGTCACCGGCGTCCAATGTGGCTTTTCGGGCCATCTCGAGGAGCGGCGATGAACCCCAACCTGGCACTGTGGGAGAAGGGCGACTTCACCCAGCTGGCGCGCACGATGCGGCGCAGCGGCGAACGCTTCGTGGCCAGCCTGGGCATCCTGCCCGGCATGAAGGTCCTGGACGTGGGCTGCGGCGACGGCACCACGGCCATTCCCGCGGCCCGGGCCGGCGCCGACGTGCTGGGCGTGGACATCGCCCGCAACCTCGTCGAGGCCGGCAACCGGCGCGCGCGGGAGGCGGGGCTGTCCAACATCCGCTTCGAGCAGGGTGACGCGTGCGAGCTGCTGGCGCTGCGAGGCGCAGAACACGAGCGGCCGCCCGGACCGGGCGGTGATCAGCCCGACGCTGATGCGCGTGAGCGTCACGTTGCCCTAGGGGACGGCCGGCCAGAGCCGCGTCGAGACGAGAATCGCGTGACCGGTGCGTCCGTCCGGGCGGTCGCGCCGTAAGTGCTTGCGTCCCCCGCACGGGCAGGTTTCGCGCGACGGACATAAGATCGCGCCGCCGTTCGCCCGACGGCGCCGCCGGATCACGCCTGCACCATGGCCAACCGCACCGACCCCACCGACAACGATGACCTCGCGCGCTGGCTGTCGCGCATCGCCCTCGGCGACCGCCAGGCTTTCGAGCAGCTGTATCGCGCGACGTCCGGCGCCCTCATGTCCGTCGCATGGCGCGTCCTGCAGCAGCGCGACCTGGCCGAGGAGGTGCTGCAGGACGCGTTCGTCAAGGTCTGGCATTCGGCCGGCATGTACGACGCGCGCCTGGGCCTGCCGATGACCTGGCTGATCAACATCGTGCGCCACCGCGCGATCGACCTGCGCCGCTCGCGCTCGGCCGGGCTCGTCAGCGTCCACGGCGAGGACGATTCGGAACGCATCGCCGCGATGCCCGCGCCCGGTGCCGGCCCCGAGCAATGGCTGGACACGGCCATCCAGCGCATCGGCGTGCAGGAGTGCATGGGACAGCTGACGCCGGCGCAGCGCCAGGCCCTGGCGCTCGTCTACTACCAGGGGCTGACGCATGTGGAGGTCGCCCAGGCGCTCGAGGCGCCGCTGGGCACCGCCAAGGCCTGGGTGCGCCGCGGCCTCGACTACCTGAGGACGTGCCTGAAGGGCCGCGGGATGGCTGCCTCATGAACTACCTTCGCCCCGAGCTCCTCGACGCCCTCGCCCGCTCGTACGCCCTGGGCACGCTGTCGCCGGGCGCGGCACGCCGCTTCACGCGCGTCGTGGCCGGCTCGGCCGTCGCGGCCCAGGCCGTGGCCGACTGGCAGGGCGTGCTGCAGACGCTGGAGCAGGGTGCACCGCGCGCGCCCGAGCCGCGGCCGCGCGTGTGGGAAGGGGTGCGGCAGCGGCTGTTCGAGCGCGCGCCCGCGCCCGCGGGTGACGCACGCGGGCGGCGCGCGTCGGCGGGCGCATTTGCAGGCTGGCTGCGCTGGCCACTGGGATTGGTGGCGGGCGCGTTGCTGTCCTGGTCGGTGCTCGTGCTGCGGCCGCAGGCCTTCGACCTGGAGGCCGCCTCGGGCGCCGCGCCTGCCAGCTATGTCGGCGTGCTGCTGGATCCTCAGGGCCATGCGCTGCTGGCCACGACCGCACGACGCCGCGGCAACGTGCTCACCGTGCGGCTGCTGCGGCCCATCGCGATCGAGCCCGGCCACGCCCTGACCGTCTGGGCCTGGAGCGACGCCGACCCGACGCCGCGGCGCGTCGGCAGCTGGACGACGGCCGGCCAGACCTCGACCATCCCGCTGCCCGCCCCGGCCGAGGCGCTGCTGGGCCAGATGACGCACCTGGGCCTGAGCAACGAAGCCGACGGCGGCGCCCCGGGCGCGCGGACGCGCCCGTTCGTCGCGGAGGGTGCCTGCGCGAAAGTCTGGTGACAGGTTGGAAGTTTTTTTCGCCGACCTTGATCCGTCTGCGGGCCGGCTCCGTAAGTGCGTGGGATTTCCCGGACTTCCCATCGAACCTCCAATGGAGACCACCATGCATCCCATCCACCGCACCCTCACGCTGGCCGCCGCGGCCACCCTCCTGGCGCTCGGCGCCGCGCTCGCGCATGCGTCCGACAGCCCGGCCGAAGCCCCGCCGGCGCACGCGTCCGCCGACCGGCTCGGCCAGGCCCGCGCGCTGATCGCCGCCCGCAACTGGAGCGGCGCGCTCGACGAACTGCGCCGCGTCAACGACACCGGCAGCGCCGACTGGAACAACCTGATGGGCTTGACACTGCGCAAGGGCAGGAGCCCCGACCTCGCGGGCTCCGAGAAGTACTACGACGCGGCCCTGCGCATCGACCCGCACCACCGCAACACGCTGGAGTATTCCGGCGAGCTGTACCTGATGAAGGGCGACCTGCCCAAGGCCCAGGCACGGCTGGCAACGCTGCAGACCGAATGCGGCGCGCAGTGCGAGCAGGTCACGCAGCTCAAGGCGGCGATCGCCGACTACCAGGCGCACGGCAACAAGTACGTATCGACCGGCTGGTGAGCGCGCCGCGCACGCCTTCTCGCATCGCCAACATCAGGAACCCACCATGAAGACCCCGTTTGTCCTCGCCCTGGCGGCCGTCGTCGCCGCCCCCGCCCTGTCGCACGCCGCCGAAGCCACCGTCACGCTCAACCTGGCGCAGGCCGAGGGCACCGGTCCCGCCGTGGGCACGGTGCGCCTTGTCGAGACGCGCTACGGCCTGGCCTTGTACCCGTCGCTCAACGGCCTGCCTCCGGGCCTGCACGGCTTCCATGTGCACGAGAACGCGTCCTGCGCGGCCTCGACGAAGGACGGCGTCGCCACGCCGGCGGGCGCCGCGGGCGGCCACCTCGATCCGCTGGGCAGCAAGCACCACGGCGAGCCCTGGGGCGACGGCCACCTCGGCGACCTGCCGCCGCTGTACGTGGCGGCCGACGGCAGCGCCAGCAACCCGGTGCTCGCGCCGCGCCTGAAGCTGTCCGACGTCGCGCACCATGCGCTGATGGTGCATGCCGGCGGCGACAACCACGCCGACCACCCCGCCGCGCTCGGTGGCGGCGGCGCGCGCGTGGCCTGCGGCGTGATCGAGGGGCCGGCGCAATGACGATCCGCACCCCCGTCCTGCTCGCCGCCCTCGCTCTCGTCGCCGGCTGTGCGACGCGCCCCGCCGGAGCGCCCGCCATCGCCGCGATCGCCGTGCCCGCCGACGCGCCCGCGGCGCTGCAACCGGCCGCCGGCCAGGAGCCCTTCCTGGAGGCCCATGCCAGCGGCGTGCAGGTCTACGAATGCTCGGCGTCGGCCGACGCACCCGCCGCCTGGGCCTGGAAGTTCAAAAGCCCCGAGGCGACGCTGACCGGCGCCAAGGGAGACGTCATCGGCCGCCATTTCGGCGGGCCGTCCTGGTCCTCCAGCGACGGCGCCACCGTCGTCGGCAAGGTCGCGGCCAGTGTCCCGTCGCCCGAGCGCGGCTCGATCCCGTGGCTGCTGCTGGCGATCACGTCGCGCGAAGGCGCCGGCGTGCTGGGGGCGGCGTCGAGCGTGCAGCGGCTCGACACCGAAGGCGGCGTGGCGCCCGCCACGCCCTGCGGCCCCGCGAACGCACATCAGGTCGAGCGCGTCGGCTACACCGCCACGTACGTCTTCTGGCGCGCCAAGCCGGCCGCCTGAGGCGTCACATCAGCCGCGTGTCTTCCGGCGCGCGGTCGAAGCGGTCGTGCGCACCGTCGAGGAAGCGCAGCGGCGCGGCCACGAGCGCCTCGCGGTCGACGTCGTCCAGCGTCGGCACGTTGACCGCGTAGAAGCGCCCACCCATCTGCGGCGCGTCGCCGGTGCCGTACAGGCGGATGCCGCAGCGCGAGCAGAACGCGTAGTCCAGGAAGGACTCGCCCTTGCTGGCGGGCGTCCAGCGGTAGTGCGACAGCGCGTCCTCGCCCTCCGTGACGCGGAAACGCTCGCCGGGCACGAACGTGAACCACGCCCGCGCCTTGCTGCACAGCGAGCAGTTGCAGCGATTGCTGCCGTCCGCGAGGTCGATCGAGGCTTCGTACTTCACGGCCTGGCAGTGGCAGCTGCCGTGGTAGCGCTGGTAGCTCATGGTCGGTCTCCTTGACTGATTTTGTTTCGAGAGCAGTCATCCTACGCAGACCGATCTTTAAATGCAAGTGGTTCTAGAATGCACCCATGCGCCAGGACACCCGCTCCACCTGCCCGATCAGCACCGGCCTCGAGTTCGTCGGCGACCGCTGGACCCTGCTGGTGATCCGCGACATGATGTTCGCGGGCAAGCGCCACTTCCGCGAGTTCCTGCAGTCCGAGGAAGGCATCTCGAGCAACGTGCTGGCCGACCGGCTGGCGATGCTCGTCGAGCGCGGCCTGGTGACGCGCGCCGACGACCCCGCCCACGCGCAGAAGGCGATCTACAGCCTCACCGAGCTGGGCATCTCGCTGCTGCCGGTGATCGCCTCGCTGAGCCGCTGGACGCAGGTGCATTTCCCGCAGACGCGCCGCCCCGAGGCCCGCATGTTCCTCGAGGGCGACCAGGCGGCGATCGAGGCGTTGCAGCAGGCGCTGCGGCGCGAACACCTGAACAGAGGCGGGGTCTGACGACCAGCGGCCACTGGATGAGAACGGTCCGCACTATCATTCGTGTCCGCGCATTCCTCGATTCCCATGACTTCGCACCGCTGGCTCGTCTCCCCCTCGCTCTCCGGCGCCGCGCTGCTCGCGGCGGCCGCCGTGCCGGCCAGCGTCTGCGCAGCCACCTACGCCACCGCCGACGACGTGGCGCACCGTGCGTTCAACACGGCCACCGCGTTCGGCGAGGTGCTGGTGACGCTGGCGCCCGCCGACGCCGCCGCGCTGGCCGCGCCCGGCGCCGCGCCGCACGGGCCGCTGCGCACGATCGAGGCGCGCCAGGGCGACGCGGTGCTGGGCCGCGTGGTCGTGGACTCGGTGATCGGCAAGTTCGAGCAGATCGACTATGCCGTGGCGCTGGACGCGGCCGGCAAGGTGCTGGCCGTCGAGATCCTCACCTACCGGGAGGGCCATGGCGGCGAGGTGCGCATGCCGTCGTGGCGCAACCAGTTCGTCGGCAAGACGGCGGCCGATGCCCTCCACGTGGGCGCCGACATCGCCAACATCAGCGGCGCCACGCTCAGCTGCACGCATGTCACCGACGGCGTGCACCGCATCGTGGCCTGGGCAGCGAGGCACCCGCTCGCGGCCAAGGCCGCCTGACGATGATGGCGGTCGCGCCGTGATGCGCCAGCGGGCGCGCCCGCTGCTGGGCACGCTGGTGGAGGTGCGCGCCCAGGGTGCCAGCGCCACCGCATTCGACGTCGCCGCCGACGCCGCTTTCGACGCGGTCGCGCAGGTGCACGCGCTCATGAGCTTCCACGAGGCCGGCAGCGACCTGCGCCGCATCGCGCGTGCCCGCGCCGGCGAGCGCCTCGTCGTCCATCCGCACACCGCCGCCGTGCTGCGCAGCGCGCAGCGCTGGGCGCGCGCGAGCGACGGCGCGTTCGACGCCGGCTGCGCGCCCCGCGCGGTCGAGCAGGGCTGGCTGCCCGCACCGGCGGACGGCACGCCCCCCGGCGCGCTGCCGTTCGAGGACGCACTCGAGCTCGCAGGCCATTCCGTGCACGTGCACGCGCCGGTCTGGCTGGACTTCGGCGGCATCGCCAAGGGCTACGCGGTCGACCTCGCGGTGGCCAGGCTGCGGCGCGCCGGCATGCGCACCGGAGCCGTCAACGCGGGCGGCGACCTGCGCGTGTTCGGCACGCTGGAGGAGACGGTGCACGTGCGCTCGCCGTTCGACGCGGCCACGCTGTGGCCGGTGGCCGCGCTCAAGGACTCGGCCTGCGCGACGAGCGCCAGCGGCGCCGTCGCACGCCGCGGCGCCGCCCCTGTCGACAGCCCCGCGCCGCGGTCGGTGACGGTGCTCGCGCCCACCGCGTGCGCCGCCGACGCGCTCACCAAGATCGTCTGGCAGCAGGGCGAGCTCGCGAGCCAGCTCCTGCGCCGGGCCCGAGCGCGCGCGCTTGTCGTGCGCGCGGACGGCAGTGTCTGGCAGAGCTGATGGACACGAACAGCCATCTCATCGCCCACGGCCAGGGCCGGCGCGCGCGGCACGCGCTGGTCTGGGGCTGCGTGCTGCTGCTGGCCACCGGCGTGGCCTGGCTGCTGGGGCACGACGTCTGGCTGCAGCAGACGCCGTTCGGCCCGCAGCCGCATCCGCTGGTGGCCTGGCTGCTGCGCGCGCACGGCGCGATCGCATGGTGCGTGACGCTGGTGGGCGGCACCGTCTGGCAGGTGCACGTGCGGCCCGCCTGGCGCGCGGTGCGGCGCCGGCGGCTGCACCGGCGCCGCATCGAGGGCGTGCGCCCCGGCCGCGCCCGCACCCTCAGCGGCGTGCTGCTGGTGATCGCGCTGGCCGTGCTGCTCGGCTCGGCCATCGGCCTGCAGTACGCACCCGAGGAGGCGCATGCGACGCTGTCCGTCACGCACTGGGTGCTCGGGCTGCTTCTGGCGATCGGTCTGGCCTGGCACTGGATTGCCCGACTGCGTCGCTGAGGCCTGCCGGGCCAGAATCGGCCATCGCCATCGTCCCGCCCGCCATGACCTCCGCCGCCCTGCCGACGCCCGACTTCAGCCGCTTCCCCCGCCACGCCGAACTGACCAGCCTGTTGCAGGCCTACGCCGCGGCGCGTCCGGACCTCGTCGAGCTGCGCTCGATCGGCCGCAGCCATGAAGGGCGCGACATCTGGGCCGTCGTGCTCACGCGCAAGACCACCGGGCCGGACACGAGCAAGCCCGCCTTCTGGATCGACGGCAACATCCACGCCGCCGAGCTCACGGCCTGCACCGCGGCGCTGTACTACCTGCACCATGTGCTCGCCAACGAGGCGCACGACGCGCGCCTGGCGCACCTGCTCGACACCCGCGCGGTCTACCTCGTGCCGCGCCTGAACCCCGACGGCGCGGAGCTGGCGCTGGCCGACGTGCCGCGCTTCATCCGCTCGTCCACGCGCAGATACCCGTTCGACGAGGAGGCCCCCGACGGCATGACGATGGAGGACGTCGATGGCGACGGCCGCGTGCTCTACATGCGCCTGCGCGACCCGCACGGCACGTACAAGAGGCATCCCGCCGAGCCGCGCCTGATGGTGCCGCGCGAACCGGGCGAGATCGGCGGCGAGTATTTCCGCCTCATGCCGGAAGGCACGCTCAAGGCCTGGGACGGCGTGCGCGTGACGGTCAACCGCGACCGCGAAGGCCTGGACCTGAACCGCAACTTCCCCTCGCATTGGCGCCAGGAGTTCGAGCAACTGGGCGCCGGACCGTATCCGACCAGCGAACCCGAGGTGCGCGCGATGGTGGACTTCTGCGTCGCCCACCCCAACATCGGCGCAGCCGTCAGCTTCCACACGCACAGCGGCGTGATCCTGCGCCCGATGGGCACCACCTCCGACGACGACATGACGCCGGAGGACCTGTGGATGATCAAGCGCCTGTCCGACATCGGCGCGTACCTCACGGGGTATCCGGCCATCAGCGGTTTCCACGACTTCAAGTACCACCCCAAGGAAGTGATCACCGGCACGCAGGACTGGCTCTACGAGCACCAGGGCGCACTGTGCTGGACGGTCGAGATCTGGGCGCCGAACAAGGAAGCGGGCATCAAGGAGTACGACTGGATCCACTGGTACCGCGACCATCCGCCCGAGGACGACCTGAAGCTGCTCAAGTGGAGCGACGAGCAGTGCGGCGGCCAGGCCCATGTCGACTGGAAGCCCTTCAGGCACCCGCAGCTGGGCGACGTGGAGATCGGCGGCTGGGATCGCATGAACTTCTGGCGCAACCCGCCGCCCGCCTTGCGCGAGCGCGAGGTGGCGCGCTTCCCGGCCTGGCTGACGCAGCTGGCGCTGTCGCTGCCCAGGCTCGAGATCCTGCAGGCCACGTGTGCGCCGGTGGGCCACGACGGCGGCGGCGACACCTGGCGCGTGCGGCTCGCGGTCGCCAACGCCGGCTACCTGCCCGCGTACGTCACGCACCGCGCCAAGGAGCGCCAGGTGGTGCGCGGCACGGTGTTCGAGATCGCGCTGCCGGCGGGCGCGTCGCTGGTCACGGGCCGGGAACGCGAGATCGGCGAGCACCTCGAGGGCCATGCGCCGCGCAGCTCGCTGCAGGCCTTCCTGCCGGAGCGCGACGTCACCGCGGATCGCACGCTGCAGGAATGGATCGTGCGCGGCCCCCGGGGCGCCGTCGTCACGGTCGACGCGCGCGCCGACCGCGCCGGCGCGGTGAGCGCGCGCATCACGCTGGGTTGAACGGGCCGCCCGGCGAGAATGGCGCCCGTCGACCTCCTCACACCGTCCCCGAAGGAAACCCCGCCATGACGTTCGTCCTCGCCGCCCTCGCCGTCCTGCTGTTGACCGTGGTCCCGGTGATGATCGGGGCGCGCATCGTCGGCGCGAAGCGCACGGGGTTCTGGATGTGCCTGCTCGCCCTGCTCATGTCGACCCTGGTCGTGGGCATCGCCGTGCGGCTGTTCCACGGCGGCGGCCTGCTCGCGTTCTTCGTGGCGCCGCTGGGCTTCATGTGGATCCTGGACACCACCTACCTGCGCGGCCTCGCGATGGTGCTGCTGCAATACCTGATCACCGCCGTCATCGTGATGGTCCTCATGTTCACGGCACTCGGTTCGATGCTGCACATGAAGGACATGATGCGCGAGCTGCCGATCGACAACCCGCCGGCGCAGTCCGTCTGAGCCCCGGGCGGCAGCGCGCGTCGCCCTGTCGGCTGGCCGTCGCCCGCGTTCTTCGCGATCGCGATCGCCGCGGAGCTACTCGCCCGGATAGCGCAGGCCGAACTGCGCACGCATCGTGTCCATCCAGCCCACCAGCGCCACCGTCTCGTCCAGCGGCATCACCGGGCTCTCGGACAGGCCCGCGCGCAGGCAGCGGTGCACCTCCTCCACCTGCGCGACGTAGCGCGAACCGCGCCAGGGGCGCTCGATCAACTCGACCGGCGTCTCCTCCCACGGCCGGGTGCCACGCGCGAGCCGGAGCTGCTGCGCGGCGTAGAACGGCGGCGCGACATCGATGCGGCCGTCGGTGCCCAGCACCGTCGCGTGGCAGCCGGTGGTCGACCGCAGCGAGCACATGCCCTGGCTCAGCCGATTGCCGGCGTGGCGCAGGTTGAACACGGTGTGCACGTCGACGCCCGTGGGACCGAGCACCGCGTCGGCCTGCGCGCCGGTGATCTCGCCGAGCACGAAGGCAGCGAAGTTCAACGGGTAGATGCCGATGTCCAGCAGGCCACCGCCCCCCAGCGCGGGCGCGAGCGCGCGATGGCTCGCGGGCAGGCCGGCGGCGGAAAAGCCGAAGTCGGCCGACACCGCCACCGGCTCGCCGATCGCGCCCTCGGCCAGCAGGCGCTTGAGTTCCACCATCGCGGGCACGTAGCGCATCCACATCGCCTCCATCAGGAAGACGTCGCGCCTGCGCGCGAGCGCGACCGCGGCCTCGGCC
>Ga0209258_100805_pt1 | contig 18346 bp, 17 predicted proteins | sample Araplaol_mTSA_r2_FD_184281 | JGI IMG/M metagenome (GOLD analysis project Ga0209258, IMG submission 184281) | Arabidopsis root microbial communities from North Carolina, USA - plate scrape CL_Col_mTSA_r2 (SPAdes) (version 2) | ecosystem: Host-associated > Plants > Roots > Endosphere | place: USA...
GCCTCGAGTGCACGCAGACGCTTGACGTCCACGGCCTCCATCTGCCCAAAGTGCTTGCGCCACGCGTAGATCGTGGGCTCGCTGACCTTGTTCTTCTTCGCGGCCTCGGCGACCGTCGTGCGGTCAGTCTCTCGCAGGATCGCGACCATCTGCTCTTCGGTGAATCGACCTTTTCGCATGATCTCCTCGCAGTCGAGGAGCCGATTTTCTAGGAACTATTGGTACGAAGAAACCGGGCAGGTCAAGTACGCTCGCATCTTGGACACCTGGGTGCAAAAGGTCGGTCTAGACCCGTGTGCGTACGGAACGCACTCCATAAGGAGAACGAAGGCCACACTCATCTATCGAAAGACCAGAAATCTGAGAGCCGTCCAATTGTTGCTGGGTCACACAAAGCTGGAGAGTACAGTTCGCTACCTAGGGATCGAAGTAGACGACGCCATAGAGATCGCGGAGCAGATCGAGATCTGACCACCGCGGCCCCGTCAGTTGATTGACCGTTGGACGGCCAAAGACGCATGCCAAACATTGCTACCGTATTCAAATCTGAAATTGCGAGACTGGCGCGCAAGGAATTGCGAGCAAACACAGATGGCCTGAGGAAGACCGTCGCTGCGCAGCGGTCTGAGATCGCCAACCTGAAGCGCCAAGTCCAAGCGTTGGAATCGGTCGTCAAGCGGCTGGCCAAGAGTGCAGATGCGGCTCAGGGGCATTCCACCCCCCGGGCCGCCGACGAGTCGGCCGGGACTGCCGAATCCTCTGGGCTGCGGTTCCGCGCCGCCGGCATGGCTGCCAACCGGAAGCGTCTCGGGCTGTCGGCGGCAGATTTCGGCCTTCTCGTTGGCGCCACCGGCCAATCGATCTACGCCTGGGAAGCGGGCAAGGCGAAGCCCAGGCCGCAGGCATTGGCGTCAATTGCGGCCCTACGGGGAATCGGGAAACGCGAAGTTGAAGCCAAGCTGGCCAGCTTGAAGGGCGAGACAGGTTCCGACTGACCCGTCGATTGCCGTTCCCGGCCAGGAACGGCCGGTCGCCAGCGGCCGCTATCGGGTAGCCACCCAACGCCTGAACTTCATTGGTCGTTTGCTTCGATCGCAGCGACCAGCCCCATGTCCCGAAGTTCGTCGACGAGCTGCCGGGTAGGCCCGACAGCAAGGTTCGGCACCCGCAGCCCCGCCGCCGATCGCAGACGCGTGACTACCTCTGCCGTATTCAGTGGCGCAAGCGACGGTATCGCTTTCCGTACCTTCTTGAGCGCGTGAGCGTCGAGTTCGCCGCTGGCACGCACGACAAGCTTGACCGGCGTGGAGCGGCCGAGTTCAGGGAAGACCCTTGCGATCATGGCGATGGCGACTTCATGGCCGCAACTGACGCACCTTTCCACGACCATGTCACCGAGTTCTCGCTGTTCTTGCTGTGCGCCGCATTTGGGGCAGAGGTGTTCCATGTGCAGTAGTCCGAGTCAGATCTGCGCCATGCTACAGCCGTCATTCTTCGGGCGACGAATTGCGCGGTGCAGACTTCCGCTTTGGGTCGGCCCCTGCTGTCACGGCCATCGGCTTCGATCGGCAGGTATGCTGCGCACAGCGGCCGCTCGCTCTGGGGTCGAACGCGGATCAGGCCAGGTGCGGCCTGGCCTTCAGTTGCCAGAGGCGCTTGTCGGCCAGGAGCGGACGTTCATCGACTTCCGCTTTCTGGCCCGTCATTCCAAAACGTTGAGACTCGCAATCGATGCCGACGAAACATCAGTTGAACATCACGCAATTCGTCGCGATCGCGGGAATGCTCACGGGCAGCGCGTGGCCTGTGCATGCTCAGAATGGCAAATGCGATTTCACTTCCGCATCCAGCGTCCATGGGCACGTTACGTGCAAGCCGGCTACCGGCAGCACCAACGTCGTGACGGGTAGCAGCGACGGACTGTTCCATTTCTCAAGCGTTCGCGATCACTTGACGCCAGCATGTCGAGACAGCACCGACAAGGTGATTAGCGCATGTGCCAGCGAAGGAGAGGAGGTTAAGAGACGTTGCTGGCAGACCAGGCTCTCCGCGACTTGCCAATCTCAGACTGAGCAGCTTCGCGCGAAGCGAGATGCGGTCTGCGAGCAGCAGATCTCGACGTGCGAACGCGAGTCGACCCGCCAGTTTCCAGGGTGCGTCCAGCGCGAATTGCCTGTCGGTTGTATGGAGCAGATCCGGGCCGTCAATCGGGCCAATGAACATTGATGCTCGCCGACAGGCCAACTTGGAGACTCGCCGAGACAGCGGCCATTGCACAATGAACGACCGCTAAATGGCGCCCCATTTGTCGACGCGGAAGTCCGCAACGGGTCTCCCTCCGCCTGCTCTTCGGTGCCCACCAACGTCAGCTATGCTGCCGACAACGGGCAGACACGAGGTGCAGCCCGTCGACTGACCAAGCCGTTGCCGGCCAGGTTGCACGCCAGCCAGGAGCACGTCTGGGGCTAGCGGCGGCTATGGCGTCGTCAGCCATGGGCTCGTCGTGGATGAGCGCGCACCAGAGACTGAAAGTCTGTCCGATAAGAATCAGGGAGGTGATAGATGAAGAACGCGCACTTCTGCTGCGACTGTCGCCTACGATTCTGAACGCTTGCATTGATTTTCCGCAATCATGACACTGACACGCCGCGCGATCCTCTCGCTCCTCGCCGCCTCATTGGCCAATGCCTCCCTTGCCGCCTCGCCCCACGCTGCGGCACCACCCAGGGCCATCACGTCCCGCGGGCCGCTGGATGGAGAAGAGCTGAACAACATCAGCGTGTTCAAGGGCGTGTCGCCCTCGGTCGTCAACATCACCGCGCTCGGCCTGGAGCGCGACTTTTTCTCGCTCAACGTGCAGCAGGTGCCCCAGGGCACAGGCACTGGGTTCGTGTGGGATGCGCAGGGCCATATCGTCACCAACTTCCACGTGATTCAGGAGGCCGCCGCCGCGCGCGTGACGCTTGCCGACCATACAAGCTACCGCGCCGAACTGGTCGGCGTGTTTCCCGACCGCGACATCGCCGTGCTGAAGATCGGCGCTCCCGCAGCTAAGTTGCGTCCTGTGCCAATCGGCACGAGCCGTGACCTGCAGGTCGGCCAGAAGGTCTACGCGATTGGCAATCCGTTCGGGCTGGACCAAACGCTGACCACAGGCATCGTCAGCGCGCTGGATCGGGAGATCGAATCGGTGACCCACCGAACGATCAAGGGCGCGATCCAGACAGACGCAGCCATCAACCCCGGCAATTCCGGCGGCCCGCTGCTCGACTCGGCCGGACGCCTGATCGGCGTCAACACCGCCATCTTCAGCCCCTCGGGGGCGAGCGCCGGCATCGGGTTCGCGATTCCCGTAGACGAGGTCAACCGCATCGTGCCACGTCTTATCCGCGACGGTCGCATGGTGCGGCCCTCTTTGGGCTTGACCGGCGCGCCGCCCGAACTCAACCGTGCGCTGAGCCTGCCCAAAGGAGTGGCAATCATGCGGGTGCAGCGCGGCGGTCCTGCGGCCCTCGCCGGACTCAAACCCTTCACTCGCGGAGAGAACGGCGGCATTGTGGACGGCGACGTGATTACCGCCATCGACGGCGAAGCGGTCGAAACGCTCGACGACATGCTCACCGTCCTGGAACGCCTGCAGCCCGGAGACACCTGCACCGTGACCATCTGGCGAAGCGGCGCAACGCGAAGGCTGGTCGCGAAGCTGGCAGAGTCGGAAGACTGAGTATCTTGCGGCAGGGCACCGGAATCCGCGGCCTTCAAGCGGCGGTTGGCGCGCTCGAGCGCAAAGCCGGCAAGGCCGGGTCGCAAGTCGGCCAGGAGCGGCCACTCGCTCACGACCGCTTTCGGCGTGGTCGTCGATATACAGCGGGTAACCTGGCCCGCGCGCGCGCCGGCGGCAATCAATGACCGATCTTCACGACTTAACGTATTCGCAGCAGAAGGCCTTCTTGGGCTACTTCGCGGAGCACTTCATGAACACGTCTATCGTTCCGGTCGACAGCAGGCCTATCGCGGTGCTGAACCGACAGGAGCAAGAGTCGATGGCGTTGGCGAGGCGTGGCCTCAAGATGGCCATCAACGACTGCGTCTCGATGACCGAGGGCCTACGAGGAGAGGAACTGGCCGTCATTGACGCGAAGTTGCGAGCCGCCGGCCAGCTAGACGCCGCCGCCGTGCAGTGCGGCTATGGCAAGGCTCAACAGATCGTTGCAGCCGCGATGGGCTACCAAACCCTCGCATCCCTTCAGGTCACGTCGGACCCAAGCGACCTAGCGTATGCGGCGAGACGAGAGACGGCTCGGCTGCTCCTGCAGCAACGCGCCACCGGCAGGATCGCCGACAAGAAGCGCCCAGACCTGTGGTGTCCCATCAAATCGGCGTGTGAGCCATCTTGCCGGACAAACGCCAAAAAAGCTGAGGATGCGCATCGACAAGAGCTTGTTGAAGCTGCTCTTCGTAGTCAGATTCCACTCGCTGAGCAGAGGGGACACGAGCGCGATGCTCGGCCATCCTCGGCCGCTGCTGACCAAGAAACGAAGGGCTCGCAGAAGCGCCGGCCCACAAGACCGAGCCTGGACTACCTGCTCTCACGGGTCAAAACCGGAGGCGCCTGACCCTCGGGCGAGAGGTCAAACGATGGGACGTAGAAGAAACGGCCACCGCAAGGTGGCCGGTTTCTTTGCAGCGTGCCACCACGTGACAGTCCAAAAGCTCTCGGTTCCATCGCCGGGCCTTGCTCGCGCGGCCCTTCACTGGCGCCGCAGCATCCTTTGCGCCTGGCGAAGGCTCCCGAAAAAGATCGACGGATCTTATTCCTCGAAGCCAGCCGTGCAAGACGCGACACTGGCGCCTCGACACTACAAAGCAGGCTTTCCCACTACCTGAACTGCCTATGAAGGGATCGACGGAACTCATTCCCCCCATTCAGTTGTGTTCTGACCAATTAAAGTCGAAAACACACTATTAAAGTCGAAAACAACCTAATAGAGTCGAAAACTTCGTACGAGCGCCCGTTGACCCATAGAGATACGAGCGAGTTCCCAGGCCGGCGCTACCGGCCGCCTCGCTGTCAGACTTCTCGAGGAACTGACGCGATACGTCCAAGCACGTTTACCCTCTCACACGATTTTTCCGCGCACACAGTGTTGATGTTGGAGCGAAACCGTACGTCGGTCACGTACGGCGTTGCGCCCGCGGAGATCTCAGGTGCAGGTACATCAACGGCGCGCACAAAAGCCAGCGTCTCTGATGCGCTGGTCAAGTCAAATCGCTGCTCACCGTCTGCCTCCGCGTCCTCGCCTAGCGTCTCGATGACCAGCCGCCAAAGCTTTCCCTGGCGCGCTGCGTCCAAGCGCTCGGAGATGAGTCGCGTCAAGTCTAGGGCGGACAGCCCTGCCGATGACCGAGACAAGATGACGGAGGCGACGAGGTCGGTCTCGCGCCCGGAACGCACCTGTTTGAGTGAGAACTCGTGTTCGCGAGAGGGGCGTTCCGTAGCCTTGACTTCAATACGTTGGTCTTCAAATGCGAAGTCGAAGCCGTCGGTCGTGCGCAGGTGCCATGCGTCGACGAACTCCGCCGGCGATGCGGCCAGCTGAATCAGGACGAGTTCTCCCCAAAGGCCCGTTACCGAGCGATCCGCTGGAGGTGATAGCTTGCGGAAATGTTCAAGCAGCGCATCGACGACTTCGTCGGTTGTCTTCTGCGTCAGCACACCCCCATGCGTGCCGGCAGTGGCAGCCATCAGCTCAACGAAATACTGATGCAAGTAGGGCACCGAGGGGTCGCAGGTGAACTTGCAAAAGTTGCCAAACTCCGTGCGACCAGGTTGGCCATCTTCGCCATGTGCAATTTCAAACCTGCGGTCGAACTGGACGCCGACATGCTTGAGGCGAACGTCCGACCGTGGTGTTGTCCTAGGCTCGCTAGAGAGCAAGAGCGCTGGCTCCCCGTGTTCGCCTCGCACCAGCAGGTGCTGATTGCCGACCCCGCAGCGGATTGCAGCGACTGCTCCGGAGTCAGTGCCCGGCTTCAGTTCCTGAAACCGTGTCCAGAGCGAGGTTGCGCTCTTCATAGCGCGTCCTTTTGCAGCAGGAAGTTCTTTTCAAGCCTCTCGGGAATGTGAACAGCGAACCAAGGCACGTCTTGCTCTTCCGCCGCTCTGGTGGTGGGATTGAGCAAGTTGAAATAGCGAAGATGGAGCGATACCCGTTCGGGTGCGACAAAGCTTCGGTCACCTCCGTAGGTCAGTAGCGACACGTCTACCTTGCCGGCCGGCGATTTGCCTTGTGCAACCTGATTGATGACGTTGTCCGACGTCTTCTTACTGCGGTTCTGCGATTGCCCGTTGCCAATCAGGAAGACATCAACATGAGTTTGGCCTTCGTCCTTCAAGCGAGAGAGCGCGACAATGGCACCCTCTTCAGCCTGTGCGACGTGGATACAAGGCACGCAATCCATCGCAGCCGAACTGAAGATCAAGCATCCGGTGGTGCGGCAGGGACGCTGACCTTGTCGTGGTGGATCGCATAGACGCTGATCGTGCGCACGTCGGCGCCTGCGTTGACCAGCGCGCCGAGTGCCGCGCGCGCTTTGCCTGACCGGTCGCCTGAGACGTTGGCCGAAGTGGGTCGATGGCGACAACGATCGCTCGCGGCACTGCCTCGACGCTCCATGGCGCCGGCTGGGCGCTCGCCGCCGGGGCGGTGCGGGGCGGCGCGGGGCGGCCCTCGTCCCAGTGATCGCACTCGTCGCGCGGTTGGTGCTGCCCTTCCCTGGGCATGGGATCCACGCGTCAGCCCGGGGTTGGCATTGTGGTCGCTGCTGTGGCTCCTGCGCTGCAACGCAGTGGACGAGCTCGCGTTCCGAGGCTACGGTTTCGATCGGCTTGTCAATGGTCTGGGCGACTGGTCAGCGCAGCTCGCCACCGCATTGCTGTTTGCGGCGTTCAATGTCGCGAACGGCGGGCCCTGGCAAATGGCGCTGATGGGCGATGGCCAGTCGGCCGACGCCTGATCGAATCCGGATCGACGCGCCGTTCATACTCGCAGCCATGGCACGCCTGTTCTTCGCCTTCGTTCCCGACCGGCCCAACCGGGAATCGGTGGCGAGCTGGCGGGATACCTGTGATTTCGGCCCAGCGGCTCGCCCCGTGCCTGCCGACAATTTCCACGTCACTCTGTGCTTCCTGGGCGAGAGCCCCCCAGACGCGATCGAGCGGTTGCGGTCTGCTGCGGCTGCGGTGCCGTTCGCCGCAGGACACATCGAGCTTCGCGCACTCGAGGTTTGGGCGCATGGCGTGGCGGTGCTGCGGGCCGAGGCATCGCCGGAGCTCGTCGATCTGCACGCCCGGCTGGAAAGCGCCACGGCGCCCTTCGCCAAGGCGCCTGAGACACGTCCATGGAAGCCGCACCTGACGTTGGCCCGCCACGCACGCGCGAACGCGTCGACCATCACATCGGCAACACCGCCGCTCGGCGGATGGGAGGTTTGGCGATTTGGACTGTTCGAGTCGCGGGCAGGCCGGTACCGGGAGGTCGCCTCGTTCAGTGCGAACTGACGAACGCCGAACAAGACCGCTCTTAAGCAGACGATTGAAGTCGGTTCAGGCAGCCGCCCGTTTGGCGTGCGCCCGGCGTGTGAGCGATGCCTCAAGCGCCCGCAGCCAGAGCGTCCGCGAGGCGCGGGTAGAGCGGCGAAAATCCCAGTTCGCGGCGAATTCGACGCCCATCGAGCAGCGCGTCGAAGGCTTGCGCATGCTCCGGGTTCGAGCCATCGGGGGCGGGCTGGCCAATGGCGCCGAACAGTTCGGTGAGGTCGGGCGCCTCGTCGTCCACAACGTTGTAGACATGGCTCGCTGGAGACGGCATCTCGAGCACCCGCCACACGGCCTGTGCGACATCGGCGTGATGGCCGATCGACATACGCTGCCTCGGCGGATAGTGGCGCATGTGGGGTGCGATTTCGGCGATGTGCGGATCGCCATCGCCGTAGACGAACGGCAGGCGCAGGATACGCACGTCGAGACCGTCCTGCTCGAGCAGGAATCGCTCGGCCTCGAGCTTGCTGACCGGGTACGCCGCGACCGGCCTGCAAGGTGCATCTTCGTCGACGATGCGCCCGCCGGTCGATCCGTAGACCAGGCCCGTGCTCGTGAAGACGAAGCGTCCGACCCCGGCGGCGCGGGCCGCGTCCGCAAGGTGCCGGGTCCCGATGTCGTTGGTTGCGTGGGCCTGCTCCGGCGTGGCTCCGCGGAAGAACGCAGCGCAGTGGACGATCGCGTCGACCTCGTGCACGGCAGCGGCGAGCGAGTCCTGGTCGAGCAGGTCGCCCTGCGCGAGCTCCACCTGCGCTGACGCCAACTCGGCGGCCCGGGTCGGGTCTCGCACGAGTGCACGAACATGATGTCCCCGCTCCAGGAGGCGGCGGGCAAGACGGCTTCCGACCTTTCCGGTCGCTCCAGTCAAAAGGATTTTCATGCAGTCACTGTAGGTCGCGATCCGCCCGGCGCATTGGCAAAAGCGGACATCCGGGACGTGGCTGCAACTGCCTCGCCGGGCGTGCAGAATCGACGGATGCAAGTTGCTGCCCCCTTCCAGCACCACCTCGCGTCCACCGACTCGCCGCTGACGGCCTGGTCCGCGCGCGAGTTCGACAAGGACAAGCCACGGGTTGCCATTCCGCACGCGCAAGTGCAGATCGTCGTGCGCTTCGGGCCCGTCCCGCGCGACGGCGTAGACATCCACGTTCTCGGTGCGCAGAAGACCGTGCGCCGCAAGTTCGTCCGTGGAGTGCAACGATCGCTGGTGGCACGCTGCAGTCTCGAATGCTCGGTCGAAGTGTTCGGCGTCTTCGGCAACGAGTTGGCGGGACGCATCGCGCCGCTGGAATCCTTGTGGGGCGAAGAGGCGACGCTGACCCTGCGCGAGCGGCTGTCATGTGCTCCCGACCTGGTCCGGGCTGCGGTGCTTCTGGACGCCGCTGTCGCTGGGCGTGTCGATGCGAACGATTCAAGGGACTCCGGCGGCAGACTCGTTGCCGAGGCGGCCCGACGACTGTCGCATGCGAGCGTTCGCACGGTTGCCAACGATCTCGGCGTCAGCGAGCGGCATCTGCGGCGTCTGTTCGGGCGAGTGGTCGGGACGAGCCCCAAGCAGTTCGAGAGAATCGCGCGCTTCGAACGCGCGGTTCGGAGTGCCCGGACGGAGCCTGGCGCGACCTGGACGAACATTGCCGCGGCGGCCGGATACTATGACCAGGCGCATCTGATCGGGGACTTCCGACAGATTGCGGGAAGAACGCCGGGCGACTTCCTTCGCGAGCTTTGCGATGAAGTCTGATCGCGGCCAGCAACGGTCATCCGTCAATGCCCGCAGTCAGGTAAGCTACTGTTGAATCATTGATCGGGATTCGCATTGCCTGGCCGCGGCATGAACACCTCGCTTTACGCTCTGTTTCGATACAAGGCTTGGGCCAATCGGGAACTGCTCGCAACCCTGGAAGCCTTTGACGCGGCGCAATATCCCGACAGGTTTCGGACAATGCTGGACATCCTCGGGCACGCCAACGTCGTGGATCGCATCTTCCGCAATCATCTGTCGAGCACCGTCGTCGAGATCATCCAGTCGACTGATCCCGAATCCGAGCTAAGCCTTTGCCAACTGCGGACAGTCGTCGAAGCAACGGACGCTTGGTATCTTGGCTTCGTCGCCGACGTCGATGACACGCGGCTGCGATTGCCCGTGCCGTTCGTGTTCACCGACGGCGCCCGAGGCACCATGACTTGCGAGGAAATGCTGCTGCACGTGGCGACGCACGCCGGGTATCACCGCGGAAGCATCGGACAGATTCTTGAGGATCTCGGATTCGATTCGCCGCCAGATTCGTTGACCAAGTATCTGCACCGACATGAGCCTGATCGACGCGTCCACGCGGGCTGGTGTTCGGTGAATATCGATCGATCGCAGGTTCGTTGATCGTCTCTTGCACCGAAGCTCACGCGCTTGCGTATCAAGGAACGACGCCAGGTTCGGGTCGGCGAAGGCCGTGGTGCCAGCCCCGGTGGATTGTTTGCTTCTGGCATACATAGAGTCTACCCACAGGCGGTTTTTCTTACTGCTTCCGCCTCCTAATATGCCTTCATCCGATCCTCGGGAGAAGTCGTTGAGTCGATCGTTCTACTACCTGTTCGACCCGCTTTGCGGGTGGTGCTACGGAGCCAGCGCGGCCGTGGCTGCGCTGGCCGGCTCCGAAGCAGTCGAACTGAAGTTGCTGCCGAGCGGCCTGTTCCAGGACCAGGGTGCGCGCCCGATGGACGCCGCGTTCGCGGCGTACGCCTGGGCCAACGACCAGCGCATCGAGCGCCTGACGGGTCAGCCCTTTTCCCAGCGCTATCGGGACAAGGTGCTGGACAACCGCACGCAGCGCTTCGACAGCGGCCCGGCGACCCTTGCATTGACCGCCGTGAATCTCACGGCGCCCGACCGAGAGGTCGAGGCGCTGAAGGCGATCCAGCGCGCCCGTTATGTCGAGGGCCGGGACGTCACGCAGCAGGCCGTGCTGTGCGAAGTACTGCGCTCGCTCGGCCTGACCGACGCGGCGCAACGGATCCAGGCGGGGGTCGACACATTGGACGCTGCCGCCAGGGCTCGCATCCACGAGGCCCAGGCCTTGATGCGCCGCTTGGGCGCACAGGGCGTGCCGACCTTCGTTCTTGATTCCGGAGTCGGTCCGCAGTTGCTGCAGGCCAGCGCAGTCTATTCCGATCCTCAGGCATTCCTGTACCGGCTCACGGCTTCCCCAGCCTGAAAGGAATCCCGTGACGACTCGTCGTCGCGCGGTCCTGGCCGCTGCCGCACACCGCACACGATTGACGGCACCGTGGCATCCGGCGATTTGTCGAAAGGATGCGCCCGGCCAGGGGCCCGAAGTCGAAAGCGGTGATCCATCGCGTTGCAGCCGAGGGCGCCCCGCCAGCAGGCCAGACAACGCGCCATGCAAGCTGCGCCCCCGTCCGAAGGCCGTCGGCCGTTCACGAATCCGAGCCAGGAGTAGCCGCCATGTTCTCTGTTGATCGTCGTACCGTGCTGGGCCTTGCCGCCGCCGCCGCCGTACCTTCTCTCGTCGCCGCAGCGCCTCAGCGGCCCGCGCCCGAGGCAGAGACTCGCAGCCTGGACGAACTGCATCGGGCTGCGCTCGCCGATGGCGGCAAGCTGGTGGTCTATGCCGGCGGAGACGTGCCCGGCGCGGGCGCGCCGGTGGAGAAGTCGTTCATGCAGCGCTTCCCGGGCATGCAGGCACGAGTGATCACCGACCTGAGCAAGTACCACGACGCGCGCATCGACCAGCAATTGGCGCGCGGCCGGCTGGAGTGCGACGTCGCCGTCCTTCAGACACTGCACGACTTCGATCGCTGGAAGGCGGAAGGCGAACTGCTGGCGTACAAGCCGCTGGATTGGGATGCGGTCCTGCCCGAGTTCAAGGACGCCGACGGCGCGTTCTTCGCCATCGGCGTCATCGCGTTCAGCAACGTCGCCAACGTCGACCTGATCCCGGAAGCCGATGCCCCGCGCGATGCGCCCGACTACCTGGCCCCCAAGCTGCGCGGCAACCTGGTGCTGACCTACCCGCACGACGACGACGCCGTGCTGTTCGAGTTCGACCGCATCGTCGCTGCCTACGGATGGGAGTGGTTGGACCGGCTGCAGCGGCAGGACGTGCAGTGGATCCGCGGCACCGTGCCGGCGCGACTGGTGGTGCAGGAGGGCAAGAAGGCGGCCACCTTCACCTGTTCGGGCCCGTTCGCTGCGCCGGCAGGCAGCCCGCTGCGCTTCCAGCTGCCGCGGCGCGACGTGTTCCACAGCTGGGGGCAGACGGCGGCGATCTTCCGCGAAGCGCGCAACCAGGCTTCCGCTCGCCTGTTCGCGAGCTGGCTGTGCTCCAAGGAAGCCACTGCGTCGCGCACCACCCAATGGTCGGTGCGCCGCGACGTGCCGGCCGCCGGCGGCTACGGGCCGGTCAATCGCTACAACACCGATCCGCAGGCGTTCCGCCGCTTCATGCAGGACCGCGCACGCATCGAGCGCCTGAAGACCGAGTTCGAGCACCTCATCGGCCCCGTATCGGGCCCGAACCCGACGGGTGCGCGCGGCCTCTACCTGCTCGCCACATGAGCCGGGGCCGTCCCTTGAACGGGCCCCGTCGTGTCGCGCCGGGCTTCGTCGGCGGAGCGTCCCAGCGCCTCGAGGACGGCTTGCGTCGGACGCAGACGCGGCCGGCAGTTCAGTGTACTGTCCTGGAAGCACGCACGCGCGATACGGCTGCAAAGGAGCCCGAGCGTCGTTGCAAAGCCGGGCCGTACCGCCCGATACGACTCGCCTTTGCGCCTGGCTGCGGCTCGCTTCCAGCGCGTTTCGCCTGCGCGCATGCTTCCGGGACAGCACGCTAGCTGGCGGCCATGCGCTGGGCGATGAAGTCGATGAAGGCGCGCGTCTTCATGGGCTTGTAGCGGCTGGCCGGGAAGACCGCGTGGATGCCGCCCGGCGGAAGCGACCAGTCGGGCAGAAGCTCGACCAGCTCGCCGCCACGAAGCGGCGCCGCGACCAGGTAATCCGGCAGGATGCTGGCGCCGCCACCCGCGAGCACCGCGGCGAGGACCGCCGGCGTCGAATTGATCGTCAGTCGAGGCCGCACGTTCAGCGACTGTCGTTGCGTCCGGCCGCGGGAGAACACCCAGTCGAGTGGATTGCGCAGGGCGCTGTTCGCAACGAACGGGAGGGAAGCCAACGCGCTGGGCGTCGATCCCCGGATCTGCCTGGCCATCTCCGGCGAGACGACGAGTCGCTGATGGAAGGTGCCGATACGCCGTGCCTGCAGGCTGGAGTCGTCGAGCCATCCGATGCGAATGGACAGGTCGATCTGGTGGGCCACCAGGTCGATGCGCTCGTCCCCGAGCAGCAGTTCGACATGGCAGTCCGGGAAGGCGAGCGAGAAGTCGGTGGCGATCGCCGCCAGGATCGACGTCCCGAAATCGTTTGGCGCGGCCACTCGCAGCGTCCCCGTCGGCCTCTCGCCGGATTCCGCGACGGCCGCGAAAGCCTGGCCGACGTCGTCGAGGATCGTCGAGCAGTGCGCATAGAACAGGCGTCCGGCCTCCGTCGGTTCGACGCGCCGCGTGGTGCGCACCAGCAGGGTGGTCTTCAGCGCCTCCTCCAGGCGCATCACCTGCTGGCTCACCACGGCCTTGGTGATGCCCAGGCGCTCCGCCGCGCGCGTGAACGAGCCGGCGTCCACGACGGCCAGGAAATAGGCGAGACGGTTCAGATTGGGCGCTTCCATCGTATTCGATTGTATGTGGTCGGCATACGATCTGTCTCATTCGGATGGATTTCAATTTCATCCCGACACTCGTATCGTTCGGCACGAGGGCCACGGTGGCCCCATCCGGAGTTCCGATGTTCACGAGGAGAGACGCCATGAAGACTTCGCTGGCTGCTGCGGCGGCCCTGGGTGCATCCGGCGCGGGTTTCGCCGCCGGCGGCAAGCTCGCACTGAAGCACTTCCCTGCCGGACCGAACGGATTCTTCCGCGCGCCGGTGCTGCTGTCCGGCCCCTCCGAGGCGGTCTTGATCGACGGTGGATTCACCTATCCGGACGGCCGTGCCCTGGCCGAGGCGATCAAGGCCACGGGCAAGCCGCTGCGCACGATCTATGTCAGCCAATCCGACCCAGACTACTACTTCGGCCTCAAGCCCGTGCGCGACGCGTTCCCGGCGGCACGCGTGCTCGCCGCGTCCGCGACGCTCGAGGCGATCAAGGGCAATGTCGAGAAGAAGCTCGCCACCTGGGGACCCCAATTGAAGGAGAACGGCCCGCAGAGCCTGGCGGACGTCGTCCTGCCGGAAGCGTTCGACGGCAGCATGCTGGAAGTCGAACGCGAGCGGATCGACATCGTCGGCGCGGAAGGACTCGCCAACCGCCGGTACCTGTTCGTGCCGTCGCTGGGCGCGGTCGTCGGCGGAGTCATGGTCTTCTCCGGCGTGCATGTCTGGACCGCCGATACGGCGACGGCGGCCCAGCGCGCCGCATGGGTCGCGAACCTGGACAAGCTCGCCGCGCGCAAGCCGGCGGTCGTGGTTCCGGGACACATGGCGCCGGGCGCCGCCACGGACCTGTCCGCGGTCGCCTTCACGCGCAACTACCTGCTTGCCTTCGAGGAAGAACTGGCGCGCGCGGCCGACGCCGCCAGCCTCAAGTCCGCGATGGAGAAGCGCTTCCCGGACCTGGGGATGGGGGTGGCGCTCGACATCGGCTCCAAGGTCGCCAAGGGCGAGATGAAGTGGGGCTGAGATGTCCGCGAATCTGGACTTGATCCGACCGACCTACGAGGGGCCGCCCGCGCAGACCCGGAAGGCCCTGCGGGCCGCGCTCGCCGACGACGTCGAATGGACGGAGGCCGCAGGCTTCCCGTACGCCGGAACCTACGTCGGACCCGACGCGGTCTTCGATGGCGTCTTTCGACGCCTCGCGGTGGAATGGATCGGCTATCGCGCCGACGTCCATACCTATCTGGCCGATGGCGACCGCGTCGCGGCCTTCGGCGTCTATGCCGGCACCTACAAGGCCACGGGCAAGGCCATGACGGCCTCCTTCGCCCACCTCTACGAAATTCGCGAAGGCCGCATCGTTCGCATGACACAGATCGTGGACAGTGCCATCGTCAACCAGGCCTTGGCGGCCTGAGTCAGGAGAAATCGAGATGAAGACCTTGCAACTCGTCGCGGCGGCGCTCGCCACCGGTCTTGCCCTGGCCTGCGCGCCTGCCGGCGCGGCCACCGGCGGCCACGCCGGTCGAGCGGAGAAGAACAAGCAACTGGTGCTGACCGCCTACCAGGGACTGTTCGGCGACCACGACCTGTCGGTCATCGACAAGTACTGGGCGCAGGACTACATCCAGCACAACCCCTACATGACCGACGGCCGCGAGAGCGTGAAGACCTACGTCACGAAGCTCGGCATCGAAAGCTGGCCGAAGACCCGGGTCCGGTTCCTCCGCGTCGCGGCCGACGGAGACCTGGTGTTCCTGCAGACCGTGCAGCCGAAGACGGCCCAGTCGCCGGAGATGGTCATCGTCGACATCTTCCGCGTCGCTGGCGGCAAGATCGCGGAGCATTGGGACACCATGCAGGCGGTCCCCGCGGATGCCACCAACTCGCGGCCGATGTATTGACGCATCGCCGAGGAGGATCAGCATGGCCTCGGTCAATGGCGTGGCCCTGCATGGGCTCCGTCCGGCGCCCCGCCTCCAATCGGTGCCCCGAGGTAACGGGGTGTGAATCCTGCTGCCCTTGATACACGATCACCGCGCCGTCATGACAACGCTGACGCGACGCGCTAGGGTCCACCCGATCATCCATACGAGCCAACCGACGTGCCCAATCCTCTCGTCTCGAGCGTGACCCCTCCCGAAATCGCCGATCCTGCGCGGCGCGCGTTCTCTTTCGGGCTGGGCCTGTTTCCGATGCTTCCATTGCTACCGGCCTGCAGTGCCGGCGTCGAGGGCTCAGGACAGGAGGCGCAGGGGCAAGGCCAGGCCGCCTCGCCCGCGCCCGCGCCGACGTCCGCGCCTGCGCCTGGGCCTGCGCCTGCGCCAGCCCCGCCAACCGCAACGGCCGCTGCGCCCGCGCCTGTTCCTGCCTCGGTCAGCGGCGTCTTCCGCCATCCCGGGTTGCTGGTCACCGAGGACGACTTCACGCGCATCCGCCAGTTGATCAAGAGTGGACAGCAGCCGTGGACCGACTGGTGGAACAAGCTGGGCGTCGATCACTTCGGCACCCTGGACACCAAGCCCTTCCCGCTGGCGGGGGTCTACCGGCAAGACGGCAGCAAGAACAACCTGTACGTCGACATCTGGCGCGCCTGGACACTGGCGTTGCACTGGAAGATCTCGGACGACACGCGCTATGCCGACAAGGCGGTGGAGTTCCTGGACGCCTGGGCGGACACGTTGAAGGTGGTCGGCACCGTTCCGCCGGGCTCGACGGCCCACGACGACCACACCTTCATCCTGATGGCCGGCATGCAGGGTCACCAGTTCGCGCAGATCGGCGAGATCATGCGCACCTACCCCGGCTGGGCCCCGGAGAAGCTCAAGCGCTTCCAGGACATGCTGAGCACGGTCTTCGCACCCATCTCGTCGTGGTTCCTCAGCGACGGCCGGATCGGCTCCCATGCCAACTGGGACATGGCCTCGATCGTCGGCGCCATGTCGATCGGCATCTTCTGCGACCAGCCCGACCTGTACAGGCTGGCCTGCGACTGCTACGCGGCCAACAACCGCGGCAAGCTCAGGAACTTCGGCAACGGCGCGGCCCTGCACGGCGTGTACTACATGCACCCCGGCCACTTCGGGCAGTGGGAGGAGAGCGGCCGCGACCAGGGCCACTCGACGCTGGGCATGTCGCTCGGCGGCGATGTCATGGAGATGGCCTGGAACCAGGGCGACGACCTCTACGGCCTGTACAACAACCGCTTCCTCGCCGCCGCCGAGTACGTGGCGCGGTCGAACCTGCTGGACGAGAACGGGAGGACCTACCCCATGCCGTATGTGCCTGAGCAGGATCCGACGGCACCGCACACGAATCAGTGGACGCAGGTCAACCAGTCGTTCCAGCACGGCCGCAACGCCTGGGAGCCGATCTACAACCACTATGTCAACCGCATGGGGCTCGCGGCCCCGAACGTCGCGCGCATGGTGGTGCTGTGCGAGCCGAAGTACGGCGGCAGCAGCGACGACATCATGTGGCCGACCCTGATCCATCGCCGCATGCCGTATGCCGGGCCCATGAAGCCCCCGTCCGGCCTCACGGGCCACCTGAACGGCGGCCGCGTGCTGCTGTCGTGGTGGGGCAGCGTGGGGGCGGCTTCCTATGAGGTGCGGCGTCGCAAGTCGGCCACGGGCCCGTTCACCTCGGTGGCCAGGGTCGCGGCCGACCAGGTGCTCACCTTCACCGATGCGCCGCCCGACGGCATCTGGTTCTACCAGGTCGTCGCCCAAGGCACCGGTGCGCCGCTGGACGGTTCCAACACCGTGCGGGCCGCGGTCCCGGGCGAGCTGCGCTTCCGGATGCCGCTGGACGGCATGAACGGCCTGGTCGCCAGCGGCACCTTGTTCAAGCCGGATGGCACCTCCACTTCCGTGACGGGCACGCTGCTGGATGGCGCGACCTGGGGCGAAGGACGCAACAACGACAAGGCCGTCGCGTTCGATGGCAAGTCCTCGGGCCTGCAGCTGCCGCCAGGCTTGTTCGGCAGCCTGGACGACTTCACCGTGTCGATGTGGGCCTACGCCAACGGACTGCACTGGGACAGCTGCATCCTGTTTGCCGGGACCGACGCCTTCTCCTGCCTGTCCATCGCACCACAGAGCGGCCGCGGCGGCCTGCATTTCGGAATCTTCGGGGCCACCTTCAACGACCAGCGCGCGCTGGAGGCGGCCAGCGCCCTGGCCACGAGGCGCTGGGTTCACGTGGCGGTCACGCTGAAAGGCACGACGGGTCGGCTCTATGTCGATGGCGTCGAGGCGGCCAGTGCCGACGACATGACGCTGACGCCGCGCCAGGTGGGTGACCAGGTGGCCTTCCTGGGACGCAACTGGTCGCACCCGGCGTTCAACGGCCGCATCCAGGACTTCCGCATCTACGCTGGAGCCCTGGGCGCGACGGAGATCGCGGCGCTGGCCAAGTGAAGACGCCCTCCGGTTCCCCCGTCGTCCTGCCGATCAGGACACGCTCGAGGATGTCGCTGCTCTCGGCGTGAGCGGCACCCCCGCCTGGCGGCAGGCTTCGATTCCGCCTGCGATGTAGCGTGCATCGAAGCCCCGGGCGCGCAGCGCCAGCGCTGCCGAGCGTCCGATGTCGAGGCCATGGAAGCAGTACACGAGCACCGGCGACGATCGGTCGAGCCCGGCGCTCCATTCGGCGAGCTTGGCCGGGTCCATCCATGCGGCGCCCGCGAGCTGGTCCGCCGCGTTCGCGTAAGTGGCCGCCCGTCGAACGTCGATCAGGCAAGCTGCTTCGCCCACCGCTGCCGGGCTTGCGACCCAGGGCGCGGCGTCGGCCGTCACCGCGGCGGCGTAGCGCTCGTACACGCCATCCCAGTGGATGTTCCGCATGAACGCATCCACATAGGCAGCGGCCCTGGCGCCGAAGTCCATGTGGTAGGCATGCTCGTACATGTCGAGCGCGAGGATGGGCGTGGCGCCAGCCAGCAGGTGCGCATGGTCGGCGGCCCACTGGTTGACCAGCCGCCCCTCGCGCGGCGACCAGCACAGCAGCACCCAGCCGGA
>Ga0209258_100806_pt1 | contig 18294 bp, 12 predicted proteins | sample Araplaol_mTSA_r2_FD_184281 | JGI IMG/M metagenome (GOLD analysis project Ga0209258, IMG submission 184281) | Arabidopsis root microbial communities from North Carolina, USA - plate scrape CL_Col_mTSA_r2 (SPAdes) (version 2) | ecosystem: Host-associated > Plants > Roots > Endosphere | place: USA...
GGCGAACACCGGTTCCGTCGCGAATCGCTGGAGGCCCATTTCACCGGCTCCGCATGGCTGGTGAGTGCCGACGGGCAACGTGTATTGCTGACCCATCACCGCAAGCTAGGGCGCTGGTTGCAGCTGGGTGGTCATGCCGATGGCGATGTCGACCTCGCGCGTGTGGCGCTGCGTGAAGCCGAGGAGGAGTCGGGCATCACCGGCCTCACGGTCGAGACGACTCCGTTCGATCTGGATCGCCATCGCATTCCCGCACGAGGCACCGAGCCGGAGCATTGGCATTACGACGTGCGCTACGTCGTGCATGCGGACACGGGCGAAGATTTCGTGGTCAGCGACGAATCGCACGCGCTCGCCTGGCGTTCCATCCGCGAAATCGCCGAGGACCCGCAAAGCGACGAATCGCTGCGCCGTATGGCGTGGAAGTGGCTGCGACGCTGACACGGCTCCCCAGACTTACGCTCCTTCTGTAGGAGCGCACCCAGTGCGCGATTAACGCCGCGACCGAAATCGCAACCGCGACAGACTGTGGGAGCGCACCCTGTGCGCGAGAACGTCAAGGCCATGCGCCCCCCTATGGAACGCACGCGCCCTCATGCGGCCAGTAAATGTTGTTCCGGTGCTGCGGACCGCGGCGTCGGCTGGCGCGCACAGGGTGCGCTCCCACAATGCAAGCGGGTTCGGAAAAATGTCCTGATCAGGCGTACTTCGCCGGCGCCGGGTTGAGATGCCCGCACTGCTCGCAGGTGCGCGCATCGATCGAGCGATAGAAGCGTTCGAACACCGGCGGGAAATCGTGCTCGATGCTGTCGAGGGTGAAGTACTCCTCGTACAGCTTGTGGTTGCACTTCTCGCAGAACCACAACAGGCCGTCCTTCTCGCCGGCCAGTCGGCGACGCTCGATCACCAGGCCGATCGACTCGGGCATGCGTTGCGGCGAATGCGGCACGCAAGGCGGCAGATAGAACAACTCGCCGGCACGGATCGGAATGTCGCGTGGGACGCCTTCGTCCTGCACCTTCAGCACCATCTCGCCTTCGATCTGGTAGAAGAACTCGGGACCTTCGTCGTAGTGGTAGTCGGTACGCGCGTTGGGACCGCCCACGATCATGATGATGAAGTCGCCATCGACGATGCATTTGTTGCCCACGGGCGGCTTGAGCAGATGGCGGTGCTCGTCGATCCAGCGCTTCAGGTCGATGGGTGGCAGCAGGGACATGACGCCGTCCGATGGTGGGGAGCCGTCAAGATAACGCCACGGTGGAGCAGGGGGAAACCCTGTCAGTCGATCCAGCGGCCGTCACGCACGACAGCTTCCAGGCGCGCGAGCTGGGGCGCCAGGTCCAATCCTTCGGAAGCGATCCACTCGTCGTTGTAGTACGAGCAGCGATAACGATCGCCGCCGTCGCAGATCAGCGTGACTACCGGCCCGCGTTCACCGGCCTCTTGAAGCTCCGACATCAGCTGCAGGGCGCCGACCAGGTTGGTGCCGGTGGAGCCGCCGCAGCGGCGACCCAGTAATTGCTCGAGCAGGCGCAGCGCGGCGATCGAGGCGGCATCGGGCACGCGCATCATGCGGTCGATGACGCTGGGCAGGAACGACGGCTCCACGCGTGGGCGGCCGATGCCTTCGATGCGAGAGCCACGGTTCAAATGCAGACTGGCGTCGCGACACGCGTAGTAGTCGTAGAAGACTGAATGCTCCGGGTCCACCACAGCCAGCCGAACCGGGGCGTGTTGTGCGGAGCGATAGCGGATATAGCGGCCGATGGTGGCAGAGGTACCGCCGGTGCCAGCGGGCACGACGATCCAGCGGGGATCCGGATCGGGTTCGCGCTGCATCTGGCGGAAGATGGACTCGGCGATGTTGTTGTTGCCGCGCCAGTCGGTCGCGCGTTCGGCGTAGGTGAACTGGTCCATGTAATGACCACCGAGCGCCGCGGCGAGGCGCTGTGCGGCGCCGTACACGTCCGTGTCATCGATGAAATGGCAATGGCCGCCGAAGAACTCGATCTGCGCCACCTTGTCTCGCGAGGTGCTGCGCGGCATCACCGCGAAGAAGGGCAGGCCGAGGAGGCGCGCGAAATACGCCTCGGAAATGGCGGTGCTGCCGCTGGAGGCTTCCACCACGGGTTGTTCCGCCTGCAGCCAGCCGTTGCAGATGGCGTACAGGAACAGCGAACGCGCCAGCCGGTGCTTGAGGCTGCCGGTGGGATGGACGGATTCGTCCTTGAGATACAGCGGAATGCCAGGGAAGGCGGGGAGATCCAGGCGGATCAGGTGCGTGTCGGCCGAGCGGTTCGCTTCGGACTCAAGGACTTGGACGGCTTGGCGGGTCCAGGCGGTGTGCATTCAATCAGTCTATCGCCCAGGTGTGAGTGGGGCGTTGACGTCGATCAGTGCGGGATTTCTTCCTCTCCCCGCTGGGGAGAGGATCGAGGTGAGGGGCGGGTGCTTGCGGCGGACTTCATAAAAGCCGGCTCGAATCTGCTCTTATCGCAAGAGTGGCCCCTCACCCCGGCCCTCTCTCCCACGGGGACTACCTTCGGGTCGCCCGGAGGGGAGAGGGAGTGAAGCGAAGTCTCAGACTTCCAGCGTTGCCAGGTCGCCCTTTTCTTCCAGCCAGGCCTTGCGGTCGCTGGCGCGCTTCTTGGCCAGCAGCATGTCCATCAGCTTGGTGGTGCCGTCGTCGGTGTCGACGGTGAGCTGCACCAGGCGGCGGGTGTCGGGATGGATGGTCGACTCGCGCAGCTGCGAGGGGTTCATTTCACCCAGGCCCTTGAAGCGGGTGGTGCTGACCTGGCCCTTCATCTTCTCGCGCTGGATGCGCTCGAGCATCGCGTTCTTTTCGTTTTCGTCCAGGCAGTAAAACACCTGCTTGCCCACGTCGACGCGGAACAGCGGCGGCATGGCCACAAACACGTGGCCTTCGCGCACCAGCGAGGGGAAGTGCTTGAGGAACAAGGCGCTCAATAGGGTGGCGATGTGCAGGCCGTCGGAGTCGGCGTCGGCGAGGATGATCACCTTGCCGTAGCGCAGACCGCTCAGGTCATCCTTGCCCGGATCGCAGCCAATGGCGACGGCGAGGTTGTGTACTTCTTCGGAGGCGAGCACCGAGGTCGATTCGACTTCCCAGGTGTTGAGGATCTTGCCGCGCAGCGGAAGGATCGCCTGGAACTCCTTGTCGCGCGCCTGCTTGGCGCTGCCGCCGGCGGAGTCGCCTTCCACCAGGAACAGCTCGGTGCGGGTGAGATCGGTGGCGGTGCAGTCGGCCAGCTTGCCGGGCAGGGCGGGGCCCTGGGTGATCTTCTTGCGCACCACCTGCTTGGCGGCCTTGAGGCGCGCACTGGCGCGCTCGATGGCGAGCTGGGCGATGCGCTCGCCGAGATCCACGTGCTGGTTGAGCCACAGGCTGAAGGCATCGTGGATGACGCCTTCCACCATGCCCGCGGCATTGCGCGAGGACAGGCGCTCCTTGGTCTGGCCGGCGAACTGCGGGTCCTGCAGCTTGGCCGACAGCACGAAGGCCAGGCGCTCCCACACGTCTTCCGGCGCCAGCTTCACGCCGCGCGGCAGCAGGTTGCGGATGTCGCAGAACTCGCGGATGGCATTGGTGAGGCCCGAGCGCAGGCCGTTCACGTGGGTGCCGCCCTGCGCGGTGGGAATCAGGTTGACGTAGCTTTCCTGCACCAGCTCGCCTTCCGGCAGCCAGGCCAGGGCCACGTCGAGGCCGTCGGCCTCGCGCTGCACGTGGTGCACGAACAGCTCGGCGGGAATCGCCTCGGCGCCGGACAGCTCGTCGCGCAGGTAATCGCGCAGGCCGTCCTCGTAGTACCACTCGTTGACCTCGCCGGTGGCTTCGTCGACCAGCTTCACACTCAGGCCTGCGCACAGCACGGCCTTGGCGCGCAGCAGGTGGCGCAGCTTGCCCAGCGAAATCTTCGGCGAGTCGAAGTACTTGGGGTCGGCCCAGAAGCGCACGGTGGTGCCGGTTTTCTTCTTGGGCACCGTGCCGATCACGTCGAGCTCGCTGGCGCGATCGCCATTCTCGAAGGCCATGCGGTATTCGTTGCCGTCGCGGCGGATGGTCACTTCCACGCGGTTGGACAGCGCGTTCACCACCGACACGCCCACGCCGTGCAGGCCGCCGGAGAAGTTGTAGTTCTTGCCGGAGAACTTGCCGCCCGCATGCAGGCGCGTGAGGATCAGCTCGACGCCCGGCACGCCTTCTTCCGGGTGGATGTCCACCGGCATGCCGCGGCCGTCGTCGGTGACTTCCACCGAGCCGTCGGTGTGGACGATCACTTCCAGCGACTTGGCGTGACCGGCGAGGGCCTCGTCCACCGAGTTGTCGATCACTTCCTGCGCCAGGTGGTTCGGGCGGGAGGTGTCCGTGTACATGCCGGGGCGGCGCTTGACCGGGTCAAGGCCAGAGAGGACTTCAATGTCGGCGGCGTTGTAACGACTGCTCATGCGGGAGGATTCGGCTCAGGTCAGGCGCGGGAGGATGGGTTGCCCGGGCGGGGAGGTCAAGGGTTGGGGCGGCAGGCCTTGCCGCATATATGTGGGAGCGCACCCTGTGCGCGACAACCTTACGGAGCTGCAACCTTCCGCTCCGCGGTCGCGCACAGGGTGCGCTCCCACAGCTAATAGGTGTGGCATCAGCCCAGCGGCGCGCAATGCCGCTCCAGCCAGGCCAGGTCGGCATCCTCCAGCAAGGGTGCCAGGGCGGCGCGTACGGTGGCGTGATAGTCGTCCAGCCAGGCGCGCTCCTCGGGGTTGAGCAGGCCGGGCTCCAGCGCGCGGCGGTCGAACGGGCACAGGGTCAGGGTCTCGAAGGCGTAGTACTCGCCGAATTCGGTCTTGTCGGCCTCGACCACCACGGCCAGGTTCTCGTGGCGGATGCCATGGCGGCCGGGTTTGTACAGGCCCGGCTCGATCGAGGTGATCATGCCCGGCTCCAGCGAAACCAGCGTCGCGCCCGAGACGGGTGGGCGGATGCCGTGCGGGCCCTCGTGCACATTGAGGAAGTAGCCCACGCCGTGGCCGGTGCCGTGGCCGTAGTCCATGCCGCTGGCCCAGAGCGGCGCGCGGGCGAGGGCATCGAGCTGCGGGCCGCTGGCGCCCTTGGGGAAGCGGGCGCGGCTCAGGGCGATCATGCCCTTCATCACCAGGGTGCTGTCGCGGCGCTGCTCGGCGGTGGTTTCCCCGAGCGCGAGCACACGGGTGACGTCGGTGGTGCCGCCCAGGTACTGACCGCCGGAGTCGACCAGCAGCAGGCCCTGCGGCTTGAGCGTGCTGTGCGATTCGGGCGTGGCGCGGTAATGCGGCAGCGCGCCGTTCGCCTGGTAGCCGGCGATGGTGGAAAAGCTCTCGCCCACGAAATCCGGCTGGGCCGAGCGTTCTTCGCGCAGCAGGGCGTCGACATCGAGTTCGGTCTGGCGCATGCCGGCATTGACGCGTTCCTCCAGCCGGCGGAACGCGCGCGCCAGGGCGGCACCGTCGCGGCGCATCGCGTCGCGGATGTGGTCGAGCTCGGGCTCGGTCTTGCGCGCCTTGAACAGCGTGGTTGGGTTGGCTGCTTCGACGAGCGGCACCTTCGGCGAAATGGCCGAGGCCACCGCCACCACGACGCGGCTGCCGTCCAGCAGCAGGCGATCATTCGCGTCCAGCTCGGACAGCGCGTCGGTGATTGTCGTGTAGTCGGCGATACGTACGCCGTCAGCAGCCAGCGACTGCACCAATGCGTCGGTGAACTTGCCGCGTCCAACGAACAGCGTCGCGTGGCCTTCCGCCTGCACCAGCATGTGTGCAAGGAAGACCGGGTTGCACTCCACGTCGCTGCCGCGCAGGTTGGTGAGCCAGGCAATGTCGTCCAGGCTCGATACCAGATGGTGCGTGGCGCCGAGCTTGCGCATGGCGGTGCGCAGGCGCGCCAGTTTGTCGCCGCGAGGCTGTGTGGCAAAACGCGGCGGATGCTCCGTCACCGGCGCCGTGGGCAGGGCGGGGCGGTCGGGCCAGATCTGGCCGGGCAGATCCAGGTCGGTACGCAGGCGTGCGTCGATGGCCTGCAGGCGGCGCTCGAGGTTGCGCGCCGTGGCCAGCGACACGCTGTCACCTGCGACCGCGAGGACCTGCCCGGGCTTCAGGGTTTGCAACAACCACTCGATGTGTTCCGGGGCGTGTGCCACCCGCTGCTTCATCAGCTCGATGCCGCTGCCGGTCAACTGCTGCGCGGCCTGGGCGAAGTAGCGCGAGTCGGTCCACAGCCCGGCGTGATTTGGCGTCACCACCAGCGTGCCTGCAGAACCCGTGAAACCCGACAACCAGGCACGGGCTTCCCAATGGGCCGGCAGATACTCGGAAAGATGTGGGTCGGCACTCGGAATCAGGCAGGCGGTAATGCCGTGTTGTTGCATCGCCTGGCGCAGGGCAGCCAGTTTGGAGGGCGTGGTGGTTTCCATCGCGGCATGGTAGCAGGGCGCCGATGGCCGCGATTCACGGCATTTTTTGCTGTTTTGGCGGCCGAAAAGCGGGTGCTGGCTCTTGCATTCTTGTGTCAAGCCGCCGCAGTCGTCTGCGTAAGAATTTTCAGCTGCGACATTGTGTCTCGGAGGCGTTCAAACCCGCGCGACATGCCGTTAGCATGCCGCGTCCCCACGCAGTGCCCCCAGGTTGTTCGTGAACATGCATTCCCTCCTTTCGCGCTTGCGCTACGCAAGCGTTGGCGTCGCCGTGCTGCTCAGCGGTTGCAACATGGAAGTGCTCACCCCGAAGGGTGACATCGGCGCCCATGAGAAGTCCCTCATCCTGATCGCGCTGGGCCTGATGGCCATCGTGGCGATTCCGGTCATCGCGATGACCCTGTGGTTCCCCTGGCGCTACCGCTCGGGCAACAAGAAAGCCACGTACACGCCGAACTGGTCGCACTCGACCAAGATCGAGCTGGTGGTGTGGACCATCCCGGCCATCATCATCGTCATCCTCGCGACCATCACCTGGACCAGCTCGCACGCGCTGGATCCGTACAAGCCGCTGGACTCCGAGGCCAAGCCGGTGACGGTGCAGGTCGTGTCGATGGATTGGAAGTGGCTGTTCGTCTATCCCGAGTACGGCGTGGCCTCGGTCAACGAGCTGGCCTTCCCGGTCGATCGCCCGGTGAATTTCCAGATCACTTCCGATTCGGTGATGAATGCGTTCTTCATCCCGCAGCTGGGCAGCCAGATCTACGCGATGGCCGGCATGGAGACCAAGCTGCACCTGATCGCGCGCGAGCCGGGCAGCTACGAAGGCCTCTCGACCAACTTCAGCGGCGAGGGCTTCTCGGACATGCATTTCAAGGCCATCGCCACCTCGGAAGATGGCTTCAAGGACTGGATCGCCAAGGCCAAGGCCGCGCAGGTCACGCTGGATGGCGAGAGCTACAACACGCTGGCGGAGCCCAGCCAGAAGGTGCCGGTGTCGTACTACGGCCAGGTGGCGCCGGGCCTGTTCACCAGCGTGGTCAACAAGCACATGGGTGACATGTCGCACGGCGAGATGCCGATGGATTCGCACCACGACATGTCGCAGGCCGACATGCCGATGGACATGCACCACCACGAGGACGGGGACGCCGTGTCCTCGAACACCATCCCGACTCAGGCAGAGAAGTAAGCCATGTTTGGAAAGCTCACCCTTGACGCGATCCCGTATCACGAGCCGATCGTGATGGGCACGCTGGCCGCCGTGATCCTCGGCGGCATCGCGATGTTCGCCGTCGTGACCAAGTACCGTCTGTGGGGTTACCTGTGGAAGGAGTGGTTCACCTCGGTGGATCACAAGAAGATCGGCATCATGTACATCATCGTGGCGCTGGTGATGCTGCTTCGCGGCTTCTCCGACGCGATCATGATGCGCATGCAGCAGGCCATGGCCGCCTCTGATGCCGCCGGTTACCTGCCGCCGCACCACTTCGATCAGGTGTTCACCGCTCACGGCGTGATCATGATCTTCTTCGTGGCGATGCCGTTCATCACCGGCCTGATGAACCTGGTGGTGCCGCTGCAGATCGGTGCGCGCGACGTCGCCTATCCGTTCCTGAATTCGCTCAGCTTCTGGCTGTTCGTGTCCGGCGTGGTGCTGGTGATGGTGTCGCTGTTCGTCGGTGACTTCGCCGCCACCGGCTGGCTGGCGTATCCGCCGCTTTCAGGCATCAAATACAGCCCCACCGTAGGCGTCGACTACTACATCTGGTCGCTGCAGTTGTCCGGCCTTGGCACCACGCTGAGCGGCATCAACTTCATCGTGACCATCATGAAGATGCGCGCGCCCGGCATGAAGCTGATGCAGATGCCGGTGTTCACATGGACGTCGCTGGTCACCAATATCCTGATTGTGGCCGCGTTCCCGATCCTGACGGTGACGCTCGCGCTGCTCACGGCCGATCGCTACCTCGACATGCACTTCTTCACGAACGAGCTTGGCGGCAACGCCATGATGTACGTGAACATGATCTGGATCTGGGGTCACCCGGAGGTCTACATCCTGATACTGCCGTGTTTCGGTGCGTACTCGGAAATCGTCGCGACGTTCTCCAAGAAGCCGTTGTTCGGTTACAAGTCGATGGTGTACGCCACCTCGTGCATCGGCGTGCTGTCGTTCGTGGTGTGGCTGCACCACTTCTTCACCATGGGCTCGGGCGCCAACGTCAATGCCTTCTTCGGCATCACGACGATGATCATCTCGGTGCCCACCGGCGCGAAGCTGTTCAACTGGCTGTTCACCATGTTCCGCGGCCGCGTCGAGTACAACGTGCCGATGCTGTGGACGGTGGGCTTCATGGTCACCTTCGTGATCGGCGGCGTCACCGGCGTGCTGCTGGCCGTGCCGGGTGCGGACTTCGTCCTGCACAACAGCGTGTTCCTGATCGCGCACTTCCATAACGTGATCATCGGCGGCGTGGTGTTCGGCGTGTTCGCGGCGATCAACTACTGGTTCCCGAAGGCCTTCGGTTTCCGCCTCAACGAGTTCTGGGGCAAGGCATCGTTCTGGTGCTGGCTGGTGGGTTTCTGGCTGGCCTTCGCGCCGCTGTACGTGCTGGGCCTGAAGGGCATGACGCGTCGCATGAACCACTACGCCAACCCGGACTGGCAGCCGTACCTGATCGTCGCCGCGCTCGGCGCCGCCGTCATCGCGGTGGGCATCTTCTGCACCCTCGTGCAGTTCTACGTATCCATCCGCGACCGCAAGAAGCTCACCGATCCCAGTGGCGACCCGTGGGGTGGCCGCACGCTCGAATGGTCCATCAGTTCTCCCGCCCCGTTCTACAACTTCGCCACGCTTCCGCAGGTGCGTGAGTTGGATCAGTTCTGGGAAGACAAACAAAACGGAGTCGCTTACGTGCAACCTGCCAAGTACGAAGACATTCATATGCCCCGCAACACCGGCGTCGGTGTGGTGATGGGCGCGTTCGGTACGGTCCTGGGCTTTGCGCTCGTGTGGCACATCTGGTGGATGGCCGCCGCAGGCCTCGTCGGCATGATGGCCGCGTTCATCGTCCGCGCCTACGACCGTGACATCGATTACTGGGTGCCGGCGGCCGAGGTCGAGAAGATCGAGCGCTCGCGTCACGCCAAGCTGCAGCAGGTCCAGACCACGCAGGTGGCTCCGGTGGCAGCGCCCCAGCGTCAGAAGGTGGCGTAACCCATGAGCAGTACCGCAGTTCGCGTCTCCCACGGCGCACTCGACGACGTCCACGGTGGCGGCGTCGACCATCACCACCACGACGATGGATCCAAGACCCTGCTGGGGTTCTGGATCTATCTGATGAGCGACTGCCTGATCTTCTCGGGCCTGTTCGCGACGTTTGCCGTGCTGGCCAACAGCACGGCAGGCGGCCCCACCGGCAAGGAATTGTTCGAGCTGCCGTACGTGCTCGGCGAGACCATGCTGCTGTTGATCTCGTCAGTCACCTTTGGCATGGCCATGCTCAACATGCATGCCGGCCAGAAGGGCAGGCTGCTGGCGTGGCTGGCGGTGACCTTCGTGTTCGGTGCCGGCTTCATCGGCATGGAAGTGTATGAGTTCGCCAAGCTGATCCATGAGGGCGCGGGCCCGAGCACCAGCGCGTTCCTGTCCAGCTACTTCACGCTGGTGGGCACGCACGGCCTGCACGTCACCTGCGGCCTGATCTGGCTGGTGGTGATGATGGACATGATCCGTCGCCACGGCCTCGATGACGCGAACCGTCGCCGCCTGTCGTGCCTGAGCCTCTTCTGGCACTTCCTGGACATCGTCTGGATCTGCGTGTTCACCTTTGTCTACCTGCGGGGAGCCATCTGATGTCGGGCGCTCACCATTCCCACGACGCGGCCCATCACGACGCCGCCCACGCCGACCACGGCAGCACCAAGTCCTACCTGATCGGCTTCGCGCTATCCGTGCTGCTCACCCTGGCCTCATTCGGCGTGGTCATGAGCGGCCTGGTGCCGCACGACCTGATGATGCCGGGCATCATCGTGTTCGGCGTGGCCCAGCTGGTGGTCCAGCTGGTCTGCTTCCTGCACATGGGCACCTCGCCGTCGCAGCGCGGCAACCTCGCCATCATGCTGTTCACCCTCCTGATCCTGGCCATCGTGGTGGTCGGCTCGCTGTGGGTGCTGCACAACATGAACGTGAACATGATGCACCCGACGTCGAAGATGATGCCGGTGGAGTAGGGCCGACTATCGGTGGCTCAAGAACAGAGGCGCCTTCGGGCGCCTTTTGTTTTGATTGGTTCGGAGAGTGAGCCAGACTGACTCTTCTCAACTCATCGCCGGAATCGAAGGTGGCGATAGTCGACCTATCGTCCAACCGGCGTCTGACCTTGCTGTGAGTGGGTATTGGCCTGCGCTTGCTGCGAGTGGAATTGGACGTGATGCTGTTCGTGTTGTTGATCGAACTGTCGCACCTGCTGCATGGTCTGCTGAATGCTCGGCGCGGGCTGGCCCATGTTCATTTCGCCGATTCGGGAAACAGCGGAGCGCGAAGTGAAGAGAATGGTGTTGCCGCTGCCGATGATGCTGGCCAGGTCTTGGGGCTTGTCGATGCCGACTTGATGACAGGTCGCGGTAGCTTGAGTCAGCCGCTCTGGCGACGTGCCTGCAGGAAGCAATTTCTCCAGTTCCGTATACATCCCATGCTGGGGGTGCGTGGGATCGCCGAAGGGTCGAAGCATCGCTGCAGGTGCATTGACAGGCTCGGAAGGTGGGACGTTTGCGGGCGATGCAGCCACTACACCGCGAGCGACATTTGGCTCCGGTACGTGAGCAGTCGAGTGGAGATTTGCTGTCCAAGTGTCCACGTTCGCGGCATCAAGGCGCTGGTCCGAAGCTGTTGAAGCCAAAGGCGTCAGCGTCTGGCGAGCCTGCTCCAGCGTTGTCATCCTCGGCGCTTCGCTCGTGGATAACGCGCGCTTGGCGGGTTCGCCGGCGGCCAACGGTCCCCGCGCGGCATCGATAGCGTCTTCGGCCAGACCTTGAAGGCCCCGCGCACCCACGGTGATACCCATGCGTAAGGCTTGGACGTCATGGCGGTAGGCGGCAATCATGTTCATGTCCTGCTGCGCGAACAAACGAGCCTGCGGATCCCTGAGTACGGAACGATGAGGCATGCCGTCACTATCCCTGTTGAGAAAGTTCGTCATGAAATGGTCACTCGCCATAGCCTTGGCCGCGCCCAGCGCACCGTGTCCGCCGGACAGGCTGTGCTCCTTGGAGTATCCATGGCTGGTCAGTACGTCGATGTCGTGGCGGGTGGCGTAGATGCGCACCTGCCCATAGTGCGGTGAGGCCGAACTCACCGCATCGCCGGCCATAACGTGATTGACGACATGATCGCCGCCCTCCGGAATGCGACGATCCAGACTTGCGGCGCCGTAGGCATTGAAGGTTTCGCCACGCAGATTGAAATGATGGGCGGTGATTTCGGCCAGCGTGCCGCCAAGGGAATGGCCGGTGACGCTAACCTCGGGCGGAACGCCGCTAGGGTTTCTCGCAGCGTATTGTTGTGCAAAATCCAAGGCACGCTTGGTCAATTCGATTGCATCGTTGGCCTGGTGGTTGACGCGTTGGGTCACCATGCTGCCATCGGTCCAAATGCCGTCCTGGATCGCCGCTTTCAGCCCCTTGTCAAATTCGGTGCCTCGGTGCGCAACCACAATTTCGTTGGTGTCCATGCATTGGTAGATCGTGCCCTGGTAGCCAGAAGGGCGATCCATGTAATCAATGACCTTATATGTCACACCGCCGACGGAGATGCTGCCGTCTTCGTCCCCGTCCCGGGCATCCGGCTTTTTATAAGAATCGGCCGATAACTCAGCATAATCCTGACTACGCAGGCTCATTGGGCAAGCTTCCTGACAGTAAGGGTAATGGTGAACAGGGCATCATCAGCAACGGTAGGGCCAAACCACTCGCGGTTAGTCTGACCGGCTTCTTTGTAGTCAGAAATGACCTTGTCTCGCGGATAACCCATTTTGCTGAAATACGTTGTCTCGCTGTGCTGGGCTCTAATCTGTTCTGCGTCTAAAGACACGCCATATATTGTTTCGCCCTTTGCACCCGTTGCCCGCAATACGGCCCCCGCACTTCGAAGTCGCCAGTGGCATGTCCCGCCGGCCATGCCATAGTCATCGTCGATCATTTCGTCAGCGTAGAAATCACCAGCCCACAGACTGTCCGATACACGGTTGAACACGATTTGCTTTCTGTGGTTAGGGTTGGAAAGCCCCGCCCCCATACTCGGAGCTACGGAATAGAAGCAGTTGGGAGCTTCATAATGAGCGCCTCCCAAAATAGCGTTGAGAGGGCCTGGCGCGTTCACTACGGTCACTATAATTTCGTAATGCTCTTTTGGATGCGGATTCCGTTTGTATTCTGGAAGCTGCGCAGGCTGGCAAGCTGCTAGTGCACTCGCTGCTATCGCTGCAGCAGCCAGTTGCTTTATCTTCATATCGTCGGTCTCCTGTGAGTTGACGCATGCCTCCACTGGCATAGCATCCGGCGGTCGCAGCCTGGGTTTGCGCTTCTCACGCACCGGCATTCCGCCCTCTGGCAGCGGCCCCAGTTCCTTTGCTGTCTGTTCGTTGATGATCGCCAAGTCGCGCAGGAGTTGCAGGTCGTGGAATGGATCTGGTGCGGCAGCGTGGTGTACGGGAATGATCGATGACGGGCGTGCTTCTTCTTCCTCAATGAAGCGGCGGATGTCCGGATCGGGTTCCCGTTCTAGTCGAGGCGGATGGCGACCTAGATGGATGCGCTCTTCTTCCGTCATTTTTCGGAATAGGTGCCAGCGGCCACTGACGGCATTGCGCATCCACTCGCAGTCCTCTGATGGTGGCGTACGGGGCATCGGCTGGCTGGGTATGAACGGCTGCAGCTTGTCTTTACGAGGTTGATCACGAGCGGCCATGACCATGCCTTCCTGGTCGTCGGTTGCAGTGCATGAGTTTGCAGTTGCCCTATCTTTTCGGAGGCGCTGGCGTTAGCCGCCTGAAGCCAAAGTCTTTGCGAGATCATCAGCGAGGCGGATTTCGGTTGCCACGTAAGCTGCCGGTCTTTCGCGTGCGGGTATCACGACGGGTGCGAGGGACGTGCACTGCTTAAATGTCTTGTCCTTGAAGAACCAGTTCTTCTGGGCGCGGATGGGCTTGCAGCCTTCGTAGAAGATCAGTTCGTCATCTGCTGGGAGTTCTTTGATTTCCTGCGGCAGCAACAGCGCCCGACGCTCTTCGGTGTAGCTGATTGATGTCTGGCCACTACCGCCGCCATGGCTTCGGCTTTTCTGTTTACGGCGCAGCGTCTTGTAACCCAGCATTTCGCTGTATTCATTGGCGTCGCTTTGTTCGCGCGGCGTGAATACCACCTGCGCGCCGTGGTTGGTAATGAAGTTTTGCGCATCATTGTCGCCATAGACTGAGCGCAGTTGGGCGCGGCTCTGAACGATGCACAGATCGCGGACACCGTAGCTGGCGGAAATGGAGATGCGCTTGGACCACACATCCACTCGGCCCATGGCGGTGAACTCGTCCATGAGCATGAGCATTTGATATTTCAGGCCCGGTTCTTCGCCCAGTTGCTTGCCAAGATTGTTGCCGATGACCGAGCTGAAGAAGATGTTGAGCAGCTTGCCGCTTTCGTCCAGCTTGTTGGTGGGGATGTCGACGTAGAGTGTGGTGGGCCGCCTGCGGAAACTGGTGATGTCAAAATCCGTGGCGTTAGTGGCCGCGGCCAGTACGGGACTCAAGAACTGTTGCAGGGGTGCCTGCATGGTCGCGATGACGGAGCTGAAGGTCTGCTCTGCCAAGCCGGCGAGGTTGTTGAACACAGTGCGGGTTTGTGGGCTGACGTAGGCGTAAGTTGTCGTGTCGTCGATGATGGTCTGCAACAGATTCTTCGTGCCCAAGCCGAGTGCGCCCGTCGAGAGCCGCAGGATGCGCTCGAAGCTGGGAAAGTCCTCGACTGTATTGGGGTCAGAAGGAAGGCCCATGCGCCAGGACCGATCCCATGCCTCGAACATGAAGCAGGTGAACCCCGTGAAGGCTGCTCGGCTTTGGGATGTCCAGAACGGGTCTTTGCCAGGCTCATCCGGGTAGAGGATGGCGGCGATGGTCTGGATTTCGCCCATGCGCTTGGCTTGGTCCATGCCGGCGAGCAGGGTGAAGGGGTTGAAACGATGGGTCCTTCCCTCGTCGTCGTATGGGGCCCAGACGTAAATGCATTGGCCCATGGCTTTGCGCTGTCCGCTGGTAGCTTTGCGCAGCTCACCTTTGAGATCGAGTACGACCATGGAATGCTGATAGGTCAGCAGCACGGGGATGGCCAGGCTGGTAGTTTTGCCGGTACGAGTAGGGGCGATGGCGATAACGTGTTGTGCGCCACCCAGCCATAGATGCCGGCCTTTGAACTTGCCGATGAGGAGGCTCTGCGGGGTTCGTGTCAGCAGGCCGGCCTTTTTCAGGTCGTGCATGCCGGCAAAGCTGGCGTCGCCATGCAGCGACTGTTCCCTGGAGCGGAACATCGGAATCAACAGCAGCAGCCAGCCTATGATGGGTATGCCAAAGCCAATGCCGCCTGCCAGCCGGATCTTGGTGGCAAAAGGGGCAAACTTAGGCAGGTTCTTCGCCTGGAAGTATTGCCACCACGTGTCCCAGCCCGAGGGGGTGCCCCTGAGCTCCAGCAGCCACAGCGTCAGCCAGTTGGCGAGATAGACGCCACCTATCAGCGCCGCCACAAGCAACGATGTCGCAAGAATTCCTTTTCCTCTATTCATTCCTTCCTCTCCGCATCACGAAAATCGGCATGAACCGTGTTGCGGCGATCCACGCCGAGTTGTCTGGAGTTCTTTGGTTGGACCGGGCAAGGCCATGCTGCCTTTGGAAATCGCCGCTGTTCGTGGAAGCGGCTGAAGAACGGGATACAGGCCTTTGCGGCACGCTTGGAGCCGCTCATCGCTTGTTGGGGCGAGGCTTGCGATGATGTCTTGGGGATAATCGGCTGTCTGCCCGAAAGGACCTTTCGGATGTGCAGGCGGTTTCTCCCTGTATTGCACGCCATGGCTGTCGCGCCTGGCGTTCGCCAGCTCGTTCCAAACGGGGGTGGAAGCTCTTTGGCAGGGGAGTCGCTTATTCGGCGCTGCCGAGGCGCCTGAAACTTCACTGGCCGGGGTGCCGGGTAGTGGCCGGGCGAGGCGGAACTTGAACGCCGCAGTCATTTACCGTGCCGCAGCCCTCGCGGCGAGACCGTTCTTCCTCTAAAATACAAATTTCCAGCACGGCTGCATCCCATGACCCCCCTGATTTTCGTCACCGGCGGTGTGGTGTCCTCGCTTGGCAAGGGCATCGCCGCGGCGTCGCTGGCTTCCATCCTGGAAGCGCGTGGCCTCTCGGTCACCATGATGAAGCTCGATCCGTACATCAACGTGGATCCGGGCACCATGAGTCCCTTCCAGCACGGCGAGGTCTACGTGACCGACGACGGCGCCGAGACCGACCTGGACCTGGGCCACTACGAGCGCTTCGTCCATACCCGTCTCACGGGCAAGAACTCCATCACCACGGGCAAGATCTACGAGTCGGTGATCCGCAAGGAGCGCCGCGGCGACTACCTGGGCGCTACCGTGCAGGTCATCCCGCACATCACCGACGAGATCAAGCACTGCATCCACGAGGCCACCCGTGGCTTCGACGTGGCCCTGGTCGAGATCGGCGGCACGGTGGGCGACATCGAGTCGCTGCCGTTCCTGGAAGCCATCCGCCAGCTGCGCATCGAGCACGGCCCTGAGAAGTGCCTGTTCATGCACCTGACCCTGGTGCCGTACATCAAGGCCGCCGGCGAGATCAAAACCAAGCCGACCCAGCACTCGGTGAAGGAGCTGCGCTCCATCGGTATCCAGCCGGACGTGCTGCTGTGCCGTTGCGAGCAGCCACTGCCGGACGGCGAGCGCCGCAAGATCGCGCTGTTCACCAACGTGCCGGAAAACGCCGTGATCAGCGCGACCGACGTGGACATCATCTACAAGCAGCCCCTGTGGCTGCACAAGCAGGGCCTCGACGAGATCGTGGTCAAGCGCCTGAACCTGCAGGCCGGCCCGGCCGACCTGTCGTCGTGGCAGCGCACGGTCGATGCCGTGGAAAACCCGAAGGACGAGGTCACCGTCGCCATCGTCGGCAAGTACGTCGAGCACAAGGACGCCTACAAGTCCCTGGGCGAGGCGCTGCGCCACGGCGGCATCAAGCAGCAGACCCGCGTCAATCTCAACTGGGTTGATTCGGAGCAGGTCGAGGCCGAAGGCGCCGCCAAGGTCCTCGGCGACGCCGACGCCATCCTGGTGCCGGGTGGTTTCGGCAAACGCGGCTTCGAAGGCAAGGTGCTGGCCGCCAAGTACGCCCGCGAGAAGGGCGTGCCGTATTTCGGCATCTGCTACGGCATGCATGCCGCAGTGGTCGATTTCGCGCGCAACGTCGCCGGCCTCGGCGATGCCGATTCCAGCGAAAACGACCGCAATACGCCGAACCCGGTGATCGGTCTCATCACCGAGTGGACCACTGCTACCGGCGAAGTCGAGCAGCGGAGCGAGCGTTCGGACCTGGGTGGCACCATGCGCCTCGGCGCGCAGGAGTGCCGTCTCAAGGCCGGCACGCTGGCTCGCCAGCTGTATGGCCAGGACGTGGTGCGCGAGCGCCACCGCCATCGCTACGAATTCAACAACCGCTATCGCCAGTCGTTCGAGGACCTGGGCATGGTGATCTCCGGCAAGTCGATGGATGACCTGCTGGTGGAGATCGTCGAACTGCCGCAGCAGAAGCACCCGTGGTTCCTCGGCTGCCAGGCGCATCCGGAATTCACCTCCACCCCGCGCGACGGCCACCCTCTGTTCATCGGCTTCGTGCAGTCCGCCCGCGAGTTCAAGGCGGTGCGCGAGGGCGAACGTCTCGCCAAGGAGTCCGTTGCATGAAGTTGTGCGGCTTTGAAGTCGGCCTGGACCAGCCGCTGTTCCTGATCGCCGGCCCCTGCGTGGTCGAGTCCGAGCAGCTGCAGATGGATACCGCCGGCAAGCTCAAGGAAATCACGTCCAAGCTCGGCATCCACTTCATCTTTAAGTCCAGCTTCGACAAGGCCAACCGCTCCTCCGGCACCAGTTTTCGGGGTCCGGGCATGGAGGCAGGCCTCAAGATCCTGGGCGAAGTGAAGCGCCAGCTCGGCGTGCCCGTGCTCACCGATGTGCACGAATACACGCCGATGAACGAAGTGGCTGCGGTGGTCGACGTGCTGCAGACGCCGGCCTTCCTGTGCCGCCAGACCGACTTCATCCAGAACGTGGCGCGCGCCGGCAAGCCGGTGAACATCAAGAAGGGCCAGTTCCTCGCGCCGTGGGACATGAAAAACGTGGTTGAGAAGGCCAAGGCCGTCGGCAACGACGACATCCTGGTCTGCGAGCGCGGCGCGAGCTTCGGCTACAACAACCTGGTCTCGGACATGCGCTCGCTGAGCGTGATGCGCGATACCGGCTGCCCGGTGGTGTTCGACGCCACCCATTCGGTGCAACTGCCGGGCGGGCAGGGCACCAGCTCGGGTGGCCAGCGCGAGTTCGTGCCGGTGCTGGCGCGCGCGGCGGTGGCCGTGGGCATCTCGGGCCTGTTTGCGGAAACGCATCCCAACCCGGAAAAAGCCCTGAGCGACGGCCCCAACGCCTGGCCGCTCGGCAAGATGGAAGCGCTGTTGGAAACCCTGCTCGAACTCGACCAGGCGACCAAGCGCCACGCCTTCCTGG
>Ga0209258_100808_pt1 | contig 18236 bp, 17 predicted proteins | sample Araplaol_mTSA_r2_FD_184281 | JGI IMG/M metagenome (GOLD analysis project Ga0209258, IMG submission 184281) | Arabidopsis root microbial communities from North Carolina, USA - plate scrape CL_Col_mTSA_r2 (SPAdes) (version 2) | ecosystem: Host-associated > Plants > Roots > Endosphere | place: USA...
GCGGCGCGCTCGCGTGACAATGCGCGCTTCGCCCCGTCGCCCTGCACGCCTTGTCCAACGTCCTGCGCCTGTCGTTCCGGCAGACCCTGCTCGCCGCCTTCCTGTTGATCGCGGGCCTGCTCGCCGCCGCGTCACTGGGCGGCCTGTTCACGCTCGAGCGCGTGATGGCGCAGAGCCGCGTGGCCACCGCCAGCGCGCTGCTGCTGACGGCCGACGCGCGCCAGCTGGGCGAGCTGCGGGTGGCGATGGAGCGCAGCGCGCGCCAGTACATCGTGCTGGACGACCCATCGCTGCTGCGCGGCTTCACGCAGGCGGCCGACGATGCCGCCCGCCTGCTGGGCGAGATGCGCAGCCACGACCTGCCGGCCGGGCTGGCCACGCAATGGCTCGCGCAGGTCGAGCCGATCAAGGAGCAGCTCGACGGGCCCAAGGCCTCGATCCAGCTACGCCAGGATGCGCTGTCGGTGCGCTTTCGCGCCCTCGACCGCCTCAACGACCAGATCGCCGCGGAAGTGCGCCGGATCGACGACGACCGCAGCGCGGCCCTGCAGGCCCGCCTCGAGGCCGGGCGCGCGTCGGTGGGCACGCAGGTGCTGGGGGCCATCGGGCTGGCCGCCCTGCTGGCGCTGGCGTTCGGCGTGTGGCTGACGCGCCCGCTCAAGCGGCTGGAGCGCGCGATCGCCGGCCTCGGGGAGAACCGCATGGACCACCCGGTCGACATCCGCGGCCCGAGCGACATGCGCTCGCTCGGCCGCCGGCTCGAGTGGCTGCGCCTGCGCCTCAAGGAACTCGACGAGGACAAGGCGCGCTTCCTGCGCTACACCTCGCACGAGCTGAAGACGCCGCTGGCGGCGCTGCGCGAAGGCGTCGCGTTGCTGGAAGACGGCGTGGCCGGGCCGCTGACCGCCGACCAGCGCGAGATCGCGCGCATCCTCGGCCAGAACACCGCGACGCTGCAGGGCCAGATCGAGGCCCTGCTGCGCTTCAACGCCGCCGCCTTCGAGGCGCGGCGGCTGAACCGCAGCGACACCGACCTGCGCCAGCTGCTGCACGCGCTCGTCGAGGAGCAGCGGCTGCAGTGGCAGGCGCGCCATCTGCAGATCCGCATCGAAGGCGATGCACCGCCGCTGGCCGTGGACGCCGACAAGCTGTCGGCGGCGTTCGGCAACTTGTTGTCCAATTCGATACGCTTCAGCCCCGTCCAGGGGACCTTGACCATCACGCTGTCGTCGTCGCCCGGAACGGTGCGCATCGACCTGCGCGACCAGGGCCCCGGCGTCGCGCCGGCCGATCGGGAGCGCATCTTCGAGCCGTTCTTCCGCGGCGAAGTGCAACCCGAGGGCGCAGTGCGCGGCACCGGCATCGGGCTGTCCATCGTGCGCGAATACGTGCAGGCGCACGGTGGCCGCGTCGACCTGCTGTCCGACGGGCCCGGTGCCCATTTCCGAATCGAGCTTCCCCATGCGAAAGACTGAACGCCTCTCCCAGCGTGCCCGCGCGCTCGCCGGCCTGGCCGCCGCCACCGCCGTGCTGGGCCTGGCCGGGTGCGCCACGCCGCAGGCGCCGCCGCCGCCCCCGCCGCCGCCCCCGCCGCCACCGGTCGTCAAGTGCGACCCGCCGCTCGAGGCGCGCGACCTGGCGGCCCGCCACCTGCTCGCCACCGAGGATCGCTTCAGCGCACTCAACACCGCCGACCTCACCGCCGAGGCCACGCGCAACCCCGATGGCGCGACGATCGAGCAGCAGATGGACCAGGCGCTGGCGCTGAGCATGACGCATGTCCCGGGCGATCTCGGGCGCGCGCAGGCGCTGCTCGACCTGGTGCTGCACAACAACACGCCGCAGGCCGACCCGTGGCGGGCGCTGGCCCGGCTGCTCGCCTATCGCCTGGCCGAACAGAAGCGCGCCGAGGACGCGGTCGAGCGCGGCGCACAGCAGCTGCGCGACGCCCAGCGCGACAACCAGCGCAAGCTCGACGACGCCAACGCCAAGCTCGAGGCGCTCAAGGCCATCGAGCGCAGCCTCAACACGCGCCAGGGGCCGGCCGCCTCGGCGCCCAAGCCGTAGGCTGCGGCGATGAGCCCGCACGGCCGCCCGAGGGGCGAATACCGCACTCCGCAGGACCGAGGATTCCGATGAGCACTGGAGCGCACATCCTGGTCGTCGACGACGACCCCGACCTCCTGAAGCTGCTGTCCATGCGGCTGTCCGGCGCGGGCTACCGCGTCACCGCGGCGGAATCGGCCGAGGCGGCACTGGTCAAGATCGCGATGGAGCGGCCGCAGCTGGTGCTCAGCGACGTGCAGCTGCCGGGCAAGGACGGCCTCGCCCTGTTCGACGCGATCCGCGTGCAGCACCCGTCGCTGCCCGTGATCCTGCTGACCGCGCACGGCACGATCCCCGACGCCGTCGAGGCCACGTCGCGCGGCGTGTTCACGTACCTGACCAAGCCGTTCGACGGCAAGGCGCTGCTGGACGTCATCGCCAACGCGCTGGCGATGGAAGGCGCCGCCGACAACACCGCCGACGGCGGCGAGGTGGAGGCCTGGCGCGCCGAGATCGTCAGCCGTTCCACCCGCATGGCCGAGGTGCTGGCCGAGGCCAAGCTCGTCGCCGCTTCGGACGCGAGCGTGCTGATCCGCGGCGAGAGCGGCAGCGGCAAGGAGCTGATCGCGCGCGCCATCCACCGCGCCAGCCCGCGCGCCGCGGCGCCGTTCGTGGCCGTCAACTGCGGCGCGATCCCGGAGAACCTGCTCGAGTCCGAGCTGTTCGGCCACGTCAAGGGGGCCTTCACGGGCGCCGTCGCCAACCATCCCGGCCTGTTCCAGGCGGCCAACGGCGGCACGCTGTTCCTCGACGAGATCGGCGACATGCCCGTCGCGCTGCAGGTCAAGCTGCTGCGCGTGCTGCAGGAGCGGCTGGTGCGGCCCGTGGGCGCGAGCCACGCCGTGCCGGTGGACGTGCGCATCCTGTCGGCCACGCATCGCGACCTCGACCTGGCGATCATCGACGGCAGCTTCCGCAAGGACCTGTACTACCGGCTCAACGTGGTCTCGCTGTCGCTGCCCACGCTGGCCGAGCGGCGCGAGGACATCCCGCTGCTGGCGTCGCACTTCCTGTCGCGGCTGGCGCTCAAGTACGGCCGCAAGGTCAACGGCTTCGCGCCCGACGCGATGAAGGCGCTGACGACGGCGTCCTGGCCCGGCAACGTGCGCCAGCTGCACAACGTGGTCGAGCAGGTCACGGCGCTCGCCACCACGCCGCTGGTGCCCCTGGCGCTGGTGCAGCGCGCGCTGCGCGTGCCCAGCATGGAGGTGCTGAGCTACACCGAGGCGCGCACGCGCTTCGAGCGCGACTACCTGGTCGGCCTGCTCAAGATCACCGACGGCAACGTCGCCGACGCGGCGCGCCTGGCCGACCGCAACCGCACCGAGTTCTACCGCCTGATGCAGAAGCACGGCCTGACCCCGGGCCTGTTCCGCGGCGACGCCTCCGTCGCCGAGTAGCGCGGCTTGTCGCCAATCAGCGACAAGCGAAATCCCTTTCAAATCAACGACTTGCATCATTGTGCGGTGCAGCGGTCGCCGCAGCCCGACACTTTTCGACGATTTCGGACAGGGCGCCGCAAGCTTTCCCCACAGGGCCCGCGCAAGTCATTGATCCGCAACGCTTTTTTTCGCTGGCACGTGCATTGCGAATGGGAAGCAGACCACCTGCTTACCAGCTCGTCAGTACATGCATCTTCCAGGACGTCGAAAGCGCCCTTTCTCCTCTGTTGCCCTGCGTTCGGCCCTCGCTTGCGCCGCGCTCGCGCTGGCCAGCGCCCAGGCCTGCGCGGCGCTCTTTGACGACGTCGGCGCCCGCGCCCGGCAACTGGCCGAAAAGCCGTTCGCCGCGCAGCCCCGGCCGGCCGCGCCGACCGCCGCGTCGGACACGCTGACCTACGACCAGTACCGCGACATCCGCTTCCGTCCCGACCACTCGCTGTGGCGCGACCAGAAGCTGCCCTTCGAGGTGCAGTTCTTCCACCCGGGTTTCGTCAACACGGACACGGTCAAGATCCACGAGGTCGAGCCCGGCGGCGCCGCGCACGAGATCAAGTTCGACACCGCCAACTTCGACTACGGCCACAACAAGCCGCCGTCCAGGGCGCTGGCGTCGGGCTACTCGGGCCTGCGCGTGCACTTCCCGATCAACAACGCGAACCACAAGGACGAGGTCATCGTCTTCCAGGGCGCGAGCTACTTCCGCGCGATCGGCAAGGACCAGCGCTACGGCCTGTCGGCGCGCGGCCTGGCCGTCGACACCGTGGGCGCCGGCGCCGAGGAGTTCCCGCGCTTCACCGAGTTCTGGCTCGAGAAGCCGGCCGCCGACGCGACCTCGCTGACGATCACCGCGCTGCTCGACTCCAAGAGCGTCACGGGCGCGTACCGCTTCGTCGTCACGCCCGGCCAGGACACCGTCGTCGACGTGCAGGCGCGCCTGTACCTGCGCAAGGACGTGAAGACGCTGGGCATCGCGCCGCTGACCAGCATGTTCTTCTCGGGCGAGAACCAGCCGCAGCCGGGCGACTTCCGCCCCGAGGTGCACGACTCCGACGGCCTGATGGTGCAGACGGGCACCGGCGAGTGGCTGTGGCGCCCGTTGAGCAATCCGAAGCACGTGCTCGTCACCTCGTTCTCGGCGCCGCAGTCGATCAAGGGCTTCGGCCTGATGCAGCGCGACCGCGCCTACACGAGCTACGAGGACGACGAGGCGCGCTACGAGCTGCGCCCGAGCGCCTGGATCACGCCCGTGGGCGACTGGGGCCCGGGCCGGGTCGAGCTCGTCCAGCTCAACACCGTCGACGAGACCAACGACAACATCGTCGCGTACTGGGTGCCGGCCACGCTGCCCGCGCCCGGCGCGCCGTTGGACCTCGCCTACCGCATGCGCTGGCAGGGCGACGCCGAGCAGCACCCGCCCGGCGCGTGGGTCACGCAGTCGCGCGTGGGCCGCAGCTTCGCCACGCTGGCCAAGGGCGAGGAGCAGGTCATCGTCGACTTCACCGGCCCGTCGCTCGCCGCGCTGCCGGCCGATGCGAAGGTCACGGCCGTCGTCACCGGCGTCGCCAACGTCGACGTCGTCTCGACCAACGTCTACCGCAACGAGGCCAACGGCACCTGGCGCCTCGCACTCCGATTCAAGCAACGCAAGGCCGACGAGCCCGTCGAGCTGCGCGCGTTCCTCCAGCACGGCAAGGACATCCTGAGCGAAACATGGACGCACGTCATACCTCCCCGATGAAGACCTCGCCCCGCTCCTCCACCATGCCCGCGATCGTGCGCAGCCCCATGCTGCCGCGCGCGTGGAGCGGTTTCTGGAACGGCCTGCTCGGACGCGCCGCGGTCGAGCCCACGCCCGAGGCCGCCGCGCTGGCCACCAAGCCGCTGGCCTGGGAAAGCGCCGTGCGCGTGCGCCGGCGCGTGCTGGTCGCGCTGATCCTGGTGGCCACCGCGTTCGCCGCGATGGTGCTGGCCAGCGGCCAGCGCGAGCTGCAGCACCCGATCCTGCAGGGCGCGCAGATCGGCCTGTTCGCGCTGCTGTTCGCCTGGGTGGCCGCCGGCTGCTTCACCGCGTTGATGGGCTTCTGGGTGCTGATCAAGGGCGACAGGCACACGATCTCCGCGGCCGACGCAGGCGACGCGCCGCTGCCGGCCGACGGCCGCACCGCGCTGATCATGCCGATCTGCCACGAGGACGTCGCCACCGTGTTCGCCGGACTGCGCGCCACCGCAGCGTCGCTGGAGCGCAGCGGCGCGCTGCACGCGTTCGACCTGTTCGTGCTGTCCGACAGCAAGGACGCGGCGGTCATCGCCGAGGAGCGCGCGGCGTACGCCGACCTGCGCGACGCACTGGCAGGCCGCGGCAACGTCTACTACCGGGTGCGCCGCGTCCGCACCAAGAAGAAGGCCGGCAACGTCGCCGACTTCTGCCGCCGCTGGGGCGCCAACTACAAGTACATGGTCGTGATGGACGCCGACTCGGTCATGAGCGGCGACTGCCTGCAGACGCTGGTGCGCCTGATGGAGAAGCACCCGACCGCCGGCATCCTGCAGACCGCGCCGCAGGCCGTGGGCCACGCCACGCTGCATGCCCGCGCCCAGCAGTTCGCGGCCCGCGTGACGGGCGCGCTGTTCACCACCGGCATGCAGTACTGGCAGCTGGGCGAGGCGCACTACTTCGGCCACAACGCGATCATCCGCGTCAAGCCGTTCATGGAGCACTGCGGCCTGGCGCCGCTGGCGGGCACCGGCGCGTTCTCGGGCCACATCCTGTCGCACGACTTCGTCGAGGCCGCGCTGATGCGCCGCGCCGGCTACCACGTGTGGCTGGTGGGCGACCTGGTCGGCAGCTACGAACAGCAGCCGCCGCACCTGCTGGCCGAGCTGCAGCGCGACCGCCGCTGGTGCCAGGGCAACCTGCAGAACGCCCGCCTCATCGCCGAGCCCGGCCTGCACGCCGTGCACCGCGGCATGCTGGCCACCGGCGCGATGGCCTACGTGTCGGCACCGCTGTGGCTGCTGTACGTGGTGCTGGGCGCGCTGCTGTGGCTGATGGGCGGCAACGTGCTGTTCACGCCCGAGGGGGGCCTGGCGATCGGCATCCCGGGCCTGTGGGCCGGCACGCTGACGATGCTGGTGCTGCCGCGCCTGCTGGGTGTCGCGGCCGTGTTCATGCGTCGAGAGACCGGCCGCTTCGGCGGCGGCGCCAAGCTGGTGGCGAGCGCGCTGCTCGAGGCCACGCTGGCCATGCTGCTGGCCCCGCTGCGCATGGTGGCGCACACGCTGTTCGTCGTCGGCGCCATGACGGGCTGGAAGCTGGAATGGAAGTCGCCTCCGCGCGAAGCGAACGACGTGCGCTGGGCCGAGGCCGCGCAGCGCTTCGCGCCGGTCAGCCTGATCGTCGCGGCCATCGGTGCCGCGCTGAGCCTGACCGGTTCGTCGGCGCTGCTGTGGATGATGCCGGTCGGCCTGCCGCTGGTGCTGGCCGTGCCGTTCACGGTGCTCACCGGCAGCACCGCGCTCGGCGAGCGCGTGCGCCAGGCCCGCCTGCTGCTGGTGCCCGAGGAGGCGTCGTCGCCGACCGTGCTGCGCCAGGCCTGGAGCTTCGCGAAGATGAGCCCGGCGGCACTGCGCAGGCTTGCGGCAGCCTGAGCAGGCGATCGGGATTAGCCCGACTCCGCTGCCGAGCAGGTCGGACTAGAGTCCTCCGAAGGCCAAGCCCGTCGACGGCGGGTGCCTCACCGGGAGGGCGTGGAAATGTTTCATCTGTTGTGGATGCTGATCGTCGGCATCGTGGTCGGGGCCATCGCGCGCTGGATCATGCCGGGCGCGCAGAGCATGGGCCTGTTGATGACCGGCGTCGTCGGCATCGCCGGCTCGTTCATCGGCGGCTTCATCGCCCGCCTCTTCAGCAAGCCGGCAGACGGCGCCATCGTGCACCCGGCCGGCCTGATCCTGTCGGTGGTCGGCGCGCTGATCCTGCTGTTCGTGATGCGGAAGGCCGGCTTCTGAACCGCGCGCGACGGCGGCTCCCTTAGAATGTGGGCTGCGCCGGACCGCGAGGTCCGCGCGTGCAGCGGGCCCGGGCATGCCCCGGGCCTTTTCATTCGCAGCCCCTGGATCTACACCATGAACCGCTGTGTCCCGCTCTCCCTGGCCTTCGCGGCCACGCTCGCCGCGCTGGCACCGGCCGCGGCGTCGGCCCAGTCCGCGGCCATCGACGGCCAGGCGCTGCACCGCAGCTTCCCCCAGAATGCCCTGCGCGGCACCATCGTCTTCTTCGCGCCGCCCGCGATCGCGCTGAACGGCGTCAACACGCAGATGGCGCCCAGCTATCGCATCCACGGCACGAACAACCTCCTGATCATGTCGGGCCAGTTGAACGGGCTGAAGGCCACGGTCGACTACACCACCGACGTGCAGGGCGCCGTGCGCGAAGTCTGGATCCTCACGCCGGCCGAGGCCGCGAAGACCTGGCCGACGACGCCCGCCCAGGCCGCCGCCTGGACCTTCGACGCCATCGCCCAGACCTGGACCAAGCCCTGACGCACCCCGCGTGCCGCCACGGCACGCGGCCCAGGCATCCCCCTTTCGATTTCAACGGCCTCGCGACGAGGCCCGCGCGCGTTCCGGCGCAGGAGAGTTCCATGACCAAGAAGGTCTTCATCCGCACGTTCGGCTGCCAGATGAACGAGTACGACTCGGACAAGATGGCCGACGTCCTGCAGGCGGCCGACGGCTACGAGAAGACGGACGACGTCGAGCAGGCCGACCTCGTCCTGTACAACAGCTGCTCGGTGCGCGAGAAGGCCGCCGAGAAGATGTTCTCCGACCTCGGCCGCATCAAGCACCTGAAGGCCAAGGGCGTGCTGATCGGCGTGGGCGGCTGCGTGGCGAGCCAGGAAGGCGCGGCGATCGTCGAGCGCGCGCCCTACGTCGACCTCGTGTTCGGCCCGCAGACGCTGCACCGCCTGCCCAAGATGATCTCCGACCGTCGCGCCTTCTCGCGCCCGCAGGTCGACATCAGCTTCCCCGAGATCGAGAAGTTCGACCACCTGCCGCCGGCGCGCGTCGAGGGCGCCAGCGCGTTCGTCTCGGTGATGGAGGGCTGCTCCAAGTACTGCACCTACTGCGTGGTGCCGTACACGCGCGGCGAGGAGGTCTCGCGCCCGTTCGACGACGTGCTGACCGAGGTGGCCGGGCTCGCCGACCAGGGACTCAAGGAAGTGACGCTGCTGGGCCAGAACGTCAACGCGTACCGCGGCAGGATGGGCGACACGGACGAGATAGCCGACTTCGCACTGCTGCTCGAGACGATCGCCGAGTTCCCCAGCATCGAGCGCATCCGCTTCACGACGAGCCATCCGAAGGAATTCGGCCAGCGCCTGATCGACGCCTATGGTCGCGTGCCCAAGCTGGTGAACCACCTGCACCTGCCCGTGCAGCACGGCTCCGACCGCATCCTCTCGGCGATGAAGCGCGGCTACACGGCGCTCGAATACAAGAGCACGATCCGCAAGCTGCGCGCGGTGCGCCCCGACATCCGCCTGTCCACGGACTTCATCGTCGGCTTCCCCGGCGAGGAGGACGAGGACTTCGACAAGCTGATGAAGCTGGTCGACGACGTCGGCTTCGACGCGTCGTTCTCGTTCATCTACAGCCCGCGCCCCGGCACCCCTGCGGCCAACCTGCTCGACCCGACGGCCTCGTCCGTCAAGTTGAAGCGCCTGCAGCACCTGCAGGCCGTGCTCGAAGCCAACGTGCTGCGCTTCAGCGAGGCGATGGTCGGCCAGACGCACCGCATCCTGGTCGAGGGCCCGAGCCGCAAGAGCGCCGACGACCTGATGGGCCGCACCGAGTGCAACCGCATCGTCAACTTCCCGGCCGGCCCGAACGCGCAGCGCCTGGTGGGTCAGCTGATCGACGTGCACATCACGGCGGCCTATCCGCATTCGCTGCGCGCGGAGGTCGCCACCACGGATTCGATGACCGCGGCCTGAATCGCGAGCGTCGCCGGAGCAGCCTGTTTCAACGCCTCTTCGCTTAGGTAGTTGCCCCAGGTCCCGCGGCGAATCGGGCTTTCCTCGGGGTTGATCCCGAGCCGCCGAAGGCTCGCCTTCAAGCACAGCGCACGCGAATTGCCCTATCCTGGACCGGTTGGGTCTTGAATTGAATGGAGTTCGCAAGCATGAACGCCATCGTCCGCCTGCTCGCGGTCTACACCGGTCTGTCGTTGCTGCTGTGCGCGTTCACGCGCCTGGAGTGGTCGCCGCTCCAGCCCAACGGATTCGGCCAGTGGCTCGCGCTGTTCCTCCTGATCTTCCCCGCCGCCGCAGCCGCCGAATTCCTCGGCGAGCGCCTGCTCGGCAAGACCCCCGCCGTCGAGGCGGCCGAGAGCCGCACCCACAGCGACTGCTCGTGGGGCCGCATCGTCACGGGCGTGGGCGTGCTCCTGGTCACCTTCGGCGTCGTGCTTGGCGTGGCGTGGTGGCTGTCGCATCCGGCCGCGACCCTCTGAGCGACGGCCAGGCGAGTGGCCACCCACGTCCGGCTCAGCGCCTGAAGCTTTCCTGCAGCAAGGGATACAGGCGGCCGAAGCGCTCGTGGCGGCGCAGCAAGGCGTCGCGCCGTTGCGGCTGCGGCTCGTACGACGCGATGACCGGCTGCTTGGCGCAGACCGTCGCGAGTTCGCCCCCATCGGCCAGCCAGCCCAGCCGCGCGGCACCGAGCGCGCCCCCGGCCTCGCCGCCTTCGCGCTTGTGCAGCGGTCGATCGAGCAGCGTCGCCAGCAACCGGGCCCAGTACGCGCTGCGCGCACCGCCGCCGACGACGTCCAGCGACGTTGCCAGCGCGCGCGTGCCCTCGTCGAGGGTCTGCCAGCCATCGAGCAGTCCGAACGACACGCCCTCGACCACCGCGTGCCCGATCGCCGCCGGGCCGTGTTCGTGCGTGAGCCCGAACAGCACGCCCTGCGCCTGCGCGTCGTTGTGCGGCGTGCGCTCTCCGGCCAGGTAGGGCAGGAACAGCGGTGCCTGGGCCAGCGCGCGCTCGTCGAGGGCCTCGACCTCGGCCAGCAGTTCTGCCTCGTCGCGGCGATCCGTCAGGCGCGTCACCCAGTTCAACGCGCTCGCGGCCGACAGCGTCACGCTCATCTGGTGCCAGGCGCCGGGCAGCGCATGGCAGAACGCGTGAACGGCCGTTTCGGGCCGCGGCAGGAAGCGGTCGCTGCACAGGAAGATCACGCCCGAGGTGCCCAGCGAGACGAAGCCGTCGCCCGGCGCCGTCGCGCCCATGCCCACGGCGCTGGCCGCGTTGTCGCCCCCTCCGCCGGCGATGACGATGCCGGGGCGCAGGCCGAAGCGCTCGGCGACGTCCGTCCTGAGCCGGCCGGCGGGCGCGCTGCCTTCGGCCAGCGCCGGCATCTGGCCGCGCGTCAGGCCACAGGCGGCGAGCAGTTCGTCGGACCAGTCGCGGCGCGCGACGTCCAGCCACAACGTGCCCGACGCGTCGGAACAGTCGGTGAAGAACTCGCCGGACAGCCTCAGGCGCAGCCAGTCCTTGGGCAGCAGCACCCGCGCGATGCGCGAGAACAGCCGCGGTTCGTGCTCGCGCACCCACAGCAGCTTGGGCGCCGTGAACCCGGGCATCGCCAGGTTGCCCGCGATGTGCGCCAGCCGCGGCACGCGCCGCATGAGCTCGGCGCACTGCGGCTCGCTGCGGCCATCGTTCCACAGGATCGCCGGACGCAGCACCTCGCCGGCCGCGTCGAGCAGCACGGCGCCATGCATCTGGCCCGACAGCCCGATCGCGCGCACGTCGCGCATCGCGTGCGGCTACGCGCGGGCGAGCTCGCCAAGCGCGACGCCGAGCGCGCGCCACCAGTCGGCCGGCGCCTGCTCGCTCCACTGCGGCTGCGGGCGCGACACCGCCAGCGGCGCGCTCTGCTGCGCCACGATGCGGCCGTCCCCGGCGAGCAGCAGCACCTTGAGCGCCGAGGTGCCCAGGTCGATGCCCAGGTACATGATCAGTGGGTCTCGATGCCGAAGCGCGAGGCCGACTGGCGCCGGAAGTCCGTCGGCGTCATGCCCTTGATCTCGAGGAAGCGCCGGTTGAAATTGGCCACGTTGTTGAAGCCGACCTCGTAGCAGATCGTCGTCACGTAGCGGTCGGTGTCCATCAGCAGCTGGCAGGCCTTGCTGATGCGCATGCGGTTGACGAAGTCGGTGAACGTGTTGCCGGTGGCGCGCCGGAAGAAGCGCGAGAAGCGACTCTCGGGCATGCGAAAGCGCGCGCTGACCTCGGCCATCGACAGCGGCTCGGCGCAGTGCTCGCTGATGTAGCCCACCACCGCGGCCACCTGCGCCATCGACTCGTCGTCGTCGGCGCACTGCAGCTGCACGCTCGACAGCAGGCGGAAATCCTTGCAGCGCGCGAGCATGCCCATGAACTCGCAGAAGCCGGCGATGCGCGCCAGGCCGCGGCTGGAGGCGACCCGCTCGAAGTGCGCCTGCGCCATCTCGGAGACGCCGAAGAACTCGATGCCGTACCGGGCCTGCTCCAGCAGCGGCAGGATCTCCTTGAACTCGGGGAACAGCTCGCAGGCCTGCTCGATGGGCTCGTGCGCGAACTGGATGACGCGGTCGCGCAAGGGCACGCCGCCGGGCGGCGCGTCGCTGGAGATCCAGTTGTGCGGCACGCGCGGCCCCGTCAGCACGAGGTGGCCGGGCTGGAAGTGGCCGATGTAGTCGCCGACGAAGACCTTGCCCGAGGTCTCCATGATCAGGTGCAGCTCGTACTCGTCGTGGTGGTGCCAGCGCACCAGCGGCGACGGGATGCCGTGCGCCAGGCAGCGCAGGAAACCGCCCGCCTCGGGCGGGTCGTAGCCGAGGATGGGGTCGCGCAGGTGATCGTGCTCGATCTCGGGGGCGCGGACGCGGGGGGGCGTGTGCATGGCGGCCTGCTCTCTTGCTCGATGAGAGATTAGCTCATCGCGGCGTCGCCGAGCAAACCATGGAGATCCATGCGCGCGGCGGCGATCGCGTCCCTCAGCGCGGCGTTGCCGGCCAGCTCGTTCCACAGCGCGGCCTCGGCCACGAACTCGGTGAGCGGGTCGACGGCGTCGCACATGGCGTGGGCGCGCTCGGGCACCATCGCCTGGTCCTGGTAGGCGAAGGGCAGCCGGCCCTGGTGCCAGCGCTGCAGGAAGGTCAGGAACAGCGCCGGCAGCCGCGCCACGGCGGCGATGCTCTCGCCGCGCCCGAGCCGCTCGCGGATCGTGGGCAGGATGAAGCCCGGGATCTTGGCGAAGCCGTCGGCGGCCACGCGCTGGTTGGTGTCGGCGATGGCGTCGTTCGAGAAGCGGTCGAGCACGACGTCGCGGTAGGCCGGCAGATCGACCGGGCTGGGCTCGCCGGGCCGCGCCAGGCACGGGATCACGTCCTCGGTGACGTAGTCGGCGGCGATCTTGCGGATCACCGGGGTGCGCGTGCCCTCGTGGATGAAGGTCAACCCGCTGAGCGTGCCGGCCCACGCGATGGCGCTGTGGCTCGCGTTGAGGATGCGGATCTTGGCCTCCTCGTAGGGCTGCACGTCGCCCGTCATCTCGACGCCGACCTTCTCCCACTCAGGCCGGCCGTTGGCGAAGCGATCCTCGATCACCCACTGGATGAATGACTCGGCCATCAGCGCGGCGTGGTCGTCCCAGCCGGCGAGATTGCGGATGCGGGCCATCACCTCCGGGGTCGGGCGCGGCGTGATGCGGTCGACCATCGCATTGGGACACGTGGTGTTCGCGTCGACCCAGGCGAGGAACGCGGCATCGTCCGCAGCGCCGATGAACGCGCGCAGGTTGGCGCGGAACCGGTCGCCGTTGTGGCGCAGGTTGTCGCAGTTGAGCAGCGTCAGCTTGCCCGCGTCCGCCGCGCGGCGCCGGCGCAGCAGGGCCGCGACGACGCCGTAGATCGAGCGCGGCGGCTTGCCGGCGAGGTCGCCCACGATGTCCTCGTGATCGAAGTCGAGCTGGCCCTGGGGGTCGAGCGCGTAGCCGGCCTCGGTCACGGTGAACGAGACGATGCGCGTGGCCGGATCGGCGCCGAGTGCCAGCACGCGCGACAGCGTCGGCTCGAACGGCACCACCTCCGTGATGGACGTGATCCGCTCGAGCCGGCGCGTGCCCTGGGGCGACACCGTCTCCAGCGTGTAGGCGCCGCCCTGGCGTTGCAGCGCGGCGAGGGTGTCGGCCATGTCGGGCCGCAGGTTCGCGCCGGCGACCTGCCAGCGCGTGTCGCCGGCCTGCATCAGCCGGTGCAGGTAGACCGCCTGGTGCGCGCGGTGGAACGAGCCGAGGCCCAGGTGCAGCAGGCGCAGGCGCCCGTCGTTCGGGGAGGTCATGATGGAACGCTCTTCAGGGCGAATCAGTGGGCGGCGGCGATCAGCTTGCCGTTCTGGTCGAACCAGTGCAGGTGGTCGAGCGCGACGTCGACGCCGACGTCGTCGCCCGCGGCGAGCGACGTGCGCTCGTTCTGGCGCAGCACGATCTGCGCGCCGCGCGGCGTGTTCAGGTAGATCAGCGTCTCGGCGCCGAGCGCCTCGACGAGTTCCACCTTCGCGCCGATCTGGCCCTGGCCGGCCGGCTTCAGGTGCAGGTCCTCCGGACGGATGCCGACGAAGGCCGCGCCGACGACGCCGCCGGCACCCGCCGGCAGCTCGCCGCGGTCGACGACGTTCATCTGCGGCGTGCCGATGAACTGCGCGACGAAGCGGTTGGCCGGCCGGTCGTACAGGTCCAGCGGCGAGCCCACCTGCTCGATCGCGCCGTCGCGCAGCACCACCACCTGGTCGGCCAGCGTCATCGCCTCGACCTGGTCGTGCGTCACGTAGATCGTGGTCGCGCCGAGCTCGCGGTGCAGCTTGGCGATCTCCACCCGCGTCTGGCCGCGCAGCGCGGCGTCGAGGTTGGACAGCGGCTCGTCGAACAGGAACACCTTGGGCTCGCGCACGATCGCGCGCCCAATCGCCACGCGCTGGCGCTGGCCGCCCGAGAGCTCGCGCGGCAGCCGATGCAGGTACGGTCCGAGGTTGAGGATCTCGGCCGCGCGGTCGACCTTCTTCTTGATCACCGCGGGGTCGGCCTTGGCCAGGCGCAGCGCGAAGCTCATGTTGTCGGCCACGCTCATGTGCGGATACAGCGCGTAGCTCTGGAACACCATCGCCAGGTCGCGCTGGGCCGAGGGCAGGCGCGTGATGTCGCGGCCGTCCAGGTGGATGCTGCCGGCGGTCAGCGTCTCCAGCCCGGCGATCAGCCGCAGCAGCGTCGACTTGCCGCAGCCCGACGGCCCGACGAACACGGTGAACTGGCCGCGAGCGATCGACAGGTCGACGCCCTTGATCGTCTTGACGTCGCCGAACTGCTTCTCGACGCCCTTGAGTTCGAGGAATGACATGGCGTGATCCTTACTTGACGGCACCGAAGGTGAGGCCCTGCACGAGCTGCTTCTGGCTGAACCAGCCGAACACGACGATGGGCGCGATGGCCAGCACCGAGGCGGCGGACAGCTTGGACCAGAACAGGCCCTCGGGGCTGGAATACGACGCGATCAGCGCGGCGAGCGTGCCCGCGTTGGCGGCGGTGAGGTTGAGCGACCAGAACGCCTCGTTCCATGCCAGCACCAGGCACAGCAGGCCGGTCGACGCGATGCCGCCCATGGCCAGCGGCAGGATCACGTGTCGGAATTCGGTCAGCAGCGAGGCGCCATCCATGCGAGCGGCCTCGAGGATCTCCGGCGGGATCTCCTTGAAGTGCGAGTACAGCATCCACACCATCAGGGGCAGGTTGCTGAGCATGAACACGACGATCAGCGCGAAGGTGGTGTCCAGCAGGTGCGTCGTCTGCGCCATCACGTAGACGGGCACCAGCGCGCCGACGGCCGGCATCATCTTGGTGGACAGCATCCACATCAGGATGTCCTTGGTGCGCTTGCCGGGAAAGTACGCCATCGAGTACGCCGCGGGCGCCGCGATGAGCAGGCCGACGATGGTGGACACCACGCTGGTAATCAGCGAGTTCTTCGCGTAGAGCAGGTAGTCGCTGCGTTCCTGCACGTGCGTGAAGTTGTCCAGCGTCGGCGTGAAGATCCAGACCGACGGCACCGCGATCGCCTGCAGCTCGGTCTTGAACGACGTGACGAGCATGAACAGGATGGGAAAGAAGATCAGCAGCGCGACGAGCCACGCCGCGATCGTGCGCACCCAGAGCACGATCTTCACGCCGGTGGGAGAAGCGAGATCCATGTTGGTCACCGGTCCATGTTCTTGCCGACGAGGCGGATGAGGAAGGCGGCGGCGATATTCGCGAGCACCACGGCGAACAGCGCACCGGCGGAGGCCACGCCCACGTCGAAGCCCAGCAGCGCCTGCTTGAAGATCAGGTAGGCGATGTTGGTCGACGCGTCGCCCGGGCCGCCGCCGGTGGTCGTCGAGATCTCGGCGAAGACCGACAGCAGGAAGATCATCTCGATCATCACGACGACCGCGATCGAACGCCCCAGGTGCGGCAGCACGAGGAAGCGGAACTGCTGCAGCCAGGTGGCGCCGTCCATGCGCGCCGCCTCGAGCTGCTCGCGGTTCATGCCCTGCAGCGAGGTGATGAAGATCAGCACCGCGAACGGCAGCCACTGCCAGGCCACCATGATGATCACCGACAGCAGCGGCCAGTCGCTGAGCCAGTCGACCGGCGTGAGCCCGAACGCGCGCCAGACCTGCGCCAGCACGCCGTAGATCGGGTTCATCATCATGTGCTTCCACAGCAGCGCGTTGACCGTGGGCATGACGAAGAACGGCGAGATCAGTAGCACGCGCACGACGCCCTGGCCCGGGAAGGGCTCGTTGACCAGCAGCGCGATCAGCACGCCCAGCACCACCGTGATGACGATGACGCTTCCGAGCAGGAGCAGCGTGTTGACGATGGCCGTCCAGAACGACGGATCGGTGACGAAGAACCGGAAGTTCTCGAGGCCGACGAACGCGTGCTCGCCGGGCTCCATCAGGTTGTAGCGGATGACCGAGAAGTACAGGGTCATCGCCAGCGGCACGATCATCCACAGGAAGAGCGAGCCGACGGCGGGCGCGAGCAGCAGCCGGGCGAGGGATCTCATGGCGTTCTTTCGAGCAGCGTCGGGGAAGCCGGGAACGGCGCGGCCGGCGGCGTGGGGTGCACGCCGCACGTCGCGCGTCAGGCGCTCACTTCAGGCGGCCGCTCTTCTTCAGCTCGCGCTCGGCCGCCACCTGCGAGGCCTTCAGCGCCGCGTCGACCGACTCCTTGCCGGCGAGCGCCGCGCTCATCTGCTGGCCCACGGTCACGCCGATCGACTGGAACTCGGGGATCGCGGCGAACTGCACGCCCACGTACGGGCTCTTCGGAAGCGTCGAGTCCGCCGGGTTGGCGCTGGCGATGGCCTTCTCCTCGGCCGGCGCGAACTTGGCGGCGGCGACGAACTGCGGGTTCGCGTAGGTCGACTTGCGCGTGCCGGTGGGCACGTGCGCCCAGCCCTCTTCCTTGGCGACGAGCTCGATGTACTGCTTGGAGGTCGCCCAGTTGACGAACTTCTGCGCCGCGGCGGCATTCTTCGTGCTGGCCGGGATGCCCAGCGCCCACGCCCACAGCCAGTTCGCGCCCTTGGCCGTCACCTGCTGCGGCGCCTGCGCGAACGCGACCTTGTCGGCCACCTTGCTCTGCTTGGGGTCGGTGATGAAGGAGGCCGCGATGGTCGCATCCACCCACATCCCGCACTTGCCTTCGTTGTACAGGGCCAGGATCTCGTTGAAGCTGTTGGCCGACGAGCCGGGCGGCCCGTACTTCTTGAGCAGGTCGACGTAGAACGTGATCGCGTCATGCCAGGGCTTGGACTCGAGCTGCGGCTTCCACGACATGTCGAACCACTGGCCACCGTAGGCATTGACCAGCGTCGTGAGGAAGGCCATGTTGTCGCCCCAGCCCGGCTTGCCGCGCAGGCAGATGCCATAGACGCCGGCCTTGGGATCGTTCATCTTGGCGGCGGCATCGCGCACCTGGTCCCACGTCGGACGCTCGGCGAACGTGACGCCGGCCTTCTGCGCGAGGTCGCTGCGGTACATCAGCATCGAGCTCTCGCCGTAGAACGGCGCCGCGTACAGCTTGCCGTCGGACGACAGGCCGCTGCGGATGGCGGGCAGCAGGTCGTCGACGTCGTAGGCGGCGTCGGGCTTGATCTCCTGCAGCCAGCCCTTCTTGCCCCAGATCGGCGTCTCGTACATGCCGATGGTCATCACGTCGAACTGGCCGCCCTGCGTGGTGATGTCGGTGGTGACGCGCTGGCGCAGCACGCCCTCTTCCAGCGTCACCCATTTCACGTGGATGTCGGGGTTCGCCTGCTCGAAGAACTTGGTGAGCTTCTGCATCTCGATCATGTGGCCGTTGTTCACGGTGGCCACCACGATGTCTGTTGCATTCGCAGCCAGCGGCGCGGTCACGCCGAGAGACACGGCCAGGGCCAGGCCCAGGACCGGAGTAGGTTTGCGCGTCATATGTCTCCTGTATTTTCGTGAAGCACCGTCAACTGCGGCACGGCGCCAGTGTCGGCATTCCAGCCGCGGCCGCGTGGTACTTCGAGCGCGAATGCCGATACTTTCTTGCGCGCGACTTTGAGGGTTTTCCTG
>Ga0209258_100809_pt1 | contig 18076 bp, 16 predicted proteins | sample Araplaol_mTSA_r2_FD_184281 | JGI IMG/M metagenome (GOLD analysis project Ga0209258, IMG submission 184281) | Arabidopsis root microbial communities from North Carolina, USA - plate scrape CL_Col_mTSA_r2 (SPAdes) (version 2) | ecosystem: Host-associated > Plants > Roots > Endosphere | place: USA...
CTGCCTGGCCGCCGCGCGCGCGGGCAAGCGCCTGCTGCTGGCCAACAAGGAGGCTCTGGTCGTCGGCGGACAGTTGTTCGTCGACGCCGTCAAGCAGGGCGGCGCGACGCTGATCCCCATCGACAGCGAGCACTCGGCCATCTTCCAGTGCCTGCCCACGAACCCCGCCGACTGGGACGCCGCGGTCGACCACATCGTCCTCACCGCATCCGGCGGCCCGTTCCGCACGCGCGACCCGGCCACGCTGGCATCGGTCACGCCCGACCAGGCCTGCGCGCATCCGAACTGGGTGATGGGGCGCAAGATCTCGGTCGATTCGGCCACGATGATGAACAAGGCGCTCGAGGTGATCGAGGCCCGCTGGCTGTTCGACCTTCCGCCCGAGCGCATCAAGGTGGTGATCCACCCGCAAAGCATCATCCACTCGATGGTGGTCGCGCGCGACGGCGCCGTGCTGGCGCAGCTGGGCACGCCCGACATGAAGGGGCCGATCGCCTTCGGCATGTCCTGGCCGTCGCGCATGACCTCCGGCTGCGGCGCGCTCGATTTCACGAAGATGGCCGCGCTCACCTTCGAGGAGGCCGACGAGCGGCGCTTCCCGGGCCTGCACCTGTCGTGGGCCGCGCTGCGCGCCGCGCCGGGGTCGACCACCGTGCTCAATGCCGCCAACGAGATCGCCGTCGAAGCCTTCCTCGCGGGCCGCTTGAGCTTCCCGGGCATCCACCGGGTCAACGCCCAGACGCTCGAGCGGGTGCTGCCCGCGGCGAGTGACGCGCACGCGCTCGATGCGCTGCTCGCGCTCGACGCCCGTGCGCGCGACGCGGCGCGCGCCCACGTGGCCAAGCTGGCGAAGGACGCGTGATGGCCTTGCTGCAGACGCTGTTCTGGTTCCTCGTCACGCTGGCGATCCTGATCCCCATTCACGAATACGGCCACTACCGCGTCGCGAAGGCCTGTGGCGTCAAGGTGCTGCGCTTCTCGATCGGATTCGGCAACGTCGTGTGGAGCCGCCGGTTCGGCGCCGACCGCACGGAATTCGCGCTCAGCATGATCCCGCTGGGTGGCTACGTGAAGATGCTCGACGAACGCGAGGGCGCGGTCGATCCGGCCGAACTGCCGCGCTGCTTCAACCAGCGGCCGCTGTACCAGCGCGCGCTGGTCGTCGCGGCCGGCCCGTTCGCCAACCTGGTGCTCGCGATCGCGCTCTACTCGTTCGTGCAGTGGTATGGCATCGACCAGCCCCTGCCGGTGGTCGGCGCGCCGCCCGCGGGCAGCGTGCTGGCGGACGCCGGCCTGCAGCGCGGCGACCGCATCGTCGCCACCGCGCAGGGCGCGAACGCCGGCGAGGACGACTTCCGCACCGTGCGCTCGATGGACGACGTCATGCGCGCGATCGACGGGGCGCTGGTCGAACGCGAGCCGCTGCAACTGCGCGTCGCGCGGGTCGGCAGTTCGGCCACGCGGACGCTGACGGCGGCCCTGGACACGATCGACCCGTTCAACGCGCCCAAGCCCGGTTCGAAGATGCTGGGCCTCGCCCTCGAGGCGCAGGTCGGCGGGCTGGTGCCCGGCGGCGCGGCCGCCGAGTCGGGCCTGCGCACGGGCGACGTCGTGCTGCGCATCGACGGCAAGCCCATCGCCGACTGGACGGCCGAGCGCGCGGCGATCGAGGCGAGCGGGCAGGGCGGCACGCCCCGCACGATGACCTGGGAGGTGCTGCGCGCCGGACGGACGCTCTCGTTTCCGGTGACCGCGCGCCTGGAGCCGGGCCCCGACGGCAAGCCGGTGGCGCGCGTAGGCGTCGAGTCGCTGCACGAGGTGGTGCGCGCGGCGCCGACCGACGCGATCGTGCTCGGCGCCGAGCAGACCTGGCTGCAGGCGGCGTCCACCTGGCGCACGATCGGCCTGATCCTGACCGGCAAGGTGCCGACCAAGGCCATCGGCGGCGCGGGCACGATCGCCGTCGCGGCGAACGCCGCGGCGCACCAGGGCTTCGCATGGTTCGTGAGCTTCCTGGCCAGGGTCAGCCTCGGTCTGGCGGTGCTGAACCTGCTGCCCATCCCGATGCTGGACGGCGGAACGCTGCTGTATTATCTGTTCGAGGGTGCGACCGGTCGCCCGGTCTCCGAACTGTGGCAACTCTGGCTGCAGCGCGGCGGGGCTCTGATACTCCTGCTGCTGATGACCCTCGCCCTTTCCAACGACGCGGTCCGCTTCCTGGGCCTGCAATAAACACCTGATGTCTTCACTCTTCCCGAGCTTGATGCGCCCTGTCGCTGCCTGCGTGATCCTCGCGGGCGCGACGTTGCCCTTCGCCGCCCTGGCGATCGAACCCTTCCAGATCCGCGACATCCGCGTCGAAGGCCTGCAGCGCACCGACCCGGGCAGCGTGTTCTCGGTGCTGCCGTTCCGCGTCGGCGACAGCTATTCGGACGAGAAGGCCGCCGCCGCGCTGCGCGCACTGTTCGCCACGGGCCTGTTCAAGGACGCGCGCATCGACGTCGAGGGCGACGTCGTCGTCGTCATCGTCGACGAGCGTGCCACCATCGCGTCGGTCAACTTCCTGGGCACCAAGGAGTTCGACAAGGACACGCTGACCAAGGCGCTCAAGGATGCCGGCATTGGCGAAGGCCTGCCGTTCGACAAGGCCATCGTCGACCGCGCGGAGCAGGAGATCAAGCGCCAGTACCTGGGCCACAGCCTGTACGCGGCCGAGGTCGTCACCACCGTCACGCCGCTCGAGCGCAACCGCGTCAACGTCACCTTCAAGGTGTCCGAGGGCGACGTCGCCCACATCCGCGACATCCGCATCATCGGCGCCAAGGCGTTCAGCGAATCGAAGCTGATCGACCAGATGGACCTGACCACGGGCGGCTGGCTCACCTGGTACACGAAGTCCGACCGCTACTCGCGCACCAAGCTCAACGCCGACCTCGAGAAGCTGCGCGCGTTCTACCTCAACAAGGGCTATCTCGAGTTCGACATCACCGGCACGCAGGTGACGATCTCGCCGGACAAGCAGACGATCAGCGTCACCATCACGATCTCCGAGGGCCAGCCCTACGTCGTCACGGGCGTGCGGCTGGAGGGCAACTACCTCGGCCGCGAGGCGCAGTTCAAGAACCTGATCAAGGTCAAGCCCGGGGCCGAGTACCACGGCGACGACGTCACGACCACGGTCAAGGCGTTCACCGACCTGTTCGGCACCTACGGCTACGCGTTCGCGCACGTCGAGCCGCAGCCGCAGATCGACCGCAAGACGGGGCAGGTGGTGCTGGTGCTGGCCGCCGATCCGGGCCGCCGCGCGTACGTGCGCCGCGTCAACCTGTCGGGCAACACGATCACGCGCGACGAGGTCATCCGCCGCGAGTTCCGCCAGTTCGAATCGGCGTGGTACGACGGCTCCAAGATCAAGCTGTCGCGCGATCGCGTCGACCGCCTGGGCTTCTTCAGCAGCGTGGACGTCGACACGAACGACGTGCCCGGTGCGCCCGACCAGGTCGACCTCACCGTCAACGTCGTCGAGAAGCCCACGGGCAACCTGACGCTGGCCGCGGGCTACTCGCAGGCCGACAAGATCTCGCTGACGGGCTCGATCAAGAAGGAGAACGTGTTCGGCACGGGCAACTACATCTCGCTCGACGTCAGCACGGCCCACACGAACAAGAACCTGTCGATCAGCGAGACCGACCCGTACTTCACCGACGACGGCATCTCGCGCACCTTCGACATCTACTACCGCACCTCGCGCCCGCTCAACAGCTCGGGCGATGCGTACGCGGTGTCGACGCCTGGCGCGGACATCCGCTTCGGCCTGCCGTACTCCGAGTTCGACACGGTGTTCGTGGGTGTCGGCGCCGAGCAGACGCACATCGGCACGCTGCAGGGCGTGCCCATCAGCTACTACCGCTTCGTCGGCGAGTTCGGCTCCTTCGCCAACTCGTTCCCGATCACGGCGGGCTGGGCGCGCGACGAGCGCGACAGCGGCGTCTCGCCGACCTCGGGCCGCTACGTGCGCCTGAACTCCGACTTCTCGCTGTTCGGCGACGTGCAGTACGCGCGCCTGAACGGCCAGGTGACGCAGTACATCGATCTGGGCAATCACTTCTCGCTGGGCGTCAACGCCGAAATCGGCTATGGCACCGGTCTGAACGGCAAGAGCTACCCGGTGTTCAAGAACTTCTACGGCGGCGGCCTCGGCTCGGTGCGGGTGTTCGAGCAGGGCTCCCTCGGACAGGGCACGGTGGACGCCACCGGCGCCTTCATCGGCGGCTCCAAGAAGTTCAACCTCAACAACGAGCTGTACATCCCGGTGCCGGGCGCCGACAAGGACAAGAGCCTGCGCCTGTTCGCATTCTTCGACGCCGGCAACGTCTGGACGGAGCGCAAGCACATGGACTTCGGTTCGCTGCGGGCCTCGGCCGGCCTGGGCCTGAGCTGGACATCCCCCGTGGGCCCGTTCAAGCTGAGCTATGGCCTTCCTGTGCGGGCCGAGCCAAACGATAGAATTCAACGGTTCCAGTTCCAAGTCGGTACCGCGTTTTGATGAAAGCACGTTCCATGAAATTGATTTACGCCCTGCTGCTGGCCACTTTTTCGTCGGTCGCGGTGTCTGCCTCCGGCCAGGAACTGAAGATCGGCTACGTCAACAGCGAACGCGTCGTGCGCGAGTCCGACATCGCCAAGCGGTCCCAGGCCAAGCTCGAGGCCGAATTCAGCAAGCGCGAGAAGGACCTGAACGACCAGAACTCGGCGCTGCGCGCGCAGGCCGAGAAGCTCGATCGCGACGGCCCCACGCTGTCCGAGACCGAGAAGACGCGCCGCCAGCGCGAGCTCGTCGAACTCGATCGCGACCTGCAGCGCAAGCACCGCGAGTTCCAGGAAGACCTGACGCAGCGCAAGAACGAGGAGCTCTCCAGCATCGCCGAGCGCGCCAACCGCACGATCAAGCAGATCGCCGAGTCGGAACATTACGACCTGATCGTCCAGGATCCGGTCATCTACGCCAGCGCCCGCGTCGACCTGACGAAGAAGGTCATCGACGCGCTGAACGCCGGCAAGTAGTCTCCGGACCCCGCAACATGAACTCAGTTCGCCTGGGTGAGATCGTTGCGGCGCTGGGCGGAGAACTGCGGGGCGACCCCGCGCACCTGATCGCACGCATCGCCCCGCTGGAGACGGCGGGCGGCGATGCGATCACGTTCGTGGCGCAGGCGCGCCTGCAGAAGGCGCTCGAGGCCAGCACCGCCGGTGCCATCGTCATCTCGCCCTCGCTCGTCGCCGCCGCGCCGGCCGGCCGCAGCCTCGTCGTCACCGACGACCCCTACCTGTACTTCGCGCGCCTGACCCAGTGGTGGGCAGGGCGCCTGCGGCCGGTGCCGCCCGCCGGCGTGCATCCGACCGCGTGGGTCGCGCCCGATGCCGTCGTCGCGGCCAGCGCCGTGATCGGGCCGCACGCGGTCGTCGAGGCCGGCGCCGTCATCGGCGAGCGGGTGCAGCTCGGCGCGCACTGCGTCGTGGGCGCCGGCTCGAGCGTCGGCGCCGACAGCCTGATGCATCCGCGCGTCACGATCGCGGCCGGCTGCACCGTGGGCGAGCGCTGCGTCTTCCAGAGCGGGGCGGTCATCGGCGCCGACGGCTTCGGCATCGCGCCGACGCAAGGGCGCTGGGAACGCATCGAGCAGCTGGGCGGCGTGCGCATCGGCAACGACGTCGACATCGGCGCCAACACCTGCGTCGACCGCGGCGCGCTCGAGGACACCGTGCTGGAGGACGGCGTCAAGCTCGACAACCAGATCCAGATCGGCCACAACTGCCACATCGGCGCGCACACGGTGATGGCTGCCTGCGTGGGCATCGCCGGCTCGACGAAGGTCGGGCGCAACGTGATGATCGGCGGCGCCGCGATGATCCAGGGGCACATCGAGATCGCCGACGGCGTGACGGTGTCGGCCTCGACGATGGTGATGCATTCGCTGCGCAAGAAGGGCGTCTACACGGCCATCTTCCCGGTCGACGAGCACGCCAGCTGGGAAAAGAACGCAGTCACCCTGCGCAACCTGTATGCCCTCCGGGAGCGCGTGCGCGCCCTGGAGAAGGCGCAAGAGAAAGAATGAGACTGCCATGCTGATGGACATCCACCAGATCATCAAGAAGCTGCCGCACCGCTACCCCTTCCTGCTCGTCGACCGCGTCGTCGAGTTCGAGAAGGACGTGCGCATCAAGGCGCTCAAGAACGTGACCATCAACGAGCCGTTCTTCAACGGGCACTTCCCGAACCGCCCCGTGATGCCGGGCGTGCTCATGCTGGAGGCGCTGGCCCAGGCCTCGGCGCTGCTGTCGTTCGCGTCCGAGGGCGAGACGTCGGACGGCTCGCGCCTGTACTACTTCGCGGGCATCGACGGCGCGCGCTTCAAGCGCGTGGTCGAGCCGGGCGACCAGCTGATCCTCGAGTCGACGATCACGCGCAAGAAGGGCGCGATCTACAAGTACGCGACGCGCGCGATGGTCGACGGCGAACTGGCCGTCGAGGCCGAACTGATGTGCACCGTGCGCGCGGTCGATGCCGTCTGAGCCCGGTTCGGGAGTCCGCATGAGCCTCATCCATCCGACCGCGATCGTCGACCCGGCCGCCGAGCTCGATTCGACCGTCAGCGTCGGCCCGTACGCCGTCGTCGGTCCGCACGTGCGCATCGGTGCCGGCACCAAGGTGGGCCCGCACTGCGTGATCGAGGGCCGCACCACCATCGGCCGCGACAACACGTTCTACCAGTTCGGCTCCATCGGCGCGATGCCGCAGGACATGAGCCACAAGGGCGAGCTCACCGAGCTGCGCATCGGCGACCGCAACACCGTGCGCGAGTTCTGCACGCTCAACACGGGCACGCACAAGGAAGAGGGCGTCACGCGCGTCGGCTCGGACAACTGGATCATGGCCTACGTGCACATCGCCCACGACGTGCGCGTCGGCGACCGCACGGTCATGGCCAACGGCGTCACGCTGGCCGGCCACGTGCACATCGGCGACTGGGCGTTCGTCGGCGGCCTGTCGGGCATCCACCAGTTCGTGCACATCGGCGCCCACGCGATGATCGGCTTCCAGAGCCACGTCGACCGCGACGTGCCGCCCTTCATGCTCGCCGAGGGCAACCCGATGGCGCTGCGCGCGGTCAACCTCACGGGCCTGAAGCGGCGCGACTTCACGGTGGAGCAGATCTCCGGCATCCGCAACATGCACAAGGCGCTGTACCGCAAGAACCAGACGCTGGAGCTCGCGAAGGCCGAGATCGAGGCGATGCGCGGTGACGACGCGCGCGTGAACGCCGACATCGACACGATGCTCGATTTCCTCGCGTCGGCCACGCGTGGCTTGGTGCGCTGATCGGGCGTCGATGAGCCCCGAGCCTGCGCAGACGACCGCGACCGCGACCGCGCCCGAGGCCCTGCGCCTGGGCATGGTCGCCGGCGAGACTTCCGGCGACCTGCTGGCCAGCCTGCTGCTGCAGGGCCTCAAGCAACGCTGGCCCGCGCTGACGGCGGCCGGCATCGGCGGCCCGAAGATGATCGATCTCGGCTTCGATGCCTGGTGGCCGGCGTCCAAGCTGTCGCTGTTCGGCTACGTCGACGTGCTGCTGAACTATCGCGAGCTGGTGGGCATCCGCAACGCCCTCGGCGACCGCCTGGTCGCGCAGCGGCCCGACGTGTTCGTGGGTGTCGACGCGCCCGACTTCAACTTCGGGCTCGAGAAACGCCTGCGCCGGAACGGCATCCGCGCGGTGCACTTCGTCTGTCCCTCGATCTGGGCCTGGCGCCCCGAGCGCGTCAAGACGATCGCCGAGTCGGCCGACCACGTGCTGTGCCTGTTCCCCTTCGAGCCCGAACTGCTGCGCGCGCACGGCATCGGCGCCACCTACGTGGGCCATCCGCTCGCGCAGGTGATCCCGATGGCACCCGATCGCGCCGCCGCGCGGCGCGCGCTGAGCCTGCCCGACACGGCGCAGGTGGTCGCGCTGCTGCCCGGCAGCCGGCGCTCCGAGATCAAGCTGATCGCGCCGCGCGTGCTCGCCGCCGCCGCGATCCTGCATCGCCAGCGCGCCGGCCTGCGCTTCGTGCTGCCGGTCGCCCCGGGCATGCGCTCGCTGGTCGAGCCGCTGCTGCTGCGCCACGCGCCGGGCGTGCCGATCGACCTGCTCGACGGCCGTTCGCACGAGGCGCTGGCTGCGTGCGACGTCACCGTCGTGGCCAGCGGGACCGCAACGCTGGAGGCCGCGCTGTACAAGCGTCCGATGGTCGTCACCTATGTCGTCGGCTGGCTCAATGCGATGCGCATGAAGCGCCTGCGCCTGCAGCCCTGGGTCGGCTTGCCCAACGTCCTGTGCCGCGAGTTCATCGTGCCGGAACTTTTGCAGGAAGACGCCACCCCGGAAGCGCTCGCGCGAGCGACAATCGCGTGGCTGGACGACGAGCCGCGCCGCGAGGCGGTGCGCGTCCGGTTCAACGAACTCCATGAGCTGCTGCGCCGGGACACGGTGCAACTTTCCGCCGATGCCATCGCGCAAGTCGTCAAAGCCTGAGCAGATCGCGTTGCGATTCGACGCCAACGAAGGCCTGGTCGCGGGCGTCGACGAGGCCGGCCGCGGGCCGCTGGCGGGCCCGGTGGTGGCTGCGGCCGTCATCCTCGACGACCTGAAGCGCATCAAGGGCCTGAACGACTCCAAGCAGCTGACCGCGCTGCAGCGCGACCGCCTGTTCGACGAGATCCGCGCCAAGGCGCTGGCGTTCTGCGTCGCCGAGGCCAGCGTCGCCGAGATCGACGAGCTCAACATCCTGCACGCCACCATGCTGGCGATGAAGCGCGCCGTCGAGGGCCTGCGCCTGCCGCCGCACAAGGTGCTGGTCGATGGCAACCGGCTGCCCAAGATCCGCATCCGCGCCGAGGCGGTGATCGGCGGCGACGCCAGCGTCGCCTCCATCTCCGCGGCGTCCATCCTGGCCAAGGTGACGCGCGACCGCATCTGCGTCGAGCACGAGCAGCGCTGGCCGCAATACGGCTTCGGCACGCACAAGGGCTACAGCACCGCGGCGCACCTGGCGGCGCTCGACGAGCACGGCCCGTGCGAGTGGCATCGCCGCTCGTTCGAGCCGGTGCGCCTGGCGGCCCTGCGGCGGGCCTGCGAGGCGAAGGCATGAACGCGCCCGGCACGCCCGCTCGTCGCGTCAAACCGCGCCCACTCGTCGCTGCGAATGCTCGCCGCGCAATGCAGCCCGGTGCTGCCTTGCGCCCGGATCGGACGCGTCTTGACGACCCGCCCCGACGCGCCGGGCCCATCCAACCCTTCGAATGACCACCGTCGTGCGCCAGGTCACCTCGCGCCACAACGACCTGTTCAAGGATTTGCGCAAGCTGCTCGCCGAGCCGGCGGCATATCGCAAGCTGGGTCGCGTCTGGCTGGAAGGCGACCACCTGTGCCGCGCGCTGCTCGAGCGCGGGCGCGTGCCGCTGCGGGCGATCGTCACCGAGTCGGCCTGGGCCCGACCGGCGCTGGAATCCCTCGCGCGCGGCGCGCCCGAGGTCGTGTGCGTGCCGGACGCGCTCATGCGCGAGTTGAGCGGGCTGGAGTCGCCGGCGCCGATCGGCTTCCTGATCGAGGCCGATACCGCCACCGCGCCGCAGCCGGGCCGCGACACCGTCGTGCTGGATCGCCTGCAGGACCCCGGCAACGTCGGCAGCATCCTGCGCACGGCCTCGGCGATGGGCTTCTCGCAGGTCGTCGCGCTCAAGGGCAGCGTGGCGCTGTGGTCGCCCAAGGTGCTGCGCGCCGGCATGGGGGCGCATTTCGGGCTGGCGCTGGTCGAGGGGGCGTCGATCGAGGACGTGGCCGCGCTCGGCCTGTCGGTCGTGGGCACGCACCTGCGCGACGCGCGCTGGCTGCACGAGACGGCCCTGCCGCGCCCGCTCGCCTGGGTGTTCGGCCACGAAGGGCAGGGCATGAGCGAGGCGATGTCGGCGGCCTGCACGCTGCGCGTGCGCATCGCGCAGCCGGGCGGCGAGGAATCGCTCAACGTGGCCGCCGCGGCGGCGATGTGCCTGTACGAATCGGTGCGGCAGGGCGCGGCTCAGGTCAGCTTGCGCGCATAGCGTTCGCGCACGTGCTGCGCGACGTCGGTGCTCAGGCCGCGGCCGGCTTCGGCGAGCGCCTTCATGCGATCGACCGCCTCGCGCCCCGGCCGCACGTGGGTGTACTCGTAGCGATCGCCGCCGACGAAGGTCAGCGTGATCGAATCGGGCGTCGTCTCGTAGCGCAGGACACCCGAATGGCCGTCCAGGTTGCGGTAGCGGGGCATGCCGGTTGCGCGGCAGCGCGCGTGCCCGCGCGGGCGCGTCAGCCCGGCATCGCGTCGCCGAGGATGGTCGTGACAGGTTCCGCCGCACCGGCCGGCGGGACCAGACCGGGCCGCCGCCAGCCGAGCACGTGCGCGTGCTGGTGCAACGGCACGAGCCGGGCGAGCGCCGCCGCGTGCTCGTGGGCCGGGAAATGCGCCTGCGCCAGTGCGGGATCGCGCGGACGGCGCGACGCATGGCCGATCATCACGACCGAGCGCGCCGAGCCGCGCTGAAGCGACTCGTGGTGGAAGACCCGGGCCGAATCGGCGATGACCACGGTGCCCGCCGGCCCTGTGCAGCGCTTCCACTGGTCGGGCGACACGTGGGCGGCCAGCTGGTCGTCGGAGCACATGCCGTCTTCGGCCAGCGCCCGGACGGCGCGGGCGGCCAGGCGGCGCGGCAGGTATTCGAACGGGCCGCCGTCCTCGTCGACGTCGTTGAGGTAGATCACCGTGCGCAGGACGTGGTAGTCCTCCGCATCGCGATGCCAGCGGCGCGGCCCGACCTGGCGGCCGTCCACGGGCGAGTGGCGCAGCACGGCGCCATGGTAGGCCACGGGCAGGCCCAGGTACTGCTCCGCGATCCCGAGCAGCGCGGCATCGAGACCGAGCATGAACAGGCCCGGCAGGCGGGCCAGCAGTTCCTCGTGGTCGAGGTCGATCGAGGCCGTGGAGCGATGCCAGCGCACGCGCGCACCTGTTCCGCGGTCGCCGATCATCGCCGCGGCGGTGGCGATGGCCGCGCGGCACGCCGGCGCGGACGGTCCGAAGAGTCGTTCGACGGAGGTGACGTGCACGCCTTCGCTTCGCAGGTCGGCCACCACTTCGTCGGACACGGCGCTGCGTCCCGCGCGCAATCGATGGCGACCCAGCGCGGCGCCCATTTCATGAGCCGCCAACCGGCAGCGGTCGCGGACGGACGCGACGATCGATGGACGGGGATGCGACAAGGTCGGCGAACTCCAGAACGTGGCCACGCAAGCCGCTGGAGGGAACGGCGTGAACGGTGTGCGTTGCAGTTTCGCGGCCGACCCCCTCCGGACCAGCGCGCTTCGCGCCGTCGGCAATCTGCAATCTCGAATGGATGAGTTTCACAGGCCCGATCACCTGGGGTCAATACGGAGTCAGCCGAGGACGAGCACGAATTAGGGGTGGAACGTCGATTTTTGCCGGCTCCCTTGACATGGCGCAGGGGAAACCGCGGTCGCCGGCGCCGCGCCCCGCGCCGGCCCGGATCCCACGGCGCCTTTCAGCGCGCGGCGCCAGCGTCGTCGGACGAGGATTCGCCGGCGCCCGCGGCTGTCCTGCGGTCCAGGCGGCGCAACCCGCGGAACACGCCGTACACCAGGCCCAGGCCGACGACCAGCGACGGCACGGAGATGAGCAGGAAGTCGGCTGAATGGAGTTCGCCGCCCCGTGGGCTCGGATCCAGGAGTCCGGTGAAGGTGAACACGCCGCCGCACAGCGACATGCCGAGTCCGACCAGGCCGACGAAGGACAACAGCAGGATGAGGAGGACGCGTCCGATCATGGCGGGCCTTGTTGTTGGGCGAGGATGGGCACGACGCGCCGGCCGAACGAGGCGTCGGCCTCGGCGCGGCGCTGCGCGAGCACGTCGCCGTTGCCGCGATACAGCAGGTTGAAGGATTCGAACGGGACGAGCCGCCCGTCGGGCTGCACGATGTGCACGCAGGAGCGCTTCATGGCGCGCACGTCGAAGGCCACGGCGTCCATGAACGCCATCACCAGCACGCGGAACACGTGGCGGTAGTCGAGTTCGGCCGGCGCCTGCACCTGCGGCAGGCAGCACAGGAGCGACGACAGGCAGTCGGCCTGGCCCTGCGGCGAGTGGTTGGTCGAGAACAGCCGGAAGACCTCGCCGCGCAGCGCCGCGTCGTTCTCGTAGACGATGGTGCTGCGCTCGCTGGCGAGCAATGCGTCGCGACCCACCAGACGCGTCAGCGGTAGCGGACCCGCGGGCGTCTTCAGGGCGTAGCCCATGGCGAGCGCGTCGGGATTGCACGGCACCGGGATGATGTCGTCGGGCGCGAACATCGTGCTCTGGGCCAGCAGCTTGGCGCGCACTTGCGTCAGCGTCAGGCGCTCCTGCTTCGGCGCGACGCCCCGGGTGCGGCCCGCGAACTGGATCGGCTGCAGCGTCACGCCGCGCACGCAGGGCTGGCGCGCGGCGAACTCCACCACCTTGCCGATCTCGTCGTCGTTGACACCTGCGGCAACCACCATCACGAGCGTCGTCGACAGCCCCACGCGGTTCAGGTTCTCCAGCGCCTGCTCGCGCACGCCGCGCAGGTCGGCGCCGCGCAGCGTCATCAGCGCGTCGCGCTTGAACGAATCGAACTGCAGGTAGACCTCGAAGCGCGGCGCGTAGGTGGCCAGGCGCTCCGCGAAGCCCGGCTCGCGCGCGATGCGGATGCCATTGGTGTTGAGCATCAGGTGCTTGATGGGCCGGCGCCTGGCGGCCTCGAGGATGGCGAAGAAGTCCGGGTGCAGGGTCGGCTCGCCGCCGGACAGCTGCACCACGTCGGGCTCGATCTCGTTGGCCACGATCGCGTCGAGCATGCGCTCGATGGTGGGCAGGTCGCGCATCTCCTGGCGGTGCGGGCCGGAGTCGGCGTAGCAGACGGGGCACGACAGGTTGCAGTGGTCGCCGACCTCCAGGATGGTCAGGCAGGAGTGCTGCATGTGGTCGGGGCACAGCCCGCAGTCGTAGGGGCAGCCCCAATGCATGTCGGTGTTGAAGCGCGCCGGCATCTCGGGCGCCTTCAGGTAGACCTCCCGGGCGCGCCGCCAGTAGTCGGCGTCGCTCGCCAGCAGCACCTTGGAGGCGCCGTGCTGCGGGCACCACTTGTGCAACCACACCTGTCCGTCCTGGATCACCTGCTTGGCCTCGATGCGGCGCAGGCAGTGCTCGCACAGCGAGACGACGTGGTCGTAGTAGAGGTAAGGGCGCAGCTTGGGCATGGATCAGGCGGCGGCGGGGCGCAGCCGGTGGCGCAGCATGGCGAGGTAGCCGCCCAGGCCGGCCAGGGCCGTCCACTGGATAGCGGTCAGGTCGAGATAGCGTGCCACGGGCAGCGTGGCCGTCAGCTCGGCGGCCGTCTGCGCTCCGAACGGCGGCTTGAGGAAGTCCAGCGCCAGGCGGATCGCGCAGTAGGCGGCCAGGAAGCCGGAAAAGCGCGCGCCCGGCGCCCGCACGCGCCAGCGCGCCACGCCCAGCCACGCCAGGCCCACCAGCGCCATCTCGTACAGGGCCACCGGATGGCGCCGCGCGCCGTCGCCGTAGTCCCAGCCCCAGGGCAGCGCGGTGGGCGTGCCGTAGGTCTGGTCCCAGAGCCCGGTGACCTGGCAGCCCGCGCGCCCGATGATCAGCCCGATGGCGATCGCGGGGACCCATGCGTCGCCGGTCGACGGTCGCCAGCCGATGGCGCGCTTGCCGGCCTCGACCGCCAGCGTGCCGCCGATCAGCCCGCCCAGCACCGACTTGCCGCCCAGCCAGTCCGCCGTCGCGCCCTGGCGCCACAGCGCCGGCAGGTGCTCCAGCACGTGCAGGCCCTTGCTGCCCAGGGCCGCGCCGGCGATGGCGCAGGCCGCCAGCAGCCAGCGGTCCGTCGCCCGCGGCGGGCGCGGCTGCGTGCGCGCGACCGACCAGTACGTCCGCGAGGCCACGAGGTAGGCCAGTGCCTCCAGCACGACGTGGGGCAGGGCGCTCGACGAGGAGCGGAGCAGGTCGACCATGCCGCGGTCAGTAGACCAGCTTGTCGGGCCGGATGTCGCGCAGGATGGTCGCGGCGATCTCCTCGATCGACTTGTGCGTGGACGACAGCCACGAGATGCCGTTGCGCTTCATCATCGCCTCGGCCTCGCGCACCTCGTAGCGGCAGTTGTCCAGCGCGGCGTACTTGCTGTTGGGACGGCGTTCGTTGCGGATCTGCGTCAGGCGTTCCGGGTCGATCGTCAGGCCGAAGCACTTGGCCTTGAACGGCGTCAGCGTCGACGGGAACTGCCCGCGCTCGAAGTCCTCGGGGATCAGCGGGTAGTTGGCGGCCTTGATGCCGTGCTGCATCGCCAGGTACAGCGTCGTGGGCGTCTTGCCGCAGCGGCTGACGCCCACCAGGATCACGTCGGCGGAGGCCAGGTTCTTGGCCGACTGGCCGTCGTCGTGCGCCAGCGAGAAGTTGATCGCCTCGATGCGCTCGTTGTATTCCTCGCTCTTGGCGGCATCCGAGAACCGGCCCACCCGGTGGTTGGATTTCATGCCGAACTCGCGTTCCAGCGGTTCCACGAAGGTGCGGAACATGTCCATCACGATGCCGGCGCAGGCCGGCCCCGCGATCATGTCGCGCACCACCTCGGTGGCCATCGTGAGGAAGACGATGGGCTTCCTGCCTTCCAGATCGGCCGTGCGGTTGATCTCCTCGACGACGCCGAGCGCCTTGTCGACCGTGTCGATGAACGGCCGGCGCACCTTGCGCGGCTTGCCCGGGAACTGGGCCAGGATGGAGCTGCCGAAGGTCTCGGCCGTGATCCCGGTGCCGTCGGAAATGAAGAAAACGGTGCGATTGGGCATTTGTCAAGGTCGCCTTGGCGGCGTTAGGGCGTCTGTCCTACCCGATGATAGGCAGATCCTCCGTAGAATCCCGGTCAACTGAACCATAAATCTTCCGGACGTCCCGTTTCCATGGCCCGCCTCGACCGACAACCCGAACAACACGTGGTCGACGTGCCTTCATGGAGCGCCGTGCCCTGCGGGCACGTGGACGGCCGGAGCCCGGTTTTCCATCATCAAGGAGTTTTTCCATGTCCAACCCCGCACTGGCCACCCGACTGGTCATTCCATTCGAGGAGCTGAGGAACACCGACGTCGACATCGTCGGTGGCAAGAACGCCAGCCTCGGCGAGATGATCAGCCAGCTGGCCACCACGGGCGTCCGCGTCCCCGGCGGCTTCGCCACGACAGCGCACGCGTTCCGCGAATTCCTGGCGTTCGGCGGCCTGACGGAGCGCATCGCCGCGCGCCTGAAGTCGCTCGACACCGACGACGTGCGAGCGCTGGCCGAGGCCGGCCGCCAGATCCGCCAGTGGATCGAGGACGCGCCGTTCCCGCCGGAGCTGGAAAAGGGCGTGCGCGAGGAGTTCGCGCGCCTGTCCGCCAGCGACCCGAACGCCTCGTTCGCGGTGCGCTCGTCGGCCACGGCCGAGGACATGCCCGATGCGTCCTTCGCCGGCCAGCAGGAGACCTTCCTGAACGTCGTCGGCATCGACGCCGTCCTGCACAAGATGCGCGAGGTGTTCGCCTCGCTGTACAACGACCGCGCCATCAGCTATCGCGTGCACAAGGGCTACGCCGACGCGGAAGTCGCGCTGTCGGCCGGCGTGCAGCGCATGGTGCGTTCGGACCTCGGCGCCGCCGGCGTCATGTTCACGCTCGACACCGAGAGCGGCTTCACCGATGTCGTCTTCATCACGGCCAGCTACGGCCTGGGCGAGACGGTGGTGCAGGGTGCCGTGAACCCCGACGAGTTCTACGTCCACAAGCCGGCGCTGACGGCCGGCAAGTTCCCCATCATCCGCCGCACGCTGGGCTCCAAGCTGATCCGCATGGAATTCGCCTCGGCCGAGGAGAAGGCCAGGGACGGCAAGCTGGTGCGCACCGTCGACACCCCGCCGGAGCAGCGCAACCGCTATTCGCTGAACGACGCCGACGTCGTCGAGCTCGCCAAGTACGCGATGATCATCGAGAAGCACTACGGCCGCCCGATGGACATCGAATGGGGCAAGGACGGCGGCGACGGCCTGATCTACATCCTCCAGGCGCGTCCGGAGACGGTCAAGAGCAACGCCGCCAGCCAGGCCGAGCACCGCTACAAGCTCAAGGGCTCGGGCACGGTGCTGGTCGAGGGCCGCGCGATCGGCCAGAAGATCGGCACCGGCCCCGTGCGCGTGTGCCGCAACGTCTCCGAGATGGACCAGGTCCAGCCCGGCGACGTCCTCGTGGCCGACATGACCGACCCCAACTGGGAGCCGGTGATGAAGCGCGCCGGCGCCATCGTCACCAACCGCGGCGGGCGCACCTGCCACGCGGCCATCATCGCGCGCGAGCTGGGCATCCCGGCCGTGGTCGGCTGCGGCGACGCCACCGACGTGCTGCATGACGGCGCGCTGGTCACGGTCGTGTGCTCGGAGGGCGACACGGGCTACGTCTACGACGGCCTGCTCGAGACGGAAGTCAGCGAGGTGGTGCGCGGCGAGATGCCCTACAGCGCCATCAAGATCATGATGAACGTGGGCAACCCGCAGCTCGCGTTCAACTTCTCGCAGCTGCCCAACTCCGGCGTCGGCCTGGCGCGCCTGGAGTTCATCATCAACAACAACATCGGCGTCCACCCGAAGGCGATCCTCGACTACCCGAACATCGACGTCGACCTGAAGAAGGCCGTCGAATCGGTGGCGCGCGGCCACGCGTCGCCGCGCGCCTTCTACGTCGACAAGCTCGCCGAGGGCATCGCCACCATCGCCGCCGCGTTCTGGCCCAAGCCGGTCATCGTGCGACTGTCGGACTTCAAGTCCAACGAGTACAAGAAGCTGATCGGCGGCTCGCGCTACGAGCCCGACGAGGAAAACCCGATGCTGGGCTTCCGCGGCGCGTCGCGCTACATCAGCGGCGAATTCAGCGATGCCTTCGCGATGGAGTGCGAGGCGCTGCGCCGCGTGCGCCACGACATGGGCCTGAGCAACGTCGAGATCATGGTGCCGTTCGTGCGCACGGTGCGCCAGGCCGAGCGCGTGGTGACGATGCTCGCCGAGCGCGGCCTCAAGCGCGGCGTCGACGGCCTGCGCGTCATCATGATGTGCGAGGTGCCCAGCAACGCCATCCTGGCCGACCAGTTCCTGGAGCACTTCGACGGCATGTCCATCGGCTCCAACGACCTGACCCAGCTCACCCTTGGCCTGGACCGCGACTCCGGCCTGGAGCAGCTCGCCGAGGACTTCGACGAGCGCGACCCGGCCGTCAAGGCGATGATCTCGCGCGCCATCAACGCCTGCCGCGCCACCGGCAAGTACGTCGGCATCTGCGGCCAGGGCCCCAGCGACCACCCGGACTTCGCGGCCTGGCTGGCCGACGAGGGCATCGTGTCGATCTCGCTGAACCCGGATACGGTCGTCGAGACCTGGACGGCGTTGGCAGCCAGGAAGTAACTGGGCGCCCCTTCGCCAGCTCGACAGCCCGGCTCCGCCGGGCCGTTCGCGGCCGGCCCCGCGGGGGTAGCGAGCGCAAGCGAGCTTGGGGTGGTATACTGTTTGGCTTTCCTTGCCGCACCCGTGGCTTTTGCGTCATTCCGGACGCGCAAGCCTTCTAGTTGACGCTGTCGGGGCGGCTTCATTCCAGCCTGGCTGGAAATCCACAAGGAGTGTTCATGCGTCACTATGAAATCGTTCTGCTGATCCACCCGGATCAGAGCGAACAGGTTCCGGCCATGCTGGAACGCTACAAGGCCCTCGTCACCAATTCCGGTGGCAAGGTGGTCCGACTGGAAGACTGGGGTCGCCGCCAGCTGGCCTACACGATCCAGAAGCTCGCCAAGGCGCACTACATCTGCCTCAACATCGAGTGCGGCAAGGAAGCCCTGGCTGAACTGGAAACCGGTTTCCGCTTCAACGATGCCGTCCTGCG
>Ga0209258_100810_pt1 | contig 18052 bp, 18 predicted proteins | sample Araplaol_mTSA_r2_FD_184281 | JGI IMG/M metagenome (GOLD analysis project Ga0209258, IMG submission 184281) | Arabidopsis root microbial communities from North Carolina, USA - plate scrape CL_Col_mTSA_r2 (SPAdes) (version 2) | ecosystem: Host-associated > Plants > Roots > Endosphere | place: USA...
GCGCAAAGTGGGAGGCGAACGCAAACGGCAGGCCCATCGCCGCAGCCAGTCGCGCACTGAACAGGCTCGAACCCAGCAGCCACACCGGCACTTCGACCCCGGCACCCGGCACCGCGCGTACGGGTTGCTCGGGCGTGGCTGGCTCGAAATACGCGAGCAGTTCGGCCACGTCCTGCGGGAACGCCTCGGCGCTGTCGAAATAGCGGCGCAATGCGCGCGCCGTCGGATGATCGGTACCGGGGGCGCGACCCAGCCCCAGATCGATACGGCCGGGATACAGCGACGCCAGCGTGCCGAACTGCTCGGCCACCTGCAGCGGCGCGTGATTGGGCAGCATGATGCCGCCGGCCCCGACGCGGATGGTCGAGGTGCCGCCGGCCACATAGCCGATCAGCACCGCCGTGGCCGCGCTGGCGATACCCGGCATGTTGTGATGCTCGGCCAGCCAGTAGCGGGTGTAGCCCCACCGCTCGGCGCGCTGCGCGAGGTCCAGCGTGTTGGCGAACGCCTGGGTGGCGTTGCTGCCCTCGGTGACCGGTGCCAGATCGAGTACGGAAAACGAAATCATGCGGCCTCCTCGGCGTGGAAGCCTTCGATGTGGGGACGATGGCATGGATTGCCAGCGTCCCGGCGACTCAGCTCAGGCGTCAGCTGTCGGATGCGAGGCGCCTGACCGTTCGCGACCGGCCTAAGGCCGCTCACTCCCGTGCCGGACCACCCCTGGGCACCGTCCAATTTATGCCTCACACCACGCCGTGCCCGTGCTTCATGTCCAAGCGCATCGCGTTCATGCTTTTAGCCGCGGATGAGGAAAAGGCGACAACCGTCGCGTGTCCGCCAAAGAAAAACGCCTGCCCCTTTCGGAGGCAGGCGTTGGTATCGCAGCGCGAAGAAAAACCTCAGCGCACGATGCCGGTATGACCCAGCGAATAGCGGCCCGGCTGCGGCCACACGGTAAGACCATGCGGCTCCTGGCCCACCTTGATGGAACGCACCTGGCCGCTGGTGGTGTCGATTGCGTACACCACGTCGTCGAAGCGGCCCGACAGCCACAGCGTCTTGCCGTCCGCACTGACGTTGCCCATGTCCGGGCTGCCACCGCCGGGGATCGGCCAGTTCGCCACCACCTTCTGCGTCTTGAAGTCGATCACGGAGACGCTGCCCTTGCCGTGCTTGGGACCATGGATCTTGTTGGAACCGCGGTTGGCGACGTACAGCTTGGTACCGTCGCGGCTCGGATAGAGGCCATGCGTGCCCACGCCCGTCTTCACGAAGCCAACCTGCTTGAAGGCGTCGCCGTCGATCAGGTAGACACCGTCGGCCATCATGTCGGCCACGAAGAAGGTCTTGCCGTCGGCGGACACGCGGATGTCCTGCGGCATGCCCTTCTTGGACAAGTCGAGGTAACCGAGCACCTTGCGGTTCACCATGTCGATCTTGGTGAGCTTGCCGGTGAATTCGCAGGTGAAGATGGCATAGCGGCCGTCGATGGAGAATTCGGCGTGATTGATGCCCTTGCACTCCGGCGCCGACAGGCTCGAATGCAGCGCCATGGTGTGCGCATCGCGGAAGTCCAGGCGCGCATGAGCCTCGGCGACCACGATGGCTTCCTTGCCGTCCGGCGTGAAGTACATGTTGTACGGGTCATCCACCGCAACGGGCTTGCCCGGCTTGCCGGTGCGCGGGTCGATCGGCGTCAGGCTGCCGTCGTTCTTGCGCTCGGCGTTGTTGGTCGCCCACAGCGTGCGCATGTCCCACGACGGCACGACGTGCTGCGGGCCTTCGCCGACCTTGAACTTGTCCACCACCTTGTAGGTGGCCGGATCGATGACGTAGACGTCATTGGAGCGCAGGTTCGGCACGTAGATGCGCGGCAGGTCCTTGGCGACCTCGGGGCTCACGTGGCCGAGGCCGGACTCGCTGTAGATGTTGGCGGGATTGACCACCGGCGGCATGCCGGGAACCGTGTTGACGGACGAAGCCGCCAGGGCATTGCCGCCGACGCACGCGGCTGCGAGCGCGAACGGAACGAAGCGGGACAGACGAAGGGAACGCAAGGAATGAGCGATGGCCATGTGCGGACAGCTTGTATGGAAGTGGGAGGGTGCCCCAGAGGGCGTCAGCGCCCCTGGGTGGCTTTCTTCAGGGCGTCGACCGTGTGTAACACAATAGCATCGATGCCCAATTGACCAAGGTCGGCCGAGGCGCGGCGAGGATCGCCACCGTAGACGCCGTCGGCCTGCCCGAGCTTCGGTCCGTGCTGCAGCGTGTCCAGCCGGACCATCTGCGGGGCCACGGCCAATTGCAGCGAGGTGTCGGCCAGGCCCGCGTGGCTGCCGATCTCGTCGTCGCGATAGCCACGCTGGCGCAGCTGCTGCGCATATCCGTCGGACGAGCTGGCGTAATACTCGGGCGGCACGATCGCCCTGGCCTTACCGGCCCAGGCCTTGTTGAGCTTGGCGGCCACGCGGTCCAGGTCCTTCTGGTAACCACCGTGGTCGCCGAGGAACACGACGTTGCGGAAACCGTGCACAACGAAGCTCTGCGCAGCTGATTCCAGCATCTGCTCGAATACGGCGTCAGGCACCGTGATCGTGCCGGGGAAGCGCATGTGCGAACTCGGCGGCGCCACCCCGCCCTCGGGCACGTAGGCGACGACCGGCGCGACCAGCGTGTTGCCCAGCCGTTCGGCGATCTTTTTCGAGAGATAGGCTGCGCGCGCGTTGTGCTTGCCCACGGCGATTCCCGGGCCGCTCTGCTCGGTGCCGCCGATGGGGATGATGATGGTGGTCTTGCCGGCCTGGACCTGATCGCGAATTTCGGTCCAGGTGAGGTCTTCGAGCAGGACGGTGTGGGGCGCCTGGGCAAACACGGCACCCGAGGCCAGCAGCAACAGGCCGCCCAGCAGGACGAGCAATCGGGAATGCATCGGAACATCCGGTCGAACGAAGCGTGCAGTGTAAATCGCCCCCTGTGGGAGCGCACCCCGTGCGCGACCGCGGCATTCATGCCGCGTAGGCAATCGCGCTCGGCATGCGCCAGCCACGAGAGCAAACCGCCCGGCAACACAGCGCCTTCATCGCAGCCATGCTTTCTTGCTGCCACTCTCCTTGTTGGGGCACCTCATGCGTCGCCATCTCCTGGCCTTCGCCGCCGGACTCGCCACGACTGTGCTCGCCTTGCCTGCCCTGCCCTGCACCCGCACGCTGTATGTCGGCGCCGACAACACCGTGATCACCGGCCGCAACATGGACTGGTCCGAGGACATGGGATCGAACCTGTGGATCTTTCCCGCCGGCATCCGGCGCGACGGCCATGCCGGGCCCAATTCGCCGACATGGACCTCGCGCTACGGCAGCGTGATCACCGCCGGTTACGACATCGGCAGCGTCGATGGCATCAACGAGAAAGGCCTGGTGATGAATGCGCTGTACCTGGCCGAGACCGATTACGGCGCGCCCGATCGCAAACGTCCGAACATGGCCATCAGCCTGTGGGGCCAGTACGTGCTGGACAACTTCGCCAGCGTGGGCGAGACGGTGAGCGTGCTGGCGAAGGAGCCGTTCCAGATCATCGCCCCTCCATTGCCCAACGGCAAACCTCTCACCATCCACCTGTCGATCTCCGACGCGAGCGGTGATTCGGCGATCTTCGAGTACGTCCACGGCAAGCTCGTGATACACCATGGACGCCAGTACAAGGTGATGACCAACTCGCCGATCTACGACAAGCAACTGGCGTTGTACGAATACTGGGAAAGCATCGGCGGACTGAAATTCCTACCCGGCACCAACCGTGCCGCCGATCGCTTCGCGCGCGCATCGTTCCTGCTCGACGCGGTGCCCAAGCAACTGGACCCGAACTACATCGCCGGCGTGCCCAAGCAGTCGTATGCATACCAGGCAGTAGCCGAGGTGATGAGCGTGCAGCGCGCGGTGAGCGTGCCGTTGGGTATCAGCACGCCGGATCAGCCTAATCTTTCATCGACGATCTGGCACACCGTGGCCGACCAGAAGAACCTCATCTATTACTTCGATTCGGCCACGCGGCCAAACACATTCTGGGTCGACCTGCACAAGCTCGACCTCAAGCCCGGTGCAGCGGTAAAGAAACTCACGATGGCCGGCGGGCAGGTGTATTCGGGCGAAGTGTCGGCGCAGTTCGTGGACACGCCGTCGTTCAAGTTCATGCCGGCGCCGGCGCCTTAACACTGGGATGCATCAGCTGTGGGAGCGCACCCTGTGCGCGACTGGGCATGTCGGCCTACTTCATTGGCGGGCATGGCGGATGACTAGGGTAATGAGGCAATCAGCGATAGCCTGCGCTGTGTCGCGCGCAGGGTGCGCTCCCACAAGGTGTCGTTGTTTGTCGACGCGTTCACACGCTTGATCGCGCACTGGGTGCGCTCCTACAAGAGCGCGCGAACGTCGATTAATCGGGTGACTCGCCAGGATGCCGTTCCTTCCAGGCGGCGAGTTGTTCGCGGTAGCGGCCCATCGCTTCGTCGTAGAGGTCGAAGATGCAGGGTACGCAACCCTGGCCGCAGCAGTCTTCGTCGTCGGGGCGTTGGGGACGCGTGGGAGGCGGATCGTTGGAGGGCGCTGTGACGGCGCCCTCCTTTGCGTTGGAACCTTGTGGATCGGTCAAAGCGTTAACCAGGCTTGCGGAAACGGTAGACGAACTGGTCGGTGTGGCCGCGGATCGACTTGTCGAAGACCTTGATGTTATGCGGATCGGCCGGATTGCGCAGCACGTCGCTTTCGCCGTCGAACTTGAAGCCGACCGATTCCACCTGCTTCTTCACGATGGCAGGATCGATGCGGTGCAGCGTATCCGTGTCGCGCATGCCCGAACCTGCTTCGGCCACGTGGTCAATGATCACGAACAGGCCACCGGGCTTGAGCGAATCGAACACCTGCTTGTCGAACACGGCGGGATCGACATTGCCCATGAACTTGTCGGGATAGTCGTGGTAGTTCTGCGAGGTGAACACGAGGTCCACCGGCTCCGGCGTCTTGAATTCCTTGGCCGGCACCATCAGCACGCCCACGTTGGCGTAGTGCGGGTCGGCCACCAGCGCCTTGGACGTCTGCACATCGGATTTCGCCTCGATGCCGTATTCGTTCGGCCACACCGAGTAGACCTTGCCCTTGGTCCCCACGATGGCGCTGAACACGCGCGTGAAATAGCTGCTGCCGGGAATCAGATCGACCACATACTGGCCGGGCTTCACCTCGGCGAAAGTCATCAGGTCGGCGAGCTTGCGACGATCGTCATCGCCGACGTCGCTCTTGCGGGCGGGATCGTTGATGGCCGCCGTAACGTAGGCAGGAGCATTCGAGTGCGCCGGCGGCGCGGCCACCGCGGTGGCGACAGGCAAGGCGAGAGCAACCAGCACGGCTAGAACGGTCGGACGCATGACGAACTCCGTAGTCAGGTGTGGGGGCGTCATTCTGCGCCCCCACGGAACAAACCGCACCAGGAATTTCGGCATACGGCGCGTTACTTCGCGCCGGGCTTCCCGGCCACGGCGGTCAGCAACACATGCCAGTAGGCCACGTCATCGTAAAAGCCCTTGACCGGCACGCGCTCATTGAGACCGTGGGCAAACGCATCGCTGGTCTTCATGAACATGCCGTTGACCCCGTAGGTCGGAATGCCGACGGCGCGGAAGTACAGGCCATCGGTGGCGCCCGATTCCTGGATCGGCGTGATAGCCACGCCCGGGCGGATGGAATGCACCGCCTTGGTGACCGCCGCCATTACATCAGGCCGCAGCGGCGAGGCATCGCTGGCGATGGCCTTGCCGACCAGCTTGACCTCGACCTTCGGGCCGACCTGGTCCTGCAGCGCCTTGCGCACGGTATCGATGGCCACGCCGGGAAACACGCGGCAATTGATGGTGGCGGTAGCCGATTGCGGCAGTGCGTTGTCGGCATGTCCGCCGCGCAACAGCGTGGCAACGCAGGTCGTGCGCGTCTTGCCTACTTCGGAGGGCTCGTCGGCCAGCACGGCGGCAGCGGCTTCATCATGCGGGTCCTTGGCGAAGGCGCGCATCGCCTCGCCCAGCTTGCCCTGCGTGGTGGCACCCAGCGCCTTGAACGATGCGACGGTGGTGTCGTTCCACATCACCGGGAACTGGTACGCCTGCACCTTCTTCAGCGCATCGGCCAGTTCATAGATGGCATTGTCCTTGCGCGGAAGCGAACTATGGCCACCCGGATTGCGCGTGGTCAGCTCGAAGCTGGCATAGGCCTTTTCGGCCGTCTGCACGCCGAAGACCAGCGGCTTGCCCGATTCGCTCAGTTCGCCGCCGCCGGCATCGGTGTTGAGTGCGTACTCCACGTCGACCAGGTCACGATGGTTCTTGACCAGGTCCTCCATGGTGTCCTGCGAGGTTTCCTCGTCACCGGTGTAGATGATAACGAGGTCGCGCGTGGGCACGAAGCCTTCCTTCTTCAGGCGGATGAAATTGGCCGCCAGCACGGTCACGCCGCTCTTGATGTCTTCGGTGCCGCGCCCGTAGAAGTAGCCGTTCTCTTCGACCAGCGTGAACGGATCGCGCTGCCAGTCTTCCGGCTTCGCCGTTACGACGTCCATGTGCGCCATCAAACCGATGGGCTTGCCGCCGCTGCCGTTGCCGCGATAACGCACCACCATGGCCGCCGTCTCGCCATGCGGGATGATATGGATGTCTGAATCGGGAAAACCCGCCGCACGGAACTGATCGGCCAGGTACTTGGCCATCACCGGCACCTGGCCCTGCCCGATCTCGCTCTTGAACGCGATGAGGTGGCTGAAGATGTCGCGCGCCTGTGCCTGGTTCGGGTCCAGCGTGGCGGACATGGCGGGCGCGGCAACGGTAAGGGTCAACAGCGAAGCGAGCAGCGGTTTGAACATGGCGCCTTTACCAACAGCGGAAGGAGCCGAGAGTATGTCCTGTCAGCACGGCCTTGGGGCTAGGCCTGCGCAATTTTTTTGCGTGGACGGCCGGACGTCCACACGTCTACGCCGGTGGGAAGCGCCAAGTCTTCAGCGTCTGGTAATCCCCACCACCCACGACGCTGTGCAACAGGCTGAAGCCCTCTACCCGCCAATGCAGCGGCGCCAGGGGAACCGGCTGCGGCACCGCACCACGACTGTACGCATAGGTGACGTGCGGCGTGAAACTGCGCGATAGATGCCCGCCGAGGCCCGCACGCAGGAGCGCATCGCGCAGGTCCTGCCACAGGGCCTGCAGCGCCGGCGGCGTTTGCGTGCAACGCAACACGCAAGGCGGCTCCCTGCCATGGAAACCTGAGGCGCCATCCAGCACCAGCTCGAACGGGTGGGCATACACCCGGTCCGCGGCAGCCGCGGCCGCACTCACGATGTCTTCCCTCAGCGATGGATGGTCGCCGAGGAAGTGCAGCGTGGCGTGGTAACGCGCGGGCCGGATCATGCGTACCCGAAGGCTCTGCGCGGCGGCCGCATCCGTGGCGGCTTTCTCGATGCGCGAGCGCGTCGCCTCATCCGGCAGCAGGGCGAAAAAGAGGCGATGAACCTGCGCGGCACCCGGGTCACCTCCAAGCAGGTCGGGCTGTATCACGCGGGACGGCGGGCGACGGGAATTCATGGCAGGCAAACCGGAGAGAATCCGCACAGGCTACCGCAAAGCGACCTTTCGTCAGGCGTTGCGCGGTACTACCGCCCGTCGCACAAGCGGGTCTATGCTGGAGCCGCCGGCGCGTCCCCACGCGTCGGCATCCCACATCGATGCCACATCACGCCGTCAGGAGGAAGAACCATGGCTTTCTCTGCACGTGTCCAGGCTGCTCCCCTTGCACAAATCAACGTCACGCCATTGGTGGATGTCCTGCTGGTGTTGCTGGTGATCGTGATGATCACCTCCCCGGTGCTCACCCACAAACTGAAGCTCGACCTGCCACAAGCCGGAAGGACTACGCACACCAACCCATCCGAGAGGGTGCGATTGGCCATCCATACCGACGGCTCGATGTATTGGAACGACATGCCGGTCAACCCCGCGATGCTGGAGGCTCAACTGGCCGTGGCCGCGCGCGCTCCGCAGCCTCCCAGTCTGCTGCTGGATCCCGCGGATGGGGCGTCCTACGAGGTCGTCGCCAGCGTGATCGCCGGCGCAAAACGGCAAGGCCTGGAAAAGATCGACTTCATGGCCGCTCGGTAATGACGTGCGCCGTTCTGCGGAACGGCGCACCTGAGCGAACCGTGAAGCGCATCGCGCGCACTCACGCCGCAACGACGTAGTAAAACGGCAGCGTAAGCCCTTCCCGGTCAGTCCGCTCCATTGGGCAGCGGTGCACGTTGGCCGACCTAGGCTTCTGGCTATGCACACCGCATCGCCGGAGGGCATGTCCATGAGTAAACGCCACATCCACCGACTTGCGTGGGCTGCCACGCCCCTGGTTACCCTCGCCTGGTTCGCCTTGCCGCTGCAGGCCATGGCGCAGGATCACCATCATCGCGACTACGCGCCGCCACATTACGAGCACGATCGCCACGGCCACTACGATCGCGACGACCGCGATTACCATGAGTACCACGAGTACCACCATGACCACGATGACACCGGCGCCATTGTCGCCGGCGCCTTGCTGGGCGTTGCGGCAGGCACGGTGATCGTCAATTCGAACACGCCACAACCGCCACCCACCGTGGTGTACACCTCGCCGCCGCCTCCGCCCCCGCCGGGAGTCGTCTACTACGAGGATGACGGCTATTGATCCGCAACGCTCTTCGATAGAGCAAGGAGTCCGTCATGAAAACGTCCACTCGCAACGTAACGTTGCCGGCGTTGATTGCCTTTGCACTGGCCACCGGCCCTGCCCTGGCGCAGAACGCGGGTCCCAAGCTGCCGACATCCACGCCGCCGTCTACCCAGGATCATGCACAGAAGCATGCCGACGCCGTCGAGCGTCGCATCGCCGACCTGCACGCGCAGCTGAAGATCACCGACCAGCAGGCCAAGCAGTGGGACGACTTTGCGCAGACCATGCGTGACAACGCGCGTAGGGCCGACCAGGCCTTCCGCGATCGGGCGCAGAAACTGCCGACCATGCATGCGCCCGATGCCATGAAGTCCTATGCGGACATCACGGAAACGCACGCGGACAACATGAAGAAGCTGGCCTCATCGTTCAGTGACCTCTACGACGTGCTTTCGCCCGAACAGAAGCAGATCGCCGACCAGATGTATCGCAAGACGGGGGATCACATGAACGGCCCGGCCAAGTCCGGCAAGAACGGCAAGGGCCATCCGCCGGCCAGTGCTTCATCGTCGGCCAGGCCGTAACGCTCCGGGCACACACAGCCCATACAGTTTGAGAAGTACGGCAGCGCGCCTGCCGTGCTTCTTTCATGCTTCGGCCGTGCCCGTATCCTGCAAAGGCCACCGATGCTGGGTTCGCAACGGACCCCGCTGATCGCTCGCCTTGTAGGTCACGTAATGCAGCTCGGTGGCCGTCAGCGTGGGTGGTGGCATCTCCAGTGCCGCCATCCGTTGCCGGATCGTCGGCGCATCCGCTTGCCGTCGATACAGTCCCAGGGTGATGTGCGGCACGTAGTCAGCCTGCCGAATTTCATTGCTGACGCTGCCCAGCAGGGCGCGCCATCGCGCGATCCCGCCTGCACTGTCCTCGACCGGAACAAAGGCGGCGCTCGCGAAACTATCGGGCCTGGCCAGTAGCAGCACGGCGGGCCGATGCGCCATTCGGCGAAGCAGCGCCCGTTGTCGCCGCAGCAGAACGGATGGGAAATCGTCGTGGGCGCGTCCGCGTGGCCGATGAAACCCACAGACGAACACGGTCACATGGGGTTGGCGCAACGGACACGGATGCAACAGGTCGGCAAGCGCATCGCGCGCATGGGCCACATAGTCGAGCACGTCGGGCTGGGTAATCGGCACAACCCATGCGCCATAGCGTTTTCGTCCACGATGCCATTCGGGGTAATCGCGCAACTCGGCGACAAGCGTTTCGGCAGGGCCATTCACGGGGTCGGAAAACAGCATGCCGGCGATGGTACCGGGCCTGCAGCCAGGGCGCACTTCACACGACGGCCCCGCGCGCTTTCGCTACATTGGCGCGACCACAGGACAAGTGCCCAGGGAGTCCACGGATGAAGGCCAAGCATGTAGCGATCATCGGCGGTGGCGTCGCCGGACTCGCAGCGGGCATCAGGCTCGCCAGCCAAGGGGTGCGCATCCGTCTTTTCGACGCCCGCGATGCGCTTGGCGGTTGCTGCTCCACCACCCTGCTCAACGGTTATCGTTTCAACAATGGTGCCCTCTTCGTCGCGGTGCCGCGGTTGCTGGATCACGCGTTCGCGCGCCTGGGCATCGACCGCGCGTCCGCACTGCCCATGCACCGCATAAGTACACCGCAGGCTTCGGTGCTTCCCGACGGCACGCTCATCATTCTCGGGGACCGCGACCGCGTGCGCATCGAAGGCACCCAGGGAGATGCGCGCACGGCGACGTTGCTCGGCGAAATCGAGCGCAGCATCGAGAAATGGAACCCAGTGCTGCAGATCTTCACCGATGACCTGCTGACCAGGCCGCTTTCCTTGCCGCATGTGCTCGCCAGAACCCGGCGCCATCTGGCCAAGTTGCGCGGCACGCTCGCCGATGAACTGCTCCGCAGCTTCAGCGATCCGCAGGCGCGTGCCGCGCTGGCTGCGGTCACGCTTTACACCGGCCTTCCGGCAGAGCGCACGCCGGTCTTCCAGATCGTGGGCCTGATCTCGATGCTGCAGGATGGCCTGCACCTGCCGATCCATGGCATGGGCGCCATTACCGACGTGCTGGAAGCGACGCTGCGCCGACTCGGCGGCGAGATACGCACGGACGCCCCGGTCGCCCGCATACGCGTGGACGGCGATCGCGTGAGCGGGCTCGCACTGGCCAGCGGCGAGATCGTGGTTGCCGATGCGGTCGTGTCCACCGCCACCGGCATGGTCACCTTCACGCAGCTGATCGATCCGGCTGTCGTGCCATCCGTGATGCGCCGAAAGACGCAGCGCGCACCGTTGTCGCAACGCACGCTCGGTATCCAGCTCGGACTGCGCAACCGACTGCAACCGCCCGCGCACTCCGTCAATCACATCCCGCCGTGGGGCGAGCAGAAGAAATTTCTCTCGCCACAGCCCGGCGGGGTTCGCTGGTTCAACTACACCGTGCCTACGCAGAGCCTTCCCGAACTCGCGCCCCAGGGTGGCAGCGTGGTGGAAATGTTTGCCGCCGTCGATGAAAGCCTGCCGCTCGACGCATGGACGGACGCATTCAAGGCCGATGTCGCCGATGCCAGCATCGCCGCACTGGGAAGGCACGAGCCGCTGGATATCGCCACGACGCGACTGATCAGCCCGCGAGACTATGCCGAGCGCTGGCATCTGTACCAAGGTGCGATCTATGGCCTCTCGCCGGCAGCACGCCCTGATCAACAGTTCCCGCACAAGACACCGATCGACGGTCTTTACCTCGCGGGACAGACCACCTATCCCGGCTTCGGCGTCGCTACATCGATGTTCTCGGGCATCTTCGCAGCAGATGCCGTGTTGGCACGTTGAGGCAGGATAAAAGGCCTATCGCCTCGCGCCAGGGCAGCCACTAGAGTAGCCCCGCCTGGACAGCCCCGCGCCCGCGGGAGGCCAGCGCCCTGGAGACCGTCATGCCCCGTACGCGTCATTCCGCCCTCGCCGCCATCCTCTGGGGCGGTTTCATCGCCGGCACCGTGGACATCGGTGCGGCCTCGCTGATCAGCGGTTACAGCCCTATCGTCATCCTGAAATATGTCGCCGGCGGCCTGCTCGGTCGTGGCTCACTGGCCGGTGGCATGGGCAACGCGGTGCTGGGCCTGGTACTGCAATGGATCATGTCCATTGTCATCGCCGCCGTCTTTGTCGTGCTTCTGCGCAAGCGGGTCACCAGACCCCACCTGTGGACGGTCTGGGGCATCGCCTACGGCGCGGTCGTCTTCGCAGTCATGAACTACGTGGTCGTCCCTCTTTCTGCGCTGCATAGCGTGCCGCACTTCAGTGTCTTCAGCTTTGTTGCCAATCTGGCGGCGATGCTGTTGTTCGGTTGGATCGTCGGCTTCTTCGCGAAACTCCTGCTGCAGCCTGAGCCGGCCTGACGCCGTTTGTCGCGGCGAGGCGAACACGCCACACTGCCGCCACTGAAAAGATCGCCTCGCCGCATGTCCTCGACTACAGCGCCCGCACGCATCTGGTGGCTTTACCTGCTCGAATGCCGGGACGGATCGTTCTACGCGGGCATCACCACCGACGTCGACGCACGCTACGCAGCGCACGCCTCGGGACGAGGCGCCCGCTATACGCGCTCACATCCGCCCTTGCGATTGATCGGTGCGCGTGCCTATGACAACCGCGCAGCGGCGTCGCGAGCGGAATGGGAAATCAAGCAATTGCCGAAGCACCGGAAGCCTGGCTACCTGATCCAACAAGCATGAGCTTGCGAATTGCCCACGCATTCCCGCCCCGGCGATTGCCGGGGCGGGAATGACGATGAGGTGCAATCAGGACGCCTTCTTCAACCGTGCGGTCAACTTGTCGAGTTGCTCGCGATAGCCATCCAGCGTTTTCGCGGTGACGGCGGCGTAGCGGTTCGCTTCGTCCCAGCGTCGGGACTCCAGTGCCTCGCGTACGCCCGGCACGGTTTTCACTTCGTAGCCGGTGAGCATGCCGGGAGCGTAAACCATGTGCTGGAACCACGGGCGGCCCGGCAGGCCTGCGCGATCGGACAGCGACTGCTCCATGCGACCGATCAGTGCGTTTACTTCCTGCTGTTGCGACGCGGGAAGCTTGAAACCCGCGGAGGCGCGTTCCTGATAGGCCGCTTCATAGGCTTGCGTACTCGCCTTGAGCTTCTTCACCGCCTCATCCAGCGGCGCGAGCTTGATGTCCGGCACGTCGGAATCGCGCGCCGGCGGTGCCACCGGTCGCGTCGGGTCGGACACCAGCGTGAACGCCTTGCCGTCCAGCAGCTTGTGCTGTTGCTCGGTGTCCTTGCGCGTGTTGTCCACCAGCTTGTGCAGCTGGCCCATGTAGCGGTCCATCGTGTCGCTGAAATCGTTGAAGCGCAGCGGCAACACGCTGGCATCGGCCATGCGCAGCACGACGTGGCCGGCTACCTTGGACAACGCCACGCCGTACTCGAACGATGGATCGCCGAAGCGCGCATAGTGTTCGAACGTGTCGTACTGCGAGTGGTAGATGCCGCCGTTGTCGTCTTCGCCACCGAAGCCCAGGTCAAGCGAGGCAATGCCGAGATGTTCGAGGAACGCGCTGTAATCGGAGCCTGATCCCAGCGCCTCGATCGGCACGTCGCCGCCTTCGGCGGCCAGCTTGGCGCGCTCCTTCACCTCAGGCTTGGCGTCCTTCTCGCTGGCATCCACCAGCACGCGCGCACGCAGACGTTCGAGCACGCTGACCTTCGTCTCGGGGTCGGTCACCCCCTGGGCCACCTGGTTAACCAAGTGCTGCAGCGAATGGCTGCCGCCCGCGCCGAGGAAGCCGCGGCCGTTGGTGTCGGAGTTGAGGTAGAGCACGGCCTTCTGCTTGAGTTCGTCGGCATGCGTCTCCGCCCACTCGGTGGAACCGAGCAGGCCGGGTTCTTCGCCGTCCCAACTCGCGTAGACCAGCGTGCGTTGCGGCCGCCAGCCCTGCCTGTAGAGCGTGCCGATGGCTTTGGCCTCGGCGAGCATCGCCACGTTGCCGGCCAGCGGATCCCATGCGCCGAACACCCAGCCATCGTGGTGGTTGCCGCGCACGATCCACTGGTCCGGCTCGCTCGAACCCTTGAGCACGGCGATCACGTCGTACACCGGTTTCTGGCCCCAGTCGGACTGCACGGTCAGGTGCGCCGGCGCGGTGCTTGGTCCCATGTGATACGTGAGCGCGAGCGAACCGCGCCAGTTCGATGGCGCGATCGGACCACTGAGCGATTTCAGCAGCGGCGTGGCGTCCGCATAGGAGATCGGCAGTACCGGGATCTTCAGGATGGTCTTGGCGTCTTTCAGTGCAAGCCGCTTGGCGTTCGGCGTGGAACCGATGCCCGGAGTCAGCGGATCGCCGGGGTATTGCTGCATGTCGGCCACGGAGCCGCGCTGCACGCCATCCTCCGGCCGCCAGCCGCCATCGGGGTAGGTATCGCCGTGCGCATAACCGTCGTCGTGCGGGTCGGAATAGATCAGGCAGCCGACCGCGCCGTGCTCTTGCGCAAGCTTGGGCTTGAGGCCGCGCCAGCCGCCACCGTAGCGCGTAATGACGATCTTGCCGCGCACATCGATGCCGCGACGCGCGAGTTCCTTGTAGTCGTCGGGCATGCCGTAGTTGACGTAGACCAGCGGCGCGGTCACGTCGCCATCGCCACCGTACACGTTGTATGGCGGCAGTACGTTCTCGCGGATGGCGGAACTGGCATCGCCGGCTACCGCGGGCTCACTGAGCTTGGCGGTGAACGGTTTCGCGCCCTTGAGTTCCAGTGCCACCTTCTTCGGCGTGGGATAGAGCACGTTGAAGGTTTCGATGCGCGCGTCCCAGCCCCATTCCTTGAACTTCGCCAGCATGAACTCGGCATTGGCCTTGTCGTGCGGCGAGCCCACCTGGTTGGGCTGCGACGCCATCTGCTTGAGCCATTCCCGCTGGTCGGCCGGGTCGAGCAAGGCATCGAAGCGCTGCTCGAGGTTTTGCTGCGCCGCTGCGCCATCCGGGGAAAACCCCAGCATGCTCTTGTCGTGGCCTGGCTCGTCCGCGCCCATGGCATTGCCCACCAGAGCCAACAGGCAGGCCGCCAGCAGCGGTCGGATCGTCAATCGGGTCATACTTTTCTCTCCCCAGATGGTCATGCCAAGCCGTGACTCCCGTCTCCGTGGACGGGAGCCCAGTCGATGTCGTGCCCCGCAGGGCGACGCGGCATCGTATGAAGACTGCCACGTCAGTTATAGCAAGCGCGGTGAGGCGACCGCCTAGGACAGAGGTCACGGTTTGCCGTCGTGGACGTCCAGACGTCGAGGCGTCCGGGCTGGCCAACCGGCCTTGGCTTACTCAGGGATGGTACGGCGCGACGCCTTCCACCCGGCCAGGCGGTCCTGGCACGGGCAGCGTCTTGGGCGTGTGCATGCCCATGATGTCCGCCGCCACGGTGCCTGGCAGGATCGACCACTTTTCCTTGGCCTCCCATGCCAGCGTGCTGTCGAAATTGCTTACGAAACCCTGGTTGGTCGCCGCCGGCGGCACCGGCGCGGTGCTGCTGCCGAACAGCTGCGTGTTGGTGGCCGCATAGCCCTCGCCCGGGTCGGCGCCGGGCATGTAGTAGGTGCTGGCCGTGCCAGGTGCGATTTCGAACACTTTCACCGGTGCGCCGCCAGATGCTCCGGGGTTCGACTCCCTGCCCGACAGTCCTTCGAAAGGCTGTCCGGCCGGCGAGACCTGGCCGGTGTCGGCATAAAGAAAGCCGAGCATGTGGTCGAACGACCGGTTTTCGAGCATCAGTGCGACGATATGGTTGATCGCCGCCAGGGAACGCGGGCTGCTCTTCTTTGGCATGGCATGCCGCGTCTGCGCCGTGATGGTGGCCCCTGTTTGCCCGGCGATTGCAGCATGCGTGCATGTCCATGGCGTGACCCGCAGCTGACCTGCGGCCGCCGTTCAGGCGAGCGCAAGCGCCGACTGAAGTTTCCGCAGGGTGCGCCGATACAGGGGACATGCCTCGATCAAGGGCGCACAGGGCGTCCATCGCGCGGGAACGACATGCTGCAATCGTCACCGAACATCGCTTACCTCAAGGCCGCCTGGGCCGCGTTTTCCGGCATCAGCGGCATCAATGCCGGCCAGAGCTATGAAGCGGCCGGGCTGAGCTTTGCGCGCATCAATCATTCGACGCTGGTGCTCAAGAATCGCGTGCAGGTTTCCACCATGCCGCTGCATTACACGCGACACGAACTGCGCACGGGCTTTCTCGGGCGCATCGAAAACGAAGTGCGCAAGGCCATCACCGAGATGGAAGGCGTACTGTTGCGCGAGCTGTGCATTCCCTACGGCCACGAGCTGGTGGTCGAGCGCGAGGAAGGCCTGCGCCAGCTTCGCCGCCGCGGCCATCGTTCGCTGAGCATCCTGGTGCGCCCGTGCGAGCACGAAGCACTGGAGACGCATGCGCAGATCGAAATGCGCGTGTTCCTCGACTCACCCCGGGCCTGCCTGTTCGCCAGCCTTTCCGATGCGGGCGGCATGAAGCAGGTCGACGTGCTCGCGGAGGCGTCCAAGCGAGCTCGTGTGCCGCGCGCCGGCAGCTATGCCGAACTGGCGCAGCTCATGGCCGACACCCTCAACACGGCGGTCGCGCCCTACCTGACCGAGCGTCTCGCCGCCTGACGCGACGCCCTGCCGCGCAGCCCCATGCGGTCTGCCGGCAAACCAGCCGCTCGCTGGCAATCAGGGGCCATGTCGAATTCGAGCCACCTCGTTCGTCTCCCTAGGGAGACGCCCTCCACCGGCCATGCGCCGGCGGAATCGGCGTCGCGCACCCGCCCTCCCTACGCTGCTGCCGAGGTCATCACCATGAACGATGTTGCTACGCTCGTCCCCGCCGCCGAACTCGTGCGACGCAATGGCATGCGCTTTCCGCGTGAAAGCGACGAGTACCGCCGCGCGCGCGATGCCTTGCTTGCGGATGAAATTGAACTTCGGCGACAGATCGAGCGCGTGGCCGAGCAGCGCCGCGCCTTGCCCCCTGGCCCGGAGATAAAAGGCGATTATCGCTTCATGGGCGAAGAAGGGCCGGTCGACTTCGCTGGCCTGTTTGGCGACAAGCAAACCCTGGTGACCTACAACTACATGTTCGGTCCGCAGCGCGAGCGCCCTTGCCCGATGTGCACGTCGTTGCTCAGCGCATGGGACGGCGAAGCGCGCGATATCGGCCAGCGCGTTTCGCTCGTGGTTATCGCTCGCTCGCCGATCGAGCGACTCGTGGCCTTCAAGAAACAACGTGGTTGGCAGGCCCTGCGGCTGTACTCCGACCTCAACGGCAACTTCAGCCGCGACTACAACGCCATCGGCGAGAACGACGGCGACGAACCCGCTTTCAACGTATTCACCCGCCGCGACGGGGTGATCCGCCTGTTCTGGGCCGGCGAAATGGGCTTTGCCACCGCTGACCCGGGCCAGGATCCGCGAGGCGCTCCCGACCTGATGCCCATATGGACGGTGCTCGACTGCACGCCCGAGGGGCGTGGCACGGACTGGTACCCCAAACTGGATTATCCGAACGGCTGACCGGCGGCGCATTCCATGCCCCGGCTGTCGCCCGGCATTATTTGACCAATCGTTCCATAACTGGCAGGATGCGCCCATGGCACGACCACGCGCATTCGACCGGGACCAGGTCCTGGACATCGCCATCGAGGTCTTTCGGCAGAAGGGCTTCGATGGCACCAGTACGGACGACCTCATCAGCGCGATGCAGATCGGCCGGCAAAGCCTCTATGCGACGTTCGGCGACAAGCGCTCGCTTTATCTTGAAGCACTGCGTCGTTACAACACCAACAGCATCGTGGACCTGCTGGATGCTCGCCGCGAAGCCACGTCGCCGCGCCAGACCATCGAAGCCGTGCTGTTCGCATTCGCCGAGCAGGCGGGCCAGCCATCGGCCAATGCTTGCCTCGGCGTGAACTCCATCTGCGAGTTCGGCACGTCGGATGACGACGTGGTGCGGATCAATCATGAAAGCGGCCAGACCCTGCAGCGCTTCCTCGAGCGAAACCTGCGTGACGCCCAATCGGAGGGCGAAGTGGACAAGGCGCTCGACCCCAAACGTGCAGCACAGTTCATCGCAGTCACCCTGATGGGCATGAAGGTAAGCGCCCGTGCCGGTGCCGATGTGGCCGCGTTGCGGAACATCGCGCGAATGGCCCTGCTAAGTCTCGATCGCCCGTCGTGAAGGCTGGCTTTTTTATTTCCCTAATTTTGGACTAAATGGTCAATTACATTATGAAACGATTCCAGCAGAAAGTCGTCG
>Ga0209258_100811_pt1 | contig 18023 bp, 20 predicted proteins | sample Araplaol_mTSA_r2_FD_184281 | JGI IMG/M metagenome (GOLD analysis project Ga0209258, IMG submission 184281) | Arabidopsis root microbial communities from North Carolina, USA - plate scrape CL_Col_mTSA_r2 (SPAdes) (version 2) | ecosystem: Host-associated > Plants > Roots > Endosphere | place: USA...
GGCATCCAGCACGCGCACGCCGGTCGCCTTGCCCTTGGCGTTGTCGTAGATCATCTCGTAGACGATGGCGTTGGGCACGATCGTCATGTTGCCGGTGCGCTCGGCCGACGGCAGCGTCGAGGAGTTGCTGCTGAAGTAGGCGCCGAACGGGCAACCGCGCATGCACTGGTTGCGGTATTGGCAGGTGGCGCGCTGCGGGCTCTGGTCGTGCTTGAGCGGGCCCGACAGGTTGGCAGTGCGGCCAATGATGAGTTTGCGGTGGTGGAACTTGTCGGCAATGCGGCCGCCGAACTCCTTCTCCACGCAATTGAGTTCCATCGGCGGCAGGAACTGGCCGTCCGGCAGCTGCGCGAGGTGATCGGTGGCGCCGCTCACGCCGATGAAGTTTTCGACGTAGTCGTACCAGGGGGCGATGTCGGCGTAGCGGATGGGCCAGTCGACGCCCACGCCTTCCTTGCCGTTCGCCTCGAAATCGATGTCGCTGAAGCGATAGCTCTGCCGGCCCCACATCAGCGAGCGGCCGCCCACGTGATAACCGCGGAACCAGTCGAACGGCTTGGTTTCGACGTAGGGGTTGTCGAGGTCATCGACGAACCAGTGCTTGGTGGCCTGCGTGATGCCATAGAACGACGGCCGCGTATGGATCGGGTGCCGGCGCACGTCTTCCTGCGTGGGCTCGTTCGCATACGGCAATTCCCAGGGCGCCTTCGTCGCCGTGGGGTACTCGCCGTGCTTGACCATGCGGCCGCGGTCGAGCACGAGGGTCTTGAGTCCTTTTTCCGTAAGCTCCTTGGCTGCCCAGCCACCGCTGACGCCGGTGCCGACAACAATGGCGTCGTACGTGTTCTTGTCCATCATGGCCCCTTGAAACAAGCAATCGGTCGAGTGTGGAGGCGCTGGCTCAGCGCAGCGGACGCAGGTAGGCGAAGTCGACGCGCGCGGCGTCGAGCTGGCTCATGCGCGAGAACGGACCTTCCTGTTCGACGAAGCAATGCTTCAGTCCGGACTGGTCCGCCGCGGCCATGATCGGCTTGTAGTCGACCGTGCCGCGGCCAAGTTCGGCGCCCGGGTAGTCGTCGGGCGTGGAAGAGTGCAGGAAGTCCTTGGCGTGCATCAGTGGAATGCGGCCCGGGTTCGCCTTGAAGATCTCCGCCGGATTCTTGCCGCCCGCGTGCACCCATCCGCAGTCGAGTTCGAGCTTGACCAGGTTCGGGTCGGTTTCCTTCAGCAGCACGTCGTAGAACGTCTGCCCCTGGCCCACGTCGGTAAATTCCAGATGATGGTTGTGGTATGCGTACTGCAACCCGGCGTGCCTGGCCTTCTCGCCGATCTGGTTGGCCAATTCGGCGGTGCGCTTGGCATCGTCGCGCGAATAGGTGGCTTTCTTGCCGCCGCTCATCTTTTCCATGAGCGAGGGCAGCATGCTGCTGACGAAGTACTGCGTGCCCAGCGTGTGCGCGGCTTCGATGCCGGGCTCGATGCCGAGGCTGTCGAAATGCATGCTCGGGCAGGCCAGGCCGGCGTCGTTCAACTGGTCGCGCAGCGTTTTCGCCGTGGTCGTGACGATGGCCTCGATTTCGGCATAGCCGATGGACTTGAGCGTCTTGAGCGTGCCCATCGGGTCGTCCTGATAGGCCTTCAGCACCATGTAGAGCTGGATGCCGAGCGGTTTGCCTTGCGTCGCGGCGGCGAGCAGCTTGCCGGGGGCGCCGGCGGCAAGCCACGCCGCGCCACCAAGCAATGCGGATCGAGCGAGAAACTGCCTGCGATTCATCATGAACACTTTCTCCTGGAGGGCCAGGTGGGTGGAGGAGTCAGGCGGTGGTGGTGACGGGAGCAGCCGACGCTTCCCGCCGATCCTTGAACATCAATACGAAGAGCACGAGCACGAAGGCGGCGCAGGCGCCGGCGATCATCCAGATCGCGTGCCAGTCGTGCGTGGCGACGCCGTCGGCGCCGGTCCTGGCGTAGGTGTCGACGATCACGCCCGACAGCCAGGAGCCGACGAACATGCCCAGGCCGTAGGTGAGGAAGGTGATCAACCCTTGCGTGGCGGCGCGCAGCGCAGACGGGGCTTCGCGATCGATGTAGATCTGGCCGACCACGAAGAAGAAGTCGAAGCAGATGCCGTGCAACACGATGCCCAGCCACAGCATCCACATCAGTTCGCCGGTGCCGCCGAAGGCGAACATCGCATAGCGCACCACCCAGGCCAGCATGCCCACGGCGAGCATGTACTTCACGCCCAGGCGCCGGAAGAACCAGGGGATGAGCAGCATGCAGAGGATTTCCGACATCTGCCCGCCGGTCATCTTGCCCGCCGCATTCACCACGCCGACCTCGTTGAGGAACAGGTTGGTGAAGGCGTAGTAGAACTGCAGCGGAATGCAGATCAGGAAAGAAGCCAGTGCGAACACCGCCATCGAGCGGTCGCGCAGCAGGTGCAGCGATTCGAGCGGAAGCGCATGGCGCAGCTCGAAGCGCTGGTTGCGCGCCAGCGGTGGCGTGGCGGGCAGGGTGAAGCAATAGCCGGCCATCACGATGGAGAGCCCGGCAGCAAGATGCAGCGGCGAAGCGCTGGCTTCCACGCCCAAGGCCCCGACGATCAGGCCTACCACGATCCAGCCGATGGTGCCGAACACGCGGATCGCGCCGAACTCTTCGCGAGGATCGCTGATGTGCCGCATCGCCAGCGAGGTGGTGAGCGCCAGCGTGGGCATGTAGCAGAGGCTATAGGCGAGCAGGGACGCATAGACCAGCCCGAATGAACTCTGCTGGGCCGCGATCACCAGCAGGACGGCGCCGACCACATGCAGTGCGGCGAGCACGCGGCGTGTGTCGAACAGGCGATCGGCCATCAGTCCGACGAACAGCGGCGAGATCATGGCGCCGATGGCCGTGGTGCCCGCCACCGCGCCGATTTCCTGGCCGCTGAAGTGCAGCGTCTTGCCCAGCCAGGTGCCGACCGTGACGTACCAGGCGCCCCAGATCGCGTACTCGAACAGCATCATCAACCGAAGGCGCCACTTCATCCCCGTTTCCCCTTTTTGCGTTGTGGCCCGAGTGGGTCTTCCACGTGTTGCCAGACGCCCCCCGCGGCGTGGCTTTTGAGCATCGCGTCGATCACCAGGCTGTTGCGGTAACCGTCGGCGAAGGTCGGCAGCGCGGCCGGCTTCTTGTCGGGCCTGGCGCCGCTGCGAATCCAGGCATAGGCATCCGCAACCAGGTTGCGGAACGCGTCGGCCCACGCTTCCCCGTGGCCGGCGGGCAGATGCGCATAGCCGCGCGCGGATGCATCGAGCATGGCGGGGTCCTTGGCCAGCACGGCATTGGCTTGTGCGTGATGGCCGATCCACAGATCGTTGGGCGCTTCCTGCTGCCAGGCGACAGAGGCAAGGCGGCCGTTCACTTCCAGGCGAAGGTCGTTCTTGTGGCCGGGCAATACCTGGCCGACGACGACGCAGCCGCGCGCGCCGTTGTCGAAGCGCAGCAGCACGCTGGCGATGTCCTCGCTGGTGATCTTCACCTCGCGCCGCTTCGCCGACTTCGACTTGGCGAACGCCTTGGTCGATTCGGCGGGCGCTTGGCGCACAGGGACTGCGGTATGCAGGTCGGCCAGTACGGCCGTGATGCGCGACCCGGTGACGTGCTCGGCGAGATCGCACCAGTGCGAGCCGATATCGCCGAGGGCGGAGCTGGCGCCGCCCAGCTTGGGGTCGAGGCGCCAGGAATAGGTGTTCTCGTCGGTCAGCCAATCCTGCAGATAGCGGCCATGCACGAAGACCGGTGCGCCGAGCTTGCCCTTGGCGATCATCGCGCGGGCCTGCTGCACGAGGGCATGGCCGCGATAGTTGAAAGTGACCACGTGCGCCACGCCGGCGTCGCGGGCGGCCTCGAACAGTTCGCGGCTTTCCTGGGCGTTGCTGGCGAGGGGCTTGTCCGAAATCACGTGCTTGCCCGCGCGCAACGCCGCCAGCGAGACCTCTTTATGCAGGTGGTTGGGCGTGGTGTTGTGAACCACTTGCACGGCAGGATCAGCGAACAGTTCCCGGTAGTTCGCATAGGCATGAGCGACGCCGAGTTCGCGGGCACGCCTCTCGGCGGAGTCGAGGCTGGAGCCGGCAATGCCAACGATGTCCACGTCGCCCAGGCGGCGCACGGCATCGAGATGGTGGGCGGCGATGAAGCCAGGGCCGACCAGGCCCATGCCGAGCTTCTTCATTCGGCCACCCGATCGAGCGGTGGCTGGCCGGAGCGCTTGCGGACGATGCCGGCACAAAGGAGGTGCGTGGCTGGTGCACTGCGCGCCGCCCGGGCGCCGATGGATGCGGGCTGGCCTGCCATTTCCCCTCCGGTATGTCGCTACCGCCTGAAATGTATTCGATTACATCCGCATAAGAACTGGGTTTTCCTGGCGAACCGAAAGATGGCGCGACAACGTTTCACGCGACCAGCCTTGGAAAGCCGCTAAAGTATGTAACAGATGTGCAAACGCACGTGCAACGATTTCATGTAATCCATTACATTGCACTGCACAACAATGAGGCGGGGCGTTGGTTGGATCGTGGCAAATCTCCGCAGGCGTGCGAAAAAAAGGCCGGTGATATCGTCCGGAGCACAGCAGCAAAACGGGAGGCGGAACGCGTGAGTGCAGACGGATCGAGGCGCAAGCGACAAGGTGGCAAGAGCATCCCGGCGAGTACCGAGGCAGCACCCGGGCGCGTGAGGACCGTCAAGGAAATCGCAGCGGCCGCGAACGTGTCGGTGGCCACGGTGTCGCGTGCCTTGCAGCGCCCCGAGGTCGTCAGCGAAGCCACGCGCCTGCATATCCAGGAGGTGGTGAAGCGCCTTGGCTATACGCCCAACGCGTTGGCGCGCAACCTGCGCACGGCACGCACGCGGCTGATCATTGCCTTGCTGCCGGACATCGCCAACCCGTTTTTCTCGCAGGTGATTCGCGGCATCGAACAGGTCGCGCACGAAAACGGCTATTCGGTGTTGCTGGGAGAGACGCAAAGCAGCCTGGTACGCGAACAGGCTTATGCGGACATGGTGGCGGCCAGGCAGGCGGACGGCATCATCACCATGTCCCATCGCGTACCTGCCATCCCCATCCAGGGGCGCCTGCCGGTGGTCAACGCGTGCGAGTACGTCAAGGACCAGCAGATCTCCAGCGTCTACGTCGACAACGTGGCGGGCGCGCGTGCTGCCGTCGATTACCTGGTCACGCTGGGACATCGCGACATCGCCTTCATCGCCGGGCCGCCCACCAGCCCGATCTGCATCGATCGCGAACAGGGTTACCGGCTTGCACTCGAGGCTGCGCGGCTGCCGTGCAATCCGGCGTTGGCCGCCTTGGGCGACTTTTCGATCGAAGCCGGTGAGAGGGCTATCGAGCTGTTGCTGGCGCAGGGTCAATCGTTCAGCGCGGTGTTCTGCTCCAACGACGAGATGGCGATTGGCGCCATGCGCGCCCTGGCATCGCATGGCCTGCGCGTCCCCCACGACGTCTCGGTCGTGGGCTTCGACGACATCCGCTTCTCGCGGTACATGACGCCGTCGCTGACCACGGTTGCGCAGCCGAAGAACGCGCTGGGCCGCGAAGCCATGAGCATGCTGATCGAACTGCTCAACGATGCCGAGGTGCCGCCACGCAAGCGCGTGCTGTCGGCCGATTTGGTGGTGCGGGGATCAACAGCGCCGTGCCAGGCGCGACGGGGTTAAGGCACCTGCGCGCGACGACGCCGCGTGGTGCTACTTCGCGGCTTCCACCGCCCGGGCCACATCACCGGGCGAGCCGTAGTCCACATCGGGAAACCACTGCGAATCTTCGCGATCGAATCGCTGGTTGATCAGGAAGTGCACGCCGCAGGCGCCGGACCGCTTCATGATCTGCATGATGTCTTCCAGGGCCACCGGCCCGGCAAGCTCGACCGTCAGCGTGGCATGGGCGAATCGTGCGGGATCGATCGTCTCCGCAGGGGCGCGGACTTCGTTGCGCGGTGCCGCGTGGTGGCTGAATCGCGATACCACGGTGGTGGGCGCGCTGGAGCTGGCCGACGAGCCGCCGACACTTTCGCTGGAACACACGACGCCGCGATCGCGACGCATGCCCCTGGACAGCAGCTTTTCCAGGGCGGAAGAGGCGGCGAACTGGGTTTCGAACTCGGCAATGACTAGGTCGGTCATGATGCAGCTCCGTACCACGGGCCATTCATGCTTGGGCATCCATCGATATCGTCGTGTGACGCCGAGGTAAGGAATGCGCCTCCGTTCATGGCTGGCTTAGCTTGCAGCCAGCGTGCGTTTCGAATCACAGGTGGTTCACGCATGGAGCGGTTCCATGGTTCATCAGCCTGTTGATGGAGCATGGTCATGGCCCGCCCCATTTGGACCGGAACCTTGTCGTTCGGCCTTCTGAATGTTCCCGTCTCGCTCATGTCCGCCGAGCGGAGCGTGGACCTGCATTTCCGCATGCTGGACAGCCGCAGCAATACACCCGTGCGCTACGAGCGGGTGAATGCGGAAACCGGAGAGGAAGTTCCCTGGAAGGATATTGTGAAGGCCTTCGAGTACAAGAAGGGCAGCTACGTGGTGCTTGACCCCGACGACATCCGTTCTGCCTCGCCGGAGGGCAGGGAGGCGGTCGAGGTGGAAACCTTCGTCGATGCCGGCGCCATCGGCGCGGAGTATTTCGAGAAGCCGTACTACCTCGTGCCGGGCAAGAAGGCGGAGAAGGGTTACGTGCTGCTGCGCGAGACGCTCAAGCGCACCGGCAAGATCGGCATCGCCCGCGTGGTGATCCGCACGCGCGAATACCTTTCCGCGGTGATGCCCAAGGGTGACAGCCTGCTGCTGATGCTGCTGCGCTACCCGCAGGAAATCATCGATGCCAGCGAATATTCGATACCGGAAGGCAAGCCGGCCGATTACCGTGTGTCGGCCAAGGAAATCGACATGGCGCAGCAGCTGATCGAATCGATGAGCGATGAGTGGCAGCCCGATGCGTTCCGCGACGAGTTCCGGGACCGCTTGCGCAAGGTCATCGAGAAGCGCATGAAGTCCAAGGGCGTGGTGGTGACGCCGGAAGAAGAGACGGCGCCGGAGAATGCCGCGACCAATGTGGTCGATTTCATGTCGCTGCTGCAGCAAAGTCTCAAATCCAAGCGGCGCACGCCCGCGAAGGGTGGTGGCGAGGAGGAGGCGAGCCCGCCCAAGCGGAAGGCACCGAGGAAAACCGGACGCAAGACGGCCGCGAAGAAGTCGACCCGCAAGCGTGGATCGGGTTGACCTTGCGCGGCTTCACGTCGGGTGCGGCATGGAACGCTTGTAAAGCGGCGGCGGGGTGGTATTAAGGCAGGTGCCTTCGTCACCGAGCTCCGCGCATGCACGATCTTTCGCCGTTCCACCTTGCATTCCCCGTGACGTCGCTGGAGAAAGCGCGCGCGTTCTACGGCGAACTGCTTGGCTGTCCCGAGGGCCGCTCCAGCGAGAGCTGGGTGGACTTCAATTTCTACGGGCACCAGATCGTGGCGCACCTCGCGCCCGACGAGGCGCGTGCCGTCGCCGCGCATGATGTGGATGGCGACGACGTGCCGGTTCGCCATTTCGGTGTGGTGCTGTCGATGAACGACTGGCAGCTGCTGGCGGATCGGCTGCAGGCAGCGGGCTTGCGCTTCATCGTTGCGCCGCATGTTCGCTTCAAGGGACAGCCCGGCGAGCAGGCCACCATGTTCCTGTGCGATCCCTGCGGCAACGCACTGGAGTTCAAGGCCTTCGCCGATCGTTCGAAACTGTTTGCCAAATGAAGCCCGAAGACCTGCAGCGCCTGGTGACCTTCGCCATGCCTTACGGCAAGTACAAAGGGCGCCTGATCGCCGACCTGCCGGGCGCCTACCTCGCATGGTTCGCCCGCAAAGGCTTTCCGCCCGGGGAGCTGGGGAGCTTGCTCGCTCTCGCGCTTGAACTTGACCACAACGGACTGAAACCGTTGCTGGATCCGTTGCGGGCACGATCAACTTCGCGCTAGCTGCAACGCCTCGATGTGCATGACGCCCATGGCTGGGCGCCGGACGCGCGCGTACACGTGACGCTGTACTTGTCCCATGTGGACTCCGATGCATTGTGGACGAGTCCGTTGATCCGCCGGGCACGCCTGCTTTAGCACTGCGGTGCGATGGTTCCCGTGCAAGATCGAATGTCGCTCGATATGAGACAACCATCACTCGACCCGAAGACGGGACGAGCGCGCCAGAGGCAACAGAGGAGCCGATATGTCGACCATACTTCTGATCATTCTCGTTCTATTGCTTATTGGCGCCATTCCGGCGTGGCCGTATAGCCGCTCCTGGGGTTACTGGCCGAGCGGCGGCCTGGGACTGATCCTTCTCATCCTGATCATTCTCGCGGTGATGGGTCGCATCTAGCATCCCGAACGTGAACATGGACGGCCGCTCCTTCTTGGGGCGGCCTTTTTCATGGGCTGAAAACCAGGCACATCACAGCCTCATTGGCTGACAGTCGGCGCTTCTGACGTGCAGGCATCACGAACTCCCCACGTGCACGCGACGCGCTCGGTATATCCGTCGCCCCATCATGCGTGCTGGTCCTCAGATTCGGAGTGAAAGCCATGGCCCAGCAACTCGATGGTCGCAAGGTGGCGATGCTCGCCACGGATGGATTCGAACAGTCCGAGCTCACCGAGCCGAAGCGTCTGCTTGAACAGGCAGGCGCGCAGGTCACCGTGATCGCACCTGGCAACCGCGCTGAAATCACCGGTTGGAACATGAAGAACTGGGGCGACAAGATCAAGGTCGACCAGCCGCTGGAGAAAGCCCGCGCGGAAGAGTTCGACGCATTGGTGTTGCCGGGTGGCGTGATGAATCCGGACAAGCTGCGGCAGATTCCCGAAGCCATCAGTTTCGTGCAGTCGTTTTCCAGCATGAAGAAGCCGATCGCCGCGATCTGTCATGGACCGTGGACACTGATCAATGCGGGGCTGGTGAAAGGCCGCAAGATGACCTCGTGGCCATCGTTGAAGCAAGACCTGGAGAACGCCGGTGCGCAGTGGGTCGACGAGGAAGTCGTCGCCGATGGTCAGCTGATCACCAGCCGCAAACCCGACGACATTCCCGCGTTTGCCAGCGCCGTGATCGAACTGCTGGCCGCGTGACCAGGGTCAGGATGACGGCTTGGGCTTCTGCCGCGGATTGTTCTGGGGCTCGTGGGGAGAGTTGGCGTCAGGCAGCGTCTTTTCCTTGTGGCGCGGCGTAGGTTGCGGCTCGGGGTATCCGGAGGTTCCCTCGGGCCGCCGCGGTTTGGTCTTGTCTTCGTCGTGGTGGCGAGTCATACGGCGCTCCATGGATGGCGATTGGGCATGGAACGACTTCACTCAACCCATCGTCACATGAACGTCAACGCACGCGGCGTTGCTTCAGCGGTCGGTAAGCGAAATCACGATGCAATTTTGCCGGGTCGTTGATCAACATGCCCCTAGTCTGAAGCCATGAACAGGACAGTTGCGCATTTGAAACGGGATCTGGTTCGGTTGGAGGTGGACGCTGCAACGCTGCATCGTCATTACGCCGGTACTGGGGCATTCGTCACGGAGTTGTCGGGGCTCGCTTGCGATGTCTTGCTGAGTGCAAGCGAAAGCGACCAGGCCTGGGTCCGCACATCGATCGAGGCCATCCTGGCCAGATACGGCCTTTCTCCCCAGCAGTGGTTGAAGAGCGCGCCGCCAGCGAACACGCGTCGCTGGGCCTCAGGTACATCCGGAGAGTAGAGGTGATTCCATGCACGACCCGGTCTCCCAGGCGCGCAGACGCCTCGTGCAGAACGCATCGTTAGGCGTCGCGGCCACCTTGGCATACCCCGGTTGGGTGGGTGCTCTCGATGCGGCCGCGGAGCAGCGCGCGGGCGCCAATGCAGCGCCTCACTATCCACGCCCGCCGTTCGACGAACAGTCGCAACCGTGGCCCGGGCTCACCAGCAAGATGCATCCGCGGCCGGATCACGGCGAGACGAGCTATCGCGGCAGCGGCCGTCTGGCTGGCCGCAAGGCGTTGATCACTGGCGGCGACTCGGGCATCGGTCGCGCGGCTGCGATCGCTTATGCTCGCGAAGGCGCGGACGTCGCGATCAGCTATCTGCCCCAGGAAGAGCCCGACGCGCAAGAAGTCGTGCAACTGATCCAGAAGGCCGGCCGCAAGGCGGTGACGGTGCCGGGCGATATCCGCGACGAAAACGTCTGCCGGGCGATGGTGCAGAAGGCGCGGCAGCAGCTCGGCGGCATCGATATCCTGGTCAATAACGCCGCGCGGCAGCAGAGTCACGACTCGATCGAGCAGATTCCATCGGACCAGTTCGACTGGACGCTGAAGACCAACCTCTACGCGATGTTCTGGATCACGCGCGAAGTGGTTGCATCGATGCCGTCGGGCGGCGCCATTGTCTGCACGGCCTCGGTCAACGCGTACGATCCCGGCGAGAACCTGCTCGACTATTCGATGACGAAGGCGGCGATCGTGGCGTTCACGAAGAGTCTCGCCAAGCAGATGAGTCGCAAGGGCATCCGCGTGAATGCGGTGGCGCCCGGTCCTTTCTGGACGCCGCTTCAGGTCACCGGTGGGCAGACGCAGAAAAAGTTGCGCGACTTCGGTGCGGATACGGTCTTTGGACGTCCGGGGCAACCGGCCGAACTTGCGCCGATCTACGTGCTGCTGGCATCGGCCGAAGCGAGCTACGTGACCGGGCAGGTGTTTGGTGCTTCGGGCGGGCGCGGGCAGCCCTGACCGCTGATGGATGGTGTCTGGCACGGTGCTCGTGGCAAACCCCGGAGCCATCGCGAGGACGCCTCCATGAACGTCGCGTTCCATGGTCCCGTTTACGTGCCGGTCGATGGTCGGCAGCTTGCCGAGCACGAGCTGGCTGCCCACCATTGGGTCGTGGACAGACTGGGGCGCCACCTGGTGCGTGACAGTCCGTACGTGGTTCCGTCCGATACGTTGAGCGTCGAGCAGGCGTACGCACTCGACATCACGTGGGTGGATCAATTCTTTGGCGGCATCGTGCCGTTTCCCTTCGTGGGCACCAAGCTGGTAAGTCATCCGCTGGTGGCGACGCACGCTTCCGCACCCCAAGGATGGCGCCATCAGCACCCGCATCGATTGTCCGGGCTGGTGGTGCCGGGGTGGGGCGCATTCAGTGTCACCGATTTGCACGAGGCCGCCGGCCGGCTGCTGGCCGATGGCGCCGTTCGCTTGAAACTGGGGGAGGGGCGAGGCGGCGGGCAGCAATGGGTCGTGCCCGATGTCGCGTCCCTGCAGTCGTTGCTCGATGGCGAAGCCGCGCTGGTAGCGGGCATCGAGGCAGGCGTGGTCGTCGAGCGAGAACTCACCCGGCAGACCACGCTCAGCGTGGGGCATGTGATCCTTCCGACGCTGAGCCTCTCCTATATCGGTTACCAGCGTGAAGCGCGCGACAGCCAGGGCATATCGCATTACGGCGGCAGCCGACTGTGCTGCCGCCGTGGCAGTCTCTCGATGTTGCTGGCGACGCTGGGCGATCCGCGGGAACGCCTTGCGGTCGAGCAGGCGAGCGCGTACCACGACGCCATGCTCGAGGCATTTCCGGAGCTGGTTATTTCTCGTGCGAACTACGATGTCATCCAGGGCTTCGACGCGCGCGGCAACTGGCATTCGGGCGTGCTTGAGCAATCCTGGCGGATCGGTGGCGCGAGCCCTGCCGAAATTGTCGCGGCGGAACTGTTGTCCACCGGCAACCGGCAACATGTCGAGACCGCTTACGTCGAATGCTACGAAGCGGATGCGGTGGCGCCGGAAGAGGCGGAGATCGTCTATCGCGCCACGCGCGCCGTGGTCGATACGCCGGCTCTCACGTATGTAAAGGTGCAAGCCTCATGAGCGTGCAAGACGATGTGATCCATGTTTCGGTGCGAAACGGCGAACTGGCGGGGACGCTGGTTTCGCCACGTCCCAGCATGCCGGGCGTGCTCATGGTGCACGGTTGGGGTGGCAGCCAGGACCAATACCGCTCCGGCGCCAAGGAGCTGGCAGCGCTGGGCTGCGTGTGCCTGACGTTCGACCTGACGGGTCATGTGGCGACGCGAAGCCTGCGCGAGGTCGTGACCCGGGCCGACAATCTCGCCGATGTGCTCGCCGCGTACGATTTCCTGCTCGATCATCCCACGGTGGATGCATCGAGGATCGCGGTCATCGGCAGCAGCTATGGCGGCTACCTTGCCGCCCTGCTGACACGTCACCGCGCCGTTCGTTGGCTGGGGTTGCGCGCCCCAGCGCTGTATCGGGATGAGAACTGGGATACGCCGAAGAAGGATCTGACCGAATTGCAGCACCTTGCGGACTACCGTCGTCAGCGACATGGTCCCGACGACAACGAGACCTTGCGTGCCTGCAGTCTCTTCGGCGGCGACGTACTGCTGGTGGAATCGGAGCACGATCGCATCGTGCCGGCGCCCGTGCTGGCGAGCTATCGCGAGTCGTTTGCGCATGCGTCGTCGCTCACGTATCGCCTTATCCGTGGTGCCGATCATGCACTGAGCACCGAGCGGGACCGGCAGGCGTACTCGTCGCTGCTTGCCCAGTGGCTGGAGGAAATGGTGCTCGGTGCGCGAGGCCATGTGCGCACGCGTACCACGCGTGGCGCCAGCGGCTCGACGCCGGCTGCGGCCGTGCCCCCATGGTGAAGGTGAAGGCATGCCGCGGCGGCGCCGCGGCATGCAGTGGCTTTAGCTGTTCTTGTGGCTCTGCTTGCCTGCCTGGACGTGTTGCTCATGGGTGGCATGGTCGCCACCGCCTTTCTTGCCGGCCTGCACATGCTGCTCATGCGATGCATGGTCGCCGCCACCGGCTTTGCCTCCCTTCGAGGCGATCTCATGCTGCTTGTTCGGGTCCATGGATGCAAAACCACGCTTGCTGTGTTCATTAGCCATCGTTGTCGACTCCTGGAATGGCGGAGAAATCAAATCAACCGTGCGCCTGCCTTCGCGTCCTCCGCCAGGCAGAGTGTCCATTATTCGCGCGGGGTGTCAGCTCCTCGTTCCATCACTGTCAACGCCAAGCTGAAGTCGATGAACCTCTTGCAGCGTGCGCACGCAACAGGCCCGTCGATTTGACGTCGCTTGAACCGCGCTGTTTGCAGCATCGTTCTCGGCAAAAACGGATGGGCTCGAATCATGGCGAACGCGACGAAACGTGGGACCAAGAAGGCACAAGCCACGGCCAGCAAGCAGAAGAACGTGCAACGGCAGGTCGAGAGCAGCGAACGCGCCAAGCCAGCCAAGTCAGCCAGCGCAAGCAAAAGCGCGAAGCAGACGGGCGCGCGGCGACACCCTGCCAATCCTTTGCCGGCGCAGCACCAGTCCAAGCCGGGCAAGGAGGCGGCATTGCGACCACGCCCGCAGTTCAAGGCGCCCGACTACGTGGGCAGCGGCAAGCTGGAGGACATGGTCGCGCTCGTGACCGGCGGAGATTCCGGTATCGGCCGGGCGGTAGCCGTGCTGTTTGCGCGCGAGGGCGCCAACGTGGCCATCGTCTACCTCAATGAGCAGGACGATGCCGAGGAGACGCGCCGCGCCGTCGAGGCCGAGGGGCGCGAATGCCTGACGATTGCGGGTGACGTGGGTGATGCCATGTTCTGCGACGAGGCAGTAGCCCAGGTCGTGGAGCGCTTCGGTCATCTCAATATCCTGGTCAACAATGCGGCGTTCCAGGAGCACTCCGATACGCTTGAGGCGCTCACCGAAGAGCATCTCGACCAGACCATCCGCACCAACATCTACGGTTACTTTCACATGGCACGTGCGGCGGTTCCGTATCTGGGCAAGGGATGCAGCATCATCAATACGGGTTCGGAAACCGGCTTCTTCGGCAGTGCGAAATTGCTGGACTATTCGGCGACCAAGGGTGCGATCCATGCTTTCACGCGGTCGCTGGCGTCCAACCTGGTGGAGCGGGGCATTCGCGTGAATGCGGTAGCGCCCGGCCCGGTGTGGACACCGCTCAATCCGGCCGACCGCAAGGCGGACCAGGTCAAGAGCTTTGGCGAATCGAACCCCATGGGACGGCCCGCGCAACCCGAAGAAGTAGCGCCCGCGTATGTATTCCTGGCAGCGCCCAGCTGCGCGAGTTATATCTCCGGCGCCATCCTGCCGGTGATGGGCGGACCGACGGGCTGACGCGTCGCGCCAACGCTACTTGCGCATGATGAAGGTGATCTTGCCGTTGGGCTCGAGGCGGCCGTGGTCCACGGCCTCTTCGCTTTCGCGGCCTGCCGCGTGAAGTGCACGGTCCAGCGCCGCATCCGGTAGGTTCGCGCTGCGCATCGCCTCAGGCACGCGCCGGCCGTTGCGCACGATGTGTACCGGGTAGCCTTCGATCAGGCGATTGAAGCGCTCGGACCGCGCGCTTAGCCAACCGAGCGCCTTGTCGGTGGCCAGCATGCTGATCACGCCAACGAAGGCGCTGGTGATCGATGCATCGTGACCGATCACGGCCGTGCGCAGCGTGCCGCCGACGAGCGCAAGCAGGATGACGTCGAACGCCGACAGGTCGCCGAAGGCGCGTTTGCCCGCGAGCCGCATGAGAACGAGAAGCCCAAGGTAGGTCAGGGCCCCGCGGATGGCGTACGTCCACCATGGATCTTCGGTAATCAGCCAGGACATCAGCATAGGAACCTCGCGTCGTGACGGGCGGCGATCGCAACCTTCGGCGTCATGGCGTGCGTGTCGCGTCAACGCGAACGCACGGTGGGGCGCCCGTTTATGCTCGCGCCTGTTGACGCACCGATCTCGGCCGCTTTATCACCGCGCCCCGAGAGTAGCGGTTGGACTGGGAGGCCGATGATGCCGGCTCGCCGAAAGGTCGATTGGATTTATCCGCTTGCGCTGCTGCCCGCGTTGCCCGCGCCGGCGGGTTCGCTTGCGACGTTGCGAAAGCGCGCCAAGGCCTGCCATGCCTGTCCCTTGTGGCAACATGCGACGCAGACGGTTTTCGGCGAAGGTCCGGTGTCCGCCGAGATGATGGTGATCGGCGAGCAACCCGGTGACCAGGAAGACCAGCTGGGTGAGCCGTTCACCGGACCGGCCGGCAATCTTCTCGATCGTGCGCTCGCCGAGGCATCACTCGATCGCGGTGAGCTGTACGTCACCAACGCCGTGAAGCACTTCAAGTTCGAGCCGCGCGGCAAGCGTCGGCTGCACCAGCGGGCGACTGCACGCGAGCAGGCGATCTGCCGTCAGTGGCTGGCCGCCGAGGTGAGGGAAGTGCACCCGCGACGTATCCTTGCGCTGGGCGCCATGGCGTCAAAAGCGGTGTTCGGCGGACAGTTCCGCCTGACGGCCCGGCACGGGCAATGGATGGCATTGCCCGGCGGTGTCATGGCCATGGCGACGTGGCATCCATCGGCAGTCCTGCGCACGCCTGACGCGGGCAGTCGCGAACAGCGCTATCGGGAACTGGTCGCGGATCTGAAACGTTTCGCATCGGACAAGACGGGCGACGATTAGTTGTCGCTGCCCACCAGCAGGCGCAGTTTCGTGAGCAACGCGCCGATATCGAACGGCTTGATCAGGCTCTCGGTGTTGCCGTCGGTGAATTCGCTACCTACGAGTTCGCTATCGGCGTAGCCCGTCATCAGGATCACGCGGAGCTTCGGAAACTGCCGCCTTGCCTCGCGCGCCAATTCGTAGCCGTCGAGTTCCGGCAGGTCGATATCGGAGAGCAACAGGTCCCATGCGGGGCTTTCCGCGAGTTTGGCTACGGCCTCGCGGCCATCGCCGGCTTCGTGCACCTGGCATCCCAGCTGCCTCAGCCGGGCGCTGATGGAGGTGCGCACGGCATGATCGTTTTCGACCACCAGAACCTTCAGTCCTGCGATGTCGGAGTTCCCTTCACCGGGGTCCAATGGCGACTCGGGCGCCACGACGTCTTCGCCGCTCGGTAGAAAGAGCGATACGGTCGTACCCGAGCCCACGGCGCTCTGGATATCCATCGCGCCTCCATGCTGTGCGACAAAACCGGCGACCATCGCGAGCCCGAGCCCTGTACCGCGGTCTTTGGCCTTGGTGGTAAAGAACGGCTCGCACGCACGGCGCAAGGTATCGCCGTCCATGCCCTGGCCGTTGTCGGTAACGCTGATCTCGATGTACTGACGGGCCGTGCGGCCGTTCGCGAATACACCGCGCGTCTGCTCGGACGATCGCGTGCACGCCTTCAACCGCAACGTTCCCTTGCCACTCATGGCATCGCGTGCATTGATGGCGAGGTTGAGGATCGCGCTCTCCAACTGGTTGCCGTCGCAGGCCACGGACGGAAGATGGTCTTCCACGGACACCTCGAGCGTGACCGAGTCGCCCAGCACGCGGCCAAGCACCTCGCGGACCGAATCCAGCAGGGGGCCAAGGGCGATGTCTTCATTCACTTGTGCACGGCGCCGGGAAAGTCCCAGCAGGCGCTGCGTGAGATCCCCGGCGCGCGTTGCGGCATCCAGCGCCATGGTGACGTAGTGCTGGGCGTTCTTCGGCTGGTTGCATTCGAGATGGATGGTAGCCATCTCCAGCGCGCTGATGATGCCCTGCAGGCTGTTGTTGAAGTCGTGCGCGATGCCGCCCGTGAGCTGGCCGATGGCCTCCACCTTTTGCCAGTGCGCGGCCTGGGCGTTCGCATCCTGGACGCGGCCTTCCATCACCCGCTGCCTGGTGGTGTCCCAGATGATGCAGGCAAAACCCAACAGGCGGCCGTCGCTGTCGCGAATGGATTCGAGCGTCAGGCAGGCCGGAAACAGTGTGCCATCCCGACGGTTGAGTTCGCATTCGTATTCGACGTGTCCGCTCTGGGCCGCGCGGCCAATCAGTCGCTCAGGCTGTTCCTCGATGCGCTCGATCTGCCGGAAGAACATGCGGTAGTGCTTGCCCGCGGCTTCGGCGGCGTGAAACTGCGTGAGGCGCTGCGCGCCGAGGTTCCAGTCGAGGATGGCGCCGTCGGGATCGAGCATGCAGATGGCGTGATCCGACACGCCGTTCACGAACAGGCGGAACCGACGCTCGCTCTCGCGCAGGCGATCTTCCGCGCCTTTCCCTTCGCTCCGGTCGGTGATGATCACGGCGAACGCCTGAGGCTCGCCTTCGAGCGTTCGCAGCGCGTCCACGGTGATGTGGGCCGTGAATGTCTCGCCACCCCGTCGCTTCAGCTGGATATCCTGGATCACGTGATGGCCACCGGATCGCACGCGATGCAGCGCATCGCGGACGAGCGTCCTGCCATCACCCTCCGGAATGTAGAGGGAGAGGAAGTCGCGGCCGACCAGCTCCTCTGCACGCATGGCGCTGCCGAGGATGCCCTCCACGCTGCATGAAATGACGCTGCCACTGCGGTCGAGCAGGAAGACAGCGCATGTGGCTGACGTGCGTTGCGATCCGGTAGGTAACGCACGGTCCACGGCTATCTCGCTGGAGTGCTGCGCGTGTGCTGGCTGCCTTGGTCCGTCAATGGCTGTTTGCCCAGCTGCCTCGCGTGATCGATGGCGTGCAGCAGCGTCTTGCGGCTGTAGGGTTTGGCAAGAAACAGCGAGCGGGGCGGCCGGTCTTCCGTATGCAGGGCGGCTTCCGAATCGCCCGAAACGAGCACGAGCGCCCCGGGCCATGCCGAATGGGCGAGTCGACGGGCTAGCAGCACGCCGTTGTCGTCGCCGGCGAGCGTGACGTCGGCAATGACGACGTCGATGCCCGGATGGATTGCCAGGGTCTTCATGGCATCTGCGCTCGATCGCGCCGGATAGGTGTCGTAACCCGAGGCGCTCAGCATGGCTGTCGTCGCTTCGAGTACCGTTACTTCGTCATCTACGACCAACACGGCACCCATGCACATCTCCTTTGGAAGATCGTGAACATGGCGAGAAGTCCGTATACGTTTCGTCCCATGGGCGTGTGTGGAACGTGAAGAAAGCGAAGGGACATCACGTTTTGCCCCGGTAACGAGACGAAA